>Ga0268280_1000522_pt1 | contig 31696 bp, 26 predicted proteins | sample saktaG_9_FD_190139 | JGI IMG/M metagenome (GOLD analysis project Ga0268280, IMG submission 190139) | Saline water microbial communities from Sakinaw Lake, British Columbia, Canada - sak_2011_5_24_40m | ecosystem: Environmental > Aquatic > Non-marine Saline and Alkaline > Saline ...
CACGGATTTTGCCACGATTTTTACCATGATCGGTTTTGCGGTTATGATGGTGCTGGATGTTGCGTTCAGTTGAACCGAAAGGTAATTATGAACCCGGATTCATTCAGATATAAACTTAAAAGCAGTCTGATATCAGGTGTCGATAAAGGATGGAGCGGATTTATATGGATGCTTAAAATCCTTATCCCCATCTCGTTCTTGTCGGTTATACTTGAATACAGCGGACTTTTAAATAAGCTCAACTACTTTTTAAAACCTGCGATGGGATTTTTAAGCCTTCCCCCAATGGCGGCGCTTCCTCTTGTAATAGGGATGGCTACGGGTATATATGGCGGGATAGCATCCATGATGATGCTTTCCTTTACCGTGGAGCAGATGACTCTTATAGCCGTATTCCTTCTTATTTCACATAATCTTATCCAGGAGGGAATTATACAGGGCAAGTCCGGATTGCACCCTTTCAAGGCGACAGTCATCCGTCTTGCCGCTTCTGTTGCAACAGTTGTTGCCGTGGCATATTTTATCGGTCCGGGGACCGGGATAAATCCTCCGGATGAAGCGGTCGCTTCTGCAACCCTGCCTTTTGTTGCGGTAATACAAAAATGGCTTGTTGCAATGGCATATCTCAGCGTAAAAATATTTTTGATCATTATGGCGCTCATGATTCTTCTTGCGATTATGAAAGGCTTTGACCTTGTTAATTATATTATTAAAGCACTCAATCCTTTTTTAAGGGCGCTGGGGCTTAATCAAAGGGTCGGGATGCTCTGGCTGACCGCTGTAGCCTTTGGTATCGCCTACGGTGCGGCTGTCATAGTCGAGGAATCAAAGGAAGGAAATTTAAGCAAGGAGGAACTCGAGAGGCTTCACGTATCAATCGGAATCAATCACTCCATGATAGAAGATCCGACACTCTTTTTCGTGCTCGGCATCGGCGCATTCTGGCTCTGGGTTCCAAGGCTGATAACCGCCGTTATCGCGGTCCATCTTTACGGCTTGTGGATAAAAATGCGCGGAAAGCAAACAGGGCGGACTTGATCCTGAGATCAGCAAACAATTTATTTTTGAGGTTGAACTAATTAAATGTCCAGGATTTTTACGGGCCTACTGAAAGTTTTCCAGCCATGCTGCTTGCCTGATGGGTGAATTCAACTTCAAAGTGTACCCCAGGATATGTCGGCAACTGTCGTTGAGCTGGAGTTTATAATATTTAAATCAGCGGCGCGACTTTTTGCGCCCGTTGAATTTATTTGTTCGGAAATTAAGTTTTCTAACTAAAATTCAGCCTAAAATTACCTGAACATTTTCCTTCATTAGGAGATATGCATTTTTCAATCATAGGAGTAATATCGTAATTGATACCCAACCCATTGAGCCAGCATTCTATTCTATAAATGGGACCACATTCATATTTATCTGTCACGTCAAGCATTTTCATCCCATTATATGCAAAACATTTTTTGTCATTAAACTCCCAGTGCATTATGTTCTTTTCCGGAAAACTCCAGTTTACATTCATGAATTCAGGTATGAGGATTTCAGAGATTGATGTAAAGAAATTTTTAAAATCTTCGAAAGTTTTTATTTCATTCTCTTTAATACCAAGGGCCTTTTTGAATCGTTTTATCTCAATAGCAGCTAATGACTTTATAGCTAACTTATTTATTTTATTTGCTTTATCAATACCAAGTTCAAGAAAACAATTATAAAACCACATTCCATCATGAGTCATCCAACATTTACTTAAAAGTTCTGATAATTCTTTTTTATCAAGCCGATTAATAAGATTCATATATTTTTCCTCATAGAAAGAAGTTGATTAGGATTAAGCAAAATATAGCAATAGTAAATTTTTGTATGCCGAAAAAGGAATGGAAAATCGGAATGAGAATCATAAATATCGATATTCGAATCAGAAGCTTTGCCCGAACTCGTGTCTGTAAATCTCCTCCTGCTCGTCGAGAATATCCTCAAGAATATTGATATCCGTCAAAGGATTCATTATTACGCATCGGAGAACCACAATACTCTCACAACGTCCTTTATAGGTTTTTAACGTTGTTCTTGAAACAAAGCTTTTGCCGGCTTCTCTCTGGAGCCTTTGCACCGTTATGTTTATTTCGTTCAATCTTTCGTTCAGGATTTTTCTTTGTTCCCCCTTGCTTGTGTCTATCTCCCGCTTTATCTCCGCAGGGCAGAACCTGTATGTCAGAATATTCAATTCCGGAGGGGTAACGAGTTCAAAATCGGGTCTTTTAGTGATCTCTTCTGCAAAGCTTTTTGCAGTTTCTATCCCGTGTTCGATAAGGAGGGCATAACCTCCGCTTCCCATTATTTTGAGGGCGCTGTCTAAAATCAGGGAGTTTGCCTCTCTTGATCCTGAAAGCGATTTTATGCCGAGATCGACAGAGCCTTGCCTGTTTACATAGTTCGCATGATAGATTACTGAATCCATCTGACATGGATCTTTGAAATAGACCATGCCGGAACTCATGGGCATGTAAAACTGCTTATGCCCGTCGATTGTGACGGAATCGGCAAGTTCGATACCATCAAGCAGGTGCTTGTATTTTTCGGATAATAGAACTGGTCCGCCCCAGGCGGCATCAACATGGAAATGTATCCCGTTTTCAGCGCAAATTTCTCCGATTTGCCGCAGAGGGTCCACTGTGCCGGTTTCGGTCGCGCCTGCAATCCCGACAATTGCGATTATTTTTGTCCGGGTGGGGCTCTTTTTTATTCCGTAAATTATTTCTTTGAGATTTTTAATGTCTATCCTGCAATCCCTGTCAAGGCCTATTGATATGACATTTTTGTTGCCTATTCCAAGAACGCCTCCTGCTTTTTTCAGTGAAAAATGTCCGAGTTCGGAGACAAGTATTACGCTTCTTTCCGTATCGTATGCCCTGTATGCGGCATATATCCCTTCCTTATCCACTCCTTCAAAGCCTTCTTTCGGGCTGAACTGCGAATTTCTTGCGACCCACAGGGCTGTCAGATTTGCAAGTGTTCCATTTTCTGTGAAACATCCAAGGGAGGTCTGCGTGTTCTGCACGTGTTCGCGGTAAAAATCTTCATTTTGCCTGTAAATGATTCTGTGTATCTTTGCGAGAACCTGCTTTTCGATAACTGACAAGACTTTTGAAGTTTCGAGTTTAACGACGTTCTGGTTAAGAGCGGCGACAATTGTCTTGAGGTGAACCATGAAAAACGGTATTGCCGAAGTCATGTGGCCTATAAAGTAGGGAGACGCCACATTGACTGCGTGCGGGGCGATCTCTTCAACCAGATCCGTTATAACATCGGCCAGCATTTTTTCGGGATTTTCACTGATAATGGTATCCTTGTATCTTTTCGAAAGCTCCCTTAAACTTACCTCTTCGGTAATGCCGACATGAGTATTCAGAAAATCATGGAGACCGAAAAGAATCTGCTCCATATATTTGACAAGGGTCGTTCTTGCGGCAATATTCTCCGGACTTATGAATGTTCTCATGAGAGACTGCCGGTCGGCTACAAGCTCTTTGCGCGGTGTGTATATATCTTTCATTTGAATATCTTTATCCAATGATTCTCCGGCACTTTTGCGGCTATGGAGAGATTCTTTAGTTTTGGAAAAAATTCCGGAAACTTAAAACTTTCTTAACACGGCCTGTTTTTCTTTCCAAGTTAATCTTTATCCATTTCTTGAAGTAAAATACTGTTTGCACAATAATATCCATAAATGATATGTCGTCAAGCAAACAAATGTGTTTGGACATAAAGGGCATTTTGATGACATGCCTTTATTTATTTTATCATAATATAAGGAGAAGATAGATGCGTTTATCAAATGGAGTTTTGTTTCGGTTTATTGTTTTGGCGGTATGCCTGTCAATGTTTACATCGCCCGTTTTTGCAGGAAAAGATGATAAAGCCGTAAAGGACGATAAGGCGGTTAAAGCCGAAAAAGCCATGAAAACGGAAAAAGCGGTAAAAACAGGGAAAGCGATAAAAACCGAACCGGTTGAAAAAATGGAAGTCCCAAAGGGTAATGTTGCCGTAGTCAACGGAGTAGCTATTTCACAGGAGGATTTTGACAGGGAGCTTTTCGGCATTCAGGAGCAGTCTGCAAACCGGGGAGAAAAAATGGATGATGCCCGCCTGGCTGAAGTTAAGGAAAAAGTTCTCGACAAACTGATTGACGGCGAATTGCTGTATCAGGAAAGCCAGAAAATGGGGCTTAAAGTTGATGATTCAACAGTTGACGAACAGTACGCCAAGTTCAAAGAGCAGTTTCCGAATGAGGAAGAATTCAACAAAGAGCTGGAAAAAGTAAAATTGAACGAAGCTTCCCTTAAAAGTCAGATCCGACAGGTAATGGTAATACAGAAGTACATTGACAATGAGTTTGTTCAGAAAATTACCGTTTCTGAAGATGAACTGAAAGCTTTTTATGAAGCTTATCTGAAAGACAGAATTGAAAAAAATCTCAAGCAGGAGAAACTTCAGAAAGAGGTTGCTCAGTTTCTTGAGAAGCTGAGAGAAAATGCTAAAGTGGAAAGGAAGTTGCAATAATATCCTTAAATCCGGCATTAAGTGGATTGTTGGCGAAGACAACTTTATAGATATGACGCCGAACAGGTCGAATAATCACTGTTGCGGAGGCGGAGGCGGATTTCTCCAGCCGGGTTATCCTGAAGCAAGACGTGCCTGCGGAAAAATGAAAGATGAGCAGATAAAGAAAACAGGCGCAACTTACTGCATAATGCCGTGTCATAACTGCCATGCGCAGGTCCATGATTTATCCGAGCATTAGACGGAGGATATCATACGACTCATTTACGGACTCTGATATGCCTTTCGCTGGGTGTTCTCGGCAAGAATGAACGCACATATTTAGGACAAAATCTCGCAGAGGTTGGATTGTAATATATTATAAAAAATATCACTGATCGAGGGGGAGGAATAATCCTAAATTATTCCTCCCCTTTTTTATCTGAATAAATGGTCATAACTTGACAATAAAGTATGTAGGGCTTACTTTGACCCGGACATAAAATCGGGGCCGTCATATTTGAAGTTCCCGTAAAAAGTCCAATTATTCTCTTTTTAGTAATTCCCGCGAAAGTCTGCCACGGCAGCCTTTCACAGAAGTGGGGGTTTTAGACTTTTTCCAACCCCCTCCCATTTTTTTAACAATTATTTATGGAGGCATGATTTTATGGAAATAATTCACAGCGGAGCCAGTTGTGATGCGGCAAAACAGAAAATGAAAAAAGATGCCCAGGATTCTTCGGTTGAAGGATCTCTAATAAAAATAAAACACAAATTTATTGTCATGAGCGGGAAAGGAGGGGTCGGTAAGACAAGCACTTCAGTTAATCTTGCGATAGCCCTTTCAAACAAAAGATATAAAGTTGGATTGATGGATGTTGATCTTCACGGTCCCGATGTTCCGAGAATGCTTGGTCTGAATGGGATGCTCGATTTGGGCAAGAACCATAAACTTGCTCCAATGAAATATTCTGAAAATTTAAGCGCTGTATCCATAGAAGCTCTTACCCCAAATAAGGATGATGCGATTATATGGCGCGGTCCGATTAAGTATTCCGCTATAAAGCAATTTATAGGAGATGTTGACTGGGGTGAACTTGATTTTCTGATTATAGACAGCCCTCCCGGCACAGGGGACGAGCCTTTGACTATTGCGCAAACTATAAGAGATGCAAGGGCAATTATTGTCACAACCCCCCAGGAAGTTTCTCTTGCGGATGTAAGAAAGTCTATTAATTTCTGCAAAACAGTAAAAATGGATGTATTCGGACTGATTGAAAATATGAGCGGTTTTATCTGTCCTCATTGCAATAAAAGTATTGATCTTTTCGGTGCCGGAGGCGGAGAAAAGACAGCAAGGGAAGCAGGTATAGAATTTCTCGGTAAAATACCGTTTGATCAGAACGTGGTATCATGTGGTGATTCGGGCATATCTTTGATTGACAAGCACTCTGAATCTCCTGTTGCAGTGGCATTTGACAGTATAGCAGATAAAATGGCGAAGCTTGCCGGAAATTAGGTTCAATTCACAAAGCATACTTCGTTTATTTTGGTATCGGAGTATGCTTTTTTTATTCTTTAAGAAATATTGTCTTCCGATTTATTGTTTTTTTCCGTATACCATATCGGACATGACTGGCGGAATTTGCAATAGATGGTCGGATCGGTGCAGTGCATGCACTCTTCACACATATAAACACCATGTTTAACACATGAATAGCTGGTTAACCTGTCTTTATGATTAACACATTTTTCCAACTCGATCCCTTCCCAATTAATTCCTAATCGATTCTGTTTAGCTGTTGCAAGCAGGCGTGGTTATATTGTAATAATAAATCACAGTTAAATATTTTCTTCAAACCATTATTACTGGCGGAGCTGATAGTGGCTTTTCACGGAATAAAAACTAATATTGCCGTTAATCTTGCAATACTTCTCGGCGTTGCGATGCTTCTCACCGACTTTGTAATGATTATTATCGCTCAAAGAGACCTTGTCCGGGCCGAAATCTCAAAAGGGTATATGATTATTTCAGAAGTTGAGAATAATATGTTTAAAACAAGTGAAGGGAATACATCCCTTGCGCCTGCATACCTAGAGAGATTGGGAGAGTCCGTCAAAACGGCAGGATTTATCTGTGCTGTTGTGCAGGATAAAGATAACAGGATTATATATTCGGGCGGTTCGGATTGCCTGTTGATAAATGAGATGACGGCATTGACAAAGCAGTCGGTCGAATCTTCGAAAAAAATGAACAGGTTTTCAGGAACCGCCTGGGGCGTTTTGTGGATGCAGGATCGTTATCTTATAATAGCGGCTCCGATTATAAAAAACGGAAACGTTGAAGCCGGGGCAGGCATTGTACTGGAGCTCAAGCATATATACAGAATTTTAAGGCGCTCCCAGGAGGTCTTGTTTGTATATTTGATTGTCAATCTGTTTATACTGACGGTTGCAGGGCTCTACTTAATCTCAAATATAGTTGTAAAGCCTGTTCAGAGAATGGCCGGGAGGGCCGAAGAATTCAGGGGAGAGGATGAATTATTTTTCCTGTACGGCGACAAGGATAATGAATTCGACAAACTTTCGAAAGCATTGAACCGTCTCTTGAAAAGAATTTCCGAGGATAAGGGAAAGCTTCAGTCAAGCATCCGTTCTCTTGAGAAAGTGAATATGGATTTAAAGCAGGCCGAAAAGGATGTTATCAGGGCCGAAAAGATGGCTTCTGTGGGCAGGCTCTCCTCCGGAATTGCACACGAAATAGGAAATCCCATAGGAATAGTTATTGGTTATCTTGAGCTGCTGAAACAAAAAGATATACCTGATGATGAAAAAAACGAGTATATTAGAAGAGCCGGGGATGAGGTCAACAGAATAAATATAATAATCAGGCAGCTTCTTGATTTTTCGAGGCAGTCTGATGAAAAGCCGAAAATTATCGGGACGCATGAAATAATAAAAGACATTGCGGATATTGTTAAATATCAGCCTTTCATGTCCGATATTGAGATAAGACTTTCTCTTGAGGCTGAAAACGACGAGGTCTTAGCCGATTCCAATCAGGTAAGGCAGATTTTTTTAAACCTCATAATCAATGCCGCAGATGCTATCTCTTCATCCCAAAACAAGCTTAACGGCCGGTTTATAATAACGAGCGCTGTTATAAATGAAACAGATATCGAGGCAATAAACAGCCGGCCTACTCTGAAAATATCTTTTACGGATAACGGCCAGGGAATTTCGGACGAAAACATAGGCAATATCTTCGATCCGTTTTACACAACAAAAGAGCCGGGAAAGGGTACCGGACTTGGATTGTTTGTCTGTTTTGCTCTCATTGACGGAATGGGAGGAAAAATAAAGGCCCAAAGCAGGGAGAAAGAAGGAACCACAATGATGATATACCTTCCATTACATGAAGAGAGAGTCCTGTAAAATCAAAAAAAGAAGATTGGTTTATGGAAAATACAGATAATAAAAAACGGCTCCTTATAATTGACGATGAAGAGAACATGCGGCATATGTTGTCCGCTATGCTGAAAAAAGCAGGTTATAGTGTTGATACTGCCGCCGACGGGCATGAAGGGCTTATCATGGTTGATAAGACCCTGTATGAGTTTATTCTTTGTGACATTAAAATGCCCAACATGAACGGGATCGATTTTCTGAAAGCAGCGAGGGACAAAACAGGTTCGACGACAGTAATAATGATGTCTGCCTACGGCACCATAGATACCGCTATAGAGGCCATGAAGGAGGGAGCTTACGATTACATTTCAAAGCCGTTTAAAGCGGATGAGGTTTTCCTTGCTCTCAGGAAAGCCGAGGAGAGGGAGAGTTTAAGAAGAGAAAATTATTTCCTCCGTGAGCAGATAAAAAAAATCGGGGAAAATTATTCTTTCGGCCAGATGATCGGAAAAAGCAAGAGAATGCAATCGGTCTTTAACCTTTGCGTCAAAGCGGCCCTGTATAATACTACGGTGTTGATAGTCGGGGAAAGCGGAACAGGAAAGGAGCTGATTGCAAGAGGAATCCATTTCGGGGGAGCAAGAGCAAAAAAACCTCTTGTTCCCGTAAACTGCGGCGGAATACCGGAAAACCTGATAGAAAGCGAGCTTTTCGGGTATAAAAAAGGAGCTTTCACGGGAGCGGATAGGGATAAGAAAGGCCTTTTTGAAGAGGCTGATGGCGGAACAATTTTTCTTGATGAGATCGGGGAATTGCCTCTTTTGCTGCAGGTAAAGATACTGCGCGTTTTACAGGAAAGTGAAATAAGGCCTATTGGTGATTCCAAAACGAAAAAAATTGATGTGCGTGTTATAGCGGCAACTTCAAAAAAGCTTGAAGATGAAATCAAAATATCCGCTTTTCGTCAGGACCTATATTACAGGCTTAATGTGCTTACCGTTAAACTGCCGCCTTTAAGGGAAAGGCCGGAAGATATTCCGCTTTTATGCAAACATTTTATTGATACCTTAAATGACAAACTGGGTAAAAATATCAAAGGAATTTCACCATCTGCAATGTCTGTTTTGCTGGAGCATGACTGGCCCGGTAATGTGAGGGAGCTTGAAAATTTTATTGAGAGAGCGGTTGTAATTGCAGAAGAGCCGGTTCTAATACCGGAAAATTTTCCTTTCGAACCGGGAAGTAGGGCTGCTCAGAAAGTGGATAAAATTTATGAGGGATATTCAATAAAAGCGGAACAGATTATCCTGGAGAAAAGATTGATCGAAAAAGCTCTTACGGCAACAGGAGGAAACCGGACCAAAGCTTCCCGGCTTCTTGAGATAAGTCACCCATCCCTTTTAAGCAAAATAAAGGCTTATGATATCAATCTGTAATCCAGGGGATTTTACAAATTCCAAGGTTTCCGCTCAAGGCAGATTTGAAACGAAACAGCGAGCACATTCATCGCTGCTTGTGGCCGGGAATCCTCGGCATTGACCGCAAGGCGCTAACCCAGTGGTATTCCACCGGGTTAGCAAGCAGATTTAAAACAGACCGATTTCCTATGGTCGAGGATTCCCCATCCTATTTATTGATCTTGTCCCGTAATTTCCCCGAACATTTGAAAGTAACTACTTTTCTTTCCCTGAGAATCAGATCCGAACCTGTTGCCGGATTTCTGCCTCTGCGCTGATTCTTTTTCTTTACGCAGAATTTACCGAATCCGGAAATTAAAACATCGTCGCTCTTTTCAAGATTGTTTTTGATTATCATCAAAAGAGACTCGATGATGTCGACCGACTTTTTCTTGGTAAAGCCGAGTTCATGTACCCTAGCAACAATGTCATTTTTAGTTAACGCCATGGCACCTCCTAATAAACTTATTTCTTTGCAGATGAATGTAAATCCAGTTTCTTAATAAATATCCGTTATAAATTAAAACCTTCAGGGCATTTCCCTTATTCTTCGTGTACGGAATCAGTAGTCTCGTTAGGCAAAGAGGTTTCTATTTTTTCAATTATATTGTCTATTTTTATTAATATTTCATCCAGTTCGGCTTTTATTTTTGAATCTTCTTCCGAGTCGTTCATATAATGCTTTCCCGAACCCCGATAAACGGGACTTTTTTCAGTACCCCCTTGAGGGGTAAAAGTAAGTTTACAAAATTATTTCCTGCCACTCTTTTCAGTACCTCCTTGAGGGGTAGAAAAACGCAGAAAATAATTTCTTACTTACTAATAGCTAAAAATCAATCCGCCTGAGGCGGAAATTAAAGAGGATATGTCCCATGATTGTAAATATGGTTGAAATAATATTCATGGTATTCGACTTTTTCTAAAATCTTTTCGCTGCTTATATCATCGGTTTTAATATTATTAACAAGGTTCTTAATCCACAAATCCTTGGCATATTCGTAAAGAACTTTTTTCAGTGTTTCAGGATCTCCGGTTATTTCCCTGTTATTCTGCAGAAACAGATCGGTTGAATCCAAAGCTTTTTTTACATTTCTAATATATTCTGTATCGTCATGATTCGATTCGATAAAAAGCTGAAAAAGACCGTCTATTATACTTTTTGCGGTACCCTCAACAGCATCTATACAGTTCATTACATTCCTAAAATAGCCGAAATGCTTCCGGTGTGAAAAAACTATTAAACCGGAAAATAAATATTTAATACCCTGACAATAATCTTAATCGGATGTATCCATTATATATCTATACATCATAAAGATAAATCATAATGCCATGTAAGTATTTAAAATATACGGATATTGAGGGTATGTCAAGAAATTAAAGAAAGAAAATATAATAAAAAAAACAACCTCCAGAAAATTATGGCAATATTATAATAGATATAATTACAATATGTTATTATGTTTATGTGATTATCCGTCTTGCAATTTGACACATAAATTGTCGATAATATTATTCCGTATTAAATTGCATGTGCGGATAATTGTTCATCATTTATCTGTTTTCGCCGGTCATTGTCCGCCTGGTTTAATATAGTAAAAAGAGTATATCAGTAAATTTATATAGCTTATTCCATTAAATTGAAGATCCCCGCCTTAATCCGCCTCAGGCGGACTGAAGCGGATTAGACCGAAAGGAATACTGTTGAATATTCACTTTTTACAAAACAATCAAATATACCTTGTTTATAAATTCTTATTGAGGATATAATATTATATAACTGTTTGCACAAGGTAAACAACAGAGTAGCAAAAATAAAAACGGGTTACAGTTTAATGTCTGTAACCCTTTGAATTTACTGGAGCCGACGGGCGGAATCGAACCGCCTACCTGCTGATTACGAATCAGCTGCTCTACCGTGTGAGCTACGTCGGCTTGTTTTTGTGAAAAATAGGTACTTCGTTTATGTGTCAAAATCAAGATAATAATCATTCTTTCAATTCGCTTTTCAAACTAATCGCAGAAAGAGAAAAAGGAGCCGACATCGTTGGATTGGTGAGCTCCGAAAAGGCATATATTTTATTCAGATTGTATGAAAAATGCAGGCTGCCGATGCTGGTAATTGTTCATTCGATTAAAGAGGCGGAGCGGTTTGCAAGGGATCTGAATTTTTTTTCAAACGGCCGTGAATTACCTGTAATGATTTTTCCCCAGTATAACAGCTCTCCTGTTAAGTCCGTTTTCTATCAGAACGAAATCGCATCAACCCGCATAAGTACGCTGTACAAAATTACCGGAAGTGAAGCTCCTCCTTTAATAATAACGACACCGGGAGCATTGCTCCGGAAACTTATTCCGAAACAGGAGCTTTTCGGTTTTGCAGAACTAGTGATGGTGGGGGAGGAGATAGACAGGGATCTTTTTATCGAAAAGCTGGTTTCCGGAGGTTATACGCGATCTTTGATAGTAGAAGAGCCCGGAGATTATTGCATAAGAGGCGGCATTCTGGATGTTTTTACTCCTTTATATCCTGATCCTTTGAGAATAGAGCTTTCCGGTGATATTGTGGAATCGATAAGATTTTTTTCGGCATCGAGCCAGAGAACTTTAAAATCCGTTCCTGAGGCTATTATTATCCCTGCAAAAGAAGCGATATTTAAGAATGAAGACTTAAACACTATTATAGGCCGGATACGGGAGCAGGCAGCCGCTCTTGAAATGCCGGTGACAATGGTGCGTGAACTGATTGATAAAATAAAAAGAGAGGGTGTTCTTCCGGATATTGAAAGCCTTATTCCGCTGGTCTATTCAGAGCCGGGTTCTCTTTTCGATTATCTGCCTGAAAAAATCTTTTTTGTAAGGGATGAACCGGAAGAGCTTAAAAAATCGGCTATAGAAATACAGGAGCAGGAAACTAAAAATTATCTTTCCGCCCGCGACCAAAGAAGACTATGCGTTGAACCAGAAAGCGCCTGTCTTTCATGGGAAGAAGCAACCGAATCAATCGGTATGAAAAAGCATTTGAATTTTAGAGCGATAGAAGTGTATTGCGGAGATGAAAAGAGAGCTTGTAATGTTAACTGGCATAATTTTATCAAAAATAATGATCAGGTGATTCAGAATCTCAGGAACAGCGTTGAAAAAGAAAACCATCTCACCCCCCTTGCCGAATGGATCAATGAAAAAATAAGTTTTCACTGCGCTGTGATGCTTATCTGCAGCACCAGATCCCAGTCTGAAAGAATCAAATCCCTGCTTTTACCATACGGCATACAAATGGAAACAAAGGAGGGATTTTCAGAGATGCATAATATCAGAGGCGGTGTACATGTTTGCCTTGGAAGCATCTCTTCAGGATTTGTCTGGCCGGAAGAATCGTTGGCGATAATAACGGAAGATGAAATATTCGGCGCAAAGCATCACAGGAAAAAGCCGTTGACAGGAAAAACGGTTTCAAGACTGCTTGCCTTTGAAGATTTAAAGAAAGGAGATCTTGTAGTTCATGATGAGCATGGAATTGGACAGTACGAAGGACTTGTAAAGCTGAAACTCAACGGCTCAACAAATGATTTTCTCCTGATTGTTTACAGGGACGACGACAAGCTCTATCTTCCAGTTGAAAGAATGAACATGGTCAACAAATATATGGGGGTTGATGGTATCGATCCTTTTCTTGATAAAATGGGGGGAAAGTCGTGGGACAGGGTAAAAGAACGTGTGAAAAAATCCGCTGAAAAGATTGCCGGCGAGCTTCTTGAACTCTATGCTCTGAGAAAAATTGGGGAAGGTTTCGCGTATGGGAAGCCGGACTCATATTTTAAGGATTTCGAGGCGGGTTTCGAATATGAGGAGACTCCTGACCAGCTTAGGGCAATAGAAGATGTTTTAAGTGATATGGAAAACAAAGTTCCTATGGACAGGCTGGTATGCGGTGATGTGGGATACGGCAAAACGGAAGTGGCTCTGAGAGCTTCATTTCTTGCAGTCAATTGCGGAAAGCAGGTCGCGGTGCTTGTTCCGACCACGGTTCTTGCAGAACAGCATTTTTCTATATTTACCGGGCGTTTTGAAAGACAGCCTGTCGAAATTGCGTGTCTCAGCAGATTCAGGCCGGCAAAATCCCAGAAGGCAATAATTGCCGGGCTCGCATCCGGAAAAATTGATATTGTCATAGGAACACACAGACTTTTGCAGAAAGATGTTGTATTTAAGGATCTAGGGCTTGTTGTGCTTGACGAGGAGCAGCGGTTTGGCGTCAAGCACAAGGAAAAGCTGAAAAATTTGAGAAATACCGTTGACGTTCTTGCTTTGACGGCGACACCGATTCCCAGGACATTGCATATGTCTCTCATGGGTATCCGTGACATCAGTATCATTTCCACCCCGCCTGAGCATCGCCAGTCCATAATAACATATGTTTCGGAGTTCGATGAAGCCATCGTCGCCGAAGCGATAAGAAAAGAGCTTGGAAGAAAAGGGCAGATTTTTTTTGTCCATAATAATATCTATACGATAGAGGCGATTGCGCGGAAGCTGCAGGAGCTTGTTCCGGAAGTAAAAACAGGCATTGCCCATGGAAGGCTTAATGAGGAAGAGCTTGAGGGCGTTATGTATAAATTCATGAAAAGGGAAATAGATATGCTCGTTTGCACTACGATCATCGAATCCGGCATTGATATTCCTTCTGCAAATACAATACTGATCAACAGGGCCGATAAATTCGGGTTGGCTCAGATTTACCAGTTGCGTGGAAGGGTCGGAAGGGCTGATGAACAGGCATACGCTTACCTTTTTATACCGAAAGACAGCGTCCTCGGTAAGGATGCTCAGAAGCGTTTGAAAGTATTAATGGAGCACAGTGATCTCGGCTCAGGATTTCAGATTGCAATGAGTGATCTGAGAATCAGGGGGGGAGGAACGATCCTTGGCGCTTCGCAGTCCGGACATATTGCTGCCGTAGGATATGAGATGTTTCTTAAACTGATGGAAAACGCAATGTCCGAGCTTAAAGGCGAGCCTGTAGCTGAAAATCTTGATGCCGAGATAAATATTTCGATATCGGCGTTTCTTCCCGAATCATATGTGCCTGATATCAATCAGAGGCTCACCTCATACCGCCGCCTTGCGAGAATGACGGAGCTTTCCGAGATAGCGGATTTTAAAACGGAACTGACCGACAGGTTCGGATCTTTGCCGGAGGAGGCAACCCATCTATTATTGAAGATCATGCTTAAAGTATTATCGCAAAAATCAGGAGTAAAACGACTTGAACTCAAAGACCGGCAGCTTTTGCTCCATTTTGCTGAAGGTGAACATATTAAGAATCCTTCGGGAATAATAGATATGGTTATTTCAAATAAAGACCGGTTTGAGTTAACGCCCGGGCACATCCTGAAAGTAAGGCTCCCCAAACAAAGTATTACAGGGCATATTGTTAAGGCTAAAAACATCTTGAAAGAAATTGTCCGACGTGTTAACGGCTGAGTAATTCCAAAATGGAATATTATTGAAAATTCAGATTATTATGTTTTCAATTACATGATGGCCAGTTTCAATTAAATCACATCATGTTGCTTATTGATGAAATTGTAAAAAGAATTATGCGAACGAATTTGAGAATTTTAGGAAATAGTTTTTAAAGAACTGAGTGTTAAAAATCACAAGTTTTTGATTCGCCTCAGGCGGAGAATTCTTGTGATTTAGCGAAGTGATTTAAAATCCCTCCAAAGCTCATTAAGTGAGCATAATATACCTTTTTTACGAAACCGTCATTATTGGTTTGAAATAGTTCCTTTTTTTTAAAGCGGAGAGACTGTTAAGTAAGGCTCTTTTATTTTTATTATGATAAGTGGTATAAACATAAACACTGCGGAAAGGCCGCTTTTTGCATGAAAATATTGACAGGATATGCATTATTAGCGGTATTTATACTGTCGGGTTGTGCCGGAAGCGACTCTGACCAGAGCGATGAATACCTAGTTAGAGTCGACGGAAACGTTGCGACTGTGCTTGATTTTCAAAGGGCGTTTGAAACTGCTAAATCTGCTTATCCGCATAATATAACATATGAATCTTCTGCTTACCGCGATGTGAAGCAGCAGCTTTTGAATCAGATTATAGAGGAGTTGATCCTCGTTCAAAGAGCAAAAGAGCTGAATATTACGGTTACGGATCAAGAACTTGGGGATGCGGTTGAGAAAATAAAAAGAGATTATCCTGAAGATGAATTTGAGCAGATGCTTCTCGAATATGCAATTTCTTACAAGCTGTGGGAGAAAGGATTAAGAATCCGTTTGATCATGGAAAAAGTCATAACGGAAGACCTGATAAATAATATTGCAGTGACTACAGATGACATGGCAAAATACTACAGTGAACATCTTAAAGGCAGCTCCGGTGATCCATCAAACAAACCGGCTGTTGAAATTGCCGTAAAAAATCTGCGCAATGCAAAAGCGGAATCGGCGTATAAGGTATGGATTAACGAACTTCAGCAGAAATATAAAATAGAGATAAACATGAAACAATGGGAGAAAATAATATCATAGTCAACAGAAGGAGCATAATTTCAATAACCATGTATAAAAAAATAATATTGTTTTCCATTGTAATATTCCTTTCAGGAGTTCATGTATATGTCAGATTATGCGGCGCTGAAGTGGTAGACAGGGTTGTGGCTGTGGTCAATGAGGATATAGTTTCGCTTTCCGAGCTGACGGGAGCGGTTCAGCCTTACGCTGATAAGATAAAGTCGCTCGGTTATTCACTTGAAAAAGAGCGGGAAATGCTTTTCAAGGTGCGCGAAGATATACTTGACCAGATCATTAACCAGAAGCTTACGTACCAGGAGAGCAAAAAATACAAGCTTTCGGTGAGTGAAAAGGAGCTTGATAACGCTATTGAGCGGTTTAAAGAGGCCAATCACTACACGGATGAAGATTTAAGAAGCGCCCTGGCCAAAGATAACATATCGATGGAAGAATATCGTGATAAGGTTAAGGAGAATTTACTAAGGACAAAACTTCTCAATATCGAAGTTAAATCGAAGATTGTTATAACGAAAGATGATATAAAATCATATTATGAAAACCATAAAAATATGTATCAGAGTGAAAAACGATATCATCTTCAGAACATGATAAAGAAAGCGGATTATAGTCTCGGCGCTGATGATAAAAAGGCAGTTTTGTTGATAATGGAAGAGATATACAACAGATTAAAAGAAGGGAAGCCGTTTGATCAGGTCAGTCGGGATTACTCCGGCGGTTCGTATGATATTAAGAGCCTGGATTTGGGGACGTTCAAGCCGGATCAATTATCACAACAGGTAAGGGATGCGATAAAAGGACTTAATTCGGGAGAGTACACAAAGGTACTTGAAACTGAAATAGGGTATCAGATCATTTATATACAGAATATAGATGAAAAACCCGGTAAATCTATTGATGAAGCCGCTCCTGAAATAGAGGATATCCTTTTCAGAGAGATAGTTGATAAAAAATTTCTGTCATGGATAGATGCGCTGAAACAGAAATCACATATTAAAATCATCAAATAGAGGTTTTGATTTTTTCGAAGTCATCAATTTCAGGAAGCTTGATTTGGATATGTTTTCCGGAAAAAATTCATTTTCATTTGGACGATATCTTCAGACTTTCAGGATCGAAAGAGGAAAGAGTATTGAGGATGTGTCGAAGGAAACGAAGATAGGCGTTCATTATCTCATCGCAATAGAGAATGAACAGCTTGACCGGCTTCCCCAGGAGGTTTTCGTTAAGGGTTTTTTAAGAGCTTATTCCCGGGCGGTACATGCGGACGGAAATCAGGCTGTACGGCGTTATCTTGCATGCATCGGAACCGTAGGAAATACGGCCAAACCCGAAAATGAATTAAAGAAGACTGATTTTCGGTTCTGGAAAAGGATTTTTATGCTTTCCGGAATTTTTTTATTCATAATCATCATATCGGTTTCATCAGTCTCATTTCTTTCCGATAAGCCTGAATTCAATGATAAGACCGACAGGGCGCGTAAGACCGACAAGCGCAGGTCACTTATGAAAGAAAGCGGAAGTACCGATAAGAGCGCGGAAGACAAATCGCGAATCGAGCATACAGATTCGGGTAACATCGCGGAAGAACTCTCTTTGGAAATATCGGCTTTAAAGGATACCTGGATGAAGGTAATAATTGATGGACAGAATCCCAGAGAATATTTGTTAAACAGCGGCGATTTGCTGGAATTGAAAGCATCGAAAGGTTATAATCTACTCGTGGGAGATGCCGGTGCAATCAGATTAAACATCAACGGGCGCGCATTGGATATACCAAGAGAAAGCGGCCGTGCCGCAAACATTCAAATTCCATGATGTGACGGATCTGAATGTCTGCTTTACTCTTTTTAATAATTCCGGAATATGATTAAATGCCGAACTTTACATCTTCTGCCATAGTTATTCGGCGAATTGATTTCGGCGACTATGATCTTATTTTAACTTTTTTTACATTGAAAAGAGGTAAGATATCGGCCATTGCAAAATCTGCGAAAAAGAGTACAAAGCGGTTCGGGGGAATCCTCGAATTGTTCTCGGTTTTGGAGATAGTATGCAGTTCCAAGATGGACAGGGATCTTATGATTCTGCAGGAGGCCGATCTTAAAAAATCCTTTTCCGGCATAAGTACTGATTTGAATAAAACTGCATATGCAAGTTACTTTGCCGAACTGGTAAATGAATGGACCGAACCTGGAGCAAGACAGGAAGATCTTTACATATTGCTTCGCCATGTTCTTGAACAGATTGACGCAGGAATGATTTCCGGAGAAATATCGAGCATATTATTTCTTATACGGTTTGCCTCGATAGCGGGAATCCGTCCGAATTTATTGAAGTGCAGTATATGCAGGCTCGAAACAGACAAAATAAAAGAAGAGCGTGTTGCATTCGATTTTTCAAGGAGCGGAATTGTATGCCGAAAATGTGCCGGCAAGTCTGTAAGCCGGCTTTCTCTTTCCAAGGGAACCATCAAGCAGCTCCTCTGGGTTGAAAGCGGAGGATTGGAAAAGGCCGGCAAAATTAAATTCACTCCTCAGGCAATAAAAGAAGGGCTGGATTTGATGGAGACATTTACGACTTATCATCTCGGGAAAGAGATGCAAAGCCTCAAATTTTTAAAGCAGATAAGAAAAGAAGACGGACCGTACCAATATTGATGGTTTTGCAAAAAGTCCATCCGATGGGTATTTTTACAGGTCGATTATATGGCGGATAATTTGAAAGATATTCTCAAAAACAGACTTATTAAAGCATCTGCGCCCTGCCGTATTGATATGGGAGGAACTCTCGATATAAGCACATTCTATTATCCCCTGATGCATCTTAATCCATGTACTTTCAATATTGCCATCAATTTAAGAACCAGGGTATCTCTTCTTCCGTTTGAAAATAAAATGATCGGGATCTCTTCACGTGGTTTTAAAAGCGCCGTATTTCCTCTCGGGAGCGCTCCGTTCAATCATCCACTCGGACTTATGTTCGCAATCGCATCGTTTTTCAGGGCGGAAGGGCTCCATATTGTCATTGATTCGTCATCACCGCCAAGAAGCGCTCTGGGCGGATCGTCGGCTGCTGCGATTGCCCTGATTGCCGCGTTTTCAAAAGCTTGTGTAAATGCCGGTAAAAAACCTCTTTCGAAACGGCAAATGGTCCTGATTGCGCACGCAATCGAACAGAGTGTAGCAGGTGTGCCTTGCGGGTTGCAGGACCAGCTTGCAGCGGCTTTCGGAGGAGTGAATGCCTGGTATTGGAAGGACGGAACTGACGGCACTCCTTTTGTAAAGAAGAGCGTGATTAAGAAGGAATTTGCAGGGGGTTTCGAAAAAAACCTGATACTGGCATACTGCGGCGTTCCGCACGAATCAAAAAACATCAACAGCAGATGGATCAACCGGTTTGTTTCCGGGAAAAACCGCAATCTATGGGACGATATAGTGATGTGCACCGGTAAATTTGTTGAGGCTGTGTCAAACCATAATTTTCAGGATGCAGCGTTTTATATGAATGAAGAGACTGCAATAAGAAGAAAAATGACGCCGGATGTTCTGGATAGTATCGGGCGTATGCTTATAATATCGGCCGTGAAAAATAATTGCGGTGCCAGGTTTACCGGAGCAGGCGGTGGAGGCTGCATATGGGCGATTGGCGAAGCCGGGGATATTGAAAAATTGAAGAAAAAATGGGAATATATTCTTTTAAAAAGAAAAAGAGCCGGCCTGATTGAGGTTAAGCCGGATTATAGAGGCGTGTCGGTAAGAGAAGAATGATTTATATTATATTAAATGAGGTATGAAATATGAATTTTCAAGATGTGATTCTGACTTTACAGAGGTACTGGGCCCGCAGGGGATGTGTTCTGGCTCAATCGTACGATATGGAGGTCGGCGCAGGCACTTTTCATCCTGTAACCCTGCTGAAGGCATTGGGTCCGGAGCCGTGGAATGTCGCCTACGTTCAGCCTTCACGGCGGCCTACAGACGGGCGGTATGGTGAAAATCCGAACAGGCTTCAGCATTACTACCAGTATCAGGTAATACTTAAACCCTCTCCCATGGATGTTCAGCGGCAGTATCTTATGAGTTTAAAGGCTTTGGGCATAAATCCCCTTGAACATGATATTAGGTTTGTGGAAGATGACTGGGAATCTCCGACATTGGGAGCTTCCGGCCTCGGATGGGAAGTATGGCTTGATGGAATGGAGATAACGCAGTTTACGTACTTTCAGCTTGCCGGAAGCATAGAGCTTCATCCTGTCTCTGTAGAGATAACATACGGTCTGGAACGTATAGCAATGTATCTTCAGGGCGTCGATAATGTCTACGACCTTAAATGGAATGATGTGATCACTTACGGAGATATATACCATCAGCAGGAGGTGGAACAGTCGACTTATAATTTTGAAAAAGCCGATATCAGTTCTCTGTTCGACCTTTTCGCAAAATTTGAAGCAGAGTCATTGCGGATTATAAGGGAATCGCTCGTGCTCCCAGCCTATGAATACTGCTTAAAGTGCTCGCATACCTTCAACCTTCTTGATGCCCGTGGTGCTATCAGTGTTACCGAAAGAACCGGTTACATAGCAAGAATCAGGAATCTCGCGAGAGCCTGTGCAGAAGGGTATCTGATGCAGCGTGAAGCTATGGATTTTCCGCTGTTAAAAAAAACTGGAACGGGGAAAATATAAATCCCTGAAGCCGGTCTGCCAAAGTTGAGTTCTTATCAGGTGTGTCTTGTGTTTATTAATAAACTGAGGTGAATATGGAGACTTTATTGCTTGAAATAGGCGCGGAAGAAATTCCTGCCGGTTATATTGAACCTGCGTTGAATGCGCTGTCCGCGATTCTTTTGCAAAAGCTGAAAGAAGAGAGAATTGAATACGGAGAGGCAAAGACTTTTGGAACCCCCAGAAGACTTTCCATTATGGTTACAGGTGTTTCAACTAGACAGGCATCGCTGACCACAGAGGTTACAGGCCCGCCTGAAAAAGCAGGGTTTGACGAAGCCGGTCAGCCATCCATGGCGGGGAAGAAATTTGCCGAGAAGATGGGTATTCCCGTTAAATCGATCCGGGTTAAACAGACTGAAAAAGGAGCATATCTCTGTGCGGTTAAAACCGATCCTGGGCTTGAAAGCAAAGCCGTTTTTAAAAACATGCTCCCACAGGTTATTTTGGCGATTCCTTTCCCAAAAGTCATGAAATGGGCGGATCTTAATGTGAAATTCGCAAGACCTGTTCACTCGATTTTAGCACTTTTCGGCAAGCAGGTTATATCTTTTGAACTGGGCAATATAAAAAGTGGTAGGCATACTTTCGGCCACCGTTTTTTGCATTCGGGTAAGATCAGGATTTCTCATCCTGATGAATATGTTAAAAAGCTGAGATCAGCCCACGTCCTTGCGGATATTGACGAGCGGAAAAAGGATATTGAAAAGCATATTTCTAAAATTGCGTCGAAGCTTGATGGCAAAGTCCTGCAGGATGACGAGCTTGTGAATATTGTTACGAATTTGGTCGAATACCCGGTTCCGGTTGCCGGGAGATTCGATAAAGGATACCTTGAGGTGCCCGATGAGATTCTCATTAATTCAATGCGTGAGCATCAAAAATATTTTGCCGTAACCGATACCAGGGGGCATCTTTTACCATGTTTTATTGCCATTAATAATACCATAGCTCAAAACATGCAGCTTGTTGCAAAAGGACATGAGAGGGTTTTAAGGGCGCGTCTTGAAGATGCCAGATTTTTTTACAGAAGCGATATCAAGATCTCTATTGATGTGCGGGTTGAAAAGCTTAAGGGCGTTCTTTTTCAAGCAAAGCTGGGGTCTATGTATGAAAAAACGAGAAGGATTGAGAAGATCGCAGGATCTATCGCTGATGAAATATCAGATGATCCTGAAATCAAAAAACAGGCTTTAAGAGCCGCCAGGTTGTGCAAAAACGATCTTGTGAGCCACGTTGTGGGAGAATTTCCGAAACTGCAGGGTGTCATGGGAAGAATCTATGCCATGAATGCGGGTGAGGAAAGAAAGGTTGCTCTTGCTATTGAAGAGCATTACAGACCTGCTTATTCAGGGGGGCCTCTTCCTGAAACAACGGTCGGAGCAATAGTTGGAATTGCAGATAAGATCGATTCTATTTGCGGCTGTTTTTCGGCAGGACTCATACCCACCGGGGCTTCGGATCCTTATGCCCTGAGGCGCCAGGGGATTGGTATAATTCAGATAATTCTCGAAAAGAAATTTTCATTATCATTGAAAGCCCTTATTGGAAAAAGCCTTTCGCTGTTTGAAATAAAAAACAAAGATGATGAAAAGGAGACGTCGGATAAGATATATAATTTTCTGCAAAGCCGTATGTCGCATCTGCTTGCTGAGCAGGGTTATTCAAAAGATGTTGTCTCAGCGGTTGTGAACGTTTCCGTCGATCATATACCGAATGTATGGAACAGGGCAGGGGCGCTTGAAAAGTTAAAGGCCGCCCCCGATTTTGAGCCGCTTGCGGTTGCTTTTAAACGGGTTGTCAATATTATAAGAAAATCGGCTCCTGAAAGCGCTGCAGGCAATATGGGAGGTGTCGACGAGAAATTGTTTGAGAAGGAATGCGAAGCTGCTCTTTTTGCCGCATACAGGGATGTAAAAAGAAGAGTATCCGATAATCTTGAGAAAGGCGCCTTTGAACAGGCGCTTCTTGATATCGCATCCCTTAAAAACCCTGTGGATGCTTTTTTTGAAGGAGTTCTTGTAATGGCGGATGACAAGAATATCCGCAACAACAGACTTGCTCTGCTTGGGGCAATTTCAGGGCTTTTTGCCCTGTTTGCCGATTTTTCTAAGATTTAAATTGAAGGCTTTGTAAAAAGTCAAATTTCAGACGGCAAAGTAAAAAGCTCATTATGCAAGGCGCACGAATCTTGAGGAATGAAGCGTACTATTTCGTACGCTGCAATGATTCACCCTGTTGAATCGGCCTTGCCGTCTCGCACAGCGAGAATTCAACAGGGCGGGGATGAAGTGCAACACAGCAGAATGACTTTTTACGAAGCCGTCAAAATTAATGGAGGATAAAATGCCCTTTGATCCCGAGATGGATAAAATACTGAAACAGTGGAAAAGTGAGGAAACGGGTCTTGTTATTTCCATAAACAGGTACGGAGATGGCGAGCCGAAGCTTCAGATAGGTCCCAGGGTCTTTTTGAGAAAAGACGGAAATGAAAGCCAGCGGAAGGCTGGACGTCTCACAATAGAAGACCTCATGTGGTTCTACGATATTATTGATGAAGTAAAGGATGAGTTGTCGCAACTTGCAGGTCCCCGGTAAATTTCAACAGCTTCTTAAATAATTCTGAAGATTACCGGCAGCCTGCTGTGAAGAATCTTTAAAATAGTTCCATTTCCTATTGACGTGGTTTGACGCATGTATGAAGATGATGGAATCGTAAAGCCTGTTAAAGGAAGGAATCCTCCCGATCCTAAATCGATTGCGCTTATGGTCAGCAGTAAGACGGATCTCGAGTGCCTCTGCAATCTGATAAACATCAAGGATGATCAATCCAGGGTATTGCATTACAGCAAATTCTGTTCTTCGAAGGATTCCGAGTATAATTTTTCCTTAACAGGCCCTTTCTCAGGAGCTCCTTATGCAGTGATGCTTCTTGAGGCTCTTGCGGTCTGGGGTGCAAGCAGGATAATATTTTACGGCTGGTGCGGGGCGGTTTCCGATTCGGTCAAGATCGGCGATATTATTGTTTCTACATCCGCTTTTGTCGACGAGGGCACTTCAAAGCATTACGGATATGACGAAGTTTCCGGTAATGGTGTCGCGCTTCCGTCATTTGATTTAACTGAAACAATAAAGGGTCTTTTAAAACAAAGCGGCATTACTTTTCATGAAGGTCCTGTCTGGTCCACAGATGCCATTTACAGAGAGACACCGGAAAAAGTCGCCTATTACAAAGAAAAAAATGTACTGGGGGTTGAGATGGAGATTTCTGCAATATATTCGGCTGCTAGATTCAGAAATGTTGAAGCTGCCGGGATTCTTGTCGTTTCCGATGAAATATCAACTTTGAAATGGAAGCCCGGTTTTAGAGATGAACGCTTCCTGAAGAGCAGGGAAGTAATGTGTGAGGCTTTGATAAAAATATGCCAGATTTTATAGATCAGAAAATTATAAAACAAATTGAAAGTTTAAGGGAAAAAATTCTAAGGCATAATGAACTCTATTATGTAATGGACGCCTCGGAAATTTCCGATGCGGAGTATGACCAACTGATGCTGGAACTGATTGAGCTAGAAAAAAAGTTTCCAGATTTAATCACTCCAGATTCACCCACCCAGACAGTTGGCGCACCTCCGCTAAAAAAATTCGGCAACGTTTCTCACTTTGCGAGGATGCTAAGCCTTAAAAATGCATTCTCAGAGCAAGATATTTCAAAATTTGACAAAAACATTAATATGCCGTTCTCCGGTACAAATGAAAATTTTACCTATGTAGTTGAACCCAAAGTTGACGGTGTAGCAGTTAATCTCATATACGAAAACGGTTTATTGGTTGTTGGAGCAACCAGAGGGGATGGCTCTATAGGGGAAAACATTACTGAAAATCTGAAAACAATTCCCACAATTCCGGCATTAATGAAGGAAAACAAAGGCATCCTTATCCCTGCGAGAATTGAAATAAGAGGAGAAGTGTATATAGAGATTGATGCATTTAAGAAACTGAACGAACGGTTACTGCAAGAAGGTGGGACTTCTTTTGCTAATCCTCGAAATGCCGCTGCAGGATCAATACGGCAGTTAGATCCAGAGATCACTGCCCAAAGACCTCTCGACATCTTCTGTTACGGTATTGGTATAGCCACAGGAATAACCTTTAAGAGCCATTGGGAGGTTCTACAAACACTTTCAAAGTGGGGATTCAGAGTAAATCCTATAATTGAACAGGCCGCCAACATCAACGAATGCATTCAGTACTATAATAAAATCAATGAGGTAAGGAGAAGTCTCCCGTACGAAATCGATGGTGTTGTCATTAAAGTAGATGATCGTGATATCCAGAAACGGCTGGATGAGATCGAGAACCAGAAATATCTGACTGACCATTCTCATCACCCGCAGTGGGCTATTGCGTATAAATTTGCACCGACACAGGTAACAACGGTCATTGAAGATATTATTATCCAGGTTGGACGCACAAGTATCCTCACCCCCGTGGCAATCATGAAGCCGGTTAGCGTGGGTGGTGTCGTGGTAAGACGGGCCACCCTTCATAACCAAGGCGAAATCGACAAGAAGGACATCCGGATAGGTGATACCGTTATTGTCCAGCGTGCCGGAGACGTCATCCCTGAGGTTGTAAAAATCATTGAGTCAAAGAGGAACGGAACGGAACGAAAATTCGTGATGCCTGATATCTGTCGTGAATGTGGCTCCAAGGTGGTCAGTCTTGTCTATAAAGGTAAAATTTCACATCATTGCATTGGTGGCTTATCATGCCCAGCTCAACGCAAAGGGACAATTTTACATTTTGCCAGCCGTCAGGCGATGAATATCGATGGGCTGGGCGAAGAACTGGTAAGTCAGCTAGTAGATAATGACCTTATTAAAACTATGGCCGATCTATATAAACTAAGCGTATCACCTTTGAGGGACTTGGAACGAATGGGTGATATCTCAGCAACTAAGCTCATTGCCGCTATTGAAAAAAATAAAAATACTACTTTGGGACGTTTTATTTACGCATTGGGCATTCCCAACGTGGGCGAAGCGACTGCAAAAGATCTCGCAAAATTTTTTGGTAGCCTTAACGGGCTGATGCAAGCATACCAAAAAACCATGCTATACATTCCCAATATCGGCCCTGAAGTAGCAAAGTCAATTTATCATTTTTTTGCAGAACCACATAATAAAGAAGTGATTACACAACTAAGAACATGTGGTCTTTCATGGAACGAGTCGAAGGACAGTAAAGCCATCATAAAGACCACTTTGCCCAATTTTTTAAACTGGTTATGCACATCTATTAAAGATGTCAGCCGGGATGGTTCCTTCAAAGTCATCTGGGATGGTATTAGTGGCATTGGTGAAAAAAAGGCAAAGCTCATAGCAAATCATTTTGGCAGTTTAGAAAAATTGATTGAAGCGGATGAGAATAGCCTGCTACAAATTAAGGGCATCAATAGGACAATAGCAAGAGACATTGTTCTTTTTTTTAAGGAACAAGAGAATCTGAACGTTATCAAACAAATTCAGAAGTGTGGTGTACAGTGGGATGAAGACGCGCATGAAATACCCGCCTCTTCTTCACATGTCAGTGGCAAAATCTTTGTTCTTACCGGAACATTGATACACTTAAAAAGGGATGAAGCCAAGATCAAAATTGAAGTGTTTGGCGGCAGAGTTTCAGAGAGTGTTTCAAGAAAAACCGATTTCGTAATAGTGGGTACAAACCCGGGAAGCAAGTTGAAGGAGGCAACGGAATTGGGCATTGAGATTTTGAATGAAGAAAAATTTATAGCGTTGTTGGCTGGAGAGGATAAAGAAAGGCTAAAAAATGAAAACAAAGATAATATTGAAGGCCATTAGCAGCTCTGGAGAACCGTACGACGTTCATTTTGACTTGTTAGACAATAAATTGGCAGTTTTTTGTAACTGCCCCGCAGGGATATATGGAAAACTCTGCAAACATAAGACCAAGTTTCTTGATGGAGATCTGTCCATGCTTTTCGACAAGAACGACCAAGAAAGACTGGAGCAAGTTCATGAAATGGTCAAAAAAAGTAAATACACGGAAATAATATCTTCATACAATACTATTAAAAAGGAAATAGAAAAGGCACAAAAAAAAGAGAAAAAGCTCAAAGAACAGATTGAGCATGTTCTTAAGACAGGAATAGAAATTATCTAATTATTTTCGGAGCAAAGAAACCAGAAACTATGGGATTGTGAACCAATTTTTCAAACCAGGAGGGCAGGTATATGTCGGACAAGATTCGATCCCATGTGGTAATTGCCGGCAAAGTTCAGGGGGTTTGCTTCAGGATGGAAACAAAACGGGTTGCGGAGAGTTATAATGTTTCAGGCTGGGTGAGGAATAACAGGAACGGTACGGTGGAGGCGATATTTGAAGGAGAAAAAGGCGACGTTGCTTCTGTTATCGAATGGTGCAAAAAAGGCCCTTCGCATTCAAAGGTGAGCAGAGTTGATATAGCTGAAGAAAATTATACCGGAGATTTTTGCGGGTTTGATATAACATTCGGGTAAAAAAAGGCGGCCTATTTCTCGTTTGAGATAAATAAAAATAAACCGCCTTGAAACCTGATTTGCTTACAACGGCTTAATCTGTTCCTTTGAGCTTCTTGCCGGGTCTGAATTTAACAACGCTGCAAGCTTTGATTTTGATGGGTTCACCTGTCTGAGGATTGCGGCCTTTTCTGGCTTTCCTGCGGACTTTTGTAAAAGTGCCGAAGCCGACGAGAGTAACCTTGCCGTCTTTTTTCTTAAGAGTTTTTGTGACGCTGTCCATGAAAGAATTGAGTACAGCTGCTGCCGCGACTTTGGAAATACTGGCATCCTGTGCCGCCTTGTCTACCAATTCCGCTTTTGTCATAGTGCATTCCCCCTTTTTTATTATTGATGGTTAATATTGTACAACCTCATCTATCTTGCAAATATAGCAGGAATATTTTGATGTCAAGTGAAAATCGGCGTCCTGCAACACTTTTTTTTGTTTCAGACCCCCTAAATCGGTGCTGTTCATGTATTTAAGCGGGTCGCCGGAAAGACAAAAACTATCTCAGAGTAAAAAAGCAAACCGGCGCGATAAATGGCAAACATTGTGAGTGGCCGTTTCCGTAAGGACTAAGCTGTAGTTCAAAAATAATCATAACATTGAAATGCATGGCCAGTATAAGAAGCCGTAAGCCGTGACCGGCATAAGGAGCCGTAACAAAATGGTAAGAAAAGGAATTGTTATTTTGTAACGGCTCCTAACAAAATGGTCAGAAATGCAATGGTTTTTTGTAACGGTCCATAACCCCGATAAACGGGACTCTTTTTGGTACCCCCTTGAGGGATAGGAAAATGCAGAAAATAGTTTCCAACTTACTAAAAGAGAGCATTAACAAAAGATACAGGATCGAATTCCTGCAAATCATCGATGTTTTCGCCTATCCCGATATACTTGAGCGGCAACTTATAGGCGTTGCATATGCTTATGACAATTCCGCCCTTAGCGGTTCCGTCAAGTTTTGTGAGCGCTATGCCTGTAATCTCTATTGCTTCGTTAAAAAGCTTTGCCTGCGACAGGGCGTTCTGGCCGGTTGTTGCGTCAAGGACTAGCAATATTTCGTTTGGTGCAGAAGGCAATTTTTTTGAAACTGACCGCTTTATCTTTTTAAGCTCTTCCATAAGATTTGTTTTTGTATGGAGCCTTCCGGCTGTATCGACAATGACAACATCCATGTCTCTTGCCAGAGCCGCTTCAATAGCGTCATAAGCCACTGCTGCAGGGTCTGCGTTGTCCCTGTGCTTTACAATTTCAGCTCCAGCCCTTTCAGCCCATATTGTGAGCTGCTCGACGGCCGCCGCCCGGAAAGTATCTGCCGCTGCAATCAAAACTTTATTGCCGGCAGCTGTGTATTTTGCTGCAAGCTTTCCTATGGTTGTTGTTTTGCCTACTCCATTAACCCCGACAACCATGATAACGTGAGGCTTGCTTTCCGACTTTTGCTGTCCGGGAGTCGGGTTGCTCAATAACACGAGTAATTCCTGCTTTAGAAATTCTTTTATCTGATCGTGGCCGGAAATGACCGAAGCCTGTTGGGATATGCTTTTGATAAGTCCTGTTGCAGTCTGAACGCCGATATCCGATGTTATCAGAAGCTCCTCAAGTTCTTCCAGCAGATTATCGTCTATGCAATTTTTCCCGGAAAATAACTTTTCAAGCCCGCCGGAGAGTGTTTTACGGGTTTTCGAAAGGCGCTCTTTTAGTCGCTTGAAATAACTTCCAGTACCTGAAGAATTGGTTTCTCCGATTTCCGGATTGTTTTCATTTTTAAACCAGCCCAGTTTCATGCCGTGCCCGTGGGAGCCTGTATTTCAGTTCTCATTGCTCATTCCTTTAGGCCTTTCAAGGCTGACAGAAACAACTTTTGAAACGCCCATCTGTTCCATGGTAATCCCAAAGAGCATATCAGCAAACTCCATACTCTTTTTGTTGTGCGTTATCATTACTATTTGAGATTTCCCGCCTATTATTTTCAGAAGATTGTTAAACCGGTAAACATTGGAATCGTCGAGAGGAGCGTCAATTTCGTCCATAATGCAGAAGGAAGCCGGTTTAAGCAGAAAAATTGCAAATATGAAGGCTATGGCGGAAAGAGCTTTTTCCCCTCCCGAGAGAAGGCTCATCCTTGTAAGTTTTTTTCCGGGCGGATGTATCATGTATTCGACCCCTGTTTCGAGCGGCTTATCCGGTTCTGTCAGAACAAGGTTGGCGGTGCCTCCCTCAAAAAGACTCGGGAAAACTTCCCCTATTTTTTTATTGACTTCATTGAAGGTATTTAAAAACCGTTCCTGAGATATTTTGTTTATCTTCCTGATGACCTTGTGCAGGTCATCAATAGCTTTTACAAGATCGTCACGCTGACCGCACAGAAAATCAAAGCGCTCTTTGAGCTGTTCATATTCTTTGATAGCACCGAGGTTGACATCCGTAAAATCCCCGATTTTTTTCCTGCACCTGTCAAGTTCTGCTTCCATTTCACTTATGGTTGTTTGCGGCTTTTCGCCTGCTGACTCTGAAAGGGATCTTGCATCGGTAAAAGACGATTGGTAGCGTTCCTCAAATCTTTGTGCAATATTTTCACGTTGTATATGTCTTTGAGACTGTTCAATTTCAAGCAAACGCAATTTATCCAAAGTCTGTTCCCGCTCATTTTTGACATTTGAAATGAGGCCGTCATGTTCTTTCAGCCTGATATCAATAGAATTATAATCGGCCTCATTGTTGTCGAGTGCCTGCCTGATAATTTTTATTTTGTCGTACATTTCCTTAAGAGCAAGTTCGTTTTCGGCTATCTTGAATTTTGATGCTTCGATTTTTCGCGTCTTTTCCGTTATCTCCCGCGCGAGCATCTCTATCTGTTTTATTCTGTCATCATGGAATTCCCGGAGTCGTTTTAATGAACTGTTACCGTTTTCCAGTTTGGCATTCAGGGATGTAAGCTTTAATTTAAGATCGACAACTTTTTGATCATAGGATGCGAGTTCTGATGTTGCAGAGCCGATTTTCCCGGTGATTACCTCCACTTTGTCACGGGCTTCCGCAACTTCGCTTTCGATTCCGGAGAGCGCTTCATTGTATTTGACTATCTCATCATCAATATCGCTTTCCTCACCAATAAGTTGTTCCTGTTCGAGCTGAACTATTTCCATGTGGCGGGTTGTGTGCTTTAAATCTTCAGATGTCTTGTAAAGAAATTTTTCCGCTTCAAGTTCATCCTGTGCAGCCCTGTTGCTTTGTTCTTTCAGCTTTTGCAGGGCGATTTCCGCTGCCTTTACCTCGGACTCCAGGGTTTTTTGAACTGTACGGGCATCTTCACTCTCCCTGTCGAGCACTGATAGCTGTTTTTCGAGCTCTTTGATCTCATATTTTTTTGCGAGGATTCCTGAGGCACTGTCATTGCTTCCGCCCGTCATTGTTCCATTGTGAGAAATAATCTCACCATTTTTCGTAACAACTGTTTGAAAAGAGTCGTTGTTGTTGAAAGTATCAAGCGCTTCATCGATATTCAGGGTAACAACAACATGCCCGAGAAGGGTTTCAACCGTTTTTTCGAACCCCGGTTTAACCGCAACATGGTTTATCAGCAGTTTTGAAGAGTCGGGTTTTTTATAATGTTCGCATTCCGTTTTCCTTATGGATGACATGGGAATGAAGCCACTTCGGCCGGCGCCTTTGTTTTGCAGAAATTGAATCAGTGAATTACCGGTATTCTGATCCTGGACGAGTATGTATTGTAGAGATTCACCCAGCGCTGCTTCTACTGCCGTTTCAAAGGAAGGCTCAGGTTCTATGATATCTGCCATAAGCCCAATAATACCGCCTGCTATACTGCTTTCAACTCCGTCCTGCCCGCTTCGGTTTTTCATTATGGCTCTGACACCGTCTTTATACCACTCGAAATTATCTTCCATTTTCTTTAAAGCGGTATATCTTGACCTAACCTTGTTTCGTTCCATCTCAAGTGTCTGTACTTTTTTTACCTGGCTGCCTAGCAGTCTGCTTTTTTCCGAAAGTCGCTGTTCAGCTCCGCTTATTTCTTTACTCAGTTCATCTATCGTTTGCCTGCATGATTTGAGTTCATCTCTTGCCCTTGTCTCTATATCCGTTATTTCGGAAACTTTTTTTGCAGCAACGGCATACTCTTCATCAGCTCTTTTGAGCCGCCTTTTAAGGTTTTCCCTGTTGTTTGTAGCATTCTGATAGATGTTCTTATATCTGGCTTCGTGAGCAACAAGATTCATAAGGTTCGTTTTACATGCATCTATCTCCCTGTTCAGCTCCGACAGCCGACTCCTGATATTCAAAGAGGCATCTCTCTCGTTGTTAAGGCCTGAGAGGGTCATGTTTATTTCATCGTTGATAAAAATGGTTTGAGATTCGACCTGGGATATTTCGGAGAGAATTTTGCCGTTTCTTTCGTCGAGTTCTGTACGCGCGGATTCAAGCTCCGATAT
>Ga0268280_1000523_pt1 | contig 31621 bp, 25 predicted proteins | sample saktaG_9_FD_190139 | JGI IMG/M metagenome (GOLD analysis project Ga0268280, IMG submission 190139) | Saline water microbial communities from Sakinaw Lake, British Columbia, Canada - sak_2011_5_24_40m | ecosystem: Environmental > Aquatic > Non-marine Saline and Alkaline > Saline ...
TGGTGAACCGTACAACTCATCGAGGATAAGAAAAATGAGCATTAAAAAAAGTCTGATTTTGATAATATTTCTATTATTTCTATTCCCATTAACAGCTTGTGATATGGATTCCAAAACGACAACTACCGCTGCCGTGCAATACCTTGATTGGCCTGATGACTTACTCGCAAAATTCCCTGCATGGCATGAACTGGATGGAATGATTACAGAAATCAACAACCGTTCAGAAGGAACTGAGGCTTATGAGATTAATTATATTATCTCTGCAAAAATCGATGGTGATTATCAAATGGTACTCGATTATATTCTTCGATGTGAAAACGATGGGTATTCTCAAACAGACCAATTACATGAGTGGAGTTCTGCGTATGACGACATTCATACAATCTTAGAAACTGAATGTACTGTTTATGAGGGTTTCTACTGTAATGGACCATGGTTTTCAATCGATATTGGAACCGGCACTTCAGCAATGTATGTTTCAGTTATTTATGCTTGGGGAGACGCTTCTCTTGAAAGCTAAATATTCATAAAGAATACCAATAACCTTGACCTTCACTGTATGCAAACATTTTCATTTTGCAAAAAGATAGACATGTGATATACTATCTCATGTTCGAAAGAAGGTCTTAATTATGTTAGAATACATTGGCTATATCGCCTCCATCATTGTCTTAATCTCTCTCCTAATGAGTTCCATCAAAAAACTCAGATGGATCAATCTCTTCGGGTCAATTACTTTTGCAGTATACGGCTTTTTAATAGGGTCGATTCCGGTAGGGTTATTAAACATCGGAACTTCTCTAATAAACATCTACTACTTAGTAAAAATATTCAATTCAAAGGACTTCTTTACTTTGCTTCCGATATCGACAAGCACACAGTATTTTGAATACTTCTTGAAGTTTCATCAAAAAGACATCCTTAAATTCTTTCCTGAAGTCAATCTCAAAGTAGAAAACTCTGAAGTCACTTTCTATATTCTAAGAAATACCGTTCCTGCAGGGGTGTTTGTAGGTTCAAAATATAGTAATGATACCTTGTTAATCAAATTAGACTACGTTGTTCCGATGTATCGAGACTTCAAAATGGGAAAATATGTTTATACAAAACAAAAAGAATTATTTCTATCCAAAGGCTATTCAAAGCTTGTATCATTCTCAGATAATCCTCAACACGAAAAATACTTACTTAAAATGGGATATGTGAAACAGGCAACAAAAAGCGAAAACAATCAATCAATGTATTTGCTAGAACTATAATACAGTCCTCCTCGTGAGGACTTTTTTTATGAATATATGTGATATAAAATGATGAATGAATGAAAATATGACTTGAATAGAAAACACTTTCATTAAATATTCGTTAAAACATCACAATAAAATCGCGTCCTTCAGCGTATAATATACACGAACAAAAGCTTTTTACATTTAAAGGAGAACTATCATGCTACTAAATAGAAGTTTTAAGCCCGATGAAATCGTGATTTATAATTTTAATATCAAAAGCCAGGAACTAGAGTTCTTGTTTCGTGGAAAGAAAATTCCAACGGCTTTTCGGCCATATCCTAAACTTTGGAGATTAAGAGACAAAGAAAGAAAGACAGAAACCATCATCATTTCAGTATAAATTTCAGAGACCCCCTCTCTAAATTTTAAAACACACTTGGAACCCCCAAGTGTTGTTTTTTTTTATGCATTCGAATATTAATGGTTGGGAATCATGTAATAAGATATTGTTTGTTAGGACAAACTAACATTTATCCAAAGAAATATTGTAAATATGAATTGTTTTGTTATAATTAGAACGTTGAGTATACAGACGAGGTATTATATGAAAAAACATCTTCTATCGGGCTTATTAATCACTTTATTAACATTCATGATTGGATTCGCCAATGCATCCATCGTTCATGCGGATGAGATTGAAATTGATTTTCAAGAACTAATCGAATCACATCATTCAATCATGCTATTAATTAACCCCGATACTGGAGACATTGTCTATGCCAATCCTGCTGCGATTGCATTTTACGGGTATGAAGACATCCTTTTGTTAAATATCTCAGACATTAATACCATGAGTCAGGAAGAAATCGATTCCGAAATGGCACTTGCAACAGCCGAAGAAAGAAATTATTTTATTTTCACTCATCTACTCGGAGACGGCACATTAAAACAAGTTGAAGTGAGGACCTATCCGGTAGAAATCGGAGGTCAAACCTACCTTTTCTCAATTATCACGGATTTCACGGAGACTGCAGAACATCTCCAAAGAGATAGTCTTTATAAAACACTGATTCTTCTTTTGCTTGGAATTATAATCATTGTTATGTCAATACATGTCATCGTCAGAAATCGCAATCATAGAAGACTCATTATCGAAAAGAACTCCATCGACAATATACTGGAAGCGACACATGCAGGTTCCTGGAAATGGAACATTTCTGAAAAATGGATCAAAATAGATGACAGATGCAAAGAAATTCTTGGTTATTCTAAGAATGAACTTCCTCTGATGAATATCAAGGAAGTCTATCCATTGATTCACCCTGAGGATTTGAAAAAGACTTTTAGAGTCATTAAACATCTTTACCGTAAAGAAATCGAATACGCTACCATCGAACAAAGAATGTTACACAAGAACGGCTCCTGGATTTGGATTCAAGTTAGGGGAAAAATCGTTTCTTGGGATGAAACGAGAACGCCTATGGTCATGGCGGGGATTTTCAGTGATGTGACTCAACAAAAAGAATATGAAGAAAAAATCAATTTGTTTTTTGATCAATCGCTCAGCGGATTCTTCTTCATGATGCTTGACGAACCGATTGTTTGGAATGACTCCATTGATAAAAGTAAAGCTCTGGAATATGTTTTCAGCCATCAAAGAATTACGAAAGTAAACAGTGCTTATTTAGAACAATATGGATACACATTAGAAGACGCTCTTAACAAAACTCCAAAAGACGCATTCATTCATGACTTGGAATATGGAAAAGACTTGTGGAAGCAATTGTTTGATAAAGGGAACCTTCATATAAGAACCGATGAAAGAAGGAAAGACGGATCTCAGATTTGGGTTGAAGGAGATTACATATGCATGTATGATTCTTCAGGCAGAATCATCGGTCACTTCGGAAACCAAATGGACATCACTGAAAGTGTATTCCGCGAAAATGACATTCAGTTTCTCGCAGAACATGATTTTCTTACTGACTTGCACAATCGAAGCTATTTCTTTAAAACATTAGAAAAATACATTAAAGAACTTCGTTTCCCGATTGGAATCATGATGTTTGATGTCAATGGTCTTAAAATAGTGAATGATGCCTATGGACATGATATGGGCGACCTTCTTCTCATCAAAGTTGCTTCAATGCTGAACTCCATCAAATCCTACGACACTGTCATCTCTCGCATCGGTGGAGATGAATTCGGAGCGATATTTCCAAATACTACCTTCGACGAAATGGTTCGAATTTCGAATGTCATCAAAGAAGACAAAGACAGTTTAGTGATTGAAGGCATTCATTTCACACTATCGACCGGTTTCGAACTGATGAGAGATGAACACCATAATCTAAAAGATGTGATGAAGATTGCTGAAAACTATATGTACAGGAATAAACTGTATGAAGGAATGAGCGTCAGAAATCATGCAATTAAAGCCATTCTTTCTACGCTAACAGATAAATTTAAAATTGAGAAGGAACATAGTGAGAACGTCAGTGCAATCTGCGCTAAAATAGGAAAAGCTTTGAAGTTAAGACAAGACGCAGTCTATCAACTTGAACTAGCGGGGATGTTTCATGACATTGGTAAGATTTCAATTCCGGACTTCATTCTTTCAAAACCAGGCAAATTAACGCCTGAAGAAGTTGAAACCATGCAGACACATACGGAAATCGGATATCAAATCCTAAGAGCGGCTGATGAGTATTCTCATCTAGCAGAATATGCCCTCTATCATCATGAACGTTTTGATGGCACTGGATATCCAAGAAAAATCGCAGGCAAGAAAATACCCATGTTTGCGAGAATCATTGCCGTCGCAGAATCTTATGAGGCCATGACGTCGGATAGACCTTACAGAAAAGCAATGTCCGTCGATTACGCAATTTCAGAAATTATTAGATGCAGTGGTACACAATTTGATCCAGATATTGCAAAAGCTTTTGTAACAAAAGTAATGAAAAGAAACTGGGAATAGCCAATGAAAGACCCGCAATTGTCCATTGCGGGTCTTTTTCTTTGTATACAATTATAGTCCTTGTATTTGAAATATAACTTATTAGTCAATCAAATATAGTTTTAATTATTCAGGTATTGCACCCCAAACGACGGGAATACCCGTGGTGTTCCAATAAGGATTCCAACTAGCAGGCAAACTAGCTGCCTCAACATTGATCGTTAATGCGTTATCAGTCGCAAAGACATCATTGCCCATGTATGTGACTGAAATTGGAATAAACACTGAGGTAAGTAAAGTTAATTCTTGAAAAGCGGAAGCTTCAATTGTTTCCAATAATTCTGGGAAAATGAAACTTGTAATATTGTAATCCCCAAGGAACGCTTCCTCTCCAATGAATGTGAGTAGAGAGTTTTCACCGAATTCAACGACCGAAAGGCTTGCAACTCTTCTAAATGCTTTATAATCGATTGTCGTAACCGAAGCAGGAATAAAAACGCTCTGGATAAAATCATTGTACATAAACGCCTTAGAAATGATTCTAGTTACGGTCATGCCTTCTATTGTACCTGGAATAATAATCTCAGTGTTGAGGTTTGTTAATGACAAGCCAAGGATAATTGCAGTATTGTTAGATAATAATACATATCTGAAATCTGCATTTTCTCCAAATTCTTGAGTTCCCCATACAACAGTGCATTCATAAGAATTCCAATCTGGATCCCATCCTGCAGGCAAACTATCTGCTTCAACAAATATCACGAGTTCCCAACAAGCATTAAATGCATCTGCGCCAATGCTGGTGACACTACTCGGTATGAATATATAATCTAGTACACCTTTTCCTACAAAGGCTGAATTACCTATTGTTGTTAACTGACTGCCACTTTCAAAGTTGATATACTTCATATTTGTAGCGTTATAAAACGCACTATCTCCAATCGAGACTACAGAATTGGGTATCGTAATTCCTTTTAACTGATTAGCACCATTAAAAGCAAGTTCACCAATGGACAGCAATTGGCTATTGGCTTCAAAAGTGATAGTTTCCAACATTCCAAATTCGTAAAATGTTGCATATTCAATATTTAACAAACTGTTTGGAATCGTTAAGTCCGTCAAATAAATAATGTTTCTAAAAGCATCGCTCGAGATGGCTTCGATTCCACTTGGTATTGAATAACTCGTATCCGACTTACTGGAAGGATAATGTAATAAGGTCGTCATATCCTTATCGAATAATACGCCATCTACTGAAGCAAAGAACTGATTTCCTTCTTCAACACCTATGCTTACTAAAGAATTAGTATAGGTAAAGAATTGATCCCCAATCATAGTCACACTTGCGGGAATTATAATACTTATTAGACTAGCACAATTTCTGAATACAAATGCATTTAAAATTCCAAGTTGAATTCCCGTTTCAAAATAGACCCTCTCTAAATTGGCACAACCCTCAAAAGCACCGGATGCAATCGAGACTACGCTGGAAGGAATCATTATGCTCGTCAGTCCCGTGCAATCCAAGAATGCGTAAGTGTCAATGCTCTTCAAATTCGATGGAAGAATGATACTGGTTAAATTCGGGCAATAATTGAATGCCATATACCCAATGTCAGTTACACTTTCAGGGATAATGACGCTTGTGATGCTCGTTGCGCTAAATGCTGAGGCACCAATGATTGTGACCAATATTCCTTCATGTCTCATAGGTATGATAATGTCCCCATCACTCTGTGCACTGCCTATTGTTACACTGTAACTATCTTCTATTAATGTAAACGACAATCCGGCAGTTCCCCATGCAGCATACAATGTAATGTCTTCTGCTGGAATTGTACTAAATTCATAATAATCCGTTAATTCGGAGTTTTCGTACCATCCTGCAAATTCAAATCCAGATTTTGTTGGAGCGTCAGGTGCGACGACGACAGATGCATAATCTTGATTGATGGATGATACTGAACTTCCGCCATTCGGGTCAAATGAAATCGTATACTGATTAATGGTCCATTTGCCATATAATGTGATATCTTCCGCTGGCATTGTTGTAAATGTGTAAGTCGTTGTGAGTCCTGTATCACTATACCAGCCATTAAATGAATAACCCGTCAATAAAGGACTTGTTGGTGCGACGACTGAAGAATTGAAATCTTGTGTCAGCGACGATACTATACTGCCTCCGTTTGAATCAAATGAAATTGTGTATTGATTTATTGTATAGGTCGCTCTAATCGTGATATCCATCGCAGGCATTGTCAAACCTAGTGTAGTATCCCAACTATCGAATGTATATCCGATTCTTACAGGATTACTAGGGAGTACATGTCCGCTAATATCAGCACCGTAACTATAAACCGTATTTTGAATAACAGTACTATCGTAGTCTTGGAACGTGATACTGTACATATTAATCGTCCATTTCGCATAAATAGTGATATTTTCTGCAGGCGTTGTTGTAAAAGTGTATACTGTTGAAAACACGACATCTGAATACCAGCCTTCAAAGGTATAGCCAGTCTTTGTCGTTACCGGTGTAGAGATTGCTGAACCATAATCTTGAGTGATTGCAGTTACTGCACTTCCACCGTCCACATTAAGCGTAATCGTATATTGATTAATCGTCCATTTAGAGTAAATTGTGATGTCCTCTGCTGGCATGGTTGTGAATGTATAAGCCGTCGTCAATGCGATGTCTGAATACCATCCGCCAAAGGTATAACCCGTTTTTGTTGGACTCGATGGGGAAGATACGATTGTATTATAATCTTGAGTGATTGCGGTTACTGCGCTTCCACCGTCCACGTTAAATATGATCGTGTATTGATTAATCGTCCATTTGGCATAGATTGTAATATTTTCCGCAGGCATCGTTGTGAATGTATAAGCCGTCGTCAATGCGATGTCTGAATACCATCCACCAAAGGTATACCCGGTCTTTTCAGTTACTGGAGTGGTAATTGCTGTGCCAAAATCATCAAGAATGGATGACGATCCACTTCCACCGTCAAGAACTAAAGTGATGGTATAAGGATTCACAAGCCATTTGGCATAAAGTGTAATATCTAAAGCAGGCATCGTTGTAAAGGTATAAGCAGTCGTTAATCCTGAATCACTATACCAACCACCGAAAGTATAACCCGTTCTTGTAGGGCTCGTTGGTGCGGTCACAGCTGTATTGAAATCTTGATTCAATGAAGTTACCGAAGTTCCTTCGTTACTATTGAAGGAAATCGTATAATCATTGATTGTCCATTTCGCATAGACTGTCTTGTCTTCTGCCAGCATCGTTGTGAATGTATAAGCTGTCGTCAATGCGACATCTGAATACCATCCACTAAAGGTATATCCCGTTTTTGTAGGACTTGTTGGTGCAGTTACACTCGATCCAAAATCTTCTTCTATCGGGGAAATTGCACTTCCTCCATTAACGTTAAATGTAATGGTGTATTGATTCGTTGTCCATTTTGCATAAACCGTAATGTTTCCCGAGGGAATGGTCGTGAAAGTATAGGCAGTCTGCAACGTTGAATTAGAATACCATCCACCAAACGTATAACCTGTTTTTGTGGGATTTGTAGGTGCTGTTACACTCGCTCCGAAATCGTCTTCAATCGCTGTTACAGCACTGCCTCCATCGACACTAAATGTAATGATGTACTGATTGACAGTCCATTTGGCATAAACTGTAAAACTCTCAATCTCAGGTGAATCAATCAATGAATTTTCAACAAACAATTCATTATAGGTTGTATCGTCTAAATACCATCCATCAAAGGTATACCCAACTTTTGTTGGATCCGCAGGTATGATGACCTCTGATTTTCCATCTGTGGTAATAGACTGGACTGCACTTCCTCCATTGGTGTCAAAAGTAATCGTCAAACTCAATGTCGTACCGCATGCCATAAAAACTAAACTCATTGTAATAATAAGTGCCGCAAATAAAATTCTTTTCATAGTGTTCTCCTTGTTTTATATATATTTTAATTCATTAACATTCTAATAAAATTAGACGCAGTATTCTTTCGTTGGATGTGTATTAATTTTCAATCCATTTTGCATATAAAATGATGTTTTCAGCAGGCATCAATGTATCTGTAAATTCAATACCGAGTAGTTGATCAAGATACCATCCAACAAATGAATATCCTTCTTTTGTTGGGATGTATGTCAAAGGGTCCTGATAGCCATGAGATTCCATTAAAAGAATATCTGATGGACCAGTGCTGAAAGCGTACTCAACTCTTGTTGGAGTTAGTTTTGTCGCAGTAGTTCCATCTCCATGTTGCCCATAGTTCGATAGACCCCAAAGAGTAATGGTGCCAAGTTCAGTGATTACAAAGGTGTGATTGCCTCCCATGATAATGTCTATTATAGAATCTCCAGAATCGATATTGAGTCTTGAGTCCATTAATACTGGAGTCGATTGGTTCGTGGTGGTTCCATCTCCTAGCTGTCCTGATGTATTTCTTCCCCAAGTGAAGACTCTGCCCAGTGAAGTGATGATAATGCTTTGATGTCCCCCAGCAAAGATCCGTTCAACAACTTCTCCTTCGAGTAATCCAAGCCTTGAAGTGACATTGTATGGAAGGGTTCTATAAGACGTTGTACCATCTCCTAATTGGCATAAGTCATTACGACCCCAGACAAAGATTCTTCCTGCTGACGTAAGTGCAATCGTATGAGACCAACTGGCTTCGACTTCAACGATGATTTCATCAGCAATCAAACTAAAATGTGTTGTGATGTCTGTGGGCACCAACCTGGTTGTTGTTGTTCCATCTCCAAGTTGTCCACTGGAATTGGTTCCCCAGGTGAAGACTCTGCCTGTTGATGTGAGAGCTACGCTATGATAATCGGACACTTCAACATCGATAACTGTTTCTTCGCCAATTAATCCAAACCTTGAGGTAATGTCTAAAGGCGTTGTTTGATTGATAGTGGTATCATTTCCGATATTTCCCCATATATTGCTTCCCCAAGCAAAAACGCGACCATCCGAAGAAAGGGCCAAATTGTGACTCCAATTTGAGACAATAAATATAATAGTCTCATCAATAGATAAATTAAACTGAGAAGTGATGTCTAAAGGTACTGAACTATTTATTACAGTATTGTTACCCAACTGCCCTGAAGTATTGAGTCCCCAGGCAAAAATACGATTATCTGAAGTGATTGCAAAACTATGAAATGCTCCTGCAATGATTTGAATGATGGTTTCGCCCTCATTCAAATCAAATTGAGAAGTGATTTCAACCGGTGAAATTTGACTATTAGTTGTTCCATCACCTAATTCGCCATAATCATTTCTTCCCCAAGCGAATATTTGATTGCTACTGGTTATGGAAAAGGCATGATATCCCCCTGTAAAAATGATAGGTTGCGGTCCAGACACTTCAGCGTATGTTACTGTATACTGAATGACTATCCATTTTGCATAAAGAGTTATGCTTTCTTGAGGCATTGTCGTAAAGACGTATTCAGTTGTCCATAGAGTATCTGTAAACCATCCGTCGAAAATATAATCTTCTTTTGTAGGATTTGTGGGTTCATTAACTGCGCTACCATAAACTTGTGTGATTGATAATACTTCAGTGCCACCTGTGGAATCAAATGAAATCGTATATTGATTCAACGAATACTCTGCAACGATGACAATATTATTACCTGGCATCGTTGAGGGCACCGATTCGCTCCAGCCTATGAATGTGTACCCATCTCTCGAAGGTGCTAAAGGCAATACGTGTAGACTTATGTCAGTTCCATACAGATAGTTAGTCGATTGCAAAATCGTTCCATCATAGTCTTCAAACAAGAGAGTATATTCACAGATTGACCACAAAGCATATAGATAGATATCTTCTGCAAAGCCTGCTTCTATGACCGTGATTGGATTTCCATCATAATCAGGGTTATCAAACCAACCTGTAAAATCATACCCAGTCTTACTTGGGTCCAGGAGAATGAGAGGCAATGTCCCCTCATTATACTGATCTTGATTACCTTCAGCATTTATTCCGCCATCCAGAAAATATGAAATCTCATATGACACAAGTATCCATCTTCCGTATAGAACCAAGCCATCTTTTGGCATTGTCGTAAACACATATGTTTGAGTCAATGCTGGGTCAAGGTACCATCCATCAAAGACATATCCTGAATTGATTGGTTCATAAGGAGTGATGGACTCACCAATCAATATGAATTCCTGATAAATTAGAACGTTACCTTCTGGCAAAAGTGTCTCAGTGGGATTCACTCTTAGGTTGAAACTGCCATCACCTAATTGGCCATAACTATTGTCTCCCCAAATTATAATCCTACCAAACGATGTGACAGCTAGCGAATGGGTTCTGCTCGCTGGGACACTCAAAATAACCTCACCATCTTCCAAATCGAAATTGGCTGTAATGTCGGTTGGCACGTTTTTGCTTTGGCTGGTTCCATCACCCATTTCCCCAGAGTAGTTATATCCCCAAGCAAAGACTCGGTGGAAGGAAGTCACCGCAAAAGAAGTCATGTATCCTGCTTCGATATCCACAATGATTTCATCGGGAAGCAAATCAACAAACGAAACCTCAATCGGAGAATTTTGACTGATTGTGTTTCCAATACCTAGCTGACCGTATATATTATTTCCCATACCGAAAACTCGGCCTTGAGAGGTTAGTGCGAGCGTGTTGAAATATCCACCCGATAACTTAATAATAACTTCATCTTCCTCTAAATCAAATTGTAAGGTAATATCGGTTGGAAGTAATCTATTCGTGTATGATTGATCACCAAGTTCACCATAATTATTGCTACCCCATGCATACACTTTTCCAGTCGAACTTATGGCCAAACTATGATTTCCACCTGCAATAATCTGAATAATCTTTTCTTCTCCTGAAAGAGAGAACCCGCTAGTAATCTCGATCGGTGAGGCATAGAAATCGTTGGTTCCATTTCCCAACTGACCGTATGAATTTGACCCAAAAGTGAAAACGCGGCCTTTAGCAGATAAGGCGATACTATGATATTCTCCTGCCGCAACCATGATGATTCGATCATCATCATCCAACAGGAATTGTCCTGTGATTTCAGATATGGAAGGAATCGTACTCATCGTTCCATTTCCTATTTGGCCTCCATCATTAATTCCCCACGCAAATACTCTTCCACTTTCGGTAACAGCTATCGTATGCAAATAAAAGGAAGAAATTCCGATGATTTTATCATTATCAGTCAAATGAAAGAATCCAGTTGTTTCAATTGGAAGAGATTTCCAATTAAAAGTGTCATCGCCTAATTCTCCATACGCATTAGCTCCAAAGGCGTAAATTTGTCCACTTTCCGTGACAATAATTGAATATACCCAGCCAACGGTTCCAGTAATAGCTACATTTCCAGGAATGTAGTAAGATATTGTCGCAATATTAAAAATCCATTTTGCGTATAAGGTAATATTTACGGTTGGCATCGTTGTAAAAGTGTATGCCATTGTCAGTTCTGCATCTACAAACCATCCATCGAAGATAAAGTTTTCTTTTGTAGGGTTCATAGGTTCATAAGCAACAGATCCAATCGTTTGTCTAATTGCTGAAACTTCAGTTCCGCCATTTGAATTAAATGAAATCGTTGATTTACTCGTATCAACATATCCCCACACAACCGGAATATCCCAAAAGAAATTCCATCCGCTTGGTCTGGTCTCTGGTTCGGCATAAATGGTTATGACAGTACAGCCGGCAAATGCGTTTTCACCAACACTAACGACACTCATAGGGATTATGATGCTTGGAAGGCTGTTACAGTGATAGAAAGAATAATTGCCGATGTTTTCTAAAGTTGATGGTAGGATTACACTGATCAAACTATGGCAATAGTAGAATGCAGTAGGTTCAATACTGATGACGCCATTTGAAATCGTTATGCTCGTTAAATGACTGGCGTAGGAGAATGCGGCTAGCCCTATCGTTGTTACTCCATTTGGAACGTCATAGTTTGAATCAAGTTTTCCAGCAGGATAAATGATAATCAAAGTCTTTTGTTTGTCAAATAATACTCCATTTTCTGAAGAATAGTTTTGATTTTCATCTTCTACGGTTATGGTCTCTAAACTCGTACATTCCGTGAAAACATAGTCTCCAATTGAAGTAAGACTTGCTGGAATTGTAATGTTCACCAAATTAGTACAATTGTAGAAAGCTCCTTCTCCAATGCTTGTTACACTCGAGCCGATTGTAACACTGGATAAACTGTGACACATTTGAAAAACGTATCTCCCAATGCTCGTTACACTTGAAGGAATGGTTATACTGGCTAAACTAGTACATTCTGTAAACGCATTATTACCAATAGTCAATACACTTGAAGGAATAGAGATATCGACTAAAGCATGACAACACCAAAATGCTAAATTCCCAATACTTGTAACACCAAAAGGAATTGTAAAGTAAGTTAATCCCTCACAAAATAAAAATGCATAATCAGCAATACTGGTCAAATTAGAGGGTAGTGTGATACTCGTTAAATTATAGCAAAAGCTAAAAGCACCAAATGGAAGAGCAACCATATCCGTCAAAACAACTGTTGTTAATGAAGTCGGAAGATAATAGGAAATGATATTATCATAATCTGTGCTAAACTCTTGAGTAGCCTCCGTTCCTCCTAAATAACTATTTGTTCCAAATATATAGCCAAATACAGCGCTCGCTCCGAGTGAATCTCTACTTTCTCCAACAAAAGGAAGTGTCATAGAAACAAGTCCGCTGCAACCTCTAAACGCGCCTTCACCGATAATGTTTACGCTGTTGGGAATCGTTAAGTTGATAAGACTTGTGCAGAAAGAAAATGCTTCAAAACCAATTTCTACGATGCTATCAGGAATTGTAACGCTTGTTATGCTTGTGCAATTTTCAAACGCAGACATTCCAATTTGCGTCACTGCTATTCCTAAATAGGTTGAAGGAATAATGACATCCGTTGCAGTACCAAAGTAGCCAGAAAGCTCATAGGTCTCATCATCCAATAGAACAAAGTTAAACCCAAGATTCCACTTTGCATACACAGTAATGTCTTCTGCTGGCATAGATGAGAATGAATAGACAGTATTATATGAAGAGTCTAGAAACCAGCCTTCAAAAGTAAATCCACTTTTGGATGGAGAAACCGGTTCAGAAATACTAGATCCGTAATCTTGCGTAATATCATTTATGGAGCTGCCTTCATCTGTTTCGAAGGAAATCGAATATTGATTGATCGAATAAAGCGCAGTTAAAATGATATTATCTGCTGGCATTGTCGAAGGGATGTCGTCATCCCAATCAATAAATGTATACCCTAGTCTAGTAGGAACTGCTGGAACCACATGATTACTGATATCTTCAGCATAATCATATTCTGTCATTTGCAACAAAGTTCCATCATAGTCTCTAAATTCTAGCATGTATTGATTGACTGTCCATTTAGCATAAATCGTTATATCATCACTTGGTATTGTCGTAAATTCATAGACCGTCGTAAATGAAATGTCTGAGTACCATTCATCAAATGAATACCCTTCTCTTATGGGTTCTGTGGGTTCAAGCACAGCAGATCCAACTAGTTGAGTGATGTCCGAAACTGTCGAACCTCCATTTTCTTCAAAATAGATGGTTTTTGAAAGTGTGACAGTTGTAGTAGACGTCGTCACTGGAGAAGTTGTGGAGACTGAAGTGGTCTTTAAAGTCGTCTGAGTTGTTGAAATCGTTGTCTCAGAGGTCGTTGTTCCCTCTATAGTGTTTGTAGTGGAAGTTTTGGTTGAAAAAAAATCACATCCGACAGAAAAAATAATCAAAAAAAACATCAGCAAGAAAATCCGTACTCTTTTAATCACAAAATTTACCCCCATGTGATGAGATGTCTCTTACAAAACAAAAAAAAGCGGTTATAAAAACCCCTTCAAGTAAATTTGCGTCCGGCACATAAAAATTTAACACGCATATAAAATTATAAACTCTAAATAATTCGTCTCATAATACTGCTCTGGAGTATATAGAGGCAAAGAAAAGACCTAATAAACATCAATATATAGAATAATTCAGTTGTTTGCTATATATATATTAATATGTCAACATTTACATCCTAGCATAGAACATCCCTTTTTGCAATTCAGTTTTGAAAAATAAACAGATGTAAATTTTTAAATGTTTTCACAAAAAAAAGACAACCTGAATTTAACAAGTTGTCTTCGACTACTACTCGTATTATGATCCCGAGATGACGGATTCAATCATTGTATTGATGGCGTCAATAGCGTCTGGGTCAAGCGCGGTCATTGGAATATAGGTTCCTGCTCTATCTTTATTGTAATAAGTCAAGTTTGCGGTTGCCCATGCTTGTCTCCAAGGATCATCGCTTGTAACGTTTGAAACGATGATGTCATAAGCTTCTTCAAGTCCAGTTGCGTATCCAACCACTTCACTGTTTAATGCAACCACATCTGGGTCTAACAAGAAGTTGATGAACTGATGAGCACCTTCAATGTTTGAAGCTGTGTACGGAATAACCATGTTGTCAAGGAACACAAGCGCTGTTTCAGGAATATAGATGTTGAATTCTGCTTGAACTTCAGCTAAAGTCTTTCCTTCATCCAATTGGATGTATAAACGGTCAAGATAATCTCCTGTATAGACAAACGCCATGTCGAGGTTATCAGACTCAACGTTTCTTTTTAGAGTGTCATCTCCCCATTCTTCGAAATTCGCAGCGCGAATGACATCTTCTGCTTGGGTAAGCAAAGAAGCACTGTAGTCATTTGGATTTTCTCCAAGATAGGTTAGGGCTGCAGCGTAAGCAAATTGTGCGACGTCATACATTCCTCTTCTAGCGGTAGGGAAATACGTTGTTGCGTCAAAATAAGTCGCCCATCCGTTTGCTTCCAAAGAAGCTTCCAATCCAGTAACGCGGTTATTGTAGATGATTCCAAATGTTCCCCAGAAATAAGGAACAGCATATTCGGTAAAATCAACAGTTTCGCCTGTTCTAGCAAGCGTAGTTGCGGTCATGGATGCATAGATTTGATCAACACCTGCCATATAGGTTACATTATCCCTATTGGGTAGTAAATCATAATCTAGTGGCAACAACATGTCTTCTTCAACCATTTTTTCGACCATGTAATCCGATGGGATTACAATGTCGTAAGCCGTTGTTTTACTTTTGATTTTTGAATAGAAAAGCTCATTGGAGTCTGCAACGTCGATGACGACATTGTAGCCTGTTGCTTCTTCGAACTGAGCAACGACTTCATCATTGATGTATTCGCCCCAGTTTAAGATTCTAAGCTTTGGAGCTGTGTTGCATCCTGCAAGCGTAACGCCAAGGATTGCAATGAATGTTAACAAGATTACTTTTTTCATTTAATTTCACTCTTTTTACCTTTCTTTTGTCTTTGTAAGAACTGATATACCATCAAACCGATCAGTGTGAAAAGAGTGAGCAATGTTGAGAAAGCGTACACTGAAGGCGTTAGGTTTCTTCTGCCGATAACGGCGTAAATCCAGATGGAGAGGTTGTCAAAACCGCCTCCGGTGTTGAAATAACTGATGACGAAGTCGTCAATTGACATCGTTAGTGCTAGAAGCATTCCGGAGAAGATTCCGGCTTTAATTGCAGGAATGACAACCTTGATTAATGCTTTGTAAGGTCTGACTCCAAGGTCTAAAGCTGCGTCCATCAAGTTTGGGTCTGTTTCTTTTAGTTTTGGCATGACAGATAGAATCACATAAGGAATCGTGAAGAACAGATGTGCCATGACTAAAGTAAATAGACCAAAGATATTGGGAAACAGTGGCATCAACAACCTAAACATCAGCATCAAACTAAATCCAGTGACGATATCGGCATTTAGGATTGGAACGTTGTTAAGAAGCATTAACCCTTGACGTTTCTTCTTTGTCAAAGAATACATACCGACTGCGAAGAACGTGCCCATGAACGTAGCGAGTATTGTCGCAATCGAAGATACTAAGAACGTATTCCTGATTGCTCTCATCAAGTCTTCTTCTTGGAAGATGTTTGGGTACCAGGTGAAAGACACTGTTGAAAATGATGACGATATCCGACTTGCATTGATGGACTGAATCGCAATCACGATAATAGACAAGTAAAGCATAAACAAGATTGAGAAGAACAATACTTTCTTTAAAACATTGATGACTGGCGTGATTTTAGAATAATCTTTATATCCATACTCCTGTAGCGTCGCTACGGGATAAGAATTTGTTTTGTCTATCATAGTAAGGTCTCTCCTTCCTTATCAAACCGGGTCATCAACATAATAGACCCTAGAATGAAAATGAGGAGAATGACCGCAAGAAGCGCACCACTGTTGTAATTCGTGTAGATGAACTTTGTGTCAATGATGTTTCCAATGAAGATGATTCTTCCCTTGGATAGAATCTTCGGGATCGCAAACCCTGCCATCGTAGGCAAGAATACAAGGATGGATCCTGTTACGACACCTCTAAAGGAGAGCGGGAACACGACTTTCCAAAAACTTTGCATAGGCGTTAATCCTAAATCTAGAGAAGCTTCTTCAAGTGCATAATCGATTTTTTCCAAAGCGGTATAGATTGGAAGAATCATAAACGGCATGTAAGTGAACACAAGACCGATTAAGACCGCTGCAGGCGTACCTGCGATGTTTCCAAACAACGAAAATCCCATGATGCTTTTTAAGATATTGTTTTCTGAGAAAATATTGAGTAAGGCTTCTGTTCTCAAAATCAAATTCGACCACATCGGTAAAATAACGATGGTTAAGACAATGAATTTGTTTTTGATTCTCAGCCTGAAAATCTGATAAGCCAAGAAATAACCTAATACAAAAGAAATGATAGTCGTTGAAGCGGCATACATCAAACTATTTCGAAAGGCAATCAGTGTTGGCCGTTGAGTCAAGAGTACCCAGTGTTCCATTGTAAATTGAAGTTCCGACAATGAGACCGTTGAATTCAGATTGGTAACGCTGATAACCACCATCGCAACTAAAGGGATAAATACTAGAAGGGAGAGCCAAACCTGGTAAGGAATGGCTAAAATCTTAAACGACTTCCCCATCAGGCTCCACCTTCATTATATGGATTTCATAAGGGTCGACCGTCAAACCGATCGGCTCACCCACTTCATAAGTTTCATAGGTATTCACCATGATTGACACATCGCCGATTTTGATGTCAAGTTCATTATGAACACCTTTAAAAAGACTAAAGGTTACAATGCCTTGTAGTTTTGCTTTCTCTAAGTCGACGACATCAAAGTCCTCTGGACGAATGACAACATCTACTTTTTCGCCTTCTTCAAAAGTATACCCTGTGCATTTGAAATCAACACCCATAAAATTGACAAGATCTTTAGAAAGATAGGTTCCAGGAAAAATATTGGTTTCTCCGATAAAGTTCGCAACGTAACGGTTCACTGGTTCGTTGTATACACTCTTTGGCGTTCCTAGTTGTTGAATGACGCCTTCTTTCATGACAACGATACGGTCAGACATGGTCATTGCTTCTTCTTGGTCGTGGGTGACAAAGATGAATGTGATTCCCAGTTTCCGTTGCATTTCTTTTAACTCATATTGCATGTTTTGACGAAGTTTAAGATCAAGTGCAGCAAGTGGTTCATCAAGCAACAGAATTTGCGGTTTGTTCACAAGAGCTCTTGCCAAAGCAACACGTTGTTGCTGGCCACCAGATATTTGATCTACTTTTCTGTTTTCGAATCCTTTTAGTTTAACAAGCGCAAGTGCTTCTCTAACAGAACTGTCAATCAAACTATTTAGTAATTTATGATGAGTCTTCTTAGAATTTTTGACATTTTCGGATTTATCTTCTGTCACTCCGAAAAAATGTGATAAATATTCATAGGAACGGTTTCTCAAACCGAATGCGATGTTTTCAAAAACGTTTAAATGCGGGAATAATGCATAGCGTTGAAAAACGGTATGAATGGGTCTTGCATAAGGTGGAAGGTCATTAAAGACTTTACCATTAATGATGATTTGACCTTCATCAGGTTGAACGAATCCGCCAATCATTCTCAAAGTCGTCGTCTTCCCACAACCGGAAGGACCGAGAAGAGTAACGAATTCATTTTCATAAATCGTTAGATTAAGATGGTCAACTACGTTTTCGCCATCATAGGTTTTTGTCACATCAACAAGCTCAATTAAAGCCTTTTTATCCATCTTGGTTCTCCTTTGTTTTTTATTCGTTTCACAAGGTTTAATTATAGACTTTTTTTTGACAATTTCAAGCATTTTATAGACTTTTTTTTGAATATTAGCAAAAACTTAAAAGCACAACAAGTGCAACAAGCGTATAATCCGCATTTTGTAGCGGTTTATTCAGTTTTTATTATGCTTCGGTTTTGATAGAAAAGCAAACCATAATTCATCAGTTTTTAAGCGAAAATAACGACCTCAAAAACCATTACATAATTCGCAAGCGTTTTCTTACAATCACTTCAATAAATATTAATTTGGTTCATTAATGAAATTTTAAAATCAAAACTAAATTATTCTTTAACTTATCAAATTTCATTTGAATTATTATTGACATATGTCAGAAATAAAGGTATACTTAAGATGAACTAAAATGTAGAGGAGGTGTGTGAAATGCCTGGCAACAATCATACAGGGCCACAAAGCGCTGGACCGATGTCTGGAAGAGGCCTAGGAGAATGCGGTAAAGGCCGCATGGCAAATGAAACAACTCGTAGACATCAATATTATAACATGCGTCACGGAACTGAAAATAATCTTCTCGAAGAAAAGAAAATCTTAGAAGAACGTTTATCTGTCATCAACGATACATTAAAAAAGAAGGAACAATAATTATGGCTAGACCTATGAAACATCGATCCATTTGTGAAATACCGCAACAATCCGAGTTTGGTCCTATTCTTCAAAACGGAGAAACGAAAGACAACGAAGTCATCACTTTACATTTAGACGAATACGAAACCATTCGTCTTATCGATATGGAAAGAATGACTCAAGAAGAATGTGCATCGCAAATGGGCGTCGCAAGGACGACCATTCAAGGAATCTATGAATCAGCAAGAGAAAAAATAGCCATTGCAATCGTCGAAGGAAAACGTTTGGTGATTGCTGGCGGAAATTATCGCATCTGTATGCGTAGTAATAGTGAATGCAACAAGTTCCACTGCCGTAAAAACGGGTTGGGTGAAGGACTTGGTCGCAAGAAAAGAGGAGAATCATGTTAATCGCAATCCCGGTTGTCTCAGGCAACTACCCCACAGAAATCAATACCCACCTAGGAAGAACTCCATTCTTCTTGCTCTACAATACAGCAGATCACTCATCAAAGTTTCTGTCAAATGTTGCAAGACATGATTCTGGTGGTGTTGGAATCAAAGCTTCACAACTATTGCTAGACCTAAAAGTAGATGCTTTAATCGCTCCAAGAGCGGGCACAAAAGCACTAGCCGTTTTTGACGACGCTGGTTTGAAAGTTTATCAAGCAATAGGATTTAACGTTGAAGAAAATCTTCTTCTATTTGACAAAAACGCATTGACACTTCTTTCTGAAGGTTGTGCGGGACATCACCATGAATAAAACCCCCGTCCGCATTGCTGTCTTAAGTGGCAAAGGCGGGGCTGGGAAGACATTTGTGTCGACAAATCTTGCTTTTGTAGCTGAAAACTCCACTTACATCGATTGCGATGTAGAGGAGCCTAACGGCGCTCTGTTTTTTAGTTTATCCGATAAAAAAACCGTTCCTGTTACAGTCAAGATTCCAAAAATAGACCCTATGAAATGCACTGGCTGTCGTCAATGCGTTTCTTTTTGTCAATTTAGCGCACTTGCCTTTATTAATAAGCAAGTTAAAGTATTTGAAGAAGTCTGCCACTCTTGTGGGGGATGCAGTTTGGTATGCCCGGAACAAGCCATTAGTGAGAAAAATAAGGTTATCGGATGGATTGAGGAAGGTTACGATGAAGTGCTCCACCTCCTGACCGGCAAACTGAATATCGGTGAAGAATCAGGTGTTCCAATCATTAAAGACCTCATTAACTATCCGAGACCAAACACGGATATTGATATCATTGACTGTCCTCCCGGAACCTCATGTTCTGTGATTGAAAGCATTTCTTCTGCTGACTACTGCGTTTTGGTCGGCGAAGAAACATTATACAGTCTAGAAAACTTAAAAATGGTTGTCGAACTCCTAGAACAGATGAATATTCCATTTGGAGTATTAATCAATAAATCGATGAGTGATGACAATCAACTTGTCCGCTACTGCATTGAGAAAAGTATCACAATCCTTGGCCGATTTCCATACAAGACAGAATATCAAAAAATCACTTCCAGAGGAGAACTACTCTCAAAACATATAAGCGAAGTTCATGCGCAATTTGAGCGATTACTTCAAACAATTCAGGAGGTGCTAATATGAAACAACTTCTGATTTTATCTGGGAAAGGTGGAACTGGAAAGACAACTGTCACCACTTGTCTGATACATATCAGTCAAGTCAATAAATATGCGGACTGTGATGTAGACGCCCCAAACTTACATCTATCGATGAAAGAGGTTCCGTTGGTTAAAACCGTTGCCGTCAACGGACTTCCTAAAGCAATGATTCACGTTGATAAATGTATCGACTGCGGATTATGTAAAAAGCATTGCCGATTTGACGCTATCTATATCAGCGAGAAAGGTTTTACAGTTGATCCGATGCTTTGTGAGGGCTGTGCAGTCTGTACTCTAGTCTGTACGGTTGATGCTATTACGATGGAAAAAAACACAAACGGCCTTCTTAAAAATTATGAAGATAAAAAAACATTTTTCACAACTGCAAGTTTAACCGTGGGGAGTGGAAATTCTGGCCTACTCGTCAGTGAAGTTAAAAACCAGTTGAAAACAAGTAATGTCTTATCTGATTTTGAAATCATTGATGGTTCCCCAGGAATTGGTTGCCCCGTCATTTCCTCGATTACAGGCGTCGATCTTGTGCTTATTGTTTCCGAGCCTTCAATCTCAGGAATATCCGATATGATAAGAGTGCTCGAAATTGCAAAGAGAATGCATGTACAAGCTACTGTCTGTGTCAATAAGTATGACATCAACACAGAATTAACGAATAGAATCATTTCAATATGTGAAGAAAGACACCTCGAGTTCGTTGGAAAGATTCCTTACGACCCTACATTGATTGAAATTTCAAACGGAATCTTCAATGAAGTTACTTTAAAAAAATCCATTGGATATAAAAGTATCGAACAAATTCATGGATTGTTAAAGCCGATTTTATTAGGAGATGAATAGATTGAAAGTAAAAATTTTGATCGATGATGAGTCCTTGGATGAAAGATATGAAAAAGAACACGGCTTATCAATTTTGATTGAACACAGTTCTGGTTATGTATTGTTCGACACCGGAAAGACAAGTAAATTCATCGATAATGCACGAACGATGAAAGTCGATTTGAGTAGTGTGAAGCATGTGGTCCTGTCCCATGGACATTACGACCACACTGGTGGTCTAAAAGCGTTTCTTGAAATCAATAAACACGCGAAAATCTATTTCCAGAAAAACGGCACAAAAGAGCGGTTTTCACAGAAAGCTGATGGCCGAATGTCCTATATTGGAATTGACAAAGAATTGGTGCTTGGTTCTAGAGTGATTTACCCTGGATTACAATATGAAATCAATGAGTCTTTGATTCTCTTTTCAGGTGTATCGGGAACGCGCTCTATCCCTTCAATCAACCAATCCTTATTCCAAATGACGAATAAGGGTTTGGAACGTGATGACTTTTCAGATGAACAAAATTTGATTATCATCGATAATGGGAAATATATCTTAATCAGTGGCTGTTCCCACAAAGGAATTCTGAATATAATCGATAGAGCCGAAGAAATCATCCAAAGACAAATCGATATCGTAATAGGCGGATTTCATCTATTCAGTTTTTCAAAAGGCGCTATAGAAAATGAAAGAACCATTCAATCGATTGTCGATTATTTTAAAAACAAAAAAACTAAAATCTATACGATGCACTGTACGGGAATGAAACCATATGGTATACTCAAAGAAGCTCTTCATACGCAGATTGAATACATTGCTTCTGGAAGTGAGATTCACATATAATTCATTTTGAAAGGTGTACCTCATATGAAAATAATCAAAAAATTGCTCATTATCGTCATACTTCTTGTTGTTGCGGCATTCGCTTTGGTACTCATTGGGGCCGGCATGTTTAAAATGGATCTTGACAATAGCGCTTTACCTCAAGACATATACACTGAATCCGGTGATTTGAAATCTATTGCGGCATTAAAACTTTTACGGTTGATTACACTCACCCCTGACGAAGATGAATACACGATTGTCGAAGAATTCATCAATTACATGATTTTAGAAACAATTCATGAAAAGGTCAACGCTGATTATGATCCCCTAAGCGAGGATGAAGCCATTTCAAAGCATATAATATCCGATCAGACCTATTATTACTTCGATTACATCTTTGCGACTTTGAATGACGACAATCAACTTGTTCTTGCAGTTTCTTTTGGAAGTGATTATATTTTCAGTTTCCATTCCGTGTTGTTTTTGACATTCGATATCGATATCAGCATGATTGAACTTGAAATCGTCTTTACACTAACGGACTTAGCTTTGGGAGACAAACCATTTACAGTAGAGCAACTCGACTATATTCTAGCTCGACTCGACAAGTCAGCGATTGAAGATTCCGTTTCTTTTGGAACACTCGATTTAGATGAGCATACTTACACCGTCTCAATCATCAATCCTTAGTTAAATTAAAGCAAAGTAGAATCCGCGGGGATTCTACTTCTTTTTTTATTTTTTAATCGATTTTCTCCACGCTGGAATATCGGCTGAATCGCTGAAATATTCCGTCAATAAAGAGATGAGTCCTTCATGAAACCGAAACTGACTGTTCGCGTAAAGGTTTGTTTGATCCGTTTTCGATTTAATGTGAACGGTGGAAAATACAGAATCACTTGTTTCCTCAATGACATAAACGTCAATATCCCATCTTCGGGATAACTTTCATTGACTTTAATGTATTCACTGACAGAAAAAACTTCTTTGGTGTTCGGCCATACGATTGAGGAATCCTCATGAAACAGAGGTCGTAACTTCTCATAACGACCACTTTTCATTTCATTCCAAAATGTCGTGACAATTTTCTTTCTATTCATTTCAGTCTCCCAAATCGATGGCGTCCTGTATCGCAAGTAAAATGCAATAAGAACTATAAGTCGCTCCAGCAACGGTATCAACCTGAACGGATTGTTCTTCAATCACTGTGTCAATAATGACTTCTGCAGGTGCGCCTTGACCATTATCGTGTTTGAAAATTTCAATCGATTGAATCTCATGATTTAATATCGTTACGGAGACTTCAACACTCACAGGGAAAGCTGAGTATTCCCCGTAGTAAGTACCGTCTGGCACCACACTAAGCCCAAGATCATTTAACTCTGCATTCTTCAAATTATCAAGATTTGTTTGGATGCTACTGACTGCGATGGCTCCGATTGCGATAATAATGATTAGAAGAGAAAATATAAACACAAAAATCCTTAATTTTTTACTCATCAAGAACACTTCCTAGTTTATCTACAACACTGCTAATTTGAGTATCTCTTTCTTTGCTCGACCAATGTACAATCCCTTCACCTAAAATTATAGGATGGAAATCCTGAATGAAATTCTTCATTTGTTTTATTGCGCGATTACCGCCCCAAAAAGGTTTCTTAAAATATTGAGTCAACAGAAAACCAACCTTTTGGGACTCTTTCAGTTGAACTTGCTTCAAATATTGAGACATTGCAATCGAAAGAGAAAAAGCTTGTACAGGGGACGCAAACAAAATAAACTCAAATTCTTTCACTTTTGGAAAGAAAGTCAATACTCTTTTTTTAATATCGTATCCTTCTAATAAAGATATCTTTTCGACAAAGTGACCTTTTTTTTGAAACACTTTCTCCAATTGATTTAAAACACTGAGCGTATGACCGCTCTCCGAATAGAAAACAAACCCAATTTTCATGAATTCCTCCATTGAAACCATAATATATTTCAATCTTAACAGATTAAAAATGGATTGTCAAATGGACTCTAGAAGATTAAAAAAAAGAATGGTTTCCCATTCTTCTATAGGTTAGATAAGAATATAAATGGCACTTATTTCTGTGGTCGTTTATTCGATGAACGATTTTTGTTTGAATACTGACGATTCTTCATCACGGACATCTTCGGTTGGACTGCAGGTTTTGTAGGAACAAAAGTGGATGCTGAAAAGTCTTCATGGTATGGATGTCCCTTTACTTGCGCTATTTGCATTCCGATGTGTTTTTCAATCGCTTTTAGCAAATGAAGTTCTTCATCCGAAACAAACGAAATCGCAAGACCGCCAAGGCCAGCTCTTCCGGTTCTTCCGATGCGGTGAATATAAGTTTCAGGAACTTCAGGAAGATCATAGTTTACAACCAAAGCAAGTTCTTCGATGTCAAGACCTCTTGCGGCGATATCGGTCGCAACCAGGACACGAACTTGTCTCGTCTTAAATAGAGAGAGAGCTTCTGTTCTTGCTCCTTGGGACTTGTTGCCATGAATCTCCATTGATTGAACATGATTCGCTCTTAATTCTTTCGAAATCTTGTTCGCTCCGTGTTTGGTTCTTGAAAATACCAAAACGGAGGGATATGGTTTTTCATTCAACAGATGGACCAAGAGTCGAGTCTTGTTCTTTTTGATTGAAAAATAGATTTTTTGTTTAATCGCTTCTACGGTTGTTTCAACAGGTGTAATTTGAACTCGAATCGGGTTTTTTAATACCGTATTCGCAAGTTTGACAATATCTTGAGGCATGGTCGCTGAAAAAAGCATCGTCTGTCTTTGTTTTGGAACGAAAGCGATGATTTTGTTTACGTCTTTCGCGAATCCCATGTCGAGCATTCTGTCTGCTTCATCTAAAATTAAGTATTTCACATTGGACAAGTCGATGATTTTCTGTCCAATCAAGTCAAGCAGTCTTCCCGGTGTCGCAACTAGAATGTCGACGCCCCTACTAAGAGAGTCGACTTGTGCTTTTTGGGATACGCCTCCGAAAACGACGACGGTTCTTAAACTGACGAATTGTCCATATGCACGAAAGCTCTCCATAATTTGGGTTGCGAGCTCGCGTGTCGGTGTAAGGATTAAAGCTTGGATTTTCTTCTCTTTTTGAGTCGTTCCTTGCTTATTTAACAACTGTAGTAAAGGGATAGCAAAGGCAGCAGTTTTTCCAGTTCCAGTTTGAGCACTGGCTAAAACATCCTTACCTTCTAATAGTAGTGGTATGGCTTCCTCCTGGATGGGAGTTGGTTCCGTGTATCCTTCTTTTTGGATAGCACGTAAAATCGGTTCAATTAGATTTAAATCTTTAAAATTCATAAAGTCTCCTTCAAACAAAAAAATCTTCCCCGAGATTTTCCAAACATATCGAAAAATCAATAAGGAAGGCATTATCTACGGTTTGATGTCTATATTATACCATATTTCATTCGATTTGTAAAAGAAACAAATTACTTTGATGGGATTGCTTTATTGAAGGAAATACAATTCAATTTTCAAGTAAAGATAGGTATAAATCTAGAAGTAAAATTATTATCAAATTGACGATGAGTTGCTATTGAATAATCACAAAAAAAGAATATAATTCTAATTAGATAGTCCTGTTGAAAGAAGGAAATAAAATGAATAACGATCCAGAAATAAAGAAAGAAATTTGGGATGCCAGAGTCAAGATTGTCATTGGTAAATTTATCATCACTGCTGTACAAGTTGCATTTGTTTTAATGATTGTCATCTTGTTGCTAGAATACAAAGTATTCTGTGGAGGAGATGCTACCGTCAAACCATTGGTATTGTACTTTGGGCTTCCAATCGTTGCGATTGTTCTGCTCATCGGATACCAGACTTCTTACAAACCAAAGAAAGCAAAGATTGATATTTTCACAAAATACCTCATGGACTATTATCAGGGAGTTCATTCCGAACAAGTTCCAAATAACGCAATTGTCGCTAGAAGTTTTTCAACGGACGTAAGTTTACCCCTGTGGGATAATATCGATTATTTGTGTTTTAAGAAAGATGAGTTTATCTGTTTGTTTCCCTGCAAGGCTCCGATTGAATGTATTGATACTTATCGAAATAATCAAATTGCATTTACCACAATTAAGGTGAAAGAATCGATCATTCGTTATTCGACTTCTGCTAAAGTATCTAGGCAAACATATACCTATGATGCGAAAAAGAATCTTCAGACTACAACAACCACATACGATACGCTGAGCCTCAATATCGGTGATAAAACCATTATCATCCAAAGTTCAATTTTTTCTCTTTTGAATCCTACAGCCACAGCTGAAAAGCCTGTCGCTCAAAAAGAAGTCAAAATGGCCAACCCTGGAGAAGACATCGAGAAGAGAATTGAAAAACTATCGAGACTTCATGATCAAAAACTGATTACTGACGAAGAATTCTCCGAACAGAAAAAGAAATTGCTGGACCAAATTTAGTCAAACTTCTCACATAAAGTTGCAGAATTCTGCAACTTTTTTTATGCTCCTTTTTTATTTTATGTGCATTTCAAAATCGACAATGTGATATAATGAATTTATTAATGAATTTATTATAATACAGTGTTAGGGGGAAGCTAGTTCATCTAGCAAATCGATATGAAACATGTGGATAAAACTGAAATAATTGTTGGTATGGTTGTTGTCTTTTCTACAACGATGGTCAGCGAGTTTGTGAAATACTTTTTAGAACAGTCAAAATACAATTTATTAATTTCTGTCTCTTTTTTCGTAGTAGCCTTGATTATCATCATTGCTTTTGACAAGATTTCAGACAGAAGAATTTCAAATGGTAAAAATGCACAAAGTATTGCAATTCGAAGTTCTAAATTTATTAGCGATTATTACAAACACGTTAAGGCAATTTCAAAGAGTGGAACATGGGAAAGTGAAGAGAAAGATATCGTTGATACTTTCCATTCTATCAGTCGGCATCTATTGTTAATTGGCGAATACAAGGTTAGGTATTTAATTGGGAAAATCATCTTTAATAAAACGAAGTCAAAGATTATTCAAATGCAAATGCAAATTGATGAGATGGGTTGGACATCCGTTTTAATGGGCAAAAAAAACTCTGTAGCATTAATCGAAAACGCAATTGCAATGTCGAGTATCGTTGTTAAAAAAACGCACGATGAATACAAGGCAACGATTGTCAATCCTGACGATGAACAGATGTTTATGGCTTATCTTGCTGCTCGAGGCATGAGACACATTGCTTCTACACTTTTTAAAACGATTGAAGAAAGAATTGAACTCTCTCTCAAAGCATTAGCTATTATTGATTCTTTAGAAAAAATGAAAAAGATCTTACCTCAAGCTTGTAACAAAGAGAAATTAGATGAAATGAAAGCCGGAATTCAATATGGTCTCGGCGTCGCATATCTTAGTGCTTACAATCAAAAGAAGGGCCAACATCCCTCGACATATCTAACTTATATTGAAAAGGCATTCTATTACAACGATTTATCAATGAAATTTGCAATTACACTCGAAAATAAACATAGATATATTAAATGTCTTCTGATTGAAAATGAGATATTCAATTCAATTCATGTCAAAAAGATCGTTCCTATTGAAGTTATTCAAAGTGAAGCAACAAAAAACGAAGTCATTTCTTCAATATTATCCATTAACGCGAGCGACTACACAAATAACTTAGATTTAGTCGAAAAAATCTTGAACTCCTCCATCTATATCGATGAAGCATATGAAATTTTCTTAGAAGAAAAAATAAGACCAGAGGTGTTGGTAAATGAAACCTAAAAATGTTGCGGTTATTACGGGAGGCGCATCGGGTATCGGGCTGGCAATTGTTAAAGAATTAATTGAAAATGAAGTATTTCCTATTGTGCTTGATATCATTCCGATGACAAATCAGTTTTCAAATGAATTTGGCACTTCAGTTGAATATTACCAATGTGACCTTTTTGATGAAGTGCAGTTGATTTCTACATTAGATAAAATCATCCTAAGACATGATCAAATCGATTACATCATAAACAATGCCGCTATCCAATATATTGAACCCTTTGAAAAGATTCTATTAAGTCATTGGGACCAAACTATGACTGTTAATCTTCGTTCTCCATTGATTATCATTAAAAAACTTAAATCTCGTTTAAGAGAAAACTCACATATCATAAACATCACCTCCGTTCACGGAGAAAAGCCAAGAACGGAAAAATTCGCTTATGACGCATCCAAAGCAGCACTCAACTTAATGACGAAGGAATTGGCATTGGACTTTGCAAAAAATAAAATCCTTGTAAATGCCATCAGTTGTGGAGCGACAAATACGCCTATGAACAATCATTTTTCAGATAAAGAAGTGCTTAAATCTTCAATTGCAAAGATTCCTTTGGGAAGAGTTGCTAGTCCAGAAGAAATCGCTAGATTTACATGCTATATTCTCCTTAAGACGTCTTATATCACTGGTCAAGTATTAACAATTGATGGGGGAAGAAGCATCAATAACTAAGGGTTCTTACTTCTACTTAAATTATCTCTATTTTTAAGATCACATGAAAAAGGCATTCCGCTTTTGGAATGCCTTTTATTCATGGTAAAAATATAATTACTTTCTTTGATTGTATCTCCAAAGATAATGTGATACAACGCTTCGATAAGGAGACCACTTTTTAGACATTTCAATCATTTCCTCATGGCTCATTTCTTTTTGATACAGTTTTTGCAATCCGTTTCGTAGGCCTAAATCCAAAACGCTGAAGACGTCTTCTCTTCCTAAGGAAAACATTAAAAACATTTCAGCGGTCCAGGGTCCAATTCCTTTCACTTTGACAAGCATGTCAATCACTTCTTGATTTGACATGTTTTCAATATTGGTGAAGTGAACTTCCCCACTGTGGACTTTGGATGCCAAAGATTGAATATACTCGGATTTTCTCGCAGATAAGCCACATTTCCTTAAATCATCAAATGCAGCTTTTAACACTTCATTTGGAACGATGTTTCCTTTTAACAGTGCATATACTCTTCCCCAGATGACTTCAGCGACTCTTCCGGACAACTGTTGCGAAACAATGGCTTCAGCAAGAGCCGCAAAAGATGCTTCAATTAAATTGACAGTGACTTCTTCAGGCTGTTCGAACAATTTTTTAAGATGAGAATCTTTTTTGATGAGTTCTTTGATGATTTCACCATCATTGCGATAAACGAGTTTTCTCATCGGGATTCATCCTTTTTTGGAACATCGATACCATATAACCTAAATACTTTGTATCTCTTTCCGCCTAGTTTTTCGACTGCGAATCTTGATTTGAAGTTATCACTGCCTATGGTAGATGCATCGATGAAGGTAATATTTCTTTTATTAAGGGTTTCGAAATAGTCTTGATAGATTGCATTGATGACGCCTTTGTTTTGATAGTCTTTCACGACCATTTGAATCATGGCTCTCGTTGTTTTGATTCTGTTTTTGTAATAGAGTAGTTTTAACATCGAGAAGAGATTCCATCTTCCATGAATTTTGCTTAAAGCCTCATTGAAGTTTGGAATCATCATTCCAAATCCGATGGGTCTTCCTTCGTTGGTATACGCAATCTTAATCAAATCGAAATCAAGGAAATTCTTCCATGAATTAAGTAATTCATACACTTTATCAGGTTCAGGAGCGCGCATGTCCCAATCATCGGAAATTGATTCGTTGATAACTTGAATAACGTCTTTTGCATCATTTGAAACGTTCTTTTTGTTCGCTGAACGAACATAGAATTGGTATCGCTCTTTGAGTTTATCGATGACTTCATAGCGCTCATAAGGAATATCATTCATTGTGAGCTTGTATGAATAGAGATCTTCTCTCATTTTGAACCCGTATTTTTCCAAATGTGCTTGATAGTAAGGTAAGTTGTAAATGCACATGACTGCAGGAGCGTCTTCAAATCCTTCAATCAAGACGCCTCTTGCGTCGTCAGGATCGAGTGGATTCGTATTTCCGTAATAGTAGTCCATTCCTTGGGCTTCAAACCAAATGCTTGCTTTATCAAAAAGCGCTTTGACAACTTGATAGTCATCTACAGTTTCAAAGAAATTGAATGCACCTTGTCTTTTTTCTAATGGTGTTCCTGGTCTCGCTGTGAAAAGCGTCAGCCAGATACGGCCAGAAATTCGATTGTTCACATAAACGTTATAGGCAATAACGGGTTCTTTGTAATCATGAAGAATCAAGTGCTTTTTCAACATGTCTCTGAATTCTTTTCTAATTGGCAGAACATAGAGAGGATTTTCTTCATAAAGGATTTCATGAAGACGAATGAAGTTTTCAATTTCAAGGAAATTATTCACTTCCTTGATTTCTAGAATATAGTCCTCTTCTTCTTTGTTAATCTCTTCTATTTGCTTATGGAGGGCATGTCTATCGACTTTATATCCTCGTATGGAAATGATACCTAACACACCAAACAGTGCTGGAATTAAGCTGAACAGAATCGTAATAGCGAGTACGCTCGACGGGGATTGCAAGACGATTTGTCCTGCAAGAACCGTACTTTGACTATCATAGGTAAAGACTTTCGCGGGTTCAAGATAACCGGATATATGTAAGACGATACCGGTAAGAAGCATTCCAATTCCCCAACCCATTTTTTGGACAAAAGTCACAATTCCGTAATAAGCGCCTTCTTTTTTCTCTTTCGCATTGGAAGAGAAGTTGATGGCGTCTGGAACCATTGAAAATGGCAGCATCTGTAAACCTGAAAAACCTAAGGAGAGTGCGATGATGCTGAAATAAACCCAAGGGGCTTCTGCCCACAAGACTTTGATGACCTGTCCCATTTCGATATTGACATCAGGAATATAGTAGACCTGTAAATTCTGGTATTGAGGTAAAAGCATGGAGGGATCCGCTAGTTGTGCGGTGACTCCTGCCGCTTGAAAATCGAATTGTGGAACGAAATACAGAGACACCAAACTTCCGATGACGATGAAGATGGCAGCGATGTAGGCGGTTCTTTTTGTCGTTTTGGAAGCGAAAATCATCCATATTGGCATAAACAGCACCGCAAGCACCATCACACCTCCAGCAATCGGTAAAAAGATTCCAGGCAAAAGCATTTTATAGTTGATGAAATATACGAGGTTTCCTTGAATAAAATTCATGATGGAAACCGAAATCATGTACATAATGGTCACTTGTCTGAAAGGAACACTCTTCCATGATTCAATAAAATATTTCTTAAAATCAAACGCATGTTTGGTCTGATTGAGATTTCGGTTTCTTTCTTTCAGCGAAAGTGCACTAGAGTAACCTAAAATGA
>Ga0268280_1000526_pt1 | contig 31391 bp, 33 predicted proteins | sample saktaG_9_FD_190139 | JGI IMG/M metagenome (GOLD analysis project Ga0268280, IMG submission 190139) | Saline water microbial communities from Sakinaw Lake, British Columbia, Canada - sak_2011_5_24_40m | ecosystem: Environmental > Aquatic > Non-marine Saline and Alkaline > Saline ...
CAAACCACGAGAGGACTCTTGTGATAAGTCCGATGTCGTAGCCGCGCACCGAATCAACAATTTTCATCCTTGACCCGACCTCTTTTTTCAGCCGCCTCATATTATAAGCATTAGGATGCACTTTAGGATCTATGATGTAGCCGTTGCCTGTGGTCTTGTAAATTATTCTCATGAGCTTGCTGCAATTCGGCGTGGCTATTATGAATAGTCCGCCTTTTTTTAGAACTCTATTGCATTCTTTTAGAAAGAGTCCGACATCGGATCTTGACGGTATGTGCTCAATCATATCAAAAGAGAATATGATATCAAATGATTCCTTCTTGAGAGGTATCCTTTCGCTGCATGACTGGTTGAAGACATGGTCTTTCCCAATTCTTTCCTCTGCTTCCTTTGCCACGCTGTCGATGAACTCAAGCCCGTAGATATCATGTTTGGGGTTCAGAGTCTTCATCATCATGAGAAGGTCGCCGTAGGCGCATCCATAGTCAAGTATCTTTGCCGGCTTCTTCAGGCCTCGGTAGCTGTTGATGAAAAGCAGCTGGCGGCAGTTCCTTGGCAGCGTGAGATAAGGGTCTTCATCTTTTTCCCGCCATTTATCCATATTCTTGTGCCGTATGCTCTCAGGATCAGTCCAATCATATTCTTCTTTTGTTATTCTTGTTTCTTTTTTTTTGTGACTCATATCTTCGCCTTCATATTCCTTTCCATTCTTTTATTGCTTGTTCGTATCTCTCAAGAGTTCCGACATCAAACCACTGCGTATTGATTTTATAGTATGCTAATTCTTTTTCTTTTGCAAGAATTGGAAAAACTTCTTTTTCAAGCATAAAATGAGTCTTTCCTTTTGCGAGTGATAATACTTCTGGCTCAAAAAGATAGAAACCAGAGCTTATAAGATTTGAGGGAGCGTCTTCTTTTTTAGGTTTCTCAATGAATTCTTCTATTAGATTATCTTTTATTTTTGCCACTCCGTAAGCTGATGGATCCTCAACTTCCAGTAATGCAAGCGTCGCCTTCTTCCCTTTTCTCTTATGATAGGATATCATGTCGCTGAGATCGAAATTGGTAAGGTTATCTCCGTTCATCACTATGAATGTCCCTGTCGGCCGCTCTTTCAGGAGGTTTAAGCATCCTCCAGTTCCAAGCCTTTCTTTTTCAACGACATAATCTATATGCATGCCAAGCTTCTCTCCATTTCCGAAATAGTCCATTATCATCTCTGCCTTGTATCCGACCGAGACAGTCACTTCTTTGATGTCATATTTTTTCAGGAACATGAGCAGATGCTCCAGCAAAGGCCTGCCTTTTATAGGTAAGAGAGGCTTTGGCATCTTATCTGTCAGCGGTCTTAATCTTTCACCCAGACCTCCAGCAAGTATTATCGCTCTCATCAGTTGTCCTCCTTATTCCTGATTTTATTGGTGTTCTCATACAATCGTTCCCATTCTCTCCTGAATTCGAAATGGTCGATGAGCGGGTAGTGCTTTATCGTCAGCGGCCCCTGCAGGTCTCCTCTCGTGCTCTTCTTTATGCCGCGGATGCTGACAGGCACAGAGACAACCTCGAGATTGTCGAAGCCTGCTGCCCGAAACCAGTCTTCCACCTCGTCGATGGTGTGGAAATAATTGAAGGTCGCAGAGTAATGGTCATAGTTTCTCACAAGCCTCTCATGGAAGTTCACTCCCATGTAGGCGAACGGCGGGAGCAGGCGGTGCAGCTTTCCCAGCGGCCTCGTGACGCGGTTATTCTCAAGCGCCGCCTCGATGCTTGCCTTTGTCGCCATCAAGTAGGCGAATCCTTTTATCATGAAGTGAGGTGTCCTGCTGACAATCTTTCTTATGCCTTGCCAGATCATGACGCCGAAAGCATATGCTGCGTCGAGAAAAAGGCTTTTTTTGTGGGCGCTATGATGGGCCCACTCCTTATGGTAGACATATATCGCCATCAATCCCCCTATCTTAAGGTGCTCTGAGAGCCTGATGAAAGTCCTCCTTGGGGTTGGGGTGTGATGAAGCACTCCGTGGCTTGTGATGACATCAAAGATTCCCTCCTTGAATGGCAGGCGAGTCAGGTCTGCCTGGACAAAGTGAGTGTTCTCTGAGTTGTTGTTGCTCATGGCCTCGAATACCTGGCGGCCTATGTCGACAGCGATTATCTCTTTGCAATCATACTTCGAGAAGTCAGATTCTATATATCGTCCTGTTCCGCAGCCAGCATCGAGAACCACCTTGCCTTGAAAGAGCTCTTTTTTGTAGAGCGGCTCCCCTCCCAGGTTCTTCTCTGCCTTGCGCCAGAGCTTGTCATAGAGGTCTACATCTCCTTTTTTGCGGACTTTCTTCCACCAGTTCTCCCAGTTCTTCTTTGTCTTGGAGAAATCCTTCAGCCGCTTGGCGTCAAGGATCACGGGGATTCCTTCTATGATAGGATATTTTTTCTTGCAGCCTGCGCAGTAAAGTGCACCGCCCATTATCTCACCCTTTAACTCAGAGCTCACTATCAGCTTGAAATCCTCGTTGCAGTCAGGGCAGCACATGTAATCCAGCAGTCTCTTCTTCAATCATCTCACCTTCGCTCATTTCTGACTATTTTCCTTTTTGTTCTCTTCATCATTTCTTTTTTCTTTTTGGAGAGCTCAAGATATAGCTCCTCATATTTTCCGAGCACAATCTTCCAATCAAGTATCATCATCTTCTCTTTCGTCCTCTTTCCGAAGACTTCTCTCTTCTCATCATTTCGGAGCAGCTCCTTGATCCTGCTGGCGAAAGCTTCTACGTCGTCTTTCTCGCAGAGATGGCCATTCATGCCGTCATCGATGAGATCTGGTATGCAAGGAATGTCGCTCGCGACGCAGGGCAATCCGTAGCTCATGGCTTCCATGACGACGCCAGGCAGGCCTTCGCCTTCTGATGCGAGAACGAACACGTCTGCTGATTGATAAAGCTTGCTAATATCTTTTCTCCAGCCGAGGAATTTGACTTTCTTCTCAAGGCCGAGCTTTTTCGCCTTTTTCTCATAATGTTTTCTTTCCGGTCCGTCGCCGGCAAGCAGGAAGACAACATCCTCTTTTCTCAGGATACTTGCCATCTCTATCACTTTGCCAATCCCTTTTCTTGGCACAAGAAGGCCTGCGTAAAGAGCAATCTTTGTCTTCTTATTTATCCTAAGCTCTCTTCTTATGCTCTCACCTGCGCTTTTCTTGTAGTGCACCCTATGCACTCCTGTCGAGATGACGCGGATATTCTCCTTTGGCACTCCTGCCTTCAGGGCAAAAGGCACAAGGCTCTTTCCGTAGAGCGTGACGATGTCTGGCGTCCTGAATATCAGCCAGCCGAAGAGCTTGTTGTAGAGCATGAACATGGTGTCGAGGAAGCATCCCATGCTGAAGCTGTAGCCAGGCACCGTATCCATGGTGAGTATGAGCTTCTTCTTTGGATAGAAGAGCTTCTTTGCCATGATGATCTTGAGATTAGTAAGATAATAGGGAACCCACATGTGGATGATGTCATTCTCCCTCAGCGCCTTGAGAACGTTTTTCGGGAAAGCGAACGACAACGGGATCGGCTGCTCTGAGCTGAGAGGGAGCGAAAGTGTTCCGTAAGAATAGACTTTGCTCTTTGCCATGAGCTTGCTGTGGTGGAGCGATGAGTCTTCCTTTCCAAAAAGCTTCTTCGGGATAAGGATGCTTGTGTCAAAGCCTCGCTCTGACATGCCGTTGCTTATCTCTGAGACAGGTCTTTTGACCAGGACTGTAGGGTTTATGTAGGCAATTTTTGGCCTATTGGAAGAGAGATGTTTCATGCTTCACCACAAGATCATCATTTCTTTCTCTTATTTTTCTCTTTTTCAATGGCGATCTTCCTGACAACGCTCGTGATATCCTTCTCCTGATTCTCAATCTTTACGTAGAGGCGAAAGATCATATAGAACAATACCACCATGCCAAGATACAGCACCATGTCCACTCCTCTGCCGATGCCGAGAATCTCAGAGGCTTTTGTAACCACTCCAGGCAGGAACCCTATTGTGATGACCCCTATCCAGAGAACCAGCCAGAAGATGAAATCCCTGATGGAAAGAGCATTGTCCTTGAACCTAAGAAAAGCCCTGCTTAGCGCGAATAAGGCGAATACTATTAATAATAATTGGATGATCTGCATTTTTCTACCCTCCTACCAAGGATTCTCATCCTTCATTTATATGTTTTATGAAGTCAAGAGGCCTTATCAAAGGAACTATGCGTTTCTGGCTCAGGTAATAGTCGGTCTCAATTAACCTTCCTCTCGCCCTGTAGAAAACTATTTAAAGCATCCTTTAGTCTTATCTGCAATAATATATAGGGTTATTGCCTGAAGTGAGGCATCAGGGGGTTTTAGTGTGGCTAAACATCATGATCATAATGAGCATAAGTCATCATCCAGCGAAGTCTCTGAATCCGAATCAGATTTTGACATGTCAAAGCTTAAGAGCATAACCGCCTTCTTCTCTGACAAGAAAAAGATGGCGCTTCTCGCCACCATAATCCTTGTGCTGATTCCTGTTGTGCTGACTTTCTACATCAGGCTCCAGCCCCAGTACCTTCCTGCGACAGACGGCTGGGCACAGAATTCTGTCTACACCTATTTCAGGAACCAGATTGCGAATTCCGTCAATGCGCAATATCCTAATCTTCCTACGCAGAACAAGCAGGCCCTCATAGACCAGCAGTTCTCTGATTTCCAGGAGAAGAACGGAGCTGCTCTTGAGCAGCAGATAAAGTCAACCTCTGAATTCTTCAAGACAGGCTTCAGGTACGAGGAGAATAACATCACTTATACATTCCTTGGAGACTTGGACTCTTATTTCTTCCTGAGACAGGCACGGAACCTGGATGCCAAAGGAACTGTCTGCGATGAGATAATCGATGGAGAATGCTGGGACAACCATATGTATGCACCATTAGGGACTGCTTTTAGTGCCACGATGCATCCTTACGGGATATTTTACCTTTACAAATTCTTGAGAATATTCAATCCTTCTATTAATTTGATGCAGTCGGCTTTCTTGCTGCCGACCCTGCTTGCGGCGATAGCGGCGCTTGGAGCTTTCTTTGTCGGAAAAAGGCTCATGAATGAGGTGGCAGGATTTTTTGCAGCCATGTTCATAACACTCAGCCCTATGTTCCTTTCAAGGACCCTTGGCTCTGACACAGACATATGGAACGTCTTTTTCTCATTGATAGTCCTGTGGGCTTTCCTTGAGTCTTTTGAAGCCAAGTCCATGGTCAAAAAGATAATCCTCGCATCATTGACAGCCGTCCTCTTCGGCCTTTTCAGCTTCGCTTGGACAGGCTGGTGGTACATATTCGACCTTACACTGGCATCATTGATATGCTACATCATCTTCAATATGATAAGGAATTACCTGCATCACGGAAAGAAGATACTTAATGATGACATAAAGCAGGCGATGATAATATTCGCGGTGCTATTTGTCGGTGCTGCGCTGTTCGTTTCCCTTTTTACATCACCCCAGACATTCATTTCTTCTTTTTCTGATCCGATATCAAGATTTGTCTCCTACAAGCTTGCCGCCAACCCGACGCTTTGGCCTAATGTCATAACGACTGTTGCTGAGATGAACGAAGCAAGCGTACAATCTATAGTCAGCCAGACCTCCTTCGGGTTTAATATCCTATTTGCCGTCGCATTGTTCGGTATATTGGTGCTGCTCCTGAAAAAGAAGCTTGGTATGAAAGAATACATCCTCGCGGCTGCATCGATCTTTGTCTTCCTTTTCCTGATATCAAAGAGCGCTTTTGCTTTGAGCCCGTTTGTGTACATCATAATATTGCTCCTTCCGATGATTGCAGCCGCTCTTCTTTTGCTGAGGGAAAGAGAACTTGACATCGACATAAAGCCGGCAATCATCCTTTCTCTCTGGTTTGTCGGCTCAATCCTGGCCGGGATAAAGGGGGTTAGGTTCATATTGCTGCTCGCCCCGGCTTTTGCCGTCGCTATAGGAGTGGCTATAGGCTACTTTTACAGGTTCGCGGTAAATGTCTTGAAGCAGGAGTCAAAGCTTGGCGAGATGGCGATAAAAGTGCTGATATTCATCATCCTGGCTTTTATAATACTGATGCCTTTCAACAACAACATGCCTTACAAGATAGGTGTCAACACAGCGAAAAATTTTGTCCCCTCAATGACCAGGGGATGGTGGGACAGCCTTGAGAAGATCAATGTTGAATCAAAACCTGATGCCATCATCAACTCATGGTGGGACTTCGGCCACTGGTTCAAGTACAAGGCAGACCGCGCAGTCACTCTTGACGGTGCAAGCCAGAATCATCCTAACGCTCACTGGCTCGGCCGCCTGTTGCAGACAGACAGCGAAGACGAGTCGGTAGGGATCTTGAGGATGCTTGATTGCGGCAGCAACAACGCCTTTGAAGAGATTAACAAGAAATATTTAGATACTGAGGTGTCGCAGAACATAATGCGCGAGCTAACGCTTCTAGACAAGGAAGGAGCAGGAGAATACCTGAATAATCTCGGATTCACTGATGATGAGATGGCGACCATACTTAAGTTCTCCCATTGCGACCCGCCAGAAGACTTCCTAATAACCTCAGAGGACATGGTGGGAAAAGCAGGTGTTTGGGCTCACTTCGGGCTATGGGACTTTGATAAGGCCTACATAATCAACAACCTACGCACAGCGAGCTACGACAAGGCAGCCAAAGCCATGAAGGATAGGTGGAATTACACCGAGGAAGAAGCTTCAAGCATATATTATTCTGTACAGGCATTGCAATCAGACAGGGAGACGAATGACTGGATAAGCCCCTGGCCGAACTACATGACTGGAGACTGGGTGAGCTGCCAGGAAGTGGCTCCGGTCGCTAATGGCACTAATGCGACAGCATCATCTGCTCCTGATGTGCAGAACCACATGCTGATATGCGGCGTCGGAAGGACTATAAGTGAGGATGCCAACGGCAGGACATCAATTGACGCAGCCATCTTCAACTTCGATGACAATAAGAACTCAAGCCTAGTCATAGGATCCTATGACTCCACCGGCTTCAGGCGGGCATCAGGAAATATTGTGCCGAGATCTTTTGTTGTTATGAAAAACGATTCTCTTGAGAGAGTCGACCTTGATAACAGCACCTTCCCCTACGATGTGATAGTGGACTTGGAAGGCAAGAGAGCGCTTATATCAGATCCGTTGCTCTCAGAATCCACATTCACAAAGCTCTTCTTCATGGACGGGAAATACACAACCCACTTCGAGAAGTTCAGCGACGTGACAGACATCACAGGCCAGAGGATAATAATCTGGAAAGTCAAGTGGTGAGATGGAGATAGATGAATTTAGGATTTATACTTAGGCTAATGTTTGGCGCTTAGCTGAACAGGGCTGGCTAAGCATGACTACCGAGGGAATAATGGCTTTCGAAGATTTTATCAACGAAGAAAAAAATCATCTTCTCAAGTATGCTATCCTATTTGTTGTTATTTTATTCTTATTGTTCCTGAATTATTTGTTCATCAAGCCTCTGAATTCGCTTCCAGGGCCATTGTACGGCGGCGACTTTTATTTTCAGCTAAGCCAAACTAACCATGTCAAATATGGCGGAAGCCCTCTTGATTCTTCAAACATCGTAGGAGCCTTACCTTCGTATTTCGTGGTGTACTCTGCGTTTACAGGCTGGACTGCCAGAATATTTTCTATCAGCGCAATACAGGCAGAATTCGGATTTTCATACATAATAATAATACTCTCAGCGGCAGTGATATTCTTTTTATCATTAAGGCTTTTCAAGAATCCCCTGATTTCTGCCATCGCAACCCTATCTCTTATCGCTACGGCCGCCTTTCCCATAATAAAATACACTGCTATGGTCGAGTTGTTATTGATACCATTATTGTTCCTGTGCATTTACAATTTCCTCATCAAAAAATCCTTAATAAACTCCATCATTCTGGGTGCGGCCTATGGGCTGGTCGGGCTTGGCCACGCAGTGGCTTTCATAGCGTCCTCAGTGCTTATGGTGTTTGTCTTCATCTATTTTGAGATAATAATCAATCCGGACTTGAAAATAAAGAGGATTAAGGAAGCTAAAAAGATTGATTTTAAGAAGCTATTCAGCGCCATCTGGCCTTATTTTATTGTTCTTATAATTGCCTTGCCAATTGTTCTTCTCTGGTGGTTTAAGCCAATTTTTATTTATCATGCCCAAACATCACTCCACCAAATAGACGCAGGCACTTCTGACTGGTCGAGGGGCGGCATACAATTTAGCTTTTTATTCAATACTCTGAAGGCTGCCTTCCTTGATTTCACCAGCTTCTACACAATCATCTTTTCTCTGCTGAACATCGCGGGTCTTTTGGCATTGTTCTTCCTAAAAACCAGGGATTCGCGGCTAAGATTTGTAAAGTTCATAATAGCTTCCGCATTCATACTTACTTTCCATTACTTAATAACTCAAAACTTGCTGGGGTTCAACCTTGTGCCTGAGTACATATCCTACCTGATTTTGGAACCGGCCAAAGTATTGTTGCTTTGCCTCGGAGCATATTTTATTCACAGGCTATTAAAGAAATTCGCATTAAAAGGAGAGCATAATGCTTACCTTAATTATGGGTTTTATGCGATTATAATAATCTTATTGTTGGCATGGCAGGTTAATGCCTATAACCATAGAGCTGATAATAGATGGTACGGCGCAGGCTTTAATGATTTGCCTCCTAATACGCAAGAGGCAAGCAACTATCTTGTGGCGAATACCGATGTCTATGATACAATACTTACAAGCAAGGAGGTCGGCTTTGCCTTGAATTCTTTATCAGGAAGAAAGCTGGTTATCTCAAGAAGAGCGCACACCGACCCATTCATAGATATGGATTCAAGAGAGATAGATGCTGCCATCGTGCTTTATGGCGATGGCTCTGCTCCAAGAAAGGAAATAATACAGAAATACAATATAAAATACCTTTATTGGGACAATTACTGGATACCGTCAGAGTTCCAGGTGAATGAGCAAGGCCAGATAACTGGTTGGTATGACCCGTTGGTGATGTTTGATTCTCCTGAAAAACAAGAGACGCTAAAAGCATATAATGTATCCTTTTTCACCGAGAATACATGGATTGATCCTGCCGTCAAAGGTGAGCACGTAAAAAAATTCGACCTGCTCTTCATCTCTCCCCAAAACTATAATTCATTTACTCATCCGTGGAATGCTGAGCTCGACGGCTATTTGCAGGAAGTCTGGAATTATTCGCAAAGCGGAGCTGTGGTAAGCCGGCTTTACAAAATAGTCAATATAACTGATAATTGATTTTGATTGAGTTTAATTTATTTATCAATACTTCAAGGTGCTGATCTTTTGGTTATGAAAAAAGAAAGTGGAATGAGCCGGAGCAAGGCGAGCAGAAGCCGGATAAAACAAGATAGATTATCTTCAATCAGCATTATAGTTGTCTGCACTATTTTTACATCTTTCGGCCAGCTATTCTTAAAATTGGGCGCCAACAAGCTGCAGTTCTCGCTCCAAGGGATATTTCTTAACCTGCCGTTGGCGGCAGGAATAATTTTTTATGCGGTCGGGGCAGTATTGTTGATTTATTCCCTGAAAAAAGCCGATCTTTCAGTCATCTATCCCTTTGTCAGCCTGAGCTTTATCTGGGTTTCTATCCTATCATATTTTTTTCTCCATGAAAGCCTGTCCATTATCCAGTTCGCGGGAATGCTCTGCATAATTTTCGGCGTTTCACTGATAGGGGGTGGACGCTGATGCTTCCCTTGTTCGCCCTCGTCCTGTTTGTATTGGGGACTATAATAGGAGCCTACGGCTCAGTATACCTGAAGCTAGGGGCCAAGGAGTTCAACTTCAACCTAATCAAGCAGTTGAGGAACAAGAATGTCATTCTCGGGCTGTTCTTGGTCGGTTTTAGCACAATAATTTATGTATTGCTGCTCAAGGCTGAGCGCTTATCCATCTTATACCCTTTAACTTCATTAGGATATGTCTGGGTAGCACTATTTTCTGTCAAGCTATTAAAAGAAAAGATGAGCTTGCCTAAATGGCTTGGCGTAGCCTTCATTATCGCAGGCATATTCTTGATAAGCTTTTTTTAACCAGCAGCTCATTTCCCTTGCAAGGATAAAATAGATTATTCTCTCTTAAGAGTGATAAAACGAAACCTTTTTATAATCTCCTCCGTTTGCAGATTAGCGCTTATTAGTGTTTCGCGAATAAAGATTGTGGATGTTATGGGGCTCTTAATTAATTAAATTATTTCAGTTAAGTATCATATGGGTGAAATTAATGGAAAAGAACGATAACCATGCCAAAAGAAAAAAATCTATCTTGGACTTTCAAAATATGAAAGTTAAACAAATCCCTGTAACTTGGCTCACTGCCTACGATATGCCTTTTGCATATGCTGCAGAACAAGCAGGAATCGATATGATCCTTGTGGGAGATTCGGGCGGCATGGTTCAACTAGGTTATCACACTACAAATCCTGTGACTATGGAAGAGATGATAATGCTTTCGAAATCTGCGAGAAAAGGGGCGCCCAATACTTTTTTGATAGGTGACATGCCTCAGGGCTCTTATGAGCCTTCGGAAAGAGACGCAGTAATCAATGCTTTAAGATTCATCAAGGAAGCAGAATGCGATGCAGTAAAATGTGAAGGGGGCCGTCGGGTTACGCCGAAAGTCAAGGCGATGGTCGATGCCGGAATTCTGGTGTTTGGTCACCTCGGACTTACTCCGCAGAGCACACCTTCTTTTGGCGGCTATAGAGTGCAAGGCAAGACCCTTCAAAGTTTTGAAAACATTCTCGAAGATGCGTTTTATTTGGAGAAGAATGGGATATCTGCTCTTTTGCTTGAAGCAATGCCTGAAGAGACCGCGGAGCAAGTAGCCAAAAATCTTAAAATACCCGTTTATGGTATTGGGGCAGGCGGCCTAGTTGACGGCCAGCTCGTTATAATGCACGATTTGATGGGATTTTACCAATCCTTCAGACCCTGGTTTGCAAAATGCTACATCCCGGAAGTCGCTTCTAAATTTGTTGATTACGTGAACAGCATAGATGACATCACGAAACTGGGTCGCGATGAGCGCAGAGACGGGTTGCTAGTCCTGACAGAGATGGCCATCTCAGAATATATCAAGGATGTGCGTGACAGAAAATTCCCTGGAAAGGAATACACCTATCCTATCAAGAAAGAAGAGCTTGATGAGGTAATGAAATCTGAAAAGTGGAAAAAGGAGTGATGCTGAATCAATATCTGAGCAGATCATCTTTTTTTATTTTTTCCTTGTTGTCTTTATACCATGCGTATAGCTCGCGCAGGGATTCTTCTATGGGCGTGAACTTAAATTCCGGCATTTCCTTCACCAATCTGGAATTATTGCAGGTGTATTCTTTATTCATCCCTTCTTTCTTTATTTTAATCTCAAAATCTTTCCCGCATATCTGCTTTATTTTTTCGGCCAAAGCCAACAAGTTCATGTGTTCTCCACTGCCGAGGTTGTAGAATCTGCGCTTAGGTTCATGCTCTATGAAATGCTCAATTATCCTGCATACATCGCCAATATAAACATAGTCCAATAACATGTTCTGGTTCATCTCTACTGGCAGGTCAAAGAGTGCGCGGCAAATGATGTTTGATATGAACCTCACATCATAGTCTTCATATTTCCCAAATACGCCAAAAGGCCTGATGCTGACTATTTTATCATTCTTTGCCTCCTCTATGTATTTAGAGCATATGAACTTGACAAACCCATAATCATCTTCAGGGGTGTGTTTGCCAAAATCTTCCTCTTTTACCTGTCTTAGGTCCAGTCTCTTGTCATATTCTGCTCCGCTTCCAAAGAAAATCATCCTGCCGTAATATCTGGAATTTGAGACTATGTTGAAAAACATCATGAGGTTTCTTTTCAGCGAATCTCTGCATTCTGTTAATTTCCTGTTTCCGCCAAAATGAGCGGCATGGATAACAATATCGATCTTGTTCTCGGCAAAGAAATCTTCTACAGCATTCTCATCAAGCAATTCAAGCTCATTGTGCTTAGGGGAGAGTATTTTGTAATTCTTATTCTTTGATAGATGCTCAACCAGGTTTCTGCCTATGAAGCCGCTTCCGCCGGTTACGAGAATATTCTTTTTTTGAGTCATTTTAACTTTTTTTCCTAATCAAGAGGCTTGATAACCATTTCATCATTAAATTCATCCCTATCTAAGAAAGGATACATGTCTTCAAGAGGTTTGGACACCATAGTCCCATCTTCTTTCTTGATTGACATGATAGTTGGGATTATTAGCTGTTTTGCAGGAGTGATTATCTCGCAGATTACCGGGCCGTCATAGCTTATCACTTTGTCAAGTACGCTATCCAGCTTGCTGTTCTGGGATACTCGCACAAACTTTATTCCATAAGCTTTCGCTATTTTCTTGGCATCGGGAAATGATACTCCTGACTTCGCGCTTTCTCCTATTAATCTCTTATCAAAATATCTTTCCTGCGTGAACCTTATTGACAGGTAACCGTCGTTGTTAAGAACGAATATTTTTATGGGGAATTTGTAATGCACTATGGTCTGCAATTCTTGGATATTCTGCTGGAAAGAGCCATCGCCGTTTATGCACATTATCCTCTTGTTTCCTAGAGCGGCGCTCAGGCCGATGCTTGCAGGCAAGCTATAGCCCATTGTGGCAAAGCCGCCGGAGGTTATATATCTCATCCCTTTCCTAATTATTACAGCCTGTGAACCTGCGTAAAAAGCAGAGCCGGCATCAGTCACCACCACATCATTCTTATTTAGCTTTCTGCAGAGCCGGTCTATAAAATAATAAATGTTTATCTTGCCTTTTAGCCGCTCATATTCCGGGAGGCAAACAGGATATTTCTTTCTCCAGGAAATGCATTTGCTCAACCATTCTCCGAATGCTAATTGTTTTGATTTTGACTTTTTGTCGCGCTCAGAAAGGAGTGAGTCGAGCTTCTTCAAAAAATCCTTGGCATCTGCTTCCACGAGTTTGTCAATCTTTATTGTCTTTTTCTTATGAGAGGTCAGGTCTATGTCAACAACTATTTTCTTGGCATCTCTCGCAAATTGGTCGTATTCATAGCCTATCTCAGCTATAGGAAGGCTGGTGCCTATTGATATCAGCAGATCAGCATTTTGCATTGCCAAGTTGCCTGCACGCGTGCCTTTAATACCTATCCTCCCAACGTAACATGGATGATTATTTTCAATCACATCAATTCCAAGAAAAGTGGTTATTACTGGTATGCTGTGCCTTTCAACAAATTTGAGAAGGTCTGCGCCTGCTCCCGCTATTCTCACTCCCTGCCCTATCAATATTACGGGCCGTGATGAAGAGCCGATCAACCTAACGATCTCATTAACATCTTTTTTGTGAAGCACAGGCTTTTCTGGCGCATCCTCAGATGGCTGAAATGAGCGTAAATTATCACTATCAATTATGGCGCCCTGAACATCTGCAGGAATGTCAAGCCATACAGGTCCTGGTCTTGCTTTTTTTGCGAGATAAAATGCCTTTTCAAGATGGTACCTTATGTCATCAGGGTTATCTATGAATGCAGCATATTTCGTAATAGGCTCGACTATTGGCAGGATATTTATTTCCTGTACCCCGACCTGTCTCAGGCCTGGAATATTTTGTTTGTAAACAGCTTCTTTGCGCTTGGCTTGCCCAGAGATAAAAAGGCACGGGGATGAATCAAGCCATGCTCCTGCCAGGCCAGTCAATGCATTGGTAGCTCCAGGACCTGTTGTAAAATACCCGACGCCTAGATTATTAGTCAGCCGTCCGTAGGCTTCTATCGCCATGGATATCGCTTGCTCATGGTGCATGCAATAATAATTAAGGTTTTTGTTGCATACCAATCCGTCAGTCAGGTTCATTATCCCCCCTCCTGAGAGAAGGAAAACATCCTTTATGCCCTTTTCGTATATGAACTTGGCAATGTAGTCTGCAACTCGTGTCTTCATTCTTTACCTCTTGACTTATAGGATATATAAATTTTGTTTATGACAATTATTTTTTTATCGATTGCATCGCTGCCCTAATCCTTTTTAACCCTTCTTTAATATCTGTTATGCTGGCAGCATAAGTCAGCCTTATATAGCCTTGGCCATATTCCCCGAAATTGGTTCCTGGAAGAAGGGCAACTTTTGCTTTTTTCAGCATGAAATCAGCAAATTCCTCACTTTTCATGCCTGTTCCTGTGATATTCGGGAAAACATAGAATGCACCCTCATTTTTCAGGCAGGTTATCCCCTGAATCTCATTCAGTCCTTCTACAAGCACATCCCTTCTTTGTTTATATGTCTCAACCATCTTAAATATTTCTGTCTGATCCCCTTTAAGCGCAGCTATCCCTGAACGCTGGATGAATGGTGGCACGCACGAGCAGAGGGTCTGGACCAGCAGACCCATCTTCTCTATGACTGGCTCAGGTCCTATTGCTACTCCAAGCCTCCAGCCTGTCATCGCAAATGCCTTGCTAAACCCATTAGCAACGATGACTGTGTGCTTGCAATGGTCATTTATTGACGGGCTGTGAAACTTTATGTCATCATATATCATCCTTGAATATATCTCATCACTGAAAAGATAGATTCCTTTCTCATAAGCGATTTTGTAAATCTCATCTATTTCTTCAGGGGTCATTACAGAACCCGTCGGGTTATTTGGAGAGTTGATTATTATCAACCTGGTTTTAGGAGTTATAGCTTTCCTTATGTCGTCAGGATTCATCCTGAATTTGTTCTTTTCAAGCAGAGGAATGCGCACAGGCTTTACCTGACAAAGCTTCAATACAGAATAGTAAGTTGGAAAACCAGGGTCTGGCACAATCACTTCTTCACCAGGATTGACAAGGCACTTCACAGCCAGATATATAAGAATATTAGCTCCGGGAGCCACGAGAACCTGCTCGATCTCAGGCTTAAAATCTCGGGAAGCAAGAGTTACTTCACTTGCAGCAACACGCAAGTCATATAATCCCATGGAACTGGTATAATGAGTCTCTCCTTTTTTCATGGAATCATAAGCAGCCTCTATTATGTGCTTTGGGGTGTCAAAGTCAGGGTCTCCCAGCTCAAAATGGATGATATGCTCTCCTTTTTTCTCAAGTTTTTTGACTTCATCCAATACCTTGAACATAGGCTGCCCTTCTATCCTATAGGCTGCATCTGAAAGAGATTTTTTTATCATTTATTCACCCCTATTAGTTCATATTCATCTATTTGCCTTAGAGAGAGCTCATAGGAGTCGACTTTTTTATGATTTTTATACCAATCGACTGTTAGAGAAATGGCTTCATCCAGCCTTAGCCTTGGCTTCCAGCCAAGCTCGTCATGAGCTTTTGTTATATCCAAGCTTAATAATTTTGCTTCATGCTTATGATCTTTCACAGAGCCGTCAATCCAGCTTCCACTTGTCCACTTCTTAACAAGCATATCGGCAACCTGTTTGACAGGAACAATAGATTCCGCGTTCGGGCCGAAGTTCCAGCAATCATCATATTTGTTCTCAGCCCATAGCTTTTCTGCAAGCATGAGATAGCCGCTTAATGGCTCAAGAACATGCTGCCAGGGCCTTGTCGCATTCGGATTTCTTATCAGTATGGGCTTATTATCCAGCAGTGCTTTTATGCAGTCGGGTATGAGCCTATCCTGGGACCAATCTCCCCCTCCAATAACATTGCCTGCTCTTGCACTTGCAACAAGCTTTGATTGCAACTTCAAAAAAGCGTCCCTATAAGAGCTCACCACCAATTCAGAGCATGCCTTGCTGCAGCTATAAGGGTCAACCCCGCCAAGTTCATCACCTTCCTTGTAGCCACACGACAAATTCTTGTTCCTGTAGCACTTATCGGAAGTTATAATCACACCAATGCGAGCAGAATCAGACCGGCGTATGCACTCAAGCACATTGACTGTTCCCATAATATTAGTCTGAAATGTTTTTACCGGCTCATCATATGAGAGCCTGACTATCGGTTGCGCAGCAAGATGAAAGACAATCTCAGGCTTATGCTTGTCAAAAACTTTCTTCAAGCTTTCAAAGTCTTGTATACCCCCTCGCTCATCGATAACCTTCTTTCCGATGCCGCAATCCCTGAAGAACCTGTCATTATTATATTCTTTTAATGAGTAGCCTATGACTTTCGCACCCATCTTGTTCAGCCAGATGATGAGCCAGGTGCCTTTGAATCCTGTGTGACCTGTGACAAGGACTCTTTTCCCTTTCCAGAATGATGCGTTCATTTTCTTTTCTCCATCTCTTCCTCAAACCTTTCGAATATGCTCATCATGTATTCTTGCATCTCACCTGTTATGCTCGGCTGCACTCCCACCCAAAAGCTCCTGTCCATCACAGCATCACTGTTCGTCAGTTTCCCCGAAATCCTGTGCTTGAATTTTCCCTCGACAAAATAAGGCTGCTTCAGTATATTACCACCGAACAGCAGTCGTGTCGAGACCTTGTTCTTGTTCAGGAACTCGACAATCTCGCTTCGGGAGAAGGGAGCGTCTTCCTTCACAGTCATCGGATAGCCGAACCATGAAGGCTCTGAGTTCTCCTCTGCCTTTGGGAGATGGAAATGATGCTTGTATTTCTGCATGAAACGGTCGAAGTTGATGAAGTTCTCCTTCCTGGCCTTGATGAATGAGGGCAGCTTCTCCAGCTGCGCTAGGCCGATAGATGCCTGCATGTCAGTCATCTTAAGATTGTAGCCGAGGTTTGAGTAGACATACTTGTGGTCGTAGCCCATCGGGAGCTCGCCGAATTTCTGCTGGAATCTCCTGCCGCAGCTGTTATCCCTTCCAGGCGCGCATGAGCAGTCCCTTCCCCAGTCCCTGATTGAGAACGCGATTTTTGCCAGCTCTGCGTTGTTCGTGAAGAACGCCCCTCCCTCGCCTGTCGTTATGTGATGCGCAGGATAGAAGCTCAAGGTCGCAATATCACCGAAAGTACCTACGCTCTTGCCGTCATATCTTGAGCCGAGCGCGTCGCAGCAGTCCTCTACAAGCCAAAGCTTGTGCTCTTCGCATATTTTCTTGACCTTTCTCAGGTTGAAAGGATTCCCGAGCGTGTGGGCAAGCGCGATGGCCTTTGTCTTTTTTGTAACAGCCTTCTCAATCTCTTCCGGGACCGCGTTATAGTTTCCTATGCTAACATCAACAAAGACCGGCACAGCGCCGTTCTGGATTATCGGGTTGATTGTCGTCGGGAAGCCTGATGCGACAGTTATTATCTCGTCTCCAGGCTTGATTCTCCGCTCTCCCAGCTTCGCTGAGAAAAGGGAAGATATGGCGACAAGATTGGCTGAGCTCCCTGAATTGGTGAGAGCCACAGATTTGGCTCCGAGCGTCTCTCCTATCTTCCTTGAGAATTCGTTTGAGAATCTCCCTTCAGTCCACCAGCCGTCAAGGGCTGATTCTACGCAGAGCCTCATCTCGTGGCTGTCAAAGAGCTTCTCTGAGTTCTGGACTGCTGTCTTTCCAGGCACAAATTGCCTTGTGAATGCATGATTATAGTACTTGTCGACAAGGTCAAGAATATTTTTTTTTATTGATTCTCTCTCTTCCACTAATCCCACACCTTCCAGACAGGATCTTTATTCCATATCTCGTTGAGCTCCTCAAAGTCACGCTGGGTATCCATCGAAATCCAGAATCCTTCGTGAGGATAGATGGACGCTTTCTCCTCTTCTGCCATCTTAGGAAGAAGCTCCTCAAGCATCATCTCCTCGCCTGTGAAATAGGGAATAGCCTCTTTGCTGAAGACCATGAACCCGCAGTTGACAAGGTCCTGCATCCTTGGCTTTTCCTTGAAATCAGTTATCTTTCCATCCTTATGCTCGACAATCCCAAACCTGTGGTGCGGCCGGTATCCGCTTATAGTCGCGATAGAGCCGCTCTTCTTATGATAATCCAAGAGCTTGTCTATAGGCATATTTGCCACTCCATCCCCATAAGTGACCATGAAGTAAGGATCGTCCTTCAGTAGGTGCTTTACCATCGATATCCTCTTTCCGGTCGTGGAATCTACACCGGTGTCCACCATATGGATGGTCCAGTCTTCCTTGTTCTCTTCATGGACTGTTATCTTCCCGGTCTTTATGTTCACAGATATGTTTTTTGTCTTGGGTATGTAATTGGTGAAGAAATCCTTTATCATCTCTCCCTTGTAGCCGAGCGGAAGTATGAACTCCTTGAAGCCGTAATGATCATATATCTTCATTATGTGCCAAAGTATAGGATGATTGCCTATGAGCGCCATGGGCTTAGGGATGAATTCGGTCTGCTCGCGAAATCTAGTCCCTTTTCCGCCGCACAGGATGACTACTTTAATCTTCTCAGAATGGTCTGGTTTGGCCTTTATTTTCATCGATCCCCCTCCCGAAAATAAGTCGACTGGATTATATCATATATTGTACGATTATTATACTATATTACTCTCTCGGTTAAGTTAGCCTTTTTAAAAAGTTTTCGTATAATGCACCATAAATACATCTATAAATATGCATATGATATGCCGTGTGTCAACTATAGCCTGATGTGATCCTGGCAGAATTGGATGAGGACGACAGATCAACGCTTGAATGCCTTGTAAAATAACGCCCTGCTGACGTTATAGATGCAGTATCTTATAATGTCCAAGGTCGGTGGATGAGAAGCATTTTTAGGATATGCGCAAGGTATGACTATCTGGTCTATCTTGCCCTTGTTCTTTATTATGGCAAGGATGCTGTCGGTGCTGTAATGCGCCGCGTTATCACACCATTCGAAATCAATATGTTTCATGAAATTGATGTCATATATCCTGAATTCTGAGCTGAATTCATCAAGCTTCATATCATAGGCCCACCTGCTTATGGCGCTGATGACACTATTTCCGAATAATCTCCATGCAGGCATTACTTTCTTGACATCTTTATGCCTCAGCCTGGTTCCCATAGTCATCGCTGCGCCTGACCTCTTATTGGCAAGTATCAGCCGGGGTATCTCTTCAACAGGATACTGGTCATCTGAGTGCACAACCACCATCTTGGTATAATCATGATATACGCAGAAGTTCAAGGCGACCTTTTGCGAGCCTCCGTAGCCGATATTCTTGTGATTCCTGAGAAGGATGAAGTTTTTCATCCCTCTTTTCTCAAATGCCTTTTTCGCCACATCAAGAGTCCTGTCTGTGCTATGGTTGTCGACAACAAGAATATCAAAATCAAACTTCAGCTTGCTTAATCTTCCAATCACTATGCTGATTGTCTTTGCGGCGTTGTACGCCGGCACCATCACAAGATATTTTTCACGCATCGCTATGCCTTATGCGAATTTTGGGTAATATATAAGCTTTTCCTATTGCGCAAATGTGAAGTTGCGAGGTTTGAGTATTAAATCAAGGATTGGGCCGTTATTCTTCTTCTTAACCTCTTGCTCAGGCTAATAAACTCTTTCCGGCTGATGTTCTTATGCCTCCAATTTTCTATTTTTATCTGGTCATTATATGTTCGCGGGATTATATGGAAATGCGCATGGAATATGTACTGTCCAGCATCAACGCCGTTGTTTAATAGGATGTTATATCCTCCGTGGTTTTCCATCAGGATTGTGCCTATTACCTGAATCGACTCACTTATCTCTTTCATGATGTTTGTCGGAACTTCAGACAGGTCCAGATATCTCCTTTTAGGTATGACAAGGATATGGCCGTCTTCATGCAAGGGGATATCTAATGACATGAAAGAAACAGAATTCTTTGTTTCATAAATTTTAATAAAAGGGAAACCTTTTCTTTGAGTTCTTAGACCGGCGACAAGATCGCAAAACAAATAATACCTTTCAGACGCATTCTTGAACAGCCAGGGTGTTTTTCTGAAAATTTCTTTCACAGTCCTTCCAATTTTATCCTCTACAGCTCGCCTATTTATCCCGAAATCTTTCACTTCCTCATTTATATCCATGACCGAAGTTTTTTTGTTGATGGCCAACTCATTAAACAGCATACTTCTTCCACATCCCATCTTAGAATCCATGAACCTTTTATGGCCTTTACCCATAGCAATTATTATATCATATTTTTTTAGCATTTCTTCGGTTAATTTTTTTTGTTTATGATTAATGCAATTTACCCCTTGCTGTTCCATGGCTTCGATCGTTTTTGGGTCTATTCGCGCTTTTTTCGCGATTGTTCCCGCAGAACTTATTTTCCAACCAGTAATTTTGTTATCCGCTAAATATTTCTTGAAAGCGCATTCTGCAATCATGCTTCTAAAGGTGTTCCCTGTGCAAACAAACAGGATGCTTCTTTGTTTCATTCTATTAATAATCTGGCGTGACCTTTATATTCTTTTCTAAAATCCAGAATTTCAAGAAATATCGACTGATTATATCTTCTAGCGATCTTTAACGATGAACTTCCATCATTTTTGATTTTTCATCCAATTAATAGTCTCTTTCAACCCTTTCTCAAAATCAAATTTCAATGAGAAGCCCATGGCCTTCTTTGCTTTTGAGCAGTCAGAGAGCGCTCTCTTGACCTCTCCTTTCCTCGCAGGAGCATAGACCGGCTTGATGTTCTTTTTCAGAATCTTGCTAATTATCTTGAAGATCTCATTCACGCTTATCTCGCGCTCGGAGCCTATATTGTACACCTCGCCGAAGCCTTTCTCTGCTTTGCAGGCCTTGAGAAGAGCATTAACCACGTCCTTGACATAGATGAAGTCGCGAGTCTGCTTCCCGTCACCAAATATCTTAGGAGATTCATTGTCTATTATCTTCTGTATGAATATTGATATCACGCCGGCATAGGCAGACTTGGGCTCCTGCCTTGGCCCGAAGACATTGAAGAACCTGAGAGTGAATGTGCGAAGGCCAAGCTTATCGTCGTATTCCTTGCAGAGCTTTTCTATCTCGAGCTTGTTCTGGCCGTAGGGAGAGGCAGGCTTCGGGATAGTATTCTCCTTGAAAGGAAGCTTCTTTAAGTCTCCGTAGACTGCGCAGGAGGAAGGCACTATGAATCGCTTGACGCCATAGCGCTTGGCAGCGTCCAATAGTTTTCTTGTGCCATTCACATTAACATCATGATAAAGTTCAGGCTGCTCGACAGATTCCACCACAGAGATCAAGGCTGCGAGATGGATAACATAATCGATTCCTTTCATCTCCCTGTTGAGCAGGTCGTCGTCGCGTACATCTCCCTGGACAAACCGTATCTGGTCCATGAAGGGCATGAGACGCTCCTTCTTCCCTGTCGCAAGATTGTCTATGACTGTGATGTACTGCCCTTTCCTGACCAGCTCTTCAACTACATGGCTTCCTATAAATCCTGCTCCGCCGGTGACTAGGTATCTCATCTTAGAGCCTCCCATTCCATCCTGATATTCATCTCCTTGAAGGTTTCTCTTACAGTCTGGTCAAATCCCAATGGTTCATAACCTATCTCTTTTAGTAGCAGGTTGTTCTTCAAGCCAAGCTTTTTAGGGATTAGCGGATCATCGCATTTCACGGTTTCATATATCCTCTGAGGATAAAGGTTCTGGTTCATGGTCTGCGCCATGTCCCGATAGCTGAGCAGATGGCCTGAAGAGACGTTGATGGTGCCGGTGAAATCCTTCTCCACTATTCTTTCGATTATTCTCGGGATATCCTTGACATAGGTCATAGTCCTATAGACATCCTTGAAAACTTTCATGCCGTTTCCGGACTTGATGAACTTGGTCAGGAAATTCTCATGATTGTCATCCGATTCTGTCGGCCCGAGTATGAGAGGAAGCCTCATTATTATGTGGTCAGGATGCTCCCTGACAAATCCTTCAGCCGCGACCTTTGACCTGCCATAATCAGTGATGGGGTTTGGCTTGTCAGATTCAGAATACCATCCTTTCACGCCGTCAAAGACGCAGTCTGTAGAGAAATATATTATCTTGCCCTCAATACCGGTCTTTTTAGCTGCTTCGATAATATTAGAAGTGCCCTTGGCATTGATGGTGAATGCATCTTCTTTCCGAGCATTGGTGTCCGAGATGCCTGCAGGCACTATCACAAGGTCAGGTCTTATCTCGGCTAATGCTTTTGCCATCCCATCAAGGTTATTCATGTCGAGCTGCACCTGTTTCTTGAGTTTTGGATTGGGCTTGTTATGATAGCTGCCGATAAAGTCCAATTTCTCTTCAAAGTAATCAGCCACTCGCCTCCCGACGTAAGAATTCGATCCAATAAGCAGCACTCTCATTATTTTCACTTCTTCAAGGCTAACTCTTCTTCAATGATATTTACAAACTCCGCCTCTGGCCGGGCGCCCACTATCCTTATTCCGTTGATGAAAGTCACAGGAGTGCCTGAAACTCCTACTGCCATGCCTGCCTTCTTGTCAAGATTGATCTCGTAAAGGTATTTTTGGCTGTCAAGGCAAGCGTCGAACTTATCTGAGTCCATGCCAAAGAACTTAGCGTACTCCTTAAGATAATCAATCCCGAGCTGGTCGTTGTTGTCAAAAATGTAATCGTGATAATCCCAATATTTTCCCTGCTCCTTCGCGCATTCAGAGGCGAGCGCTGAGTTGAGAGCATTCGGATGAAGCATGGTCAATGGGAAATCCTTGAACACCAGCACGATAGAATCATTGTACTTCGTCATCAAGTCCCTGTGCGTAAGCTCTGCTTTCTTGCAGAAAGGGCACTCATAGTCGGAGAAAACCACCATGACAATCTTTGGCTCAGCGCTTCCCCTGTAGGGATCGTTGCCTATCTGGACATTGTAGCGCTCGCTGGTATCATTCTTGTCGAAAAGTCCGAAGCCATTGGTGAAGAGAGCGGCGATTATCAATCCCAGCAGGAAGAAAACAGACAATGCGACGATGTTCTCGACACGGTCAGACTCCTCTTTCTTCTTAGGCTTAGTAGCTTCTGGCTTATCTTGCTTCTCGTCTTTGTTCTCATCCTTTTTTGCGTCAGCCTTTTCTGCTCCCATAAGCGCTAGAAATGATTGCTGAGTTTAAAAAGGTTGTTGAGCAGTGTTCTATCATCTTTGCCACTACCACGCTCGCACTGCTGTTATGTTCGCTGCGAGGTAGGAGTGATTAGCAAAATCGCAACTGAAAACTGAGGCTCGCTAGGTGGCAGTGGACCAGAAAAATGTACGAACGAAATTAGAAACTCTTCACTTGTCCTTCTGTGTCACGCCGTGATGCACCAGACCGACGATGAGAACCATTATGAAAGTCACGAACATGGACGCGAAGAGGAGCATGAAGTTGCCTTCTGAGCCTCCGCTCGAGACAACATACCCTGTTATTCCCTCTGCTCCGGACAGGCCGATGAAGAAATGGGCTCCGATGACTGATATCATCACCAGCACAAGCCAAATGAAGAATATGTCCTGCTGGCTCCTCGGAGAGACCTGATGCTTATAATCCCTCTCAAACTCAGCATCATCGACAACATTATCCAAGGTGCGCGCCATGCAGTCTTCTTTTGCTTTAACCATATTTAAATGTTGCTTTTTTTTCTATCCGCAAATAATAAATACCACTATGTATTTCATTCACCTATGGCTGTCATCGCTGTGGTTGGAACATCAGGAATAGGCAAATCTCTGCTTGTGAGGCAATTAGCGGCGTTTTATAATGCTCCTGCTTTCTTTGAAGGAGAAGAAGGCACAATACCTCATGATGTTTTAAATTCTGTTTTCAAGAGCAAAAGCCCTGAAAAAAGATGGCGCTGGTTCCTTAACAGGGACAAGATAAGATTTGAGAAGGCCCACAAGATATCCTCTCAAGGGATTGATTGCTTCACAGATGGCGGCGTGATAACTTCCAGGGCGATTCTTCCTTACGAGGATAAGAAATATCACGCGACCCTCAGTCGTATGATTGATGAGATAGCTTCCTTAGAAGCAGATTTGATAATCTTGCTCAGGGCCGATAAGAAGAAGATATCTGAGTTCATAAAATTGCGGGATAGAAAGTCAGAGAATAACAGCGCCGCGATTAAACGAGCATTATTCATCCAGGACGAATTCAAGAAAATTGCCAGAAAGATGAGAACCGTGCTCGTCGTCGACCGCACGAAAATGGATTTCTACAGCCCAGACCACCTCTCAACAATCGCCAAGAGACTGGATAAGGCTCTTTTAGCCAAAGCAAAACCTTTATAAATCACCTCTTTTTCTCATGCTATAAAGCCCGAGTGCATAGCGTTTAGGGTTGCGCAGTTAATCTGTGTGATTTGCTATCTTCTCGAGGTATAATTTTATCAAAGAATCCAAGGTAAAACTAAAATGTCCGACGAGAACAAACAAGGCGAGCAAGAGCTTAGGCATCTAGTCAGAGTCTTTAACACAGACCTGAAGGGTGAGAAGCAGATAATGTATGCTCTCACAAAGATCAAGGGCATAAGCATAATGTTCGCCAACGCTGTCTGCAAGAAGGCAGGCGTCCAAGAGCGAAAGAAAGCAGGCTATCTCTCAGAGAAAGAGGTCCGAGCCCTGGAAGCAGTCATACAGGATCCTCTCGGAGCAGGATTCCCAGACTGGATGCTCAACAGGAGAGTAGACCCTGACACCGGCGTAACTCATCATCTGATAACTTCTAATCTCGACTTCACCCATGATATGGACATAAAGAAGATGAAGAAGATCAAGTCCTACAAGGGGATAAGGCATTCTATAGGCCAGCCTGTCAGAGGCCAGAAGACCAAGGCTCATACCAGAAAGAACAAGGGCAAAGGCTCTCTTGGAGTGCAGAAGAAGAAAATAGCTGCTCCTGCAAAGGACACAGGCAAGGGCACGGGCAAGAAGGGCAAGAAATAATTGAAATTGTAAATGATTATATGATTATCAGGTGTACAAAATGGGCGATCCAAGAAAAATCAGGCGAAAATTTGACAAGCCATCTCATCCTTGGCAGGCTAGCCGCATAGAGGAAGAGAACGCTCTTATGAAAGTGTACGGCTTCAAGGCCAAGAGTGAGATCTGGAAGATGAGGACTATTCTCAAGGGGTTCAAGGATCAGGTCAAGTCACTCGCCAGCAGGATTGATGACCAATCAACCCTCGAGGAGAAGCAGCTCATTGATAGGTTGATATCGCTTGGCTTGATACACTACGGAGACCCGACAGATAAGGTGCTGGGCCTTGAGCTCAAGGACATCATGGCCCGGAGGCTTCAGACAATCCTTGTCAAGAAAGGGTTTGCTAGGACCATGAATCAGTCGAGGCAGTTCATCACTCACGGTCATGTCCTTGTCAACAAGAAAAAAATAACTTTCCCAAGCTACATAGTCGCGCTAAAAGATGAGGGATTGATCGAATTCGTCCCAACATCATCACTTGCTGTCGAAGACCATCCTGAGAGGATTATCAAGGAGTCTTCAAAGGATAAGGAAGGCAAGAAGAAAAAGGAGACTAAGGAAGAGGTCCCGCCGACCTTCTCAGCTGATGAGATAGTCCAGCTGGAAGAGAAAGGAGCTGTCATAAAGGCTCCTGAAAAAAAGACAGAATGATTGTAAAAAGGTAATTATCATGAGCGAAGAAAACAAACCAGTAGAGGAGAATAAGCCCGAAGCTAAATCTGAAGCTAAGCCTGAGGTCAAGCCTGAAGCTAGCCCGCCAGCCGAGGCAAAGCCTCAACAGGAGAAACCCTCCCAAGAGAATCCTTCTCAGGAGAGGCCTCAGAGAAGCGAGAGGCCGGGCAGGTACGACCGATTCGATAGGGGTTCGTCGAGACCAAGGGAGAACATACGCTGGGGGATGGCAAACATCTACTCATCATATAACAATACTATAATCCATATAACTGACCTTACCGGCACAGAGACTCTGGCTATCGCTTCCGGAGGACAGGTAGTCAAGCAGCACAGGCTCGAAGGAGGACCGACTGCCGCGATGATTTGCGCCAAGAAAGCAGCAGAGATTGCCATGGAGAAAGGAATCACAGGAGTCCACATAAAGATAAAGGCTCCTGGCGGACACAATGGTCCCATGACTCCAGGCCCTGGTGCGCAAGCAGCTGTCAGATCACTTTCAAGGATAGGCATGAGGATCGGCCTGATAGAGGAAGTCACTCCTATCCCGCACGGAGGGTGCAGGAAAAAGGGAGGAAAGAGGGGTAGGAGAGTATGAGCATAAAAGTGGAGCTTATCTCAAAGGAAGAGAAGAAGAGCAGGATATCTTTTTCCATATCAGGCGCTGGTGTTGGTTATATTAACACTCTCAGGCGCCTCTTCATGGCAGAAGTCCCTGTCATCGCGATTGAAGAAATCACTTTCAAGAACAATGAGTCTGGCCTTTACGATGAGATAGTCGCCAACAGGCTCGGACTGCTGCCACTCACCACTGACTTGAAATCATACAACCTCCAGGCAGATTGCAAATGCAAAGGCAAGGGATGCGCCCGATGCCAGCTTGTGATGACGCTCAAGGCCAAAGGGCCGTGCACAGTATACGCTTCAGACATCAAGAGCAAAGACCCAAAGGTGAAGCCAGTCTTCCCAAAGACTCCAATCACCAGGCTGCTCGAAGGCCAGGAGATTGAGTTCTCCGCAGTTGCCATAATGGGCCTTGGCAAGGAGCATACAAAATGGAGCCCGTGCCTCGCATATTACAAGGAGCTTGTCGAGATAAAAGTCGATAAGCAGCCTGACAACAAGGAGCAGATCATCGAGAGATGCCCTCCTAAGATATTCAAGATGAAAGGCGACAACATAGTTGTCGGAGATAATGTCAACGCCTGCCTGCTCTGCAACGAGTGCGTTGAACTTTCCAGCGGAAAGATAAAGCTAAACCCCACTAAGGAATACCTCATGACCATCGAATCATGGGGCCAGCTGGAGCCTGAGGAGATAGTCCAGGAAGCCATGAATAATTATGATAAGCAGCTCGGAGAATTCGTCGAGCTCGTCGCAAAAATCAAATAAAGCCCTCGATAAAGAACACAAAAGCGCAAAACAAGTATTGCGGGTGTGCCGGCAGACAAAAACCTCAGGTTTTTGAGGCCACACACCCTTGAGCGACAAACTTTTTTATTATTGCGGGTGTGCCGGAGTGGTCAAACAAAACCAAGGTTTTGAAAATCCGAAACCTTGTTTTGGATTAAACGGGCTACCTCGAGGGGGTAGTAGCTTAGTGCTTACGCAGGTTCAAGCCCTGTCACCCGCATTTGCGAAGCAAATGTGGGTTCAAAACCCGGCAGGGTTTTGTTACCCGCATTAACAGAGTTAATGTGGGCTCAAAACGCATCAGCGTTTTGATAGCCCGCACTTGCCAGCATCAGTTCATTATCAAAAGTTGATTACAATGAGAAACATAAAGAAGAACGATAGGTTGATGGAACTCTTGCAGCTCTTGAAGAAGACTGCGATAGAGAACGACGCCGCTGTGTGGAAGCGAGTGGCGGTCGAGTTAGAGAAACCTACGCGCAGGAGAAGGATTGTTAATATTTATAAGATTGATAAGTACGTCCGAGAGGGCGAGACAGTAGTTGTCCCTGGGAAGGTCCTGGGCACTGGAGAGCTTAGCAAGAAGCTCAACGTGGCTGCTTTCTCGTTCTCAGGCGATGCCGCCGAGAAGATAGGCGCCAAGGGAAAGGCCATGACCATACAGGAGCTCGTGGAGAAGAACCCAAAGGGCAAGAATATAAGATTGATGGGATGAATAATCACAAGGTGCTTATGATGATAATTATCGATGCTGAAAACATGATTGTTGGGCGCGTAGCCGTAGCAGCTGCTCAGCAGGCGCTCCTGAACGAGAAGGTGCTTGTAGTCAATTGCGAGAAGGCAATCATATCTGGCAGCAAGGAATTCGTGTTCGCTAAATACAAGCAGAAATATGATCGAGGAGTCCCGAAGAAAGGGCCTTTCATTCCGAGGATGCCTGACAGGTTTTTCAGGAGGATAATCAGAGGCATGCTTCCGATGGCAGGCGCCAGAGGAAGAGAGGCTTTCAAGAGAGTGATGTGCTACCTTGGTGTGCCTGAGGAGGCAAAAGGAAAGGAGACCTTCAAGGTGGCAGGCGCGGACGCAAAGAAGCTTCCGACGATGAAATTCGTCGTGCTAGGAGACCTATGCACTCAGCTTGGAAGCAGTTGGAATAAGTAAATATCAAGTGATGCTTTATGGAAAAAGTTATTAACACTCACGGAAAAAGAAAAAAGGCAATAGCTCGCGCTGCATTGAAGGCAGGAAAAGGCAGAGTCACAATCAACAGAGTCGATTTGGAGAATTACACTCCTGAGCTTTACAAGCTTAAGATGATGGAGCCGATCATATTGGCGGGCGAAGTGGCCCAGCAGGTCGACATCGACGTCGACATCAGAGGAGGAGGCATGAGCAGCCAGACAACTGCTGCGAGGACCTGCATAGGAAAGGCACTTGTCCAGCATTCTCCCAAGCTTAAGAAAGTATTCCTGGAATACGATAGGCAGCTGCTCGTCGGCGACGTCAGGCGCAAGGAGCCTTCAAAGCCTAACAGGCACGGAAAGGCAAGAGCAAGACGACAGAAGTCTTACAGGTAAAAACACACGAGGCGAGAAAAAATGATTATCCCAATCCGATGCTTTTCATGCAACAAGCCACTAGCCCAGCACTGGGAAGAATACGTTGAGCGCGTGAAGAAAGGAGAAGACCGAAAAGAAGTGCTTGACAAGCTCGGAGTAGAAAGATACTGCTGCAGGTCACTCTTCCTGGGACACGTTGACCTCCTCGACATCGCGGCAAAGTTTAAAAAGTGAGAAGTTAACAAACTTTTTTCTTTTCACAGGGATTTTGCAGTCTAGTCTTACGAATCGATGTGCAAAATCTGAAGATCATTTGTTTAGGTTTTTATAAAAATCTCTGAATGGCTCAAATATCACAGTGAATACGCTATTACCCTGATTGGCTAGATGCGCTGCTACGCTTAGATTTGCTGCGGACGAATTACCAACACTCAAACCTATTTTGGAAAGATATTTTTGCATCGTCATCCAATCTTGCTCAGAGTATTGGACTATCCGGTCTATTCGAGCTATTGATTTCTTTGAGAGCAATGGATTTATCTCGTCGTAATGAGGCCCAATCACCATGTGCGGAACTCCTTCTACGCGCAGATAATCATCAAGGTTTATTTTGCCGCAGCCTTCCTTAATATGCTGCAGAGGTCCTGATGAGCTCGAATAAGGGATGATTTTTGCAAGAAGAGGGGATAGTTCATGCTCGCCAACTATTATTTCAGGTGTCTTTTTGGAGCCAAGCTCCTTGAAATGGTCCTGGATTGCTATCTGAAGCCCTTCAAGCGTCGAACCCGCACCAAGACAGGAGACTACATAATCCGGCGCTCCTTCCAGTCTTGATGCGACCTCCTTCCCGAATGGATATGTGGCTCTTCCGCTGTACTTCGCGTGCCACAAGCAACACTTATTGTGGTTGAACTCATCATCTCGCATCTGCTCGAATAGGTAAGCGTAGAACTCCTTTTCTATCCCGTATTGCCTATCTTCAGGCGCCCTAATGACATGAAAATGGTCATCCTCCAGCAGGTCGATTATGTTCTGCGGGAAAAGCCTTGACATGACATAGGTCCCTTTCATCCCAAGAAGTTTTGCATAATAGTTGAGCGCCTTGGCAGAATTATAGTTTCCCCCGTCGATAAGAGTGTCAATTCCTTTCCCCGGAATCCTTCCTTCAAGGACTCGCCTTAATATCAGCCCACCAACAACTCGCTTCTTGTGGTTGTCTGCACCTTTGTTTAGGTCCTCCCTTACCGCGAGCAATCTTCCGCCGTTTTCTATCTTCAGCTCTTCAGTTAGGTCCGAGATCGGCACTGATTCGAACTCCAGAAGGTTTCGTATCCTTTCGTTCATGGTTGCACGAGCATAGTTGGCCTCAAAGCCCAATTTTCTCTCGAGGAGACCTTCCTCGCGCAGTGTTTTCTTGATCAGTCCAAGTTTATCCATTTCGTCTCAAGAAAAAGTAACTACTTGGAAGTATTTCTTTTTTATAGCGGCAATTGCCGTGTCTGCCTATATGCTGTTCCGATAAGCCGCAGGTATTGTCTTGCTCTCTGCTTTCTTGAGGTGGGCTTGATATGTAGAATAAGAAATCTTCATTATCTTTGCAAGCGATTCCATCTTGATATTCTTGGGAAAGTCATAATATCCGTTATCTATCGCGATCTGCATTGCCTTCTTCTGCTTGTCTGTCAATTCCGACAATAACCTTGTGAATGCAATATTGGTTATTTTCTCATCCTTCAGGCTTAATAGCTTGGCTTCGTGGTGCTTTTTTGCAAAAAGCCACACTTTCTCAAGCGCAGACCTGTCAAAGCTTGCAAGGTCCCATAGGTGGTATCCTTCTTTTGCTATGAATACAGGAGAAGGCCTGATTATCTTTGGCGTGTAAGCAGGCTCAGCGAATAATGGTTGCTTTGATGTCAGGATGACAAAATCCTTATTTCGCTCTATATTGAGGATTGCCTTATGATTTTTTATTTCCTTGAAAAGAGATGTCTTATCCTTTTCCTCGCCAATCATGATACCTGCAACAATTAGATAGAGGCTGTCCTTGTCCTTCCAATAAGACAGAGGATAGCCTGAGAATGATACTCGGTGCTTGACGGAGAGGCTCCCAAGAAGCTGGTTCTTTGCCTTGAGCCTCAATATCAACCGCCACATGGCACTGACGGTGATTGTCGTGTTTATTAATTTTTCTAACTTTTCTGTCGGCTTTCTCGGATTGTACTGTTTGCTCCTTATTATTTTGATGAACGGTTCAATCCAATCAAGGAATCTATATGACTCTAAACAGTAGCTTTACTCATCATGCTAGAAGACTTTACTCTTCCGGCCATACCGTTCGATGACATCCTTGACTTCGTCATCTGTCAGGAACTTGGATCCACCGTTGATATCTACCCATCCGGTCAATTTCTGAGAGTTGCTAGAGGATAATCTGTATCCGAAGCCTATACAATCGATTTGCATCGATAAGTCCTTATAGATGGGCGCCTGTCCCTGATAATTCAAGCCAAGCAGGCCGACTGCAGAATCTTTCTTGTAAGTTATTTTGACATGAGCCCCGTTCACACTATACCTCTCTGTTTTGTATGGGCTACTACTGCATCCTGCAGCGACAAGAGCCAACCACGAAGACAATACTACAGCGCAAAGCCTTGTTCCTTTAGTCATGATAATCCTCTGCGACAGATAGGAAAGCCATCCTTTTATTTAAATGTTCCTTCAACCAGAGGCTGTTACCTTAATGGTCTTTGGATAGGGACTTTGGATTAGGGGGCATCTTCTTGATGCCTCTTCAAAAACTCTTTTATAGTAGTTCTTCTTATAAATGATTTAATCTCTGAAACAGGAGCTT
>Ga0268280_1000528_pt1 | contig 31237 bp, 22 predicted proteins | sample saktaG_9_FD_190139 | JGI IMG/M metagenome (GOLD analysis project Ga0268280, IMG submission 190139) | Saline water microbial communities from Sakinaw Lake, British Columbia, Canada - sak_2011_5_24_40m | ecosystem: Environmental > Aquatic > Non-marine Saline and Alkaline > Saline ...
CAGGTACATGGAAAAGCTGTCCCATTTTGCCTGTATCGAAGTGTGCATAAGGGATACAAACCCGGGACAGATCAAGGTGAACCGTAAGGGAAAGGCTTTGATAAAAAAACTGCAGAATGCCGAAGACTTGTCACGCCAGGCAAAAGGGACAAAGATAATAGAAGAAATTTTCTCCTCCACGGGTGCGAAGGAAATTATCCACGGCCAGTTCGGCATCGGCCTGCATTTGATGGGGTGCTGCCCCATTGGCACGGATTCAAAAAACTCGGTCATTGATCCGGAATTCAGACTGCACGGATTGAACAATATTTATTGTGCAGATTCCAGTATTTTCCCCAATGCTCCCGGGATCAACCCATCCTTGACCATCATGGCTCTTTCCAAGAAAGCTGCTGCAAGCATATTAAGGAATCAGTAAAATGATGATTTCAAAATATTTTTCACAAAACCAGTTAAAGGGGCTTTCAAAAGCCGGTGATATTATCCTGCCGGGAACCGACACTTCCCCGTCTTTCTCAAAAACCGGGTGCATTCACCACATTGACCGCATGGCCGGATTCCTAAGCGAGGACGATCTTGGCGGACTGCAAATACTTCTTGGTATTTTCAGGTGGACACCGAAATGGGTCATTTCACTGATCCTGACAGCATGTAATCATAATAAACGTTTCCCCGGATTTCTGGGAGCGGGATTGCGGATGCTGGAAATCGGGATCAAGGGTGCCACGTTTTCCCCCTATTATGCAAACCTGACATCCCCGAACTATACCGGCCGAAAAGTATTTGATATCATCGGGTGGAACCCGAAAATTGTGGTGCATGACGACGGGCCGGACACCGGCCCTAAAAGGTTCAATCTTGAAGACCCCACACTCATAGATATCAAAACTGTCTATGAAATTGCAAGAAAAGTGCAGCCCCAGATCAGGGAATGGGGAGTGAAAAAACGGCTCGAGTTTATTACAAACCTCAAGGCTCTGATCCTGGCAAACCAGGAACGCATCCTTGACAGAGTCCAGGAGGATACGGGCAAATCAAGGTTTGACGCGATTACCGCAGAAATTTTTGGTGTATTGGATTATCTTGATTATCTGGAAAAAAATGCCGTAAAAATCCTTTCCGACCGAAAGGTTTCCACCCCCTTTGCATTGATGGGGAAAAAATCAAAAATATATTTTGAACCCTTGGGAACCGCTCTGTTGATCTCCCCCTGGAATTATCCCTTTTACCAGGCCATTGTTCCTATCTGCCAGGCCTTTATCGTGGGGAACGCTGTTGTGTTCAAACCATCCACGGCCACACCCCTCAAGGGACTTGTGGAAGATCTGCTTGAACAGGCAGGTTTTTTCAAAGGCTGGGTGCAGATTGTTTACGGCCAGGGCAGCGTAATCGGTGATGCCCTGGTGGATGAACGGCCGGACAAGATATTTTTGATCGGAAGCGGGCCTGTGGGGAAACGGATCATGTCCCGTGCAGCCGAACATCTGATTCCTGTGGAACTGGAGCTTGGCGGCAAAGACCCCATGATCGTATTTGATGATGTGAATATCGACAGGGCTGTGGCAGGTGCCGTATGGGGGGCCTTCACCACCACTGGCCAGTCCTGTACTTCCGTGGAGCGGCTTTTTGTACATGCGGATATTTATGATCAATTCAGACAGATACTTGTCAGGGAGACATTAAAACTGACTCGGGGTACTGACAATGACGGCAATGCAGACATTGGGGCCATTACCACCAGATCTCAGGTTGAGGAAATTGCAAGGCAGGTTACGGATGCCAAGGAAAAAGGGGCGGTTTTTCTAACGGGCCAAGACTGGGATGGAACCACAGCTTTTGTCCCACCCATGGTAATTGAAGGGGTAACCAGGGATATGCTCATCGATCAGGAGGAAAATTTTGGCCCCCTACTTCCCATTTATTCCTTTTCCAGTGAACAGGAAGCCATTGAACTCTCCAATGATTCTGAATACGGCCTCTCTGCAAGTGTTTGGGCAGAGGACCTGAAAAAAGCCGACCGGGTGGCAAGACAGCTTTATACCGGTAATGTTTCCATCAACAATGTCATGCTCACGGAAGGCAATCATGCCCTGCCCTTCGGTGGAGTGGGGAAAAGCGGATTTGGCAGGTATAAAGGTGAATTCGGGTTCTACGCCTTTGCCAATATCAAGTCCGTGCTCATCGACAAGAACAGCCGTAAGATGGAAGCCAACTGGTTTCCGTATACAAGCGAAAAATACCGCCTGTTTTCAAACCTCACAAAAGCTCTGTATTCACCGGGAATCCTGTCCTCTTATATCAAAGGGGCCATATATGGGCTCAAACTTGAAAGCTATGTGGGAAAACTTGCAAAGAAAGGAAGAGATAACACAAAATAACCATTTCCCAGATATTTTACTTAATGACTATCACCTGTCCCGGTTTGCCTGTAAAGCTGAAACTGGATAAAAAAGATGCCAAATGACTGGCCGGGCATTCGGAAGAAGAATGAGGAAAAGCAATAAATTAACTTACAGAGGGGTATAATGAAACCTGTATATTTTCCGTTTACATATATTAATGATACCGCTGCACGGGATTTGTGCGCCTGTTTCGGACAGGTAACGGTTTATCAGCCGGGCGCGCAAAGTATACCGGAAAACATGGAAAGACTTGCAAAGGAAGGCATGCTCGATCTGAAGGTTCCTGTTTCGGAGGACGAAGCAAGGCTCGTAGCCCTTATAAAGGAGTATAAAGAGTGGGGAGAGCTTCATCAGAAGAGTGACACGGCATTTTTGAAGGCAATCGGGGAGAGAGTCCCTTTTTTCGATGACACATTCTCAACACAGCTTGCTTCGCAGATTAAGAAGATCCGGGATGAGAATTATTCGAAAGAAAAGCCTGATATTCTTTTTAACGCAAGACTGTTTCTCTGTCTTGCGCAGGATTATGACCTTGTGCAGGATGGAATAAACAGGGATCTTATTTCTGTTTACGAGATGGAAAAGAAGCTTCTTGAGGGATTGACCCATGACGATGAAGCGTTTTTCTGTAAAAATACCGGAAGCTCCCTTCAGGCTGCTGACGATTCCGGGAAATACAAGATAAAAGAGCGGATTGAAGCATGGATATATCTCATGTCTAACGACAAGGAAAATCCCCGGTTCTTCATCACAGACAGCAGGGATGCATTTGATTTTATTATCGAAAAAGCCGTGGATATAAAGAAGGTTATTGAACTTGCTTCTGTTCCGGTTTGTGCTGAGGCAGATATTATGAATAAATGGCGGGATATTTTAACCGGGCAGGTTGAGGGGCTTTTAAAAGATGATAATTTTGAGATAGATGAAAAAATATACGATTTGCCCGCTGCAAAAGAGCCTGATAGGGGAATGTCTTTAAAAATAATCAGAATTATTAATAAATCCCGTCGTGATTTTATAAATAAAATCCTGGGACAGAAGTTCCAGGATGATATAATTAGCAATAAAGATGAAATAAATAAGAGCATCTTTATATGCCTTTCCGAACCATTACATTCAACATAATGATATTTCATTGAATAAATCAGACAGCCCCGACCTTGTTTTTCATTTAAAAAAAACAATAAGAAGGCTTGACTCGAATTATCAATTGCGATAAGGACTTTGCCCGATGTAAGAAAAAATGGCTGAGTAGACTACTCATTGTTTAATTTTATAATGAAAGGAGATAATAAAAATGGCTTTTAATCCTGTTGTTGATGAAGAAAAGTGCCAGGGATGCGGAGAGTGTGTTGATGTTTGCCCCGTTGAAGTTTTCGAATTGCAGGGTGAGAAATCTGTTCCTGTGAATGCTGAAGAATGTCTTGGCTGTGAAAGCTGTATCGAGGTTTGTGAACCTGGCGCAATTACTGTTGAAGAGACATAATCTTTAAGGTCCCCTGGTTGATATACCGTATCACACAGCCAGGGGACTTTTAGGAGCCATTACGAAATAACTAGTGCATTTCAGATGATTTCGTTATGGCTCCTTATGACGTTTTTGACATCTGGATTGTTTCCAACCGATCAAAAAAGCCTATGGCTCCAGCAAAACCCGTAAAATATCCTTATTCAGCATTTGTAAGACAGACACTCACCCGTTCACCTGTAAAAGATATTTCTGATTCTGTTACTGCCTCACTTTCATCTCTTTTCCCCCTCAAGTTTAAACATGGAGAAACCGTTGCTGTTGCTGTAGGCAGCAGGGGGATAGATAAGATAAATCTGATTGTTTATCATTGTGTCAGATATCTTGAAAAGATGGGATTAAAGCCTTTTATAATTCCTGCTATGGGAAGCCATGGAGGTGCGACGGCCGAAGGGCAGAGAAAAGTGCTTGAGAAGCTTGGAATTTCCGGATCTGAAATCGGAGTTCCGGTTTTTCCGGATATGAAAACTGAATGTATCGGGAAGCTGCCGTGCGGTATGAATATCTATATTTCAAAAAGAGCTCTTATGGCTGATCATGTTGTGGTAATAAACAGGATAAAGCCTCATACAAAATTCAGGGCGGAAATAGAAAGCGGGCTTTCCAAAATGCTGACAATAGGGCTCGGGAAGGAGGAAGGAGCCGCAGCTTTCCACAACTTTGCAGTCAGGCACGGATTCGGGATTATTGAAGAGGCGGCAGGTGTCGTTCTCAAAAAGATCAGGCTTCTGTTCGGGCTTGCCCTCCTTGAGGACGGATATGGAAATCTCTCGAAAATCGAGGCCGTTCGGCCCCCAGTTCTTATTGCCCGCGAAAAAGAGCTTCTCAAAGATGCAAGGAAAATGATGGGAAGCATCCCGTTTGATTATCTGGATCTTTTTATTGTCGATTTTTTCGGAAAAGATATAAGCGGAATAGGGATGGATTCAAACATTACAGGGCGTCACAGGGATATTGTCGGGGATTTTTATGCCTCTCCTCATGCGAAGCGCATTTTCGTGAGGGATTTATCTCCCGGTTCGGATGGAAACGGAAACGGCATAGGCCTTGCCGATATAACGACAACCCGTCTTGTGAACGGTCTCGATATGGAGAAGACATACGCTAATGCCATAGCCGCTATTTCACCCGAAAAAGCAGCTATTCCGGTTCATTTCAATACAGACCGCAAATGTCTTGATGCCTGCGCCAAAACACTTGGCCTCGATTCGATGGAAAATGCAAGGATAGTAAGGATCAAAAGCACAAAAAGCCTTGAAATTATTCAGGTTTCGAAGGCGCTCGAACCCGAAATTAAATCAAACCCGGATATTAAAAGGGTTTCCCCGTGGGAGCCCTTTAAGTTTGATGAAAATGACAACCTGCTTCTGTTTCCGTCTTCAGATGAGATATGATTTTTAATTATGTTTTTCATACGCCTTTCGGTTATGCCGCTCTTTTGTACTCCATAAACCCGTTTAATATTACAGAAATACTTCTTCCTCATCCTCACAAAAAAGATATTCTTAAAAAAACCATTGGTTATCGGGCAGATAAAAATGTTTTACATCCTCAGGCTCTTCTTGTTACAAAATCGATCCAGGATTATTTCCTTGGGAAAACCGAATCCTTTCCCCCCGTCTTTTTTGAATGGATGAATTATGGAAATATTACACGGCTGGAAAAAAGGGTTTTTCAGGCAACGGCAGATATCCCTTATGGTCAAACAGCATCTTACGGCGATATTGCGAGAGCTGTCGGGAGTCAAAAAGCATATCGTTTTGTCGGGAACACCCTTGCAAAAAACCCTTTTCCGGTTGTTGTTCCATGCCACAGGGTCATTAAAAGCGATGGCTCATGCGGAGGATTTGGCGGCGGAAAGGATCTTAAAATGAGAATGCTGGCTCTTGAAAAAGGCAATCCATCTACATCCGGATTTCTTCCCGGTAAATGAAGCTCCTTTCTTATAATCACATGATTCTCGTTGCAAAATCTGCATAAAGATTGATAATATTAAAAATAGAGAAAAGTTATTTCTGTTATGTTTTGTAAGGAGGGAGCTTGCCTGTAAAATTATTCTGGATGCAATGCGGCGGATGCGGCGGTGACACCTGGTCGCTCTTTAACGCTGAGTCACCGGATCTACCTGAATTGTTAGATTATCTTGATATTGAAGTCTTATGGCATCCTTCAGTCTCTTCAAAAACACAAAGCGAGCGGAATGAATTGACTGAGCGGATAGAAAAAGGCGAGCTCGAGCTTGATATTTTATGTATTGAGGGTTCGATAATCTGCGGACCTTCCGGAACCGGCATGTTCGATACCGTATCGGGCAGGCCCAAAAAAGAGATAGTCTTATCTCTTGCGGAAAAAGCAAGACATGTTGTGGCTGTCGGCACCTGCGCCGCCTTTGGAGGTATAGGCGGTGATTATTTAGTGGAGGCAACCGGCGCCCAGTTTAATAAGCGGGAGAAAGGCGGTTTTCTTGGGAATGATTTTGTGTCGGGAAGCGGATTTCCTGTTATAAACCTTCCGGGTTGCCCCTGCCACCCCGATATAGTTACGGGAACTTTGTCTGCCCTTGTGGAAGGAGATACCGTCAGACTCGGAGAATATAATACGCCTGTCGAATGGTATGGAATGCTTGTGCATGAAGGATGCTCCAGAAACGAGTACCATGAATACAGGGTGGAAGAGGAGAAATTCGGCGAAAAAGGCTGCATGTTCTTCCATCTGGGATGCCACGGTCCCCTTGCATGGGGGCCATGCAACAAGATTCTGTGGAACAGGCGCTCATCAAAAACAAGAGTTGGAGTTCCCTGTTTCGGATGCACGCGCCCCGATTTTCCACAGCAGTATCCTTTTTTTGAAACAAGAAATATAGAAGGAATACCTATTGATTTGCCTGAAGGAGTGAGCAGGGCGCATTATCTTGCATATAAGAGTATGGCTGCTGCTGCTGCTCCCAGGAGGCTTAAAACGAGAAAAAAAGTAGAGTGATGGCTTCGTAAAAAGTCATTTTGTTTAAGTTGCGCTTCATCCCTCAAGATTGAAGCTCACCGCCGCAAGCAGCGGTAAGTCTTCGACCGTAAGGAATTTTAATCGGTTTTAGATTCGCTCGCTAATCCCGCTTCAAGTAGCGGAGAACGCGCTCGCTATTTCGGTTCGCGCGTCTTGCATAATGTCCGCCTCGGGCGGATTACTTTGCCATCTGAATTTTGACTTCAAACGAGGCCGTTAATATATATTAAGGATGCAATAATGGGTAGAACAAAGCATATTTTTCCGGTCAACAGGGTTGAAGGAGATCTTGAAATACGCATTGAGGTTGAGGATGGCGTTGTTACGGATGCATGGAGCATTGGAACCATGTTCCGGGGCATTGAAAATATTTTGATCGACCGGGCCCTTTTAGACGGGCTTGTAATAACACCGAGGGTTTGTGGAATATGCAGCACTTCTCACCTTAAAGCCGCGGCGCTGGCGCTTGACATGATATTTGATGTCAAAGTGCCGGATAACGCAAAGCGGATAAGAAATGCAACGCTTATTGTTGAGCAGATACAAAATGACATAAGACACGCATTCCTGATGTTTATGCCCGATTTTACAAACCCCCGTTACAAAGATGATCTCATGTATGCCGAGGCGATAAAACGCTATGCACCTCTTAAAGGCGAAACAGCGGTTCAAACCATAGGTGAAAGCAAAAGACTGCTTGAGATAGTAGCAATACTGGGAGGGCAGTGGCCGCATTCTTCTTTCATGGTGCCCGGCGGTGTTGTGTCTGTTCCGGGAAAAAGCGATATAATTCAATGCCGCCATCTTCTCAGTATCTTCAGGGCTTGGTTTGAAAAAAGGGTTCTCGGATGCGGAATTGAGCGTTTTCTTGAAGTGAAAAAAGAGCAAGAGCTTTTTTCATGGCTTGATGAAAGCGAGTCGCATCAAAACAGCGAACTCGGTTTTTATATGAGGTTTTCAAAAATGGCGGGTCTTGATCATAAAGGCGCCGGACACGGAAATTATATCAGTTTCGGTTCGCATGAAATGCCGGAGCAGACATCGGTTAAGCCTGTAAGCGGTGGAAGTTATTATCTGCCGTCGGGGTTTTTTTCCAAAGGGGAGATAGTCTCTTTTGAACAGGATAAGATTGCCGAAGATCTCTCCTTTTCTTTCTATGATGAAGACGGCGGAGCAAAACATCCTTTTAACGAAAACACCTTCCCTTATGTCGCCGGAAATACCGGCCGCAGGTATTCATGGACTAAAGCGCCCCGCTATGACGGCGTACCTGCCGAGACAGGCCCTCTTGCCGAAATGATAATCTCTTCAAATCCTCTTTTCAGAGATATTCATAAACTGAGCGGCCCCAGTGTTTTTGCAAGAGAGCTTGCAAGGCTTGTAAGACCTGCTTTTATTATTCCGGTGTTAGATAAATGGCTGAAAGAGATCTCCTTTTATAAAGGAGGATTTTACACGAGCCGGAAAAAACCCGGAAAATTGGACGGCTTCGGGCTGGTTCAGGCCCCCAGAGGCGCTCTTGGCCACTGGGTAAAGACAAAGGATTCGAAAATAAAGAAGTATCAGATAATAACTCCAACAGCGTGGAACGGATCTCCGCGGGATATATGGAATGTCAGGGGGCCATGGGAAGAGGCCCTTGTCGGAACACAAATAAAGAATGTTAATAATCCGGTTGAGGTTGAGCATATTATCAGATCCTTCGATCCCTGCCTCGTATGCGCGGTGCATGTTATTGAAATATGAAGGACACGTAAAAAGTCGTTTTGGACTTTTTACAAACTCTTCGAACATAATAGTGATGCTGGCAATAATGTCATATACCTGTAAAGACTGAATGTATGGGCACATTAAATCCTGAATTTAACACTTATCAAAGAGAGCTTCTTTTGCTGAAGGAGGAAAACAGTATCTTCAGGGAAGAGATTCGCACAGCAAGAAAGGCTTCGGAGATAACAGCCGATCTTGTTGTAAAGCAGTTTGAAGAGACTGAAAAGATCCTTCACCGGTTCCAGAGCGCAAATTCCTTGAGAAAGGCGGTTCTTGATTCCGCATCGCACATTTCAATTATTGCCGCAGACAGGGATGGCGTTATCATAGTTTTCAACAAGGGGGCGGAAAATCTTCTCGGATACTCCTCCCGTGATGTCATAGGTAAAAAGATCTACGATATCTTCCATGTGAGATCAGAGCTTGATTTAATGGAAGAAGAATTAAGCGGGTATAGCGGAAGAAAGATCGAAGGGATTGAGGTCTTCTTTGAAATGGCGGGCAAAAGGCATTTGAAAGAACGCGAATGCACATATATCCGGAAAGGCGGGGAAAGGTTTTCGGTCATGCTTTCAGTCAACAGGCTGCTGGAAGCGGATGGAACCGTAAGCGGCTTTTTATGCCTTGCCACCGATATTTCTGAAATAAAACGATCTGAAAAGGCCCTGAGGGAAAGCGAGAAGAAATACCGGGTTCTTGTGAACAACCTGCCCAACATTGTTTTCAAGTCATATATGGACGGATCGGTGGAATTTTTTGACGATAAGATAGAAGCCCTGACCGGTTATGGCAAAGAGGAATTTTTATCAGGCAGAATGACCTGGTATGATCTTATTGTAAAGGAAGATATTGATCATGTTAAGGCCCCTTTTAGAAAGGCTCTTGCCGGAAACAAATCATATATCAGGCAGTACAGGATTAAAACAAAGGCCGGAAACACAATCTGGATCGAGGAAGGCTCACAGATTGTCTGCGATGAAAAAGGCAGGGTTGAATTTATAACAGGAGCTTTTCTGGATATTACCGAACGCAAAAGAGCGGAAGAGTCTTTGCGTAAAAGCGAAGAGAAACACAGAAGCATACTCGAAACAATGGAAGAAGGTTATTTTGAAGTCGATCTTAAGGGCAATCTGACCTTTGTAAACAAAGCTCTATGCAATATGGCGGAGACGGGGCAGAATGAACTTCTGGGATTGAATTACAGGGGGTTTTTTACACAACAAACAGCAGAACGGCTTTACGGGCTTTTTAACGATGTTTACGTGACTGGCGAACCGACAACAGAAACGGGATGCGAGATAGTGAAGAAAAACGGAGGCGCCGGTTTCTTTGAGTTGTCGGTCTATCTCATGAGGGATCATGAAGGCAAACCTTCCGGATTTCGGGGGATTTCCCGCGATATTGCCGAACGCATGAAGTCGGAGCGGGAGAAACACCGGCTTGAGGAGCAACTTGCGCAGGCCCGGAAGCTCGAATCCATCGGCACACTTGCCGGAGGCGTAGCGCATGATTTTAATAATCTGCTCATGGCTCTTCAGGGGAATGCTACCCTTGTACAGCTTGCAACTTCTAAAAATCATCCGAATTATGAAAGGCTTGAGAATATAATGGCCCTTGTTAAAACAGGAGCCGATGTCACAAGAGGTATACTGGAATTTGCAAGGGGTGGAAAATATGTTATCGAAACATCCGATTTAAATGAGGTAATAAAAAACACCTTGCAGATGTTCGCCCGCACGAAAAAAGAGATAAAGATAATTGAAAAATACGGTAAAGATTTGTGGCTTGTTGATATTGACAGGGGCCAGATAGGGCGGGTGCTTTTAAATTTATATGTGAATGCATCGGACGCCATGCCGGGCGGTGGCAGCATATATATAAGAACGGAAAACATAATTCTCAGTGAAAACCAGATAATAGCCAATGAGTCAAAACAGGAAAATTTTATTAAAATAACCGTAACCGATACCGGAGTAGGTATGGATGATGCGATAATCCAGAGAATCTTCGAGCCTTTTTTCTCCACAAAGGAAAGGGGAAGAGGAACTGGTCTCGGACTTGCTTCCGTTTATGGAATCATCAAAGCGAATGACGGCTTTATAGAGGTTACAAGCGAAATAGGTGAGGGCACAACCTTTGCGATCTATTTTCCTGCTTCCCTCAGCGACAGGAAGGTTTTACATATCAAAGGCGCCGATTTGGCTCTTCCTGTGAAGGGCGTTGAAACTGTTCTCCTTGTTGATGACGAAGGCGTTATTCTTGATGTGGGGGGGGAAGTATTAAAGGCTCTGGGATATAATGTTCTTACTGCAAAAAATGGAATCGAGGCGATAGAAATATTGAAAAAAACACGGGATTCAATGGGCGGGGAGCACAGGGAGTGGCCGGTTCCTGATCTTGTCATACTTGACATGATTATGCCTGATATGGGAGGCGCAGAGACTTTTGCTGAAATAAAAAAGATAAATTCCGGCATAAAAGTGCTTCTTTCGAGCGGCTACAGCATAGACGGAGAGGCCTGCAGGATTCTGGACAGCGGCTGTAACGGCTTCATACAAAAGCCGTTTACCATTCTCGAGATAAGCAAAAAAATAAGAGAGATTCTGGAAGGCTGACGGACTTTTTACAGGGCCGTCATGGTTGATGAAATGGAATAAGGTAATTTAATATGAAACAATATATTATTGACGAGTTGAGATACAACGATTATGAAAAGGTGAAATTATACCTTGATGAGAACCTGGGTGCTTCGGAAATCGGTGGTATTTACTGGCTGCCTATTGATAAAGAGATAATGACCGGTGAACAGGCAGCTCATTCTGAATGCCTGCCGCTTTTTTTCGTTATTGACCTTAAACCGGAGCTTATTTCCTGCGAGCTTCTTGTTCGTACGAAAAATCGGATTAAATGCAGCTGCATTTGCTATGCCACTGAAAAACAGCGGAACTGGCTTATTCAATATACTGATGATATGCTCAAGCAGCTTGAAATTTCGATATGATGGTTTCGAAAAAAGCTTAAATTTTACCACGAAGGCCACGAATCCGCCTGAGGCGGAGAAGAAAGAAATGGAATTTATTATGTTTTCAGCTTCGCATCCTTCGTGCTCTTTGTGGTTTATAAAATTACTAAGATTTTTCGACTTTTTACGAGAATATCGATACTGCTTTTCAAAAAATTATGGGAACCGATATGTTAATGACCGTGGCTATTATTGCATGGATTGTTCTGGTAACAATCTTTTTTGGCCCGCTGACAATCTTTGTTTCTTTTGTTAACCGGAAAGGAGATTTGCCCCACAAGATTGCCGGGATATGGGCACGGTCTATCCTTGCTGTAAGCCCAATAGAATTGACGGTTAAGGGCCTTTCAAACATAGATCCGGATAAATCTTATATTTATATGTCCAATCACCAGAGCAACTATGATATTCCTATTCTTTTAGGGCATCTTCCGGTTCAGTTCAGATGGCTTGCAAAAATTGAGCTTTTCCGCATACCTCTCTTCGGATATGCGATGAAAAGAGCCGGGTATATATGCATAGACCGTTCAAACCGGCAATCTGCCTTTGAAAGTCTGAAAAAAGCTGCCGAAATAATAAGAGACGGCGTTTCCGTCATGATTTTTCCCGAAGGAACAAGAAGCGGGGACGGCAATATAGGTTCCTTTAAAAAAGGCGGGTTTGTTCTTGCGATTGAGTCGGGTGTTCAGATTCTGCCGATTATTATCCGTGGCACATTTTCAGTTATGTCAAGAAACAAGCTTCTCATTAAACCCGGCAAGGTTACCCTTGAAATACTGAAACCGGTGGAGACTTCATGTTTTACAAAAGAAACCAAGGATGAGCTTATGAAAAAGATCAAAGATATCATGCGCGAATCCGTTGATAATGGGAAGAAGGGTATTTTGTGATGTTAAAAATCATTCCTCTCGGCGGGCTTGGTGAAATCGGCCTAAATATGATGGCTTTTCAGTATGACGACTCGATATTCGTGGTTGATGCCGGACTCATGTTTCCTGAAGATTACATGCTGGGAGTCGATTTTGTAATTCCCGACATGCTCTACCTGAAGCAGAACAAGCCGAAGATACTCGGAATAGTGTTGACACATGCCCATGAAGATCATATCGGCGCGCTTCCGTATCTGCTGAAAGATATCAATGTGCCTGTTTTCGGCACCCCGTTTACACTCGGGCTTGTCCGTCATAAGCTTGAGGAGCACGGCCTTCTTTCATCGGCTTCTTTGTATGAAATCGCAGCCGGAGAAAAACTGAAGCTCGGTCCATTTGAAATTGAGTTTATAAGGGTAGGCCACAGCGTGGTTGACGGAGTCGGACTTGCGATCAGGACTCCTTTGGGGCTGATTATTCATACGGGTGATTTTAAAATCAGCCACACATCCATGGATGGGATGATGACCGATGTTCACAGCTTCGCGCGCTGCGGAGATGAGGGGGTCTTATGCCTTCTTTCCGATTCGACAAACATCGAGAAAGAGGGTTATACTATTTCCGCAAAGGAGATCGGCGAAACCCTCGCAAGGATTACGATGGGGTGCAAAGGGAGGGTGATCATCGCCCTTTTTGCTTCAAATATCGCAAGGATCCGGCAGATAGTCAATATCGCAAAAGATAGAGATAAAAAAATTATTTTCAACGGCAGGAGCATTGAGGTAAGTGTCAACATTGCAAAAGACCTCGGCTATCTGAAAGTGCCCGACGGTCTCGAGATAGACATAAACCAGATAAACGAATTTTCGGATGACGAAGTAGTCATGATTACCACCGGCAGCCAGGGGGAACCATTGTCCGCCCTTGCGCGTATGGCGGCCGGAACGCACAAACAGATAACTGTGAAAAAAAATGATACCGTTATTCTTTCTTCCAAGTTTATTCCCGGAAACGAGAAAGCCATAACAAATATCATCAACAAGCTTTATAAACGCGGGGCGGATGTAATATATGAAAAAATATCTAATATCCATGTATCGGGGCATGCTTTCAAAGAAGAGCTGAAACTGATGATAAACCTGACAAAACCCGAATATTTTATTCCGATTCACGGAGAATACAGGCACCTGGTGCTGCATTCGCGCCTTGCCGAAGAAGTGGGAATAAAGAAGGAAAAAGTACTTCTTGCTGAAAACGGGCAGATAATCGAATTTGACGCTAAAGGCGGCAGGATAAAAGATGAAGTTCCTACAGGCCGGGTTCTGATTGACGGGAAGGGGATCGGGGATGTGGGAAGGAGCGTTCTTAAAGAAAGAAGGGCTCTTTCCGAAGAGGGGCTTGTGGTTGTCAATATGGCATTTGACGAGGAGACCGGAATCATCGTTTACGGACCCGAGATAGTTTCGAGGGGTTTTGTTTTTGAAACGGAAACCGGGCATCTTATCGAGGATGCAAAATGTGTTATTCTTGAAATAGTAGAGGAGATAACTCCCGATGTGCCGGACAGGGTCAATAAAATAAGATCCAAGGTGCAAACCGCTTTAAGAAAATATTTTAATTTTGCGATAAAACGGCGGCCGGTTATTCTACCCTTTATTCTTGAGATATAAAAAGAATGAGAACAGAGACCAGTAATCAGTGAACAGTGATCAGTAGTCAGGGGATCGAAATTCGATGTTCGAAATTCGATATTCGAAGTACGAGTAAGACGAAAGGCAGGACAAATAATATGCGCAAGGAGCTAATCGGAATATTTCTGTTTTTTCTCGTTGTTTTTACATTGATAAGCCTTTTGTCGTATAACCCCTACGACCCTTCAATAAATAACGCAAAAGCTGCCGGCGAAGTTCACAATCTTTTTGGTGTTGTCGGTTCCAATATCGCCGGATTTTTTGTAGGTCTCTTCGGGATGGCATCCTTTTTCATACCGGCTACAATTCTTTTTGTCAGCATAAGGTTTTTCGGTGATTATACGAGGCGTATTATTCTTTTTACAATAGCAGGTGGATTTCTTCTTACAATAGCTACAGGCAGTCTTCTTTCATTTCATGAAAACGGTTTTGATATATTCGGACGCGAATTTTCCTCAGGCGGCATAATCGGGATTTCCCTTAAATCTTTTCTGGTGAAATATTCCAATATTACCGGTTCTGTTGTTATACTATTTGTCATGTGGATTACCGGCTTTATCCTTGCGACGGGTTTTTCCGTGGTAAGTTTCCTGAAACGTTTAACGGGAATGATAGCATTTGCTTCCGAACGAATAACGACACATTACATCAAATGGAAAGAACGGAGGGATAAGTCGGTAAAACGTTCAAAGCTTATTGCCGGACAGAAGGATTTAAAGGAAAGGGAAATAGAGATAAAAGCTGTAAAGGCAAAGCCAGTCAAGGAGGCCCCTGTTCCAAAGCAGGAGGTCTTTGAGTTCATGCGTGCCGAGAGCGGATTCCAACTGCCTTCAGTGAACTTTCTTGATGAGCCCCAGGCGAAGGCCTCCGGTTTTGACAATGAAAACCTGAAAATGCAGTCGAAGCTTCTAGAGAAGAAACTGGAAGACTTTGGCGTAAACGGGAAGGTGGTTGCGGTTACTCCGGGTCCGGTTATAACGACTTTTGAATATGAACCGGCTCCGGGGGTAAAGATAAACAAGATCGTTAATCTTACCGATGATCTCTCGCTTGCTCTCCGCGCGACAAGCATAAGGATAGAAGCTCCGATTCCGGGAAAGGCGGTAATCGGCATTGAAATTCCCAACGCCGACAGGGAAACAGTCAGGTTCAAGGAGGTCGTCGTATCGAGCGCTTTTGAAAAGGCCAAGTCAAAGCTTACCATCTGTCTAGGCAAAGATATAGTGGGAAATCCGGTAGTGGCGGAGCTCGACAAAATGCCGCACCTGCTGATAGCAGGAGCAACCGGTTCCGGAAAAAGTGTCGCGTTAAACACGATGATATGCAGTCTGCTCTACAAGGCTACGCCGGATGATGTAAAGCTCCTTATGGTTGATCCTAAAAGGATCGAGCTTGCCATGTACGACGGCATTCCGCATCTCATCTCTCCTGTGGTTACGGACGCAAAAAAAGCCACAAACGCCCTTTTCTGGGCTGTTCATGAAATGGAGAGAAGGTACATGATTCTCTCTGAAAACAAAGCAAGAAATATAAACCAGTATCAGCAGAAAGCTGCAAAAGGGACAAAAAATGAAAAGGGCGAGGTTCTCGAAAGACTCCCCCTTATAGTTATTATCATAGACGAACTTGCGGATATGATGATGGTGGCTTCACGGGATGTGGAGGTTTCTCTGACGCGCCTCGCGCAAATGGCAAGAGCCGCCGGAATTCACCTGATACTTGCGACACAGAGGCCCTCGGTCGATGTTTTGACCGGCATCATAAAAGCCAATTTTCCCACCCGTCTCTCCTTTCAGGTCTCTTCCAAAACCGACTCGCGGACCATACTGGATGCCAACGGAGCTGAGAATCTGCTTGGAAACGGGGATATGCTTTTCATGCCCCCCGGTACTGCAAGGATTCAGCGGATACACGGCGCATTCATATCTGAAGCTGAAATAACGAGGATTACGGAATTTCTGAAAAAACAGAAAAAGCCCGAGTATGACGAAAAAATAACGGAGGCGAGGTCAATCGAACAGTCCGGTACTGATTCAGCAGAGCACGATGAGAGATATGATGATGCCTTAGCTCTTGTTACAAGAACAAGGCAGGCGTCAATATCGATGATTCAGAGGCATTTAAGAGTAGGCTACAACAGGGCTGCCCGCATAATCGAAGTTATGGAAAAAGAGGGGGTTGTCGGGCCGTCGGACGGCGTGAAGCCGAGGGAAGTTCTTGTTAGGGGATATGATGAGATCAAATAATGACAGCTTCTTAAAAAGTCATTCTGCTGTGTTGCGCTTCATCTTTCGTCATTGCAGCGTACCAACATGTACGCTTCATTCCTCAAGATTCGCGCGCCTTGCATAATGAGCTTTTTACTTTGCTGTCAATAATGACGGCTTATTAAAAGGTGGAGATGAAAGGTGAAATTTGACGAGGCAATGATTGAAAACGTGAAAGGGTTTCTTGACCCTGATGAGGGCAAGCGCCTTTATGATACAGCTCTTTCGGTCGCCGGGCAGGGACCATGCCTTGAAATAGGGAGCTATTGCGGCAAATCGGCAATTTATATCGGGATGGCGTGCAGGGAGAAAAACGGGATTCTGTTTTCAATAGATCATCACAGTGGTTCGGAAGAGCAGCAACCCGGGGAGGAATATTTTGATCCTGAACTTTTTGATTATGCTTCATGGCGGATGAATACTCTGGAAAAGTTCAGGAAAACTATCGAAAAAGCCAGCCTCGAAGAGACTGTTGTCCCGATTGTTTCGAGATCCGATGTTGCAGAGCGCATGTGGGCTTCGCCTCTTCATCTCGTTTTTATCGACGGCGGGCATTCATATGAAACAGCACTTACGGACTACAATTGCTGGGCAAAACATATAGTTTCAGGCGGCTACCTTCTCATTCACGACATATTTTCCGATCCTGCCAAAGGAGGACAGGCTCCTTACCGTGTGTATAATCAAGCCCTTGAATCGAATAATTTCAAAGAGCTTCCTATGACCAAAACCCTTGGTGTTCTTCAGCGAATTTAATTTTTTTTAAACATATAATTCTTGCCAATGTTTAAAGTCCATGATAATTGAGCATTGTTTTGAGCTCTATTGTATGATTTAACTAATTATAATTTAAAGCTATATCCCGTTCCCCCGTTTTATCCGATTTAAAGCGGAAGCAGGCAGCGATAACAGAAAAATGCAGAACATGTTTTTTCTGCAGATGTTAACTATTGACAACAAAGGAGGATTCGACAGATGGCTTATGATGCGGTAAAAATGGCTGACTGGCAGATTTCCGAAGCGGCGGAAGCCAACATGCCGTCACCGGAGCAGTGGAGAGAGAAACTGGGCCTTATGCCCGATGAAGTCCTTCCAATGGGCAGGCTCGCGAAGCTTGATTTTCTTAAAATTATGAACCGCCTTGAGAAGAAACCGGATGGAAAGTATATTGAGGTTACTGCTATTACCCCGACACCTCTTGGTGAAGGGAAAAGCACGACCTCGGTCGGTCTAATGGAAGGTCTTGGAAAACGAGGCAAAAACGTCGGTGGCGCCCTGAGGCAGCCTTCCGGCGGACCTACAATGAACGTAAAGGGAACCGCGGCAGGCGGCGGTAATGCTCTTATTATTCCCATGACCGAGTTTTCGCTGGGGTTAACAGGCGATATCAACGATATTATGAACGCCCACAATCTTGCCATGGTTGCTATGACTTCCCGCATGCAGCATGAAAGAAATTACAATGACGAGCAACTGGCAAGACTCACCAAGATGCGCCGTCTCGATATCGACCCGACACGCGTTGAAATGGGGTGGATCATGGATTTCTGCGCCCAGGCATTAAGAAACATAATTATCGGATTGGGCGGAAGGACAGACGGTTTTGCTATGCAGTCAAAGTTTGGAATTGCCGTAGGTTCGGAGTGTATGGCAATCCTTTCAATAGTAAGGGATCTTGCCGATCTTAAAAAACGTCTCAACGAAATTACTGTTGCTTTCGACAAGAGCGGAAAACCGGTTACAACCGGCGATCTTGAAGTCGGAAATGCCATGGCCGCCTTTATGCGCAATACAATTAACCCGACTCTGTTAAGTACTGCCGAGTACCAGCCATGTATGATACATGCCGGACCATTCGCAAACATCGCCGTCGGGCAGTCATCGATCATTTCAGACCGCATGGGTCTTAAGATGTTCGATTATCAGGTAACAGAGAGCGGTTTTGCGGCAGATATCGGTTTTGAGAAATTCTGGAACGTAAAATGCCGTAACAGCGGACTCAAGCCTCACGTATCCGTACTGACCTCAACCATCCGCGCGCTCAAGATGCATGGCGGCGGTCCAAAGGTGGTTGCCGGAAAAGCCCTTGATGATGCATACACAAAAGAGAACCTGGCGCTGGTGGAAAAGGGCGTCGAGAATATGGTTCACATGATAGGCGTCATCCGCAAGGCCGGTATCAACCCGGTTGTCTGCGTAAACAGATTCTATACCGATACAGATGCAGAGGTAGCCGTTGTTAAAAAGGCTGCTGAAGCAGCCGGTGCCCGCTGTGCCGAATCCAAACACTGGGAAAAAGGCGGCGACGGAGCTCTTGAACTGGCTGATGCGGTTGTTGACGCCTGCAATGAAAAGAATGACTTTAAGTTCCTCTATCCGCTTGAAATGAAGCTCCGCGACAGGGTTGCGCTTATAGCGAAAGAAGTTTACGGAGCTGATGGTGTTTCATGGACTGCCGATGCGGAAGCAAAGGCAAAAATGCTTGAGAGCGATCCCAAGTATGCCGATTTTTCGACCATGATGGTAAAGACTCATTTGAGCCTGACGCATGATCCGGTATTAAAAGGCGTTCCTAAAGGCTGGACACTTCCGATTCGCGATGTTTTGATCTATTCAGGCGCCAAGTTCCTGTGCCCATGTGCCGGAACCATAAGCCTGATGCCCGGAACAAGCTCCAATCCGGCTTTCAGAAGGATCGATGTTGATGTAAAGACAGGCAAAGTCAGCGGTCTTTTCTAACAAGTAGGAGCCGTTACTAAATAGCCTGTACTTTTTTTGATCCTTTAGTTACGGCTTCTTATGCCGGTTAAGGCATCCAAACGTTCTAGTTGTTTTTGAACGACGGCTTAATATTGACTGACTCTTGAGGGGCCCGGATTTTCGGGCCCCTTTTTTTTCTATTATATTCGGCGGGCGGTATTATGCGTTTTCTGATTATCAATCCATATTATTCCATCTCAGAAACACCTTCTCCTCCTCTCGGGCTTGCGTATATTGCAGCTGCCCTCGAGCGCGAAGGCATAGAGGTGAAGATTCTTGATCTCGTTGTATTCCCATACAGCAGGCAGCTTCTGGAGTCAGTTTTAAAGAATTATGCGCCCCGGATTGTCGGGACAACGGCAGTCACAATGACTTTTGATAATGCAATAAACGTAATAAAAGAGATAAAAAGCATTGACCCTTCAATAGTGACAGTTATGGGCGGCCCCCATGTGACGTTTTGCGCAAAAGAAACAATGTCGCTGTTTCCGGAGCTTGATTTTATCGTCCTTGGCGAAGGAGAAGAGACAATTGCCGAACTTGCAGGAGCTTTGGATGCGGGTAGAGATGTTTCCGGAATAGAGGGTATCGTTTTTAGAGGAAAATCAGGTATAGTCGATAACGGGTCCAGAAAAACACGTATAGATATTGATTCTCTTCCCCTTCCTGCAAGGAATCTGCTTCCTCTCGGAAGATACAGGGCTCTTGGAATGCCTGTGAGCATGACAACCAGTCGCGGCTGTCCTTTCAAATGCATATTCTGTGTTGGCAGAAAGATGGTGGGCGCCAGGGTCAGATACAGAAATCCGCAGAATGTTGTAGACGAGATGGAGTATCTCGCAGCCTTCGGCTTCCGGCAGATAAATATTGCGGATGATCTCTTTACTTCAAACGAGAATCACTGTCTTATGGTATGCGATGAGATAATAAAAAGAAATCTTAAGATAAAATGGACTTCTTTTGCGAGAGTCGATACGGTTTCAGTAAGGGTTTTAAAAAGGATGAGAGAAGCAGGGTGCAATACCGTGAGCTTTGGAGTTGAATCCGGAAACACGGAAATGCTGAAAAGGATAAAAAAAGGCATCTCTCTTGAGCAGGTGATTAATGCAGTAAAAATGTGCAATGAAGCCGGAATAAGCCCTCATGCTTCCTTTATACTGGGCCTCCCGGGTGAGACGCCTGAAACCCTGAAAGAGACGGTTGAATTCGGGGAAAAGCTGAAAAGTATGGGAGTAAGCCACGGATTTCATCTTCTTGTGCCCTTTCCGGGGACTGAAGTCAGGGAAGAAAAAGAGAAATTTGATATCAGGTTTCTTTCCGGTGACTGGCGGGATTACCATGCAAACAGGGCGATAGTTGAGACATCTTCGGTTACGCGTAAGATGCTGGACGACATCGTCATCGAATGGGAAAACAGATTCAATGGATGGCTCGGATATATTAAGGAGCGTATTAAAAGCGGAGAAGCTTCGGAAGAAGAAGCCTGGCCGCTTGTGAACCTGGAACGAATAGTCCTTGTTTACGATCTGATGATGAAAAGGGTCGTTGAGGATATGGGCGCCTTTGATATAGATGCCGGAGGCTTAAAGAAGAATATCCCCTATATGTTTGCCGGCAGGGCTGCAGATGTGATTAATCATCCCCGTGAGGAAATAAGAAGCGTGATTGAATACGAAATCGGCGAGGGTAACCTGAAATTGACGGATAATAATGGGCATTGCAACCTGGAATGGGTTGACTATTTATAGGCAGTAAACAAAGATCTTGGTTGCAATCTTTGCGGCGGTATATTCTGAAACCTGAAAACCTTCTATCTTTACAAGCTCGTTTATGTCTGCAGCAATTACTTTTTTTTCTTTTCCCACAGCTTTTATAAGCTTAATAAGCTGCCTGTATGAAAGGCCTCCCGGCTCGGGAGTCCCGGTTCCCGGCAGGACTGACGGGTCGAGACCGTCAAGGTCAATTGTAATATAAACTTTTTCAGGGAGAGAATGAACAACTTTTCTTCTCCAGTAATCATCTGAAGGGTCAATGGTGTGGGCGTAAAAGGGCTTTAATTTTTTTTCCTTAACATAGTCCGCCTCTTCGGGAGAGAAAGACCTTATTCCAACCTGCACAACCGGAAGATTTAAATCTTCGACAACCCTGCGCATTACACACGCATGATTATATTTGCTCCCGTTCCATATATCCCTTAGATCAAGATGGGCATCAATCTGAAGCACACCCATATCCGGATGAATTTCAGCCGCTGCCATTATTGGTCCGATAGAAATGGCGTGGTCTCCTCCAAGGGATAAAAGGAACTTGTTTTTCTCAAGAACAGCCGCAGCCGCCTTTTTCATTTCGTTAACAGCTTTCTTGGGATCATTAGACGGCATAAGAGGCGGGAGGGTGTGTATGCCTGCCTTTCCCCAGAAGGTTAATGTTTCTTCATCGATGTTTTCAAGCTGCGCGGATGCGCTCAGGATATGAAGCGGTCCATTTTCACTTCCGGTGCCGTAAGAAGGGGCATTCTCATAACAAAGCGGTAATACAACTATCCCTGCGTCATCAAGTCCGACGGCTGGGGTTTCAGCATCACCAAAACGTATGGGTTTTTTCAATTTCATCTGACTCGCATTATTTCACAAAGATGGCGGCGGCGATGACAGTGGTCCAGAGGTTTCCTTCTGCTCCGAGAGCTCCCTGGCTTGTGTGCTGCGATTCGACTATTTTCTCGCTCATCTTGTAAACTTCGCGCCGTGCGTCGTAGTCCTTGTTCGGGTCGAATTCTATGCCGAGTGTATTTGCAAGCATTGAAGCGGCAAGGTCTTCCGCGTATTCGCCTGCTTCTATTTCGGTCTGACCGAAACCGTGGTGCTCGGAAAGATATCCGTAACGTCCGGGTTCGGCAGGCAGGGCAAGGCCGATGCTTGCAACAATTCTTCGTCCCGGCTCATTTATCTGTTCACGGGCCATGACACAATGTGTTATTTCTCCAGCTTCGAGCTTGGCAAGCCCGGTTTCTATATCAATTATCTTGCAGTGCGGCGGGAATATGGATGAAACTGTAACAATGTTGAGGTGTGCAATGCTCGCTTCACGGAGAGCATTCTCAAAGGAAGACAGTTTTTCCTTGTTTACTCCAATTCCTTTGGTAAAAAACATATATCTTGGCACATACATGTTTTGTCCCCCCTTTGTATTTTATTTAATTAAACCAAATCATAAGAAGCGGCTTTTTTACATGTCCTGAAATACATAATCAAGAAAAAAAGCGCCTCCCAGACAATAAAATCGGACAATAAAATCAGATAATAAAAATTGAAGCTTCTAACTATACTCAAAGACTCCGGTTTTCAATAAAAATAATCAACAAATACAATTTGTCTGAAATATTGTTATGACAGTTCAAAACATGCTTCTTTAATCAGCTTTCCTATTTCGATTTTTTGCGGACATTTCTGCTCCGCGATCGAAAAATCAAGATTCGAGATCCTCTCTCTCTCCATAACAGGTATTTTATTGAAAAGCTCTCTTGCCCATCCTTGTTCATTGTAATTCCGGGAGTACATGAGACAGCGCATCAGCTTGCCAACAGGGGCGGCCCCGGGAACGGCCGATTCACATATGCGTGTGCACCCCATGCAGTAAGAGCCAGCTGTTTCTCCGGCATAGCGGTTGAAAAGATCGATCTCTACTGATGAAAGCCTGGTCCTGTCCATGGCGGCGGAGGCATTCGACATGAGAATATTGATGCTCGGCATCTGCGAGCAAATAGATGCAATGTAAGGGTTTTCCCAGACAGCCTTGAGCCTTGCCTGTTTGTCCGTATAACCGTTTTTTATGAATCTTCCCGCCATCTGGAGCTCCGTTTCGGAGCTTGTTTTAACCTGGCCGCCTCCCTGCGTCTTCATGGCGGTCAACCCAATTCCTGCTTTTTCGCAGGCTTCGACCGCTCTTTTCATCCTGTCCGAATGCATGAGCCTGAAATTATAGGTCATCATTATGCCGTCTATCCATCCGAGGCGTGTTGCTCCCATCATGCATTCTTCCATGTTGCTATGAGTGCTGAAGCCGAAAAAACGGATCTTTTTGGCTGTTTTTGCCTTTTCAGCCCAGATCTTTGTTCTATTGTCGAGTTCATCAATGCTGCTTATGCCGTGAACAAAATAGAGGTCAACATAGGATGTTTTCATTTTTTCAAGAGAGCGGTAAAGTAGGCTGGTCATGCCGTCGGGGTCTCTTGCATCCGATTTTGTTACGAGAAAAATCTTTTTTCTCTCCTCGGGATATTTTTCAAAGTACATCCCTATCCCCTTTTCGCTGTTTCCGCCTTCGTAACAATCGGCAGTATCCCAGTAGGTTACGCCCCATTTTACGGCCTGTTTCATGAGAAGCTGGTTTGACGGTATATCGAACATGCCGCCGAGTCCAAGGATCGGGACGTTTTCTCCGGTTTTTCCGAAAGGCCGTTTTGGGACAGTGTTTTCCACTGTATTTTGCGCAAGTTCTTCGGATATTTTCCCCTGTGAATCATATGGTAAGAGGATGGTTCCAATTCCTGCAACTCCTGCTGTTTTCAAAAAATCCCTTCTTGAAAATCCTGGCTTTTCTTTGCTCATCTATCCACTCCTTTCACTTGAACCCCCGACCCCTTGAACCCTTTATTATATTATCAAAGCCGCCTTTTTATTTCTTGATTCATTATCGGATGTAACACGGATTGCCCGTTTTGATCTTACGGGACATTCATGTTCGCAGATTCCGCATCCTGTGCATCTTGCCGGATCGACGAAAGGTTTTTGCAGGCGAATATGAATTTCGACAATGCTTCCGGGTGGAGGAGGCGGCTTCAGCGGAAGGACAGGCGATATCGTGATCGTTTTTTCCGAATTTTTTATAATAAGGCGAAGTTTGTCGTCTTTATCTTTCGCCTTGCAAAAGTAATCGCCTGTAGATAAAAGCCCCGGTTTAAATCCAGCCTCTTCAAGTTCAATATCATGTGATCCGGAATTTCTCACAACCAGTGGCCTGGCGATAAGGCTGAAGCTCTCCCTTGTTGAAATAGCCTTGGGACTTACAGGGCAGTTTTCCTGGCATACTATGCAGGGTTTATCCATGGCCCAGGGAAGACATCGCCCCTGGTCAACAAAGGCGGTTCCGATTTTTAACGGGCCGGCTGAGGCAAACTTGTTTTTCCCTGTCTTTTCGTCAAGGCTCAGCGGACGTATCGCTGAAGTCGGACATATGTGCCCGCAGGCTATGCAGTTTAACTGGCAGCCGCTTGTTCCGATTCGAAAATCAAGCACAGGGCTCCAGAATCCCTCGATGCCGGCTTCGTTTAGCGCAGGCTGAATTACGTTCGTCGGGCAGATTTTCATGCATTGTCCGCATTTTATGCAGCGGGAAAGAAAAGCCGGCTCGTCAAGAGCTCCCGGAGGTCTTACAAGCTGCGGGATTTGGGTTTTTACCGCGCTTCCGTTTAAACGGATCATGGGAACGGCGAGAATGCCCGCCAGGAAGGAAGTAACCAGTTTTCTTTTTGTCAGATCCGGGGATACTATTTCGCCGGAGGCGGATATCTGCGTCCGGTATCCTATGAGATCATGCGGACATGGATGCAGGCAGTTCATGCACAGGACGCACTCGCTTGTCCGTATCTTTGCGGAAGGAGTGCACGCACCTTCGCAGTTTTTTTCACACACCAGACAGTCCTGACATTTGTCTTCCGATTTTCCGACCCGCCAGAGAGCAAAACGGCCGAGCAATCCGAACAAGGCTCCAAGCGGGCATATAAATCTGCAATAAAATCGAGGGATGTATAAATTCAATAATACTGCAGCAAGAAAAAGGGTTCCGATCAGAAAAGTTCCTTCATAGAACCGCGGACTGGGAGAAAGAGAAAAAAAAGTTCCGTCAAAAAGCGGTATAAGAAAAAGGTTTACCGACCTGTAAAAAAGCGGAATCGGATCAAGCAGGCCGGTCTGAAGAGATGAAGATAAAATGCGGCTCGTTTGTGGCAGCAGGGATAACAGGGCAACAAAGACTGAAACAATAAAAAACGAGATAAGGATGTTTCTCGGCTTTGAAATTATTTCGGAAAGAGCAAGCAGGATAAGAAAAACGGCAAATATCGCAACGGAAATTAAGAAGAAAGACGGCCTGGTTTTTAAAAAGCCGGAGATAAAGAGAATAAGATCCGGCATGGCGGCGGTCAGAAGAAAAATAAGAAATATATATTTGAGGTTCTGAGCGCTTCTGAAACGATTGTTTTCCGCTTTACGGGCTGAAGATTTTTTCCTGTCTGCAATATATCCCGTTAACTGATGAAGTGTTCCGAAAGGGCATAACCAACCGCAAAAAAACCTTCCCAGAATAATTGTAAGAACAATTGTGATAAGCCCCCATATGAGGCCGGAATGAATGGAATGGGTTGCAAGCAGGGTGCCTAACCCGGCAAGAGGGTCGAGCTGTATTATCCAGTTTACAGGCCAGCCGCGAAGCTGCCACCATTCAATACCCGGAGCCGTCACGACGCAGAACCAGACTGTTATGATGAAGAAAAAAGCCTGGCTGATTCGTCTCGCTGTAGTTATTTTCATTTAGATTTTCCACCAGAAAAAATATAATGTATAACCTGATTACACCGGAATATCCTGCAACATCAATATTTTTTTCTTTTGAACGGCTGCAAAACAAATCCGGTTGACTTCTTGAAGTTTACTCATTTATTGATTATAATAATTTCCTTATGAACAATTTGAAATAAATTAAAATTCGAGAATATAACCGGTATGAGTAAAATATCTTTAATAGCTGTCTGGCTTCTTATTTTGCTGACGCCAGTTCCTTTTCTTTCCAATTTATTGATAATGGAAGAGGGTCATTTCGCATACCTTGCCGTAAATACGGAAAAAAGCAAACCTTTAAACAATAGTGATTTTATTTTGATCGGCAGAGAAAAAGGGATAGACCACTGGCAATTCACAGCTCATCCTGTTCTGCCTTATCTTGTTATTGTAAAAGTTTTTCGTGCTTTCAGCAATGCTGCTGACTTTAATTTATGGACGCTGGAAGAAAAAACCTGGAGCGCGCGCTTACCTTTTTATATAACCTACGTTGTTTCAATGCTTCCGGTGATATTTATGGGAGCCTGGCTGTTCAAGCGTAAAACCTGGAGCGAAATAAGTCTACCGGTTATTTTTATCGGGTTTTTGGGAACCTGTCCGCTTTTGGTGGGGGGTGGGCTCCAGACTATCTATGACGGCAATATTGGATTACTTATAACAACTTTATGCGCGATGGGTTTGGCAATTGTTCCCCGTGTAAAATCACTTCCCTTCGGCGTTGCCATACTTTTCGGATGCGGTTTCTTATCGGCGATGGGAAAGAATGAATGGGTTCTTGCATTTATGGCGGCTGTTCTGGGAACCATGATTTTGTATTCCGCATCATCGCGTGAATTCCCTCATTTCTGGTTTCTTTCTGTTTCAGCGCTGATTGGAGCAGCAGCTGGGGTCCTGTTTCACTTTTACATAGGCGCAGATAATTACATTCAGGGTATTTACCTCATGTATTCATTCGGGTATGCACCACATAGAAGTTATGTACAAGCTTTTGTTTATCGGCTTCCCTGGCTCTGGCCCTTTATACCGGTATTTATTATGACGGTTTTTATCCTGCGCCGGTTCCTGAAGGAACTGTTAAGCACTCATTTTACACATATGATTCTGCTTTTATGGGCAATTATTTTATTTCTTGGTTTTATTATAACACCACACCTTGGTGATGGATTCCCGCGTTATTTTTGCCCGTCTATGGCAGCGTTTTTGAGTTTTCTTGTAGTAAGAATGGAATTTATCGACTTTTTATCCTGGAGACCGAAAATCCGTTTACGTCTTATGGTTCTTGTTTGCGTATTAATAACCCTCCACATGGGCTACTTTGCATATTCCCGCATACAACAACTATCCATATGCAGTATCCCGGGCAGATCGCTTATAGTTCATAAAGCGATGTTCCTGAAAAAGTACAACCATTTCTTGTTGACCGGAGAAGTTCAAAAAACTGATGCATCCATGGCGTACTATTTTCAGGATATGGATTTTATAAATAATGGATAACTTTATTGGCCGGATACTGTTACGTTTATAACCTCATTTTGTGGTTGATTTTTAACCATTGAGTGGTCAATATTCAGCCATGATAAATAGAAATATTTCTCAGCATATGCCCAATGTTCTACTTGATATCCCGGTGCTCCTCAATTCAGAGAAAATAGGGGGGATCTATGAGCGTACCTGACAGAATTCAAAAATTAATCGAAACTTTCGATAATAATCTGGAAGCTTACAGAAAAGGTTCCTACAATGAAACACAGGTGCGCCGGGAATTTATAGATCCTTTTTTCGAAGAATTGGGTTGGGATGTCGCCAATAAACAAGGCCATGCCGAAGCGTACAAAGATGTCATTCATGAAGACGCCATAAAAGTCGGGGGCATCACCAAAGCGCCGGATTATTGTTTCCGGGTCGGCGGCGCCCGGAAGTTTTTTCTGGAAGCTAAGAAACCGTCAGTCAATATCAGGGAAGATATAAATCCGGCCTATCAGTTGCGCCGGTATGGATGGAGCGCCAAACTGCCGATAAGCATTTTGACGGACTTTGACGAGTTTTCCGTTTATGACTGTCGTGTAAAACCGGAGAAAACCGACAAGGCTTCCCATTCCCGAATCCTTTGTCTCAAGTACACGGATTATGCGGATCGGTGGGAAGAAATCGCCGGCGTCTTTTCCCGTGATGCAATTCTGAAGGGCTCCTTTGACAAATATGTCGAGTCTAAGAAAGCCAAAAAAGGCACCACCGAGGTTGATACCGCATTCTTGCAGGAGATCGAGCAGTGGCGGGAGCTGCTTGCTCGCAATATTGCCCTGCGAAATCCGGATCTCTCGCAACGGGAGATGAATTTCGCCATTCAGCAAACCATTGACCGGATCGTATTCTTACGCATCTGCGAAGATCGGGGCATTGAAAATTACGGCCAGTTAATGGCTTTGCAGAATGGGAACAATGTTTACAGGCGTTTGTTTCAGCTTTTTAATAAAGCGGACGACAAATATAATTCCGGGTTGTTCCATTTCAAAAAAGAAAAAGGGCGCGAAAATTTTGACAACCTGACACCATTCCTGCAGATCGACGACAAGCCGTTAAAAGACATTTTCAAAAACCTCTATTATCCTGAAAGCCCCTATGAATTTTCCGTTCTGTCGGCAGACATTCTCGGACAGGTGTATGAAAAATTTCTGGGCAAGGTCATTCGCCTTACTCCCGGGCATCAGGCTAAAATTGAAGAAAAACCGGAAGTCCGGAAAGCCGGAGGCGTTTATTATACGCCTGTCTATATCGTGGATTATATCGTCAAGAATACTGTGGGAAAACTGGTGGAAGGTAAAAAAGCCGGACCCAGCGGCGGGGTGAGCCATCTGAAAATACTGGACCCGGCCTGCGGCTCTGGTTCGTTTCTGATCGGTGCGTATCAGTATTTGCTGGACTGGCATCGGGATGAATACATAAAAGACGACCCGGGAAAATGGTCAAAAGGGAAAACTCCCCGCGTCTATCAGTCTCATAAGGGGGAATGGCGATTGACGACCGGCGAACGGAAGCGGATTCTCCTGAATAATATTTATGGGGTTGATATCGATCATCAGGCAGTCGAAGTGACAAAGCTTTCCCTGCTGCTCAAAGTGCTGGAAGGAGAAGACGAACAGAGCATCGGCAAGCAAATGAGGATGTTTCAGGAACGTGTTCTGCCGGATTTAACGAATAACATCAAATGCGGCAATTCCCTGATCGGTCCGGATTTCTACAACAATCAGCAGAAGAAGATATTTGACGAAGAAGAAGTATACAGGGTCAATGCCTTTGACTGGGATGCAGAATTTCCTGAAGCTATGAAGGACGGCGGGTTTGATGCGGTGATCGGCAATCCGCCATATGGCGCATTTTTTAATGAACTTGAAAAAAAATATATACGTACGGCTTATAAATCGTATAAATATAAATTTGATAGCTACTTATATTTTATTGAAAAGGGAATCATTAAGACCAAAATAGGTGGGAAAATTGCTTATATCACTCCTGAAGTCTGGTTAAAACTTGAGAGTTGTGATGCTCTAAGAAGTTTTATTTCAAAAAATGTGGGATTTGAAAGAGTAAAAATATGTGGTGAGAATGTATTTAATAAAGTTATTGTTAACACCGTGGTCTTTATTTTCGAAAAAGGAAGAGACTTTGATCATCTTGTAGTAGAAACTGAAACAGATAGTTGGAAAGTAAAAACGGAAACATGGAAATCGAATGCCTTACTATCAATTGATTATAGATTACGTCCTGAAGTAGGTGGGTTAATCGATAAAATAAAATATAAATCAACTTCTTTATTTGTTTATGGAGAAGTCGTTCAAGGTATAACATCTTATGACAAATACAGAGGACAAGACCCAAAGCTCATAAAAAATCGCGGTTATCATTTTGACCATAAAAAAGACGAAACCTGCGGTAAATGGCTTGCCGGAAAAGATTTGACGAGATATTCCTTAGAATGGAGTGGAGAATGGATAAGTTATGGTTCTTGGCTTGCCGCTCCAAGAGAACAAAGATTTTTTGAAGGAACAAGATTAATCTTTAGAGAAATTCCTGGCAAAAATAAACGTATTCAGGCAACTCTTGTAAATGATGTTTTGTACTATGGTCATAGTCTTACGCCGTTTAAATCTTTTGATAATATTCCATTATCACTTTGCTATATACTTGGATTAGCAAATTCAAAATTAACTAGTTGGTATGGCGGGTTAATTTTACCTAATTTTGGGAAAAACATTTTTCCAAAATTGAACCCAAATGATATTAAAGAACTTCCCATCCGCACCATCAACTTCGACGATCCCGCCGACGTCGCCCGGCACGACCAGATCGTCAACCTTGTCGATCAGATGCTGGATTTGAATAAAAAACTTGCCGAATCCAAAACACCACAGGAAAAAGAGATGTTGAGACGTCAAATCGAATCCACGGATAAACAGATCGATCAGCTCGTATATAAATTGTATGATTTAACGGATGAAGAAATCAAAATAGTAGAATCGCAGACTTAAAACCACATAACCAATTGCTTCACACGGACAAATTTACGCTGTGTTTCCATTTGCCAGTGAGCGTGGCGTCATATAATCATTAAATTATTTAGCTAAAAGAGAGCAAATATGCATCATGTTATGATACACCCTGCAACTTATGATACGTGCCGGAAGGCTGTGGATCTGGCCTTTGAGCTTTTTCCCAGGCAGATTGCCGGAAAAAGGGTATTGATCAAACCGAATGTGCTCCGGGCATCAAAAGCGGAAGAACATATCGTGACTAACCCTTCTTTATTGCGGGCAGTTGTGGAAAAAGTCGAAGAGATGAAACCTGCCGGGATAATTGTGGGCGATAACCCAGGCCTGTTCAGCTACGGCGATAACGAGAACAGCTTTCGGACTACCGGATTGATGGAGGCGGCCAAGGGCTATTACCGCAATCTGGGCAATACACCGCAAAACCTTGCCTTCAATCCTGATTTCATGCCCGAAGTGGGTGTCTCCAAAGAAATTCTTGACGCCGATATCGTTATCAGCCTTCCCAAGTTCAAGACCCATGGCCTGACCGTCATGACCGGAGCAATTAAGAACAGTTACGGCATCCTGCCCGGCGCTCAGAAAGCACGGTTGCACCGGGTTGCCGGAACGCCCGAACGTTTCCACGAGGTGATTGTGGAAGTGTTTTGTCTGCGGGTGCCGGATCTTTTTATTGTGGACGCGGTGGTGGGTATGGAGGGAAATGGTCCGGCCTCTCCCGAATTGAGAGATATTGGCCTGATTCTGGCAGCCGATAATGCGGTGGCCTT
>Ga0268280_1000531_pt1 | contig 31221 bp, 18 predicted proteins | sample saktaG_9_FD_190139 | JGI IMG/M metagenome (GOLD analysis project Ga0268280, IMG submission 190139) | Saline water microbial communities from Sakinaw Lake, British Columbia, Canada - sak_2011_5_24_40m | ecosystem: Environmental > Aquatic > Non-marine Saline and Alkaline > Saline ...
ACCCGGCTTTCACCGTCCAGGGTCCGTCTCGAGTACAGGGTCACGCCGGCTCCTGTTTCCTCGAAGCCCAGGTTGCGCCCCATGCCATCCCAGTACTTGGTCAGGGTGTTGCCGCCGCGCGTGATCGCCACGCTGTTCTGCGACCAGGCGGCGCTGATCGGATTGAAACCTGACGGCATGGCAATATGCGTTATGCGGCCGATGCCGTCGTAGGTGAAGGTCATGGTGCCGCCATGCTGGTTAGTCTCGGTATGGATCAGCCCGTCGGAGTAGATGGTGCGGTCGTATTCCACAAATCCCGGTTTTTCCACCCTGGCCAATGTGCCATTTCTATAGATACTGGTCTCAATCCCGGAGGCCGCTCCCGGCGGATCAATGGTGATGGTAATTTCGGTCGGATATCCTGCCGATTCCGCATAGGTGTATACCCAATCCAGAGTTATACCGCCGGCCTTCCAACGGCGGATTTTTTGGATCGCTCCGTTGGGAAAATAATCCCGCTGGGTGTCCCTGTACTGGCTATCTTCCTGGTCGTAACAGATCTCCCGGGACAAGAGCGTCAGCATGTTCCGCTCGGCAAAATCGGCATTGGTGGAAAAGGCGTATTCGAAGGATTTTCTATACCTCGTGTAAAGAGTGACCGCGCTATTCTGAGTATCAGCTTTTGCAACGGCGACAGAGCCTTTCAAGCCGAATAATTGGTTCAGTCTTTTTGAGTTTAACCTGGATGATTGCTGCGAATTCGCCTGGCTGCCGGGGTTGCTGTAGGGAGCGGCAACTACGATGCCCGAGGGCAAACCGTATTTGCGCAATGCCGCAACATCGTATTGGGTCAGGGTGTATTGGCTGGCTGTGCCGATTTTGGTTTGCGATTCCCCGGTCTCCAAGGCCGCCCTTGCTGCTCCCCAACTTCGTCCCCGGACCCAAATGATCTCGGTCGAAATCGGTTCTGAGTCCTTGATATATTGCATATTAGAAAGGCTTGTTGAAAAATCCGTATCATCGATTGCATATATATCTTTGAAAGCCAGTAGCCCGGCCAGCCAACCATAATCACTATCGGGCTGCGGGCCGAAGAACCACACCCGTTCGATGGATGCAGGGCCGCGTACATCGGTGAAGCCCCCGTTGAGCCGTTTTATGGTTTGATCTTCAAGTGTAATATCGATATAAGTGTATTCGCCGCTATAGTCGCCGTAGGTATAGTTCCATGTAGCCGTCTCCCCACTGGCGAATTGCAGGGTTTTGCTGGTCAATGATCTCGTACGCATCGTATCATCAAAATACTTGAAACTCTGATCGGCATAAGTATAGGTGATGGTGCCGCCGTAGCTGGTGTTGACCTGGTTCAATTCTTTTGAAGTTTCATCATAGCCGTACAGGACAGAGTTGAGCACCGGAGGCTGCATGGCAACCAGCTTGGTATAGGTCGTATCGCTCCAGGCCGGCGTGACGACGGTGTAATCGTATGTTACTGTTCCATCTTTATGGGGAACGGTGATGGAATCCAGGTTGCCACTGCCATCCAGATTGAAGAGCACCACCCGTCCCAGGGCATCGGTGATCTGCATCAGCTTGGCCGTACCGGAATAGTATTCGATGTTGATTTCATGGCCGTAGCTGTTCTCGATCTTGGTCACCAATGCCACCGGCACCTGGGCGCCCTTCAGCCACAAAATCGCCGCCGCGCCGCAGGTCCAGACCGTGCCGTCCTGAAAATGCACGGTGCGCTCCGTTTTTTTTAATTGCAGGAAATTGCGCGTGATCATGATGCCGGCATCATGGAGCCATGGATAGGTGCTTTCCTGACGGCCGTCGGGAAACTCGATCACCGGGTTCTGGGAATCGGGATTAAGGATCCGCCCCATGTGCATGTTCCAACCGTAGCCAACCCAGGAAGAAGTCTCCTGCTGGGGGTAGCTGTAGGTAGTGTCCGTGTACTCGGTGTTGACCTTCGAGTTGTAGACCCGCCAGATGTTCAGGTCGAAACCGTTGGGCCCGGGCAGGGTGATATCGAGATTCTTCAGCACCAGGCTGCCGCTGAACAGGTCGATGTTTTCTTCGGGAACTGCCCCATGCAATCCGCGCTCGGTGATCACGCCCATGCGATCATAGAGATTGCTGCTTGCGGTCGGATTTTCCTGTGCGGATAGAATAACGCCAAAAGCGAATAATAAGACGATAGCGGCGGCTAAGAATCTCCTCATATTTCCCTCCAGTCTCACCAATTCTCTCTCCGGAATTAAGTTTTAAAAAGATATTCTAAATTCAAATATTGATTTGTCAACAGTTATTATCAATATGTCACATTTTTCCCCATACCACTTCAAGAGTTTGAACAGGCAAGCGCTTACCACTGCCATTTTATCACATTATTCCCTATACCATCTCCAGGGCAAACGCAGTGGATCGATAATGGAACTTGAAGGTACCCCTGCGAATTACTAATTACTGCACAAACGATCTTAAGAAACAATTCAGCATTCTTCAGTCAGTGCCCGCAGCGCTTTTTCTATTGCGCCGGGGGTGGTTTTCAAGTATAATGGGCGGCGAAGGGCGGCGTAGCTCAGTCGGTAGAGCAGACGGCTCATATCCGTTATGTCGGGGGTTCAATTCCCTCCGCCGCTATTTTTTCCCCAGGGCAGAAAAAGGGAGAACATGCCGCGAAACCCATGAAACTCCTGTTCCCGGAATTCAAGAAGAACATCAAGGACAATGAACTCGTCTGTCCCGGCGACACGGTCATCCTCGGCTTTTCGGGAGGCAAGGATTCGGTCACCCTGGCGGTATTGCTGCAGGAACTGCAAAAGCATATCCCCTTCCGCCTGCTGGCCGCCTACTTCAACCACGGCCTGCGCCACGACGCCGGCGCGGAAGAGAAGTGGGTGCGCGCTTTCTGTACGGCCCGCGGCATCGAGCTGGAGACGGGCAGCCGTGACCTGCGCCGCTTTCGCGCGGAGAACCGCCTGAACCTGGAACACGCCGCCTCGCTTTCGCGCTACGATTTTTTCGCCAGGCTGGCAAATAAAATCCCCGGCGCCCGCGTGGCCACGGCCCACAACCGCTCCGACCTGAGCGAGACCTTCTTCATCAAGCTCTTGCGCGGCAGCGGCCTGCAGGGCCTTTCGGCCATCTTCCAGAGCAAGGAAAAGAAGATCGTCCGCCCGCTGCTGATCTTCGCCGCCGCCGATATCCTGGCCTACCTGCGGCGCAATGGCATCCAGTATTACCAGGACCCGACCAACCTGCAGGACGATTTCCTGCGCAACCGCATCCGCCACAACCTGATGCCGCAGCTCGAAAAGATCGAGCCCGAGTTCGAAGAACGCATCTTCAGGACCGTGCTGCTCATCCAGGACGAATTCGATTATTTCCAGGGCAAGACCCGCGAGATCATGAAAAAGCACCTGCGCCTCGGCTCCATCCTGCCGGCCGCAGCCTTCGCCGGACTTCATCCGGCACTGGCCCGCCATTTGGCCCGCGAATACCTGCGCCGGCAGAAAGGCAACCTGCTGGGCGTAGGCTTCGAGCACATCGCCGATTTTTTACAGAGCCTGGAAACGGGCCGCGGCCTTTCCCTGCCCGGGCTGAACCTGAAATTCGCCAAGGGCTGGATTTTCCCGGAAAAGACACGCATCGGCGAATACCTGGTGGAGATCGCGGCAGAGGGGCGCTGGCCCATCCCGGAGACCAGCCGCGCCATCGTGGTGAAAAAAGTTGCCCGCTTCAGCCTGCCCAAAAACAATTCCCAAATCGTGGTGCCGGCGGCGCTCCTGAAATTTCCCCTGGTTGCCCGCCCGGCGCGCAGTACCGACAAGTACCAAAAGATCCATTCGCCCTACCGGCAGAGCGTCTTTGAAATGATCCGCAGCTCCGGGATGCCGGCCCAGTTGCGCCGCTTGTGCCCGCTGCTGGAAAACGGCGACCACGAGATCATCTGGGTATGCGGATCGCCGCTGGCCGCCGCCTTCGCCGTTGATGACCCCGCCAAGGGACCTTTTATCCGCATCCAGGTCACCCCCTGATCCGGCACTACTTCATGTACTTTTCAAAATAATCCAGGAATGAAGATTGTGGGGCTTTTTCCGACATCCCCTTCAGCTAAATCCCGTCCGCATTCCGGACGGGAAGCGACTTCGCCCATTTTTCTCTAAAATGGACTGCGTACGCCGCTTCAGGGGATAGTCGGAAGCGCCCCACCTGGGTATTTTAAAAAATGAAATGCGGGCCGACCTGACGGTTTGCAAATCGCTCGCCGCTATAATAATATACAATCCACCATGCCAGACAAGCAACTGCCCGAAACATTGAAAAAGCCGCACATCTGGTGCTTCAGCACCTACTTCGCCGAAGGCTTCCCCTACTCCATCATCCGCTCCGTCTCCACGCTGTTCTTCCGCGACCGGGGCGTCAGCCTGGAAGCCGTGGGACTGACCACCTTCTACGGCCTGCCCTGGATCCTGAAATTCTTCTGGGGGCCGCTGGTCGATGAGTTCGCCAGCAAGCGCCGCTGGCTGTTGGTCATGCAGGCCGCCCTGGCCGTACTGATCGGCGCCACCGCCTTCCTGGTCCCCCTGCCCGGCGGCGTACGCCTGATCGCCATCATGCTTTTCATCGGCGCTTTCGTGGCCGCCACCCACGATATCGCCATCGACGGCTACTACCTGGCCGCCCTGGACAAGCAGGAGCAGGCCAAGTTCCTGGGCTACCGGGTGATGGCCTACCGCGTGGCCATGCTCACCGGCAGCGGCCTGATCGTGACCATCGGCACCGCTTTTTCCTGGCTGGCGGCGTTCCTCTGCGCCGGCCTGCTGCTGGGACTGCTCAGCGCCTACCACTATTTTTTCCTGCCCGAATGCGAAACGCAGCGGCGCCCTTTCGGGCAGATGCTGCGTCTGTTCTTCAAGCCCCGGCTGTTCGCCTATACGCTGGCGGCAATCGCCGCCGTCACGGCGTTGGTTTTGTTTTTCAACTCGGCCCGCTACCTGGACTGGCAAAAAACGGCACCGCTGCTGAAAGAACTGAATTTTCCACGCAGCGTCGGCCTGGGCCTGCTGCTGGGACTGGCGCTCATGGCCGGGTTCCGCAAAAAACTGGCCGCGATCATGACCCGCGACCCCGATTCTTTTTACGGTAAGGCGTTTTTGACGTTCATGGACCAGGAAAAGATCGGCGTGATCCTGGCTTTCATCGTGCTGGTGCGCAGCGGTGAATTCATGGTCAGCTCCATGGTCTCGCCGTTCCTGGTCGACCTGGGCGTCAAACACCACTATGGCTGGATCTCGGGCGGCATCGGCCTGCCAGCTTCCATCGCCGGCGCCCTGCTGGGGGGCTGGATGATCTCCCGTTTCACCTTGAGAAAAATGATCTGGCCCTTCCTGCTGGCCCAGAACCTGACCAACGTTGCCTACATGCTGCTGGCCGGCGGGCTGGCCCGCTACATCGCAGCCAACACCGGCGCCGTGCACCTGACCCCGGTGGGCGCGGGCAACCTTATACTGGTGGCATTGGTGCATGGTTTCGACCAGTTCGCCAGCGGCCTGGGCACGGCAGTGCTGATCACCTACCTGATGCGCATCTGCAAAAGCGAGTTCAAGGCCGCCCATTTCGCCATCGGCTCGGGACTGATGAGCCTGGCCGGGATCTTGGCCGGGATCAGCAGCGGCTTCATAGCCTCCTGGCTCGGCTACGGCGGCATGTTCGCCGTCAGCTTCGTGATCGCCGTTCCAGGCATGCTGCTCTTGTTCTGGGTGCCTCAGAAATAGAGCGAATTCGGTGGACGGTGTGCGGTTGACGGTGGACGGCAAGAAAAGGGAAACATCTATCGTGACGAGGAAGAAATAAGACCAGGATCGCATGTGCCCATCAACTTTTTGGCTTAGGACAATTATGATTTCCGCTCTTAGCTCAAATTCGTTTCATAGCGCGGCAATTTTTACATTTTAATTTTTATCGACAATACCTGCTTCTTTCATATAGGCGATTAATGCTTCCATCAAAGATTTTGTTTTTTCAACTTCTTTATCCTGGGCTGATTGTTGAAGTGCCGCTGCGATTTCCGCACCTTTTACCAATTCAAAAACTCCGGCTGTGCCTTTAATGTCGTGGGCGATTTTTGCGATGTCTGCATATTTTGCTTCTTTATATAAAGCTTGAAAATCCAGGATATTTTTTGCTATGGTTTCCTTGAATTCCTTTCTCAATTCTTCCATGAAATCCGCTTCATCATTTGTACTCATTTTTAGCTCCTATGACTAACTGTCAAAGCGCTATATCCATTATTGCGGCTTGTTTTGTTCATCCCATTCCTTCGCCGCTTCCAGAACCATCTCCGTCAATGATTTGTTGATTTTATTTTCCCGGAGATGATTGATATATTCAATGTTGATTTTTTTTATTTCCATATCAGGCTTTACAAATTCTCCGATTGCTTCATCAACCGAGAGACCGCCGGCTTCAATATCGGCAACTTTTCCATCTTTAAAGAATATCTTACCGTCTTGGTTCCCGATCTTTAGCGACATGATCCCCGTCTTTTTTTCCATTTCCAAGACCTGCAATATGCCAAATATGCTTATTCCTGAAATCAAGTCTTTATTTTCCGTTCTTTTTAGTATTTCATTTATCCTTATATCAAGATCTTCAAAAAAAACCGGCTTTTTCAGGTAATCAACGATGCCATATTCACTGAATTTTTTCTCTGATATTTCCAAATCCGTGCCGGTCATGATGATAACCGGCAACCATATCCTGCGGTTATGAAGTTCTGCCAGGAATTGCAGACCATCCATGACCGGCATCTGAATATCAAGGATTACCAGAACTATTGCTTCTTTATTTAAAATTTCAAGGGCTTCCTGGCCATTGGCGGCGGTAAGAAAACCATATTTATATCCTTTTTTTAACATATGATCCGTAAAAAGTTGCACGAGCGGCTTGCTGTCATCTACAAACAAAATGTTTTGCATACTCATGAAAAATCACCTTTTTTTATGATTTTTTTTCCATTCCATACCGGTCTTAAATAGTTGTTGACAAGAATTTCCCGATAAATTTCAGGAGGCTTCATCGATGATGCCTTTCACAATAACGACAAGCTGCCGGGTCAATTTTACTAGATATTCTTGAGGTTGATCATTGGCAAAACCCATGTCCAGCTCTCTGGCAATACTTTCCAATTCTTTCAAACCAAAATATCCGGCATTGCCTTTGTATTCATGGGCAATGGCTTTAATTTTCTTTATTTGATTTTCATCGTCAGCATGCTCCAGCGCTTCGGCCAATATTTGCAGTTTTTCTTGCGAATCCACTATAAAAACATTTTTGGCTGCATCTGAAATGGATTGATTGATTCTGTATGGATAGGAATCAGCCGGAACGCTCTTTTTCTCCATATCCTGGCCTTGGGAAGTTTTTTCCCAGTCATCGTGCAATTTCAAATAATCGTTGATTTTGACGAAAAAAGTTTCATAGTCTATCGGCTTGGTTATATAGCCGTTGGCGCCGGCCGCAAAACTTGCATCCATGTCTTTTTTCAAGGAATCTGCGGATACGGCCACAATGGCGCCAGGGAATTTCTTATTTCGCAAGCTCTGAATTACCTCATTGCCATTCATGTCAGGCAATTGGATATCCATCAGGATCAAATCCGGCTTGTTTTTTAGAGCAATTTCCAGAGCTTCCAGCCCGTTTTTAGCCAGCATTACAGAATGAAAGCCTTGATTCTCAAATTTTTTCATCATTAGCAATTGGTTGACGCGATTGTCTTCAACTATCAATATCATTGGAGTATCTTTCATGATAATCTGGCTGGATGGCATTTTGAACATTTATATATCAGGAGCAATTGAAAGTCAAGTTTGATTCATTCTGCTGATCCATTCTTGACTTGGAAAAATTTATTGAGCATAATTTGGGCCAATGAATGATTGCTTTATTAATTTGCCAAACTATTTTAAATGCGGAGAATAAAATGAGTAAGGAATTAAAAAAGAAGAAGGTTATCCATAAAGTTAAAAATCCTGTTGCTGATTCCAAAAAGCTTAAACAAGCCAAAAAGGAATTGGCAATCGAAAAATCCTATCTGGCACAATTATTCGAAAGCGCTCAGGAAGGGATCGTAATGGCTGATTGCAATCAAAGGGTTTTAAAAATAAACAGAGAATTCACAAAAATATTCGGGTATACAAAACAACAAGCCCAAGGTCATTTTATTGATGATTTGATTTCCCCCGATAACCTTCTCAGTGAGACCAGGAAAGTTACCAAACGCGTAGCAGAAGGGAAAACAATGGTTTTGGAGGGTCAACGCCGCAGAAAGGATGGTTCTCTGATCAATGTTTCAATCCTGGCATCGCCAATCATTATTGATAAACAGCAGGTGGGAATTTATGGCATTTATCGTGATATCACTAGGCAGAAACAGGCGGAAGCCCGTTTGGAAGAGCAAGCCAGAGACTTGAACGTCAAAAAAAATGAACTGGAAAGGCATGTTGCCCAGGCCACCCTGCTCTACAAGATCAGCCAGCGGGTGAGCAGCGAACTGAAGCTTGATGTCCTGCTGGCGGAAATCGTTTCCAGCGTCCAGGAGACCTTCAATTATTACGGGGTCATGCTGCTGCTGCTCGATGAAAAGGAAAATTGCCTGTCGCTGAAGGCCATTGCCGGCGGCTACAAAGAAGTCTTTCCCGACAGCCTGCGCCTGGCCGTCGGCGAGGGCATGATCGGCAAAGCGGCCGCAACGAGGCGAACCCAGTTGAGCGGCGATGTGACCAGCAATCCCGATTACGTCAGGAAGGCCAAAGAGGTCACCCGGGCCGAATTGTCCATTCCCATTGTCAAGGGCAAACGCCTGATCGGCGTCCTGGACATGCAAAGCGCGGAACTCGACGACTTTACCGAATTGGATATTACGGCCATGGAGACCTTGAGTACGCAGATCGCCTCGGCCCTCGAGAATGCCCACCTGTTCGACCTGGCCGAGAAGGCTCGTACTACGGCCGAAGCGGCCAGTCAGGCCAAGGGCATGTTTTTGTCGCGCATGAGCCACGAGATCCGCACGCCCATGAACTCTGTGATCGGCTTTTCCGATATGCTTCTGGATACCGAGATGAGCGAGGAGCAGGTCGAGTTCGTGCGCAACATCACCAAGAGCGGCGAGGCGCTGCTGTCGCTGATCAACGAGATCCTGGATTTTTCCAAGATCGAGGCCGGGCAGCTTTCCTTTCAGAACATCGATTTCGATCTGGAAATCACCGCCTTTGACGTCTGCCACCTCACCCAGCCCAGGCTGGGCAACAAGCCGGTCGAGGTTTTCTGCCGAGTCGATGACAACCTGCCGGCCTTCATCAGAAGCGACCCCACGCGCCTGCGCCAGGTGCTCTTGAATTTGATCAGTAATGCCATCAAGTTCACCCATGAAGGCGAGATCGAACTATTCGTTGCTGTAGATGAAGAGAACGAGCAGCGGTTGAAGTTGCACACCACCGTGCGCGACACCGGGATCGGCATTCCTCAGGACAAGCTGGAGACCGTGTTCGAGCTTTTCCAGCAAGTCGACGGTTCGATCACCCGCAAGTACGGCGGCACCGGCCTGGGGCTGGCCATCTGCAAGCAGATCGCCAGGCTGATGAACGGGGAGGTTTGGGTGGAGAGCGAACTGGGCAAAGGGAGTACTTTCCATTTTACCGCCTGGGTGGACAAATCGGAAAAGGTATTTGTCAAACAGCCCCAGGTGGAGATTCTGTCCGGTAAAAAGGCGCTGCTGGTTGACGACAACGAAAATAATCTGAACATTCTCACCCATGTGGTGCAGCTGGTGGGCATGAAGGCCGAAGCCGCCCGCAGAGGTGCCGAGGTTCTGCCGGCGCTGCAAAAGGCGATCGCGGCCAAAGATCCTTTTGATATCTGCATTCTTGACATCCAGATGCCGGACATGAGCGGTTATGAGGTGTCCAGGCAGGTCCGCAAGCAAAAGGACCCGCTCATTGCCAATCTGCAGCTGCTGGCCTTTTCGTCGTCGGTGACCAAGCGCATCAAGATGTTCAAGGAATCGGGGTTTGATGGCTTTTTGCCCAAGCCGATCCAGCGCCATACGCTGATCACCATGCTCAAGCGTTTGCTGGGAGAGGCCGGCGATGAAATTGAGACCGAGGCGACAAAGGAGAAGGCAGTCGTGATCACCCAGCACACGCTGGCCGAGGAGGCCAAACATTCCGTACGAATATTGCTGGCCGAGGATAACCCGATGAACCAGAAGTTGGCGCAGTACATGCTGACCAAGGCTGGCTATCAGCTGGAAGTGGCCAACAACGGGCGCGAGACAGTGGAGAAATACACTTCGGATCCGGAGCGTTATGATCTGATATTCATGGATGTGCATATGCCGGAGATGGACGGCCTGGAAGCGACCAAGGTGCTGCGCAACCGCGGCTACGCCGAGATACCGATTATCGCCATGACGGCCGACGCCATGAAGGAGGATCGGGATAAGTGTCTGGAATCCGGGATGAACGACTATATGTCCAAGCCCATCAAAAGAGAAGAAGTCTTCAGCATGATCAAGAAGTGGGTGTTCAAAGATTGAGATTTCCGGTCCAGTTTTCTCTCTTGCTGGAGCTGAATCATGGGCAATTCCCAGGATTGCAGCAACTCTTTTATTGAAAAAAATTACATACTGAACTATATTGAAACCATTCTGAATAAAATGCCGAAGGAAAAGGTAGTGAAATTTTGTCAAGGAGAATGAATTATGAAAAAAAAATGGCTTTTCGTAATTTTGATCGGATTCATTCTTGCTTCACTTCCGGCTCAGGAACGGATACGCTGCAAGCAAATCTCACTGGAACAGGGGCTTTCCCAGAGTTCTGTTCTTGCCATCGTTCAAGATAAAACCGGCTTTATATGGATTGGCACCGAATCGGGCCTTAACCGCTACGACGGCTATCAATTCAAGATTTACATGCAGGATTCTGATGATCCATATAGCCTGAACAACAACTATGTCTGGTCTCTGCTGGTCGATTCAAGCGGGACATTATGGGTGGGGACGGACAATGGGCTCTGTCGATATGTCCATGAAAAGGATCATTTTATTTCTTATCTGCATGACCCGCAGAAAAACGATTCTTTGAGTAACAACCGTGTTTTTGCCATTTTTGAAGACAGTTCGGGAAATATCTGGGTGGGAACGGACGGGGGGTTGAATCGCCTGGACCGGAAAAGCGGCCGTTTCGAACGTTTTCAAGCCCAGGCCGGTATCAGCAACACTTTGAGCCACAATTTTGTACGCTCCATTCTCCAGGATCACAATGGCTTCCTCTGGGTGGGTACCGAGGGCGGCGGTCTCAATTGCTTGAATTTCCAGACCGGGAAGTTCGATAATTTTCGTCACCTCGCCGCAGAAACAAATGCCATCAGTGATGACAGTGTTTTCGCTCTGCAGGAAGATCGCTTGGGTAATCTCTGGGTGGGGACCCGCAGCGGGCTCGATCGTTTCGATCCTTCCCGACAGAATTGCCTGCACTACCGGCACAACTCAAGCGATCGTTTCAGTCTGAGTGATGACTGGGTCAATTGCCTCTACGAAGACCGGTCGGGGACACTGTGGATCGGGACCAATGAAGGGGGAGTCAATCAATACCTTCCTGAAAAAAACGGATTTGCCAATTTTCGCTACAATCCGGACGATAATACCAGCATTGGCGGAGACCGGGTTCTCTCCGTGATCGAGGATGAGTCGAAAAATCTTTGGTTTGGAACCTACTCGGCAGGCATATCAAAATACAACAAGAATGTCGCCAGATTCAAGCTATACCATACCGAGATTAACAACGTGCGGCAAATTTTAAAGGAAAGCCAGAATATTCTCTGGGTGGCTACAACTGGCGGCGGTTTGATCCGCATAGACCGGGCGACCGGGAAATACACCGTGTTCAAGAAAAACCCAGCCGACCCCCAAAGTATCTCATCCAATCATGTTTTCTCCATTTTAAAAGATCGGGAAGGCACGATGTGGATAACGACAGCCGATGGTGGCTTGAACAAGTTCGATCCCCGAAAGGGCACATTTGTCCACTATATGAACGATCCCGGAAATCCGCAGAGCATCAGCCATAACTTTGTGCGTACCGTCATCGAAGATCATGCCGGATACCTTTGGCTTGGTACCTATGGGGGTGGGCTGAACCGCTTTGCTAAAAAAACAGGGCTCTTCAAGAGATTTCTGCCTGATCCGGGGAATCCAAACAGCTTGAGTTCTTCCCGGATATATTCCCTTTTATTCGATAAAGCCGGCATCCTCTGGATAGGAACCGCCGGCAGTGGGTTGAACCGCTTCGATCCGGTTACGGAAACCTATAAAATATTTCGTTACGATCCGCAAGTGCCCGACGGGATCAAGGATGATTATATACTTTGTATGAATGAAGACAGCCGGGGTATTCTCTGGCTGGGAACATCACAAGGTTTGTCCCGCTTTGATCGTCAGAAAGAGGTGTTTCGCACCTACACGGAAAAGGATGGGCTCCCCGACCGGAAGATTTACGCCATTGGCGAAGATTATCAAAAAAATCTCTGGGTAAGCACGAACCGGGGATTGTCGCGCTTCAACCCCGCCACCGGGGAATTCAAGAATTTCGATGTCAACGACGGCCTCCAGGGTTATGAATTCAGCACCTATAGCTACTGCAAGGGCGATGATGGAGAGTTGTTTTTCGGAGGAACTCTGGGATTCAATTCTTTTTACCCCGAGCAGATCACCGACAATGCCCACATCCCCCCCATTGTGCTTACGCACTTCCAGCTGCTCAACAACGATGTTCCCATCGGGAAACCGGTAGGGCGACGGGTAGTGATGAACCAATCCATCGGCACAACTGATCTAATCACGCTGTCATATAAGCAGAATGTCTTTTCTTTTGAATTTGCAGCTCTCGATTACAAGGCGCCGGAAAAAAACCAGTATGCCTACATGATGGTCGGATTGGATAAGGAATGGAATTACGTGGGCAACCGCCGTTTCGTTTCCTACGCCGGCATCCCCTCGGGAAAATATACATTTCGTGTGAAGGGTTCCAACAACGACGGCGTATGGAACAACAATGGCACGTCAATAAGAATAATAATTACCCCGCCCTTTTGGCAGACCTGGTGGTTCAGAGTATTGGCTGTTTTGATTGTTGGTGGGCTTGTTTTTCTTTTTTTGAATCGGCGCATAAAAAGATTAAAAACACAAAAGCAGACCCTGGAAAACATGGTGGAAGAGCGAACCCGGGATCTAAAAGCCAAAACAAACGAGCTGGAAAGGCATGCCACCCAGGCCAGCCTTCTCTATAAAATCAGCCAGCGGGTCAGCAGTGAACTAAAACTGGATGCCTTGTTGACAGAAATAGTTACCAGCATTCTGGAAACTTTCAAGTACCATGGAGTCATGCTTTTGCTGCTGGATGAAAAAAAAAATTGCCTAACCCTGAAATCCATCGCCGGCGGCTACAAGGATGTTTTCCCCAGTGATCTCAGTATGCCGATGGGACAGGGTATGATCGGCAAAGCGGCCCAAACGCGGCAAACCCAATTGGCTGAGGATGTGAGCAAAAATCCCGATTATGTCTCAGGGTACAATGAAATTACCAGGTCCGAGCTGTCGATTCCCATTGTCAAAGGCAAACGCCTGATCGGCGTGCTTGACATGGAGAGCATTGAATTGAATGCCTTTGATGAATCAGATATTACCGCCATGGAGACTTTGAGTACGCAAATCGCATCAGCCATTGAAAACGCCCAATTGTTTGAAATGGCTGAAAAGGCTCGTACTACGGCCGAAGCGGCCAGTCAGGCCAAGGGCATGTTTTTGTCGCGCATGAGCCACGAGATCCGCACGCCCATGAACTCTGTGATCGGCTTTTCCGATATGCTTCTGGATACCGAGATGAGCGAGGAGCAGGTCGAGTTCGTGCGCAACATCACCAAGAGCGGCGAGGCGCTGCTGTCGCTGATCAACGAGATCCTGGATTTTTCCAAGATCGAGGCCGGGCAGCTTTCCTTTCAGAACATCGATTTCGATCTGGAAATCACCGCCTTTGACGTCTGCCACCTCACCCAGCCCAGGCTGGGCAACAAGCCGGTCGAGGTTTTCTGCCGAGTCGATGACAACCTGCCGGCCTTCATCAGAAGCGACCCCACGCGCCTGCGCCAGGTGCTCTTGAATTTGATCAGTAATGCCATCAAGTTCACCCATGAAGGCGAGATCGAACTATTCGTTGCTGTAGATGAAGAGAACGAGCAGCGGTTGAAGTTGCACACCACCGTGCGCGACACCGGGATCGGCATTCCTCAGGACAAGCTGGAGACCGTGTTCGAGCTTTTCCAGCAAGTCGACGGTTCGATCACCCGCAAGTACGGCGGCACCGGCCTGGGGCTGGCCATCTGCAAGCAGATCGCCAGGCTGATGAACGGGGAGGTTTGGGTGGAGAGCGAACTGGGCAAAGGGAGTACTTTCCATTTTACCGCCTGGGTGGACAAATCGGAAAAGGTATTTGTCAAACAGCCCCAGGTGGAGATTCTGTCCGGTAAAAAGGCGCTGCTGGTTGACGACAACGAAAATAATCTGAACATTCTCACCCATGTGGTGCAGCTGGTGGGCATGAAGGCCGAAGCCGCCCGCAGAGGTGCCGAGGTTCTGCCGGCGCTGCAAAAGGCGATCGCGGCCAAAGATCCTTTTGATATCTGCATTCTTGACATCCAGATGCCGGACATGAGCGGTTATGAGGTGTCCAGGCAGGTCCGCAAGCAAAAGGACCCGCTCATTGCCAATCTGCAGCTGCTGGCCTTTTCGTCGTCGGTGACCAAGCGCATCAAGATGTTCAAGGAATCGGGGTTTGATGGCTTTTTGCCCAAGCCGATCCAGCGCCATACGCTGATCACCATGCTCAAGCGTTTGCTGGGAGAGGCCGGCGATGAAATTGAGACCGAGGCGACAAAGGAGAAGGCAGTCGTGATCACCCAGCACACGCTGGCCGAGGAGGCCAAACATTCCGTACGAATATTGCTGGCCGAGGATAACCCGATGAACCAGAAGTTGGCGCAGTACATGCTGACCAAGGCTGGCTATCAGCTGGAAGTGGCCAACAACGGGCGCGAGACAGTGGAGAAATACACTTCGGATCCGGAGCGTTATGATCTGATATTCATGGATGTGCATATGCCGGAGATGGACGGCCTGGAAGCGACCAAGGTGCTGCGCAACCGCGGCTACGCCGAGATACCGATTATCGCCATGACGGCCGACGCCATGAAGGAGGATCGGGATAAGTGTCTGGAATCCGGGATGAACGACTATATGTCCAAGCCCATCAAAAGAGAAGAAGTCTTCAGCATGATCAAGAAGTGGGTGTTTGAAAATTGATCATTTCATGTTTTGAGATGGTCTTGCCCATCAAGGCCATCGCAGATTGTTGATGCCAGCTTGAACAATGGGAAAATATATTTTTAATGACAACACATTAATCGTTACATCGAGCCGCTGAACTTCTTTTCCAGGCCAAAGCATCAGGAAGAAACTGGGTTATTACGGATGAATGTTTGAAATAAGGGGAAACAGGCGATGTGGAGACCAAGCAAAATGAAAAAATCAGTCTTTTTTTCTAATCTGGTTGTTTTTAGTAAAAGTTTGTGCTATCACCATGCAGATGGAAGACCACCTGGTTCCAATAATAAAGATTTCGCAGATCATCGATAAAGAAAATTTGGAAAAACCTGAAGAAATTGAGCTTCTAAGGGCGGAAATAGAACAGTACCTGACAACCAATATGACCAACAGGGCCGTCACTATCGACGAACAATCTTATGATCAATTGTCCCCGGCCCAGGTAAGTGTTTTTTTCCGCAAACTGGATAGGGAAGAAAACACCAAGCTGATTTTGCAATACATGCTTTCCTTTTTAACCGAAATCCCCGCCACCAACAGAACCAACGGTGAAATGATCGACCCGTTCAAACAGTTCAAGGAATTTCTCCAATCCGAAGTAGCCCTGCTGCTTGAAGAAGACGTGATCAGAGCCATTTTGCTCGAGTACAGCGAAAATGGCCTACAAGAGGCCGACAATTATTGGTACTACGAGGCCCGGGTCATGGACAAGCGCCTGGAACTGGAATACATGCTCGCTGAGATTCCTAAAGAGCAGCTGCAAAACTATTTGCAACTTTTTAAGGTTTTGAGAAATCTTTGTTTATTCTGGTTTGACATAGGTCGCGAGGATGTGAGCCAGGCCAGGCGCAGCGATATTTACATGTATAAACTGGCCTGCCTCCTGCAGAGTAAACTCCAAAAGAAATGACAATTTCTGAAATCATCGACAAGGATAAGTGCTATACCCAGGATGAAATAGAGCAGTTGCAGGCTGAAGTGGAGTTTTTTTTAAATAAAAAGGAGCCAAGCCAGCCCGAGATATTGTCACAAAGATCCAACCTGTTTGTTTCACCCGCTCCCTTTAAAATGCTTTTCCGAAGCAAGGAACGCAACGAAAATATCAGCCAGATCCTTCAACAGCTGGTCGCTTTCCTGGTCCATATTCCCACAACTGCCGAAGGCGAAAACCAAGCGCTCGGCCCGCTCGACAAGTTCATGGAATGCGTCCTTTTTGAAGTGGACCTGCTTCAGGCAGATGACATCGGCAATGCCGTTTTCAATGCAATCAACCAGATGGGTTCGCTCAACGGCGATAATGTCTGGGACTACATGGGGCGGATCATCGAAAAGAACCGGGAATTGAATGAACTGCTTATCACCGGCACCAGCGACGCGGCAAGCAATTTTTTTACCTTGTGCCTGGTTTTGGAAGAATTGTGTCTATTTTGGTTCGAGGTCAAACAAGAAGATATGCGCCGCATCCGCCTCAGCGACATTTTCACATTCAAACTGGCCCGTATTTTGCAGGACCGCTGCCGGCAAGCTTGAGGATCATAAGCCGCCAGGGCCAGAAAAGTGAATTAAAATCGCAGCGGGCGCCACCAGGCTGTTGATAAAATCCAGCGCCTGGGAGGCGTTCGTTCTTCAGAAGAGCTTGGCGGCAAGTTCAAACCTAAAAAACGGTTGCGATTCTGTTTAATTCAAGGCCCGGGTCAATCGCTGAAATTTTCCGTCAAAACGCGGTCCAGGGTGGTTGTCAAAAAATCCGCGTTCTGTAAATTGAAGGGCATGGGCGGCCTGATTTTCAAGACATTGTGCCAGGGCCCGTCAGTGCCGATGAGAATGCCGAGCTCGCGCATGCGGTTGACGATAAAAGCGGCTTCCTCGGCCGCCGGTTCCAGGGTCAGACGATCCTTGACCAGCTCGACACCCAGAAAAAGACCGCTGCCGCGCACATCACCAACAAGGGGATAGCGTTTCGCAAGCGGTTGCAGCCCTTTAAGCAATTGCTCGCCGACGGTTAAGGCGTGTTCCATCAAACGTTCTTCCTGCACAATCCGCAGTACGGCCTCGCCCACCGCGCAGGAAACCGGATTGCCGCCGAAGGTGCTGAAAAACTCCATGCCGTTGTCAAAAGCGGCCGCGATCTCAGCCGTGGTGATCACGGCGCTGAGAGGATGACCATTGCCGATCGGCTTGCCGAGAACGACAATATCGGGCACAACATCTTGCTTCATGAAAGCGTAGAAATGGCTGCCGCTGCGGCCGTAGCCTGTCTGCACCTCATCGGCAATGCATAGCCCTCCGGCTTGACGGACCAGGCGGTACACGATTTCCAGATAGCCCGGGGGAAAGAATATCTGGCCGCCCACACTGGGACAACTTTCAGCGATGAATCCGGCCGGGGTCCGACCGCTTCGCTGCAGCAGGTCGATGGCCTCCTGAACATGGCCGGCGTACTTGAAGCCAGCCTGCGCATCGCCGGCTTTATAAGGTCCGCGATAGACATCGGCCAGTGGGACCGTGTGCACCCAGTCCGGCGCCCCGGTTCCTCCCGGTCCGTCATGCTTGTAGGGGCTGATATCTATGAGCGATGTGGTATGCCCATGGTAGGCCGCCGCCAAAACGATCATGTCCCGTTGCCCCGTGTAAGCCCGGGCCAGGCGCAGGGCCAATTCATTGCCCTCGCTGGCGGAATTGACAAAGAAACAAACGCGCAAAGGCGCCGGCAACGTGGCAGCCAAACGCTCGGCATAGCGGTTGATGGTATCGTGGAGGTAACGCGTGTTGGTATTGAGGACCCCCATTTGCCCCCTGGCGGCCGCCACTACTTCGGGATGACAATGTCCGACATGGGGGACGTTGTTGTAGGCGTCCAGGTAGCGGCGTCCGTTTTCATCAAAAAGGTATTGCATCCAGCCGCGGACCAGTTTGAGCGGTTCCCGGTAACTGAGGCTCACGCTGGCGCCGATGGACCTGCGCCGGGCAGCCAGGGTCTCGGCTTTGGTCGGTTCAGAATCCGGGAACAGCTTTTCCGGGACAGCCAGAATCAGGTTCGGATCGGGAGAAAACGCGCCCCACAACTCCCGATCAGCGGCGGCGGCCACCCCGGGAAAATCGCAGCCCATTTCCAGCAGGTCCAGTATAATCTGAAAATGCAGGTGGGGCGTCCAGCCGCCGTTGACATCGGCACTGCCGATCCTGCCGATGATCTGCCCTTTTTTCACCAACTGTCCCGTCTGCAACCCAGCCAGCGAATCAAGACTCAGATGGCCGTACAGCGTAAAGAAAGGCTCGCCGGCTCCGGTTTGATGCCGCAGGACGATCACCGGCCCGTAATCCAGAGGCGCCTGATTGCGGGCGCAGGCAAACACTTCGCCGCTCAGCGGGGCGCAAACCGCTGACCCGGCAGCCATGAATACATCCATGCCCAAATGCACGGTGCGATTGTTTTCGGCAAAGAGGTCGTTCCCGGCAAACAAAGGCGACGTATAAAGCAGACGGGCTTCGTTATAGCGGCCGATGCCGATCTTCACCCCGGCCTGGTCCATGGCAGCCCAGAGCCGCTTGCTGAGATCGGGCTCAAGGTTGTTCTCGCAATCTCCCGGCAAATGGTGACTGGCGATGCCCAAATCAAAGATCAACAGCGGTTCATGACGGAGATCATGGCCGCAGACCGCCGCCATGTTTTTTCTATTTTTTCGCAGCCACTCCCTGATCGCCGCGGCCTTTGGCAAAGGGGGCAAACCGCAGGCCTGGCGGATCCTGGCTTCGGCAAAACGCCGCTGGATGCGAAACAATTGCGGCAAGGAGCGGCGGATCGATTTCTGGCTGATGGACAGGTATTCATCCTTTGGCCGCTGGCTTTGCTGCTTAACGGCCAGGCAGGCGCTCAGGCACAGGCGCAGGCGCGCCAGGTCGAAAAGAACGGCCATTTCCGATTCTTCAAGGGCAAAGACGGCGTGATAAGCGGCGGCAATTTGAGCGGCCACGGCGAGCGGATCGGGCTTATCAAGGACAGCGTAAGCCATGGCCACGGCAAGATCGCCGACCGTGTAACTGTAGACCAGGTCGCCGAAATCAATTATGCCGACCACCTGCTGATCTTTTGTAAAAAGGTCGCCGCCGCCGCCGACCAGGACATTGTAATTATTGGCATCATTGAGAATCACGCTGCGGCGCAAATCCGGCAACAAGGGGCCGACCTGGCGATTGAAATCGGCGCTGCCCGTTTCGATCAGTTTTTTAAGCAGGGGATCTTCTATATGCGGAAGAAATGTTTCAATGCAAGCGGGGGCCTGGGCCAGGTCCCAGTAAAAATCCCTATGGGCGCCGGCAGCATCGAAATCAGCCAGGCCCTTGCCGATCTCACCCATACAGCGGCCCAGATCGCTCAAAAGGCCGGGGCTATGCCTATTGACATTGGCCAGCGGTCGGCCCGGCAAGTAGGAAACCAGTCGCAAAAAATGCTTGTCCCCGGCCGGGGAAGTGATTTCGCTGATAAACTCACCGTTTTTCGCGGCCACTACCTGCGGACAAAAAGACAAATGTTTTTTTAAATGGCACATGGCCTGATTCTGGGTTTCCAACTGGATCCGATCTTCCCTGGCGTTGGCAATTTTCAGAATATAGCGCTCCCCGGTCGCAGCGGTCACTAAAAAATTCTGATCACGCTCGCTGGGAAGAGGTTGGGCCATTGCCGGCAGCTCATACACATTTTTTACAATGGTGGCCGCGTCAAGCTCTGTGAACTTGGGCTTGGATTGCAAAAACGACAGATCGCGGTTCTTCATATTTGTTTTTCCCTTGGCTGTAACAGTATATCAGCAAAGCTGCCGGCTGACAATTTCGCATGGCAACCGCCCCCCGGGCCTGGACCTGAAAAATTGCCGCGCCCGACAGTTGCTAAAAATATTTTTTGTGGTAATATGATGGATCAATTCAAGGTAAGGTGCATCATGGAAAAAAGAAAAAACACCCGCTACGACGTTTTGCAGGACATGAAAGGCAAGTTATACAACGTGGTCAGCTTCCTGGTCAACAACATCAGCATCGACGGCGTCAACCTGATCTGCAATTTTCAACCGGTCATCGGCTCGACATATAAAATATACCTGATCCCCAACAGCGACAGCAGCCAGCAGGATTTCGATATCGAGATCAGCCGCGCCGAAGTCGCCGCATTCGACCCGCAAAAGTATTCCGCCCTGGCCCCGGGCCTGCTCTTTTCCGTCGGTGCCAGGTTCAAAACCCTTGACCAAAAGCAGCGGGCATTCCTGGCCGCCTTTATTAAGAAAAAATCAGACGGTTTGGAAGAAGGTTTCATCAGCAAAGACAAAATCAAGTCTGGTTCCTGAGGTTTTCGAGATTTCATGAACTCCGATCCGGTCGCGGCCATCGTCCTGGCCGGAGGCCAAAGCCGACGCATGAACAGGGAAAAATCCCTGCTCCTGGACAACAACGGCCGGCCCTTGATCGAAACGATCATCGCCCAGCTCCGCCCCTGTTTCACCGGGATCATGATCAGCGCCGGGGACAAGGACAAATTCGCTTTCCTGAACCTGCCGGTCATCGTGGACGAAGTGCCGGGACAGGGGCCGCTGCCAGCCATTTTATCGGCCCTGCGCGCCTCGCCCCAGGCCGGCAATTTCATTATGGCCTGCGACATTCCCGTCATTCATATCCCATTCATACAAAATATCCTGGCCAGGTCGAGCCGTTATGAGATCGTGGTCCCGCGCTATAAAGACGGGAAATTCGAACCGCTTTTTGCCTTTTATCACCGCAGCATCATCGCTGCCATCGAAAGGCAGATCGGGACCGGGGACCTGAGGATATCATCCCTGTTCCGGACCTGCCGCACGAAATTCGTGGCCATGGACGGGCAAAAATGGTTCCGCAACCTGAACACCATGGAGGAATATCATGCCTACTTGCAGAGCGAAAAAAAAACCTTCCCCTGAAACCCGCCGGGAAACGGGGCTGGTGCCTTTGCCCGAAGAGGTTTTGCTGACCATCGAGGTCGATGGCCGCCCCCTGAGCCGCCTGAGCTGCTCGCCCTGCGACCGCAGGGAACTGGTTCTGGGCTGGCTTTTCTCCCAGGGACTGCTGCAGACCCCGGGCGATGTCGTCGCCCTACGCTTTCAGGCCGACCGGGCCCTGGTGCGCTTGCGGCCCACAGCCGCGCCGCGCCTGGAACAATATCACCCGGTCCAGGTGGTTGCTTGCTCGGGCGGCGACGTGCAGCCGGGGCTGTTCTCCGACCCGCCCAAAACAAAAAGGAAATACGCTTTCACCCTGCCGCAGGCGATCCGCCTGATGGAGCAGCTGCCCGGGCGAACCCCCCTGTTCAAAAAGCAGGGCGGCATCCATTGCTCCATGCTCGTTGATATGCGGGAGCGGAGCATCCTGGTCAGCCGGGAGGACATCGGCCGCAGCAACAGCGTGGACAAGGTCATCGGCTGGGGGCTCGTCCACGGCGCTGATTTCGCTCGCACCGCCCTTTTCATCACCGGCCGCGTTTCTGCGGAGATGGCCCTGAAGGTGCTGCATGCCGGCATCCCGGCCCTGGTTTCCCAGACCACCCTGACCGGCAAGGCCCTGGAGATCGTGCGCCAGAGCGGCCTGACCCTGATCGGCCATGTGCTCAAACCGCGCCCCATCCTGCTCAATTTCTAATCAGAAGCCGAAACTTCCCAGAATTTGAATCCTCCGGGTTCTTCTGTTATTATGCAAAAAATGTATGGAGGTATGACAATGGAAGCACAAAGCCTGCAGAGCCTGATCGAAAAAGCGGTTCGCAATGAGGAGGAGGCCCGGGCCTTCTACCTCGGCCTGTTCGACCTGGTACAGGATCCCCTGGCCAAGGAGACGCTGCAATACCTGGCCGGCGAGGAGCTCGCCCACAAGGAATTCCTGCTGGCCTATCTTAAAGGCGAGAAAAAATTTGTCGCCCTGGCCATGGACGCGCCCATCGATTACCATATCGCCCAGTACGCCGACAAACCCGACCTTGAGAAAAACATGAACAGCAGCGAGGTCTACCTGGTGGCCGCCCACCGCGAATGGAATTCATACAATTTTTACAAGGGCCTGGCCGAGGCGCAGCCCGGCGGCGAAGTCAGGGACATGCTGCTGCAGATGGCCAACCAGGAGCTGAAACACAAGGAAAAGGTCGAGTACCTGTATTCCAACACCGCTTTCCCGCAGACCTCCGGCGGCTGAGTGTCCCCCTTGACGAAGCCCGGAAAAACGTTCCGTCTGCCCCATACCCTGGTCCTGATCTTAATCCTGCTGCTGGGCGTTTATGTGCTCAGCCTGGTCATTCCCTCGGGCGAATTCCAGCGGGTGAAAAAAAGCTTCCAGGGGGTCGAACGCCAGGTCACCCTGCCCGGGACCTACCGGCAGATCGAAAAAAGGCACCTGGGCCCCGAATGGCTGGTCATCGCCCCGGTGCGCGGCTTCGCCGACGGGGTTCTGATCATTTCGCTGGTTTTCATTTTCGGGGGCGTCTTCGGCATCCTGCAGAAAACCGGGGCCATCGAGGTCGGCATCCAGCGGTTATCGGCTTTCTTCGCCGGCCGCCGCAAGCTGAAGCGGCTGGTCATCCCGGCGCTGATGATCGTGTTCTCGCTGGCGGGCAGCACCTACGGCATGTCGGAGGAAAGCATCCCCTTCGTGCTGATCTTTATCCCGCTGGCCATCTCTCTGGGCTACGATTCGATCGTCGGCGTCGCCATCCCCTTTCTCGGGGCCGCCGCCGGTTTTGCCGCCGCCTGTTTCAACCCTTTCACCGTGGGCATCGCCCAGGGTTTTTCCGACCTGCCGCTCTATTCCGGCCTGGGCTACCGCCTGGTGTTGTGGTTTCTGGGCACGGCCATCATCGTGACCTTCGTGATGGTCTATGCCGAGAAGGTGCGCAAGAAACCCGAATTGAGCCCGGTCCATGAATTGGACCGCGGCCGCAGTGCGGACACGGCATCAGCATCGTCGGCGCCGGCCTGGGGCCGGCCGCAGAAGACGGTGCTGCTCATCCTGGCGGCGGGCATGGCTTGGCTGGTCTACGGCATACTGGTCAAAAAATGGTACATGGAAGAGATCGCCGCCCTGTTCCTGGCCATGGGCATCCTTTCCGGATTCGCCGGCAAACTCAAACCCAGCCTCATGGCCGAAAGTTTCGTCGCCGGCGCCCGCGACATGATGAACGTCGCCTTCATCATCGCCTGCGGCCGGGCCGTGCTCATCGTATTGCAGCAGGCCCTGGTGCTGGACACCATCCTCTATTATTCAGCGGCCCTGATCGCCTCGGTGCCGCGCCTGCTCACCGCCCAGATCATGTTCCTGACCCAGAGCGTCATCAATTTTTTCATCCATTCCGGCACCGCCCAGGCAGCCCTGACCATGCCGGTCATGGCCCCCTTGAGCGACCTGATCGGCATATCGCGCCAGACCACGGTCCTCTCCTTCCAGCTGTGCGAGTTCATCAACCCCATCCTGCCCACGTCGGCCGTGACCATGGGCGTGCTGGGCGTGGCGCGCATCCCTTACGAAAAATGGGCCAAATGGTTTTTGCCGCTGATGCTGATCCTGATGGTCTTCAGCCTGCTGGCGCTGCTGCCGCCGGTGCTGATGCACTGGGGGCCGTTTTAAATAAAGTAATAAGTCAAAAAGTGTAGGGGCGGGGTTAAAACCCGCCCCTATATTAATCAAATTCCAATAAATTTCCGAGTTTAAAATTACGATGACCAAAACCAGGAAGTTGATTGGGGCAAGGGTCTACGGATTAAAGGGTCTGAAAACCGCAAGCGATCGCCGTCAGTGCGATTGCCACATCAACTCATCTACTCATCAACGGGTGTTCGTTTTCTTCGCATGGCCGGCGAACAGGTTCTGCAGAAGCAGATAAATAACGGGGGTCGCCAGCAGCGAAAGCAGGACCGAAATGCAGAGGGCGCCGATCACCGCGATGGCCAGCGGCCTGAGCATGTCGGCTCCGGAACCGATTCCGTAAGCCAGCGGCAGCATGCCCAGGGCGGCGGCCAGAGAAGTCATCAGCACCGGCCGCAGGCGCCGCCGGCCCGAGCGCACCAGGGCTTCGTTCAACGAGCACCCTTCATCCCGGCATTGCCCGACATAATCCAGCATCAGGATACCGTTCTTGGCGACGATGCCGACACCGATGATCGCCCCCAAGAACGATACGACATTGAGCGAGCTGCCGGTGAGCCATAACGCCAGGATTGTGCCGAACAAGGCCAATACCGCTCCGAAAACGATGGCCACAGGTTCGTAAAACGAACCGAACTCGATCAACAGCACGGTAAATACGAGCAAGATCGCCATCAGCAGAACCACCAGCAAATTAAAAAACGATTCCCGCTGCTGCTCGTATAAACCGCCGTACTCGATGCTGGCGGCGGGAATCGAGGCATCATTTTCCAAGGTGGCGCGTATCTCGTTCATGGCACTGCCCAAATCGCGCCCTTCCAGACGGCCGGTAACGGCAACGTCCTGGCGCAGATCATCACGGCGCAATTCATATTGACCGGGCTCCTCGACGATATCGGCCACCTGCGACAACTTGATAAGGGCGCCATCGGCCGTACGCAGCGGCAATTCGCGCAGCCTCGCCAGGTGGGAGATGAAAGCGGGTTCAACCTTGACACGAATATTGACCACGCGATCCCCTTCCAGAACGGAGGAAGCCGTCCGGCCCAGCATGGCGGTATTGACGGCCCCGGCGATATCAGCGGTGCTGATCCCGAATCGCTGCGCAGCGGCATAACGAACATGCAGGCTGATCGTCGGTCCGGTCGAGACGAGGCCGTTGAAGGTATCGACAACACCGGGAATCGCCTTGAGCTTGTTCTCGATTTCCACGGCTTTTTTCTTGAGGAAGGCGCTGTCTTTTGAGAACAGTTTCACTTCGATCGGCTGCGGCGACCACATCAGGTCGCCGATCAGGTCGCCCAGAATCCCCGGGAATTCCCAATTCATATCGGGAACGGCCTTGTTGAATTTGTTGCGCAATTCGCCAATGACCTCTTCGGTCGAGCGTGACCGGTTTGCTTTCAGCTTCACCAGAAAATCACCGTTGTTGGGCTCGGCGATGGCCAGGGCAAGCCGGGCGCCGGTACGCCGTGAGAAGCTTTCCAGTTCCGGGATCGACTTTAAAATCCGTTCCGCTTTTAAAAGCTGCCGGTGCGTTTCCGTCAAGCTGGTCCCTGGCGGGCTGAGATAATCGATGACGAACCCGCCCTCATCCAGCTCCGGCAAAAATTCGCTCCTGAGCTGCGTATACAAGCCGATGCCGGCCAAAACGACCAGGCCGCAGACGGCGAGCGTCAGCCGCGGCCGCTTGAGGACGGCACGCACGGCGCGTTCATAGATGCCGATCACCCGGGCCAGCAGCGGGCCGGTTGCATCCCCTTCCTTTGCCGAAGCGGCGACGTGCGGGCGGATGAAGAACGCCGCCAGCGCCGGCGTCAATGTGACGGCGAGCAGGAGCGACATGAGCAGGGCCACGACCATGGTCAATGCCAGGGAGCGGAAAAATACGCCGGTGATGCCCTCCAAGAACGCCAGCGGCAAGAATACCACGACCGGTGTCAAGGTGGAACCGACCAGCGGGCGATATATTTCGGACATGGCCCGGCCGATCGCCTCGAACTTGGGCAGGCCGCCGCGGATCTTGGTATGGATCGCCTCGACCACGACGATGGCATCATCGATGATCAGTCCGATGGCGGCGGCGATGCCGCCCAGCGTCATCAAATTAAAGCTGAGACCGGCGAACTTCATCACCAGCAACGTGGCCAGAACCGTGACCGGGATCACCAGGATGGCGATCAGGGTCGTGCCCCAATTTTTCAGAAAGAAATAGAGAATCAGGACAGACAGGAAAAGACCGAAGAAAATCGCTTCCCAGACGCTGGCCACCGATGAGCGCACGATCAGCGATTGGTCATAAAAAAACGCCAGCTTCAAGTCAGGAGAGAGATGCCGCTTCAATTCGCCGATCTCATCGTGGAGCCGCCTGGCGATATCGAGAATGCTGCCGTCGGGCTGACTGTGGATATTCAACAGCACCGCGTCCCGGCCGTCGGCGGTGACGATATTGAAAACGGGTTCGGGGCCGCGTTCGACAGAGGCGATATCGCGGATGAGGACCGGGTGCGAATTCGCCGCCGTCACGATGAAGTCTTCGATATCCTTTTTGGCATGTACCCGGCCGTCCACAACGGTCAAATAGAGTTTGTGGTTCTCCTCATGCAAACCAGATGAGGCGACCAGGTTGTTTTTTTCGAATGCATCCGCAACCTGTGACAAGGTGAGCCCGGCCGCGGCCAGCCGCAGCGGGTCAACCACGACATGAAACTCAGGGGCACGACCGCCGACCAGATTGACCCTGGCCACATCGGGGATGCGCAGGAAACGGGGCTTGATCTCATAACGGGCGATTTCCCAAAGATCGGATATTGAACGCGTTCCACTGGTCAAACTGACGCCGATCATCGGGAAATTGGAAAAGGTGGCGCGGAATACTTCGGCCTCGACGGTTGCCGGCAAACTGCCACGGGTCTGCTCAAGCCGGCCCAGGACGAAAAGTTCCGCCTTGGTCATGTCGACCTGCCAATTGAAAAACACATTGACCTCGGCCGCACCGCGCCCGGTGGCCGAACGGATCGTTGTCACTCCGGGGATGTCTTTCATCGCCTCTTCGATGGGCCGGGTGATCGTCGCCATCATCTCTTCGGACGGCATGACGCCATTGTCAATAAGCAGGACGACCCGTGGAAAATCGGTCCTGGGAAAAACCGACGAAGGCAGAGTCAGCGCGGCATAGGCGCCAGCCAGGCACAGGACGATCGTCAGGAAAATGACCGGCAGCGCCTGGCGCTCGGCGAATTGGTGAAGCGTACGTTTGCTTTCCATGTTTATTCAGCGCTTGCCTGTCGATTCTGCCGGCACGGTCATTTCCCCGTCGTTTGTTCAGCTTGCATCTTTTTCTTTTTCTCGGCAGCCGCGGCACTCACTGCTGAGCCGGCGATCACGATTTTCGTTTTGTCGGGCAGCCCGTAAGCGCCTGCGGTGATGACCTGCTGCCCTTCCCATAAACCGTCCGCCTCGACTTCCACCAGCCCGGCATCACGCAGTCCCGCTTTCACCGTTTGTTGCCGCGCATGATTGCCCTCAACCAGCATGATCGCCGGGTTGCCTTGGTCATCGTTCACCAGCGCCGCTTGCGGTACGGCCAGGCAGCCGGCGTGTTCGGCGCAGATGATGCGCAGGGCCAGGAAGCGGCCCGGCTGCAGCTTGACGCTTCGGGGAAAAAGGGCGCGCACCGTAACCGTATCCGATTTGGGATCGACCGCAGCCCCGACATAGATCAATTTACCTGCCGCAACGGTCGTTCGCACGTCTTTTCTATCGACTGCACTCCGGCCGTCAGCCCATTCAACAGCTTGGCCGGTTTTCAGGATGGCCGCCTCTGCGGCCGGTACGGACGCCGTTACGACCAGCCGTTCCAGGTTTACGACGTCGGCGAGAACGCCCGCTGTTTCGACACTTTCACCGGGGCGGACAAAAATCTGCGTGACCATGCCGTCGATGGGCGTGATGATCTGCAGCATTTTTTGCTGCATCTGGGCGTTGGCCAGTTCGTTGCGGGCGGCTTGCAGTTGCCACTCGGCCGCCTCGAAGTCCTTTTGGGCAGTTCCCTCGACCGCCAGCAGTTTTTTCTGCCGTGCAAAGGAAATTTCGGCAAAAGCCAGCGACTGTCTGGCTTTCTCCACCGCCAGATCGGCAAGGCGGCTGTCCAGCTTGAACAAGGCATCGCCCTTGCGGACCAACTGACCTTCACGGCAATAGACCTGCTCCAGCACTCCGGCCAACGGACTGGCGATACTCGATCCGGCCGCAGCGGTGTTTTCCCCGGCCGGCTGGGCTTCCACCACGCCGTAGGCAACGACCGCGCCATGAAGAGTTGTGCGCGCGATCGCAGCCACCTCGACGGTCACTTCGGCTTCGATCTCTTCGCCGGCAGCGGAACTTTCCCTTATCAGGCCGCGCCAGACGACGACAGCGATGATGAGAACAATAACCAGGACGATGAGGATCATTCTATGGCGTCTGTTCATGGTGTCCTCTCCTTCAGAGTTTGCAGCGCCTCGGGGGCGACCCGCAATTTTTCCGGCGCCCACTCCAATGTGTTCTGCATGGCGTTTTCAAATTCCCCGATCGCTTCCTGCATATTGACAAGCGCATCCAATCGGGACATGCGGGCGGCATTCAACTCCAGCCTGCGCGCCAGGAGGTCGGCTTTTGATATTTCTCCGATTGCATGCATGGCCGCGGCGGTTTTTTCCTGTTTTTGCAAATGGTTCAGCAACTCATCCGCCGCCTCCGCCTGGGGAAGAGAAGACTTGATTCCCTCCCGCGCACTGTCTATCCCACTGATGATACCCGCCTGCAATGCCAAAAAGCGCGCGGCCGCTTCAGAGCGGCGCGCTTCGGCTTCGGCGATCGGGCCGCGGTTACGACTGAATACCGGCAAACTGAATGTGATCCCCAGTGTCCATTTGCTTTGCGATTGGTCCAACTCGTATCCCGGTCCCAGATGGATATCGGGGTATTGCCGGGCCACTTCGAGCTGCAATGCCGACTGGGCGGCGGCATATTCGGCCAAAGAGCTCAAGATGTCGCTTCGGGAAGTCAGGGCGCGCAGACGCGCTTCCTTATCAGCTATTTTGACATCCAATCGCTCAAAGTCAGCAAACCGCAAGGTCAGGCCCCTGACGGCCTGAAGCGGAACGCCGATGGCCGCGGCGAGATTTACCCAGGCCTGGTCGCGAGCTTTCTCCGCAGCGAACCACTCCAGGCGGCTCGATTGCCATGCCATGCGCACCTGGGCGACCTGATAGGCCGAGACGGCGCCGGCGTCATATTGCGCCTCGGCGATCGCCGTATTATCGGCGAGGGCACTTACTTTTTCCTTGAGCAGCACAAGGGATTGCTCAGCCCCGTATAAGGCAAGCATGCTTTGGCGCAAACGGCGGTACACCTGCCAGGCGACGGCCTGGATGTTGAGGTAGGCCGCCCGGTCAAGCCGGCGGGCCTGGGCGATGCGGATACCGCGTTTCCCGGCCGTTTCAATGGTGATGTCAAGGCTGAAACCCGGGCTCCATCTCGACCCTTCGCCTGCAGGGAGGGAACGGTTGTAGGTGACAGCAGAAGAGAAATCGGGATTGGGCCGCTCACCCGCCGTGATCCTGCCGGCCCTGGCGACTCCCCATTGCGCCCGCGCCACATCGAGATCGGGATGGTAAAACAGGCTGGCCAGCGTCAGCGTTTTGAGTTCCCACGATTTTATTGGCCACTCAGGGGTCTGTCCATTGATCTTGAAAAACTCCTTCAACTCCGTCGCGGCCAGCGTGCGTTTTTCAAAATCGCCGAGCATGCTTTCAGCGAGGATGGGTTTGTCATGAAAGCGCACGCAAGCCGAAAGACAGACGGCAGCCATTGACAGAAAACAAATTCTATATTTCCAGGATATCGTCATCTTGAAATAATATGTTGAAAACAAAGCAGGCGGCATTTTCTTGCATGCTTAAATGATGGTTGGGGAACTGCCGCTAGCCAAAATGGCACAAGGATACAATGGAAGTCTATCACCGCGAAGGCCTTCCGGGAAAAAACATTTGCCCGGGTTCCTGAAAGAGTTCGGCATGAATTCTTTTCATAACCGTATGCCGGCATTGCCGGCCATTGAGTTTTACCTTGCATGGGATTAGAATAGCATGCAAATGAACATTTTAAAATAAATAAATCCCATGGGAGACGAAATGAAAAAATATTTCAGCAATGGATCTTTATTGGCCCTGGCGTTGGTCCTGTTCCTGTCCGGCATGGAACTGCAGGCCGGACCGAAGCCGGCAGGATATCATCTTTTAAAAAAAACCGTGCTGGGCGGTGAAGGGTTCTGGGACTACCTGGCCCTGGACACGCTAACACGGATCATGTACATCACCCATGGAACGGAAGTAGTGTGCTTCCAAGTCGATTCCAGCCGGAAATTGGCATCCATCAGCGGATTGCAGGGAGTGCACGGTGTGGCTTTTGCCGTCAAGCTTGGCCGCGGCTACGTCAGCAACGGCCGGTCCGACAGTTTGACCGTTTTTGATCTCAAGACCGGGGAAAAATCGGCCGAGATCAAGACCGGGGCCAATCCCGACGCCATCCTGTACGACGATTTCAGCGGCCGCCTGTTCTCTTTCAACGGCCGCAGCGCCGACGCCACCGCGGTCAATGCAGCCGACAACAGCGTGGCCGGCACGATCCCGCTCGGCGGCAAGCCCGAGTTCGCCCAAAGCGACGGTAACGGCACCATTTTCGTCAACATTGAGGATAGCAGCGAGATCGCGGCATTCGACAGCCGGAGCCTTGAAGTCCTGCGGCGCTGGAAGCTGGCCCCGGGCCAGGAGCCGAGCGGCCTGGCCCTGGATAAAAAAAACCGGCGCCTGTTTTCCGTCTGTGCCAATAAAATGCTGGTGGTCTCCAACGCCGACAGCGGCGCCATCGTCGCTACGGCCCCCATCGGCGCAGGCTGCGACGGCGTCCGCTTCGACCCAACCAGCGGACTCATTTTCAGTTCCAACGGCGAGGGGACCATGACCGTGATTCGCCAGGTTGCCCCCGATCAATATGAAGTCGTGGAAACCGTGGCCACTGCCCGCGGCTGCCGCACCCTGGAGCTTGATCTTCAGACTCATCATGTGTTTGTGGTAACCGCGGAATTTGCCCCGGCTCAAGCGGCC
>Ga0268280_1000532_pt1 | contig 31212 bp, 29 predicted proteins | sample saktaG_9_FD_190139 | JGI IMG/M metagenome (GOLD analysis project Ga0268280, IMG submission 190139) | Saline water microbial communities from Sakinaw Lake, British Columbia, Canada - sak_2011_5_24_40m | ecosystem: Environmental > Aquatic > Non-marine Saline and Alkaline > Saline ...
CGATGGTCAAGGATATCAGGGTTATTCTCATCAAGTTCTGCGACCGGCTGCATAACATGAGAACTCTCGAGTCTCTTCCGGAACACCGTCGTTTGAAGATCGCTCTTGAAACCAGGGATATATACGCGCCCCTTGCGCACCGGTTCGGTCTTGGAAAAATGAAGGTTGAGTTCGAAAACCTTGCGCTCAAGTACATTGATCCGGAAATGTATGATTTTCTTCTGCAGAAGGTTCGTCTGAGCAGGGGAGAGCGGATCAACTATCTCAATAAAATGATCATCCCTATCAAGGCCGACCTTGAAAAACAGGGATTCAAGGTGGAGGTTCAGGGCCGGGCAAAGCATCTTTTTTCGATATACAACAAGATGCGCAGCAAGAACAAGACTTTTGAGGATATTCACGATCTCTACGGGATCAGGGTAATCGTCGATACGGAACGAATGGCCGACTGCTTTGCCGTCTACGGGTTTATTACCCAGAAATATCCTCCTGTTCCGCAACACTTCAAGGACTATATTTCCATACCGAAGCACAACGGTTACCAGTCGCTTCATTCAGCCATTATCGGTCCCAAAGGCAATATGATCGAACTGCAGATCCGCACCAAGCGGATGCATGAGTTTGCCGAGCTCGGTGTTGCCGCCCATTGGCGCTACAAGGAAAAAATATCAAGGGATGACGCACACATTGATTCATTCCTGCGCTGGGCAAGAGAGCTGATAAAAGATGCGGATTCAGCGGCTTCCTTTATGGAGGGATTCAAGCTTAATCTCTATCATGATGAAATCTACGTTTTCACTCCGAAAGGGGATATGAAAACCATGCCTGCCGGAGCCACACCCATAGATTTCGCCTATGCCATCCATACCGAGGTCGGCAACGGCTGTATCGGCGCAAAGGTCAACGGCAAGATTGTCCGGCTGAACGCGCAGCTTAAGTCCGGCGACCGGGTTGAGATCATTACCTCGAAAAACCAGAAGCCGAAATCCGACTGGCTTAAGATCGTGGTGACCCAGCGTGCAAAGCTGAAAATACGATCAGCCATCAATGAGGAAAGGCGGATGCAGATCGAGAAAGGTCGAGGCATGTGGGAAAAAATGATTACCGGCACCAAAAAGCTTTTTTCCGATAACGATATAATCCGTCAGGTCAAGCGGTACGGCATCAAAACTCCGGCGGATTTTTTCAGCGCTCTCGCCAGCCAGCAGATCAGCGGAGAAGAGGTCATCGAACGGGTTACAAGCTCCCGCAAGGAGGAGCCTGCCGCGAAAACCCTCAGTGATGAAACCCGTCAGGTTGAGGATTATCTGCAGATCGCCCGCCATGATCAGGAGCATGAAGGTGCGGTTTCAAAGAAGGATGAGGTCATTATAGCCGGAATGACCAATATTGCCTATTCATATGCCAAATGCTGCCAGCCTGTTCCCGGAGACGATGTGATCGGATTTGTTACAGCGGACGGGGTCGTGAAGATTCATCGCAAGAACTGCGCCAATGTCAGTAATGAGAACCTGCTGAAAAGCGAACGGATTGTCTCTGTGTCATGGAACCGGAAAGTCGAGACCGATTTTCTTGCCGGCATAAGGATAGTCGGTGAAGACCGTCTGGGCATTATGAACCAGATCACGACGGTCATTTCCAAATTCGACACCAACATCCGCAGCATCTCGCTTAACGCCCGTGACGGGATGTTTGTCGGCACCATGATGATCTATGTTCGTAATGCGGAAAAACTTAACACTCTTATGGACAAACTGAAAAAAGTGCAGGGCATCTTTACGGTCGAGCGCCTGATCAGCTGACCGCGCCGGGTGTAACCCGGTGGGGGATGCAATCCGTCTGGAAATAATTTGTATATTTTTTTGAAATGATGATACCAACAGCAAAACAAGAACGAGGAGATGAATTCATGAAAGTTTCAATGGCAAGACTCATTGCATTTTTTCTTTTTTTCAGCACACTTTACGGATGCGGCTATAATTCCATCCAGCAGAATGAGGAATCGGTCAACCGCTCATGGGGCGATCTTGAGTCCCAGCTGCAGCGGCGTGCCGATCTTGTGCCGAATCTTGTTGCAACAGTCAAGGGCGCGGCCAACTTTGAAAAAGAGACACTGACCGCAGTGGTGGAAGCAAGAGCAAACGCCACATCCATCAAGCTTACACCTGAAATGCTCAGTGATCCTTCGGCAATGGCAAAATTCAGCAATGCCCAGGGTGAGCTTTCCTCAACCCTTTCCCGCCTGCTTGTCACGGTTGAGCGTTATCCCGAACTCAAGGCCAATCAGAACTTCAGAGACCTTCAGAATCAGCTGGAAGGCACTGAAAACCGTATCAGCGTTGCCCGTCAGCGATATAATGCAGCTGTCGAGACTTTCAACTTCTCGATCAGGCGGTTTCCGAACTCCTTGACCAACTCTCTTCTGCTGAAACTTAAAGCCAAGGCATACTTCAAGGCTGATGAAGCCGCAAAGGCTGTCCCGTCGGTTAAATTCTGATTCTGCACCTACCTATGAATCCATTGGCGAGGTACGGTGGCAGGGCGGCTCTGTTACTGCTGGTTGCGCTGCTTCAGCTTGTGCCTTTCATCATGCTTCAGGCCGCAGGCGTTCCTGCACTTTCCGGGAGGGTGAACGACTATGCCGGAATGATATCCGCGCCGGTCAGGGCGGACCTTGAGCAGAAGCTGCAGCAGTTTGATGAGGCTGAGTCGACCCAGATTGTCATTCTTACCGTCACCTCTCTTGAAGGCGAACCGATCGAGGATTTTTCGATACGGGTAGCCGAGACGTGGAAAATAGGCCGCAAAGGCATCGATAACGGAGTGCTGCTTATTGTCTCAAGGGATGACCGCAAGGCGCGCATTGAGGTTGGTTACGGACTGGAAGGACGCCTTACCGATCTTCTTGCCGGACGTATTGTTGATGACGAAATTGTTCCGGCCTTCAAAGCCGGCCGGTTTGATGCGGGATTCACCAAAGGGGTATCGTCGATTATTGAGGCTGTCCGGGGAGAGTATAAGGCGAAAGCTCAGGATAAACATAAAGGTGACCGGCTCTCAATCCCTCTGCTGTTTATTATCCTTTTCTTTATTTATCTGATAGGCCAGATTTTCAGGGGCAAAGGAAACGGCGGTCCCATGGGGTACGGTGGTCCGGGCGGAGGATTTTATGGAGGCGGAGGCGGCTTCAGCAGCGGCGGAGGCGGAGGTTTCAGCGGTGGCGGAGGCGGTTTCGGAGGGGGCGGTGCATCAGGGGACTGGTAGATACCAAGATAAAAAAGAGGTCAAGATGACTGATCCCGCAGAAAAATTTCTTACCGGGCCGGAACGGCTCAGGATCGAGGAGCGTATCGCAGAGGCGGAAAAACGCACTTCAGGCGAAATCGTGGTCATGGTGGTTCCGTCAAGTTATCACTATCCTTTTGCAAGCCTGCTCGGCAGTTCCTTTCTTGCGATACTTCTCGGTATTGCCGTGACGCTGATTGCCGGAAAGGAGAGCATGTGGTTTTTTCTTCCTGTGTTCGGCATTTCGTTCATGATTCTTCACGAACTGACCAGGCGGATTCTGTTTCTTAAACGTCTTTTTGTCAGTAAATCGGACATGAAGGAAGAGGTTGAGGAAGCGGCCATTAAAGCGTTTTATTTCAGGAATATCAACCAGACGGCTGACCATACCGGTATTCTCCTCTACATATCCCTCTTTGAGCGTAAAGTCCGCGTTATAGCCGATAAGGGCATAAACGGAAAAGTTGATCAGGAAGTCTGGCAGGAAATTGTCGATACCATTGTCAGGGGAATCCGGAGCAAAGAGCCTGCCGGAGCGATTGTTGCAGCCGTTGACCGCTGCGGGGAGATACTTGCAGGTTATTTTCCTTTGAAGGCTGATGACCGCAATGAACTTGGCAACTCGCTTATCATAGGCCGGCAGCAGTGAGCAGAAGCTTTGATTGCCTGACAGCCGGCATATCCGGCTGTTCGGTATCGGTACATAAATACCTCCGATAACCTTTCGATTCTTCAGATCCGTTGAGGTCTGCATGTCCGGAAAATGTTTTTTCACCCTGCTCGGTAAGAAATCCGTATTCGTATATTGGCTATTATTATTATCCGGGTACCGGATGCGTGCCATCCGCGATTGAGTAATATCCGGGCCGGTTTCAATAAAAACTCTTTGATCTTTTCGTTTAATTGTTTTTTTATAGTGAGTTGTAACTCTCTTTCAATTATTTCAGAATAGGGTGGTTATGAAAAAAACAGCATTGTACTCATGGCATGAACAGGCCGGTGCCAAAATCATTGACTTCGGAGGCTACCTGATGCCGGTACAGTATGGCGGGATTATATCCGAGCATACTGCCGTGCGGAATGCAGCAGGGCTGTTTGATGTCTCCCATATGGGTAACTTTTATGTCAGAGGAAAGAGGGCTGCGGAGTATCTCCAGTACCTTACGACGAACGATCTTCAGAGGGCCGAAGTCGGACAGGCGCAGTACAATCTCATGCTCTATCCTCACGGGGGCATTGTCGATGATCTGATTATCTATCGTATTGACGCTGAAACTTTTTTTCTCATAGTCAATGCGGGCAATGCCCAAAAGGATCTTGAATGGATGCGGCAGCATCTCGGCGGATTTGAAGGGGTTGAACTCGAAGACCATACCGACACGCTTTCACTGATCGCACTTCAGGGTCCTTTTGCCATGAATATCCTTGCCATCGTTTTTCCTTCGATTGATTTTTCTGTTCTCGGTTCATTCCGGTTCTGTAAAACCGTTTTTCAGGGATCGGAACTCATCATTGCCGGAACAGGTTATACCGGCGAAAAGGGGGTGGAAATCTGTATGCCCAATGAAATTGCCCTGCCGCTGTGGGAAGCCCTGTTTCAAGCTGGCAGTGAGTACGGCATCAAGCCTGTAGGACTTGGAGCGCGTGACACTCTCCGTCTTGAAATGGGATACTCACTTTACGGGCATGAAATTGATCAGGACACCAATCCGCTTGAAGCAAGGCTGAAATGGGTTGTGAAAATGAAAAAAGGCCATTTTATCGGCAGGGAGGCCTGTGAGCAGGTTGAGATTAATCTGCAGCGTGGAGTTGCAGGGTTCAGTCTTGACGGACGGGTTCTTCCCCGACAGAACTTCAAGGTTTATAATACTGATCATCAGGAGATCGGCCGGGTGTGCAGCGGGACACTTTCACCGACATTGCAGGAACCTGTCGGCACCTGCAATATTGTTCTCGAGTATATCAAGCCCGGGACGCCCATTCTCGTTGAGGTTCGCGGGGCATACCATACCGGTGTGATCAGGAGCCTGCCGTTTGTTACAACATCGTTGGGCTGAAAGCAACAAGGCATTACAGGAGTAAGTGTACGGTGAAAATGAAAAAAGAGATCAGAAAAGTCAAGGGGAAGTCTCTTGACAGGGAGATGCTGCAAAAAGAGATAGCCGGCATCGTGCTTATGCTTTGCGCTCTTTTTCTGATAAGTGCCATTCTGAGTTTTTCTCCCGATGATGAAGCAAGTATCGGTGTGCTTGCATGGCAGGATATTTTCAGCAAGGCTGCCGGCAGGGCGGCTGAAAACATCCATAACCCGTTCGGATTATTCGGCGCGAGGCTCTCTGCATTTTTTATCCGTTCATTTCTCGGCTACCCGGTTATTCTGCCTGTAACGGCTGTTTTTTTTCTCGGGTGGTCACTTCTACGGGCGAAAAGTCTTAAACCGGCACTGCTGTTTTTTCTTTACAGTGTGGCGATTTCAATCGACATTTCCATCATGTTCGGGCTTACCTCCGCAGAATTCAGTGATAACTGGGCAGGTGCGATCGGAAGAATGCTGGCCGAGCTACTTTCAACGGTAATCGGTTTTCCCGGCGCATGGGTTCTTCTCAGCGTTATTGCATTTGTACTGACGATCTATATGGGGAAGGGCGTTTTCGCACTTCTTGCTCAAGCTGCGGGCGCTGCTAAAAAGAGTTTCATCAAACCGTTCGCCCTGTTGAGGGCAAGGCTTGATGAGCGGCGCAAAAAAAAAACTGAACTGCGGAAGCTGAAAAAGGAAGCAAGACAGCACATAGAAAAGGTGCCGGAACTTACGGTCACCCCGGATCAGGATGAGCGCTTTGAGCCGGCTTCAACTTCTCCGCCCTCTCCGTACGTTGAGTCATCTTTATTGTCTGAGTTTCCGAAGGATCCCGGAGAGCCTGAAATGATCATTCACCAGACTGTCCGCGAAAAAGAGGCTGATCTGGATGAGCGTCGTCTGAAAGTAAAAACCAAGGACAGGGAGCCTTACCGGTTCCCCTCGATAGATCTTCTGGAAAAAGTTCCGGATGATGATGATCGTATCGACGAGCACCATCTGGCCGAAAGCAAGCGGAAGCTGCTTGAGAAACTCAGAATCTACAAGATCGAGGTGAAGAGAATTTCAACCACTGTCGGTCCCAGGGTGACTCTGTTTGAACTGGAGCTTGAGCCTGATGTCAAGGTCAGCCGGGTGAAATCCCTCGAAAATGATCTTGCCATGGCTCTCTCGGCAAGGGGAATCCGCATCATAGCCCCCATTCCGGGAAAGAATGCTGTCGGTGTTGAGATTCCCAACGGGAAACCGAAAACAGTCTGGCTGCGCTCGGTGCTGCAGGTTGAAAAATTCAAAAACAGCACGATGATGCTGCCGATTGTTCTCGGTAAAACCATATCCAACGAGGTCTATATTGCCGATCTGGCCACAATGCCGCATCTGCTGATCGCCGGTGCTACCGGAGCCGGAAAATCGGTGTGTATCAATGTCATTATCTCCAGTCTGCTCTATGCCTGCAGTCCCGACAAGGTCAAGTTTGTGCTGATTGATCCGAAAAGGGTCGAACTGTTTCAGTACCAGCACCTGAAAAACCATTTTCTCATGCGGTTTCCAGGTATTGACGAGCAGATTATCACCGATCCCCAGAAAGCGGTCTATGCGCTCAGGTGTGTTGTAAAAGAGATGGAGATTCGTTATGAAACGCTTGAAAAGGCAGGTGTCCGCAATATCGGGGACCATAACCGCCGTATTCCGGAGGAGGCGCTTCCCTATATCGTTGTGGTAATTGATGAACTGGCCGATCTCATGATTACCGCAGGACGGGAGGTTGAAGAGCCTATCATCAGGATTGCCCAGCTTGCCCGCGCAGTGGGTATTCATCTGATTGTGGCGACCCAGCGGCCATCTGTCGATGTCATTACCGGCATTATCAAGGCAAACTTTCCTGCCAGGATTGCTTTCCAGGTGGCGAGCCGGGTTGATTCACGGACCATTCTCGACGGTTCCGGAGCTGAACAGCTTCTCGGTAACGGTGATATGCTCTATCAGCCGTCAAACCAGCCGAAATCGATGCGTATTCAGGGTCCATATGTCTCTTCGGGTGAGGTTGAAGAGATTACCTCTTTTATCGGAGCGCAGCATGCACTGAAGAATATCTATGTGCTTCCTGCTCCGGACCTGCAGAAAAACAATGGAATCCAGTCGTCCGGATATCAGGAAAAAGATGGCAGGGACAGCATGTTTGAGGAAGCAGCGAGACTTGTGGTGACACACCAGCAGGCCAGTGTTTCGCTGCTGCAGAGGCGTTTGCGGCTTGGGTTCAGCAGGGCGGGCAGGGTTATGGATCAGCTTGAACATTGCGGAATTGTCAGTGAAGCTGACGGCAGCAGAGCCAGGGATGTCCTCATCAACAATGAAGACTCCCTGGAGCTTTTATTGAGAAATCTTGAAGAGTGAGACTTTTAAACCGATTCTACCCGTGTGATTTCCGGGTTTGCCTTTTTGATCGCCTGTTCAACGCCTGCACGAAGGGTAAGGGTGCTCATCGGGCATGAACCGCATGCTCCAAGCAGCTTCACATCAACGACCATATCCTTTGTAATACCGACAAGCTGACAGTCTCCCCCGTCAACCTGGAGATAAGGACGCACGGTTTCAAGTGCCGCAATAACCCTGTCGTAGAGCGCATCACTGTTTGGCAGATATTCCTTACTGGTGCTCATGGTATAATTGGTTTACTATGATTGAAAATTATTTACTTCGTCATGCACAGCCCTAATATCAAACCTGCGGGGCAAAAAAACAATATCAAAAGTTACGGGTACCTCTTTTAATTTAGCCCCGCACAGGTCCGGGATACTGAGGAACTAATGAATAGAGGCATCCTTATGATTGTTTTCCGTTCTGTGCGGCATTGGTTATGGAGACCCTTCGGGCAACCTCCATCGCGGCCTGATTGATTGCTTTCGATGTCGCGGAATCCGGATGACCAAGCACATATGGAGTTCCGCTGTCACCGCCCTCCCGGACAGCCCTGTCGATCGGGATTGATCCGAGGAATGCAAGTTCATGGGTTTTGGCAAATATTTCACCGCCATGGTGGCCGAAAATATAGTCTTTTGTACCATCCGGAAGTTCGTAGTAGCTCATGTTTTCGATCAGACCGAGCAGCGGAACATCTACCTTGCGGAACATGCTGACGGCTTTCGATACATCGGCCAGGGCAACATCCTGGGGTGTAGTGACAATGACAACTCCGCTAAGTGGAATGGTCTGGGCAATGGTTATCTGAATATCTCCGGTACCGGGAGGAAGGTCGAAAATCAGATAATCAAGTTCCTTCCAGTCCACATCACTGATAAACTGTTTGATGGCGTTCGAAGCCATGGGTCCCCGCCAGATTACAGCCGTATCGGGATCGATCAGAAAACCGATAGACATCAGTTTTACACCGTACTTTTCCAGCGGAACGAGGTTTTTGTCAACGACTTCAGGTTTCGCATCGGACAGTCCGAACATTGTAGGAATACTCGGTCCGTAAAGGTCGGCATCAATCAGCCCGACTTTTGCGCCTGTTTGAGCAAGGCTGACGGCAAGGTTTACCGCAACGGTCGACTTTCCGACGCCGCCTTTTCCTGATGCAACCGCTATGATGTTTTTAACCGTTTTCAGCGGACGGTCATGATCGCAATGATGATGGCCGCAGGATGAAGTCACTTTCGACGTCATGTTCACCGCTATGGCTGATACCCCTGGCACAAGAGTTCTTACGGCATCGATACAGGACTGTTTGATATGCTCTTTCAGCGGACACGCCGGGGTGGTGAGCACCACCGTAAATGAGACATTGTTTGCGGCATCAATGACGACATCCTTTATCATGCCGAGAGTGACCAGATCATTTTTGAGATCGGGCTCCTGAACGGTGCCGAGCGCATGAATGATCCGGGTTTCCAGTATTGTAGACATAAAGTTCATGGATTTTAGGCGGTTCTGAAAAAAAAGTCACGTTGCGTTTCGGTTCTCATCCTTTATTTCTTGAGGAAGCGCATTGAAACAGGAACTCCTTCGAGATTGAAATGCTCGCGCAGTTTCTTTTCAAGAAACTTTCTGAAATTGCTCTGCAGAAGCTCCGGGTCATTACAGAAAAACGCAAATATCGGCCAGGGGGCTTCAATCTGGGTCATGTATTTGATTTTCAGCTCTTTGCCTGATTTTGTCGAGGGGTGCGTTTGTGAAAGCGCTTCCTCAAGGAAGCGGTTAAGAGCGCTGGTGCTGATTTTACGGGACCGGTTACGGCTGATCTCCTGTGCCGTGTCGATTGCACGGTAGAGGTTCTTTTTTGTGAGCGCCGAAATAAAAAGCACCGGGACATAGGAAAGGTTACCCATGTGGGAACGGAGGTTGTCCTCGTAGAGCTTGCTTGTTTTCGAATCCTTTTCGATCAGGTCCCATTTGTTTATGAGAAGGAGAGCCCCTTTCTTCCGTTCAACAGCCATATTGATGATTTTCATATCCTGCTTTTCAAGGCCGGGCTGGGCATCAAGCATTACCAGGGCAACATCGCATCGTTCAATGGCTTTTTCAGTTCTCAGTGAGCTGTAATATTCGATGCCGGCATCGATTTTTGTCCGTTTGCGCAGTCCGGCAGTATCGATCAGGATGAACTCCTGTTTCTTGCGTGTAAAGCGGCTGTCGATCGCGTCACGTGTTGTTCCGGGTATGTTCGACACAATCAGGCGGTTTGAACCGAGAAGGGCATTGACAAAGCTCGATTTGCCGACATTGGGCCTTCCGAGCACGGCAAGCTTTATTGCACTGTCCTCCGTATCGGATATCTGATCAATCGATGGGAGCGCCTCAAGGATCTCGTCAAGAAGATCGGCGACTCCGCTCCCGTCTTTGGCGGAAATAAAATAGGGCTTTGTAAATCCGGTACTGATAAATGACTCGGCTTCAAAGGTGAGTTGCGGGGATTCGACCTTGTTGACGACAAAGAAAAGCTGCTTGTGCTGGAAGGTACGCTGCAGAAGTCTTGCGAGTTCAAGGTCCTCATAAGAGAGACCGGCGCGTGCATCGGTGAGCAGAACAACGATATCCGCGTCACGTATAGCCATAAGAGTCTGTTCAAGCATGGCCATGCTGATGATGTCCCCGTCAGCGTTATAGCCTCCGGTATCCATCAGAAGAAACTGCTTTCCCTGCCACTCCCCCTCAGCGATGTGCCGGTCTCTGGTTACGCCGGGGGTACTGTCGACAATGGCGCTGCGCTGTCGCAGGATCCTGTTGAAAAGGGTGGATTTCCCGACATTCGGTCGGCCCACCAAAGCAATTAAAGGCTTCATAAGAACTGATGCGGTCTTGGTAAAAAAAGCTTTTCAGGGTTCCTCCGGGAATTCCTGATGAGATATAAGGTATAATTTGTAGAATTAAGTGGAATAATTTACATTGATGAACTTTATTTTTCGGAAAAGTCCAGTTAATCTATAGTTAGAGCATGAGCAAGACGTTAAGTTTCAAAACATATTCGGCAAAGCCTGCAGAAGTCGAGAGGAAGTGGTATGTGGTTGATGCCGAAGGCCAGGTATTGGGCAGAATGGCTTCAGAAATTGCCAAAGTCCTCAGGGGCAAGCACAAACCGCAGTTTACGCCGCATATTGACACCGGAGACTTTATTGTGGTGACCAATGCGGAGAAAGTTGCTCTCAGCGGAAAAAAACAGGAGCAGAAAACCTATTTTTCCCACTCCCAGTATCCGGGCGGTGTCAAGATTGATCATGTTAAAGACCTTCTGAAGAAAAAACCTGAAAAAATCATCGAACATGCCGTATGGGGAATGTTGCCGCACAACAATCTCGGTCGCCAGCTTTTCAGGAAACTCAAGGTCTATACCGGCTCGGGGCACCCGCATGCTTCGCAGTCTCCTGTTGAAATGAAAGTAAACTAAACAATAAAGAATAGGGCATGAAAGAGGTTATCGATACAGTAGGCCGCCGCAAGACATCCGTCGCCAGAGCGATTATGACTCCGGGAAAAGGCCGGGTTATTATCAACAAGCTGCCGGTTGAAGAGTATTTCAAAGACGAATTCAAGCGCCAGCAGGCACTCCGCCCTCTTGTGCTTACCGAAAAAGCTGAAGAGTTTGATGTCAAGGTCAACGTTCATGGTGGCGGCGTCAGCGGCCAGTCAGGAGCAGTCAGCCTTGCAATTGCCCGTGCCCTTACCGAGTTTGACGAAGCCGCCCGTGCCATACTTAAAACAGAGAAGCTCCTGACCAGGGATCCCCGGATGGTCGAGCGGAAAAAATTCGGAAGGAAAAAAGCCCGCAAACGTTTCCAGTTCTCGAAACGTTAATCCGTATTATTTCATTGGTATTTCAGAACACAATTTCGCATATCATGCCATTCTGAAAACAGTTCAGATGAAGCTTTCCGGAAGTGTCCGTCGCCTGGCGGCGGATACCGGTCAGTATATGCATGGTAGAGGCAACAACTAAATAAAAAAGGCAGCCATGTCACATTTTCAGCTTGAAGAGATGCTCCGCGCAGGAGTCCATTTCGGCCATCTTGCCCGTCGCTGGTGTCCGAAAATGAGGCCGTACATTTTTATGGAAAAAAACGGCGTTCACATTATCGATCTCCAGAAAACTCTCGTGCTTGCCGATGAGGCCCTCAAGGCGCTTGAAGCTATCGCACAGACAGGAAGGGAGGTTATGTTTGTCGGGACCAAAAAACAGGCCAAGCTCATTATTTCCCAGGAAGCAGAGCGTGCCGGCATGCCTTATGTCTGCGAGCGCTGGCTGGGCGGTATGCTTACCAACTTTTCGACTATCCGTCAGAGCATCAGGCGCATGAACTCCATTGACAGAATGGCTGTTGACGGGACCTTCGATATGATTACCAAAAAGGAACGCCTCATGCTTGCCCGTGAAAAAGAGAAGCTCATGAGGATTCTCGGCGGTATTGCCACGATGACAAGGCTTCCTGCCGCACTGTTTATCGTTGATATCAAAAAAGAACATATCGCTATAAAGGAAGCCCGTTCACTCGGTATTCCGATTATCGCCATGGTTGATACAAACTGTGATCCGGAGCTGGTTGATTATGTTATTCCTGCAAACGATGATGCCATCCGCTCCATAAAGCTTATGGTCAAGGCTGTTGCAGATACGGTCATCAATGCCAGGGCGCAGAAAGTCGAACAGGAGGTTCTCGCCGAAATATTGGATGAAGATGTGGCTGATGGTGAAGCCGAAGAAATCAGCGAATAAGTAACGTTTATCATATAACAAGAGCGAAATATTCAATGAGCCAGATTTCAGCAAAAGACGTTAAAAATCTTCGTGATATAACAGGTGTCGGTATGATGGACTGCAAAAAAGCCCTTGAAGAGAGCGGAGGGGAGATGCAGAAAGCTATCGAATATCTGCGCAAGAAAGGTGCCGCCCTCGCGGCCAAGCGTGCAGACAGGGAAGCCGGTGAGGGACTGGTCTGCATTAAAATGACTCCGGATCACAAAGCCGGTGTCATACTTGAACTGAACTGTGAGACCGACTTTGTTGCAAGGGGTGATGTCTTCACCGCTTTTGCCGGAGCAATCGGTGACCTTGCCCTTTCAACCCGATCAACCTCGCCTGACGCCGTCAAGAAGCTTGCGCTCGGAGAGGCATACGGTGGAGAGAGTGTTGACGATGCCATGAAGACGATGACCGGCAAACTGGGTGAAAAGATCGAGCTTAACCGCCTGGTTTACTGTGATGCGCCGGACGGTATTGTTGAGGCATATATTCATCCCGGAGCACAGCTTGGCGCGATCATTCATGTCGCAACCGATAAGCCCGGTCTTGTAAGGGAACTGGCAAAGGATCTTGCAATGCAGGTTGCAGCAGCAGCTCCTATTGTTACCGATCGCAGCTGCGTGCCGGCGGATTATATCGCAAAAGAGTCGGAAATATATCGTCAGCAGGCTCTCGAACAGGGAAAGAAGGAAGAGTTTGTTGACAGGATTGTTCTCGGCAGACTTGAAAAGTATTACCAGGAGGTTGTGCTCAGTGAGCAGTCTTTTATCAAGGACAGCAGCACCAGAGTATCTGATGTACTCAATGAGTTTCGAAAGAAGCATCAAGCGAAGGTTGATGTTGCAGGATTTGTCCGCTACCAGTTGGGAGCGTAAGAAAAAAGCCTCGTTATTCGAGGCTTTTTTTTTGTTTTGAATTTTCTGGATCTGATTTTATTAACTCACTCTCCCGGAGGACAGGGATATGCTGCGATACAAGCGAATCTTGCTGAAATTAAGCGGGGAAGCACTTGCAGGAAATGAGGGTTTCGGAATTAATGCCGCTATGCTTGACCGTTACGCAGAGGAGATAAGGGAGGCGCGTGAAATGGGCGCTGAAATTGCGATAGTAATCGGTGGAGGCAATATTTTTCGGGGTATTTCAGAGGCAGCTGCCAAAATGGACCGGGTTCAGGCCGACTATATGGGTATGCTTGCAACGGTGATCAATGCCATCGCTTTTCAGGATGCGCTTGAACGCAATGGCGTCTTTACCCGACTTCAGACAGCAATAAATATGGAGCAGATGGCCGAGCCCTTTATCAGACGCAGGGCTATCCGTCATCTTGAAAAAGGGAGGGTTGTTCTTTTCGGTGCAGGCACAGGCAATCCGTATTTTACCACTGATACGGCAGCCGCTCTGAGGGCTATCGAAATTGAAGCAGATGTTATTGTTAAAGGCACCAGGGTTGACGGTGTCTATGATTCCGATCCTGAAAAAAATCCTGATGCTCAGTTTTTCCCGAAAATTTCCTATCTCGATGTCATCCGCAAAAATCTCCGGGTTATGGATATGACCGCCATTACCCTCTGCAGGGAAAATGTTCTGCCCATTGTCGTGATGAATATGAATGAAAAAGGGAATTTTACCAGGCTGCTGCGTGGAGAAACAATCGGTTCGCTGGTACAGGGTGACGTGAGCTAACAGGGATTTTCACTGTCAGGGCCGGTATGAAAAAAAAACCTGATAACGGGCTGGATTTCCCGCCATTCAAATCCGCGGTTACGAAGGAAAACCTCAAGCTTTTTTTTCCGGTCCGTTTCCGTTGCACCGCGGAGTGAAGCGAATTTCTTTTCCGCGGCCAGCCGGCAGGGTTCCTGGTTGTCATATTCGTCAAGCAGTTCGGCAATAAGGTTTTCCGGAACCCCTTTATTCCGGAGCTCACAGTGCAGTTTCAGCTTTCCTGACGGTTTGCGTCTTGAGCGGCTTCTGATAAGTTCCATACCGAAAATCCGGTCGTCAAGCACGCCCTCCCGGGTCAGTTTCTCAAGTACATTGTCAATGATCTCTTTGCCGTACCCTTTTTTCAGGAGTTTACGCTCAAGTTCCTTCCGGCTGTGACTGCGCATCCCGATCAGTTTCAGTGCAAAAACCATCGGGCTCTGTGAATCGATCTGGGGCATTAACCTGAACGTTAAGGTGTTCTGATTTTTGAATGGCATGGAAGAGGTTCCCTGTAATGTAAGAGAGCGGACCGAGAATATATTCAGAAAAAGTTCAGGTGTAAAGGCAGAGCTATCTGTCGATATTGTTGACCCCTTGCTCATCAGAGGCCAATCCTGTTCAATGATCCATGCATTCACCCGTGTTCACGGCATATGATCACACCGGAAGTTCTGCAACTCTTATTCTGTAAAAAAACCTACGGATTCTCTCCGTCTCCCATGCTTTTTCTCTCGCCTCAATTTTGCTATATTAAGTGCCTTAATTTATGTCCGTGCCGCTCTTTTTCAGGGGCGTCAACGGTATCATTTTATCAGTTAAGCTTCAAAGATCATGCCCCGCTATACTCCTGAACAGCTTGTCAAACGAAACGCTTCCATCTGGACCGATATTCAGATCATTCTTGCTCCGATCCAGTTTCTTTTTTTTGTGGCCGGTGTCATGACAACGCTCCTCTTTGCAAACAATCTTATTGATATCCGGTATTTCTATTGGGTCAGCATAGCGATTCTTTTTAAAACACTTTTTTTCGCCCTTCTTTTCATTACTGGAATGTTCTTTGAAAAGGAGGTTTTCAATAAATGGGTCTACTCAAAAGAGTTTCTGTGGGAGGATATCGGGAGCACCATTGCCGCATTCTTCCACCTGCTTTATTTTTTTCTGGCATATTTCGGCGCTTCAAACGAAGTGCTGATCATGGATGCATTTCTGGCCTATTTCACCTATGTGATTAATGCTCTCCAGTATCTTGTCAGAATTATTCTTGAAAAGCTCAACGAACGCAAACTCCGCATCGACGGTCAGATCTGACCGGTGCCGTTACTTCTGTCAAGATACTTTATGCACCATGAAATACAGTTTTAAAAGACTCTGGAATACAACTTTTCTTTTTGTCGGACCGGCATGGTATCTGCTCGTATGGATGATCTGGTCTTCCGGTCAGCTTCCGACAACAGGCGAACAGATCCCTTTTCTCTGTGTTGTGATTCCAGGCTTTCTGCTCATATATTGTTCGGGATTTTTTATTGAAGGGTGGCATAAAAAGAAGCAGAGTGTCCGTAGCTGAACCCGGCGTTCTCTTTCTGATTCCCGTTATTCATTAACCATACACGCCGCGAGCCGGCGTGAGAAGTATCATTACTTATGCAGAACCTCTGGAACGACGCTGATTTTCAAAGCTCCGTAAGAGAGCAGTGCAGTTCGCCCGAGATGCAATCTGAACTTGCCGAACTTGTCTATGCCTCCCGCCTGCTTGGCCGGGAAAGTTCGCTGGTGATGCACGGCGGTGGAAATACTTCAGTAAAATGCAAACTTGTTGATATTGTTGGCAACCGGGCTGAGGTCCTCCTGATCAAAGCCAGCGGTGTAGACTTGAGCCGTGTAACAGGCCTCGATTATACTCCGCTCAGGCTGGGTCCCCTGCGCAAGCTTGTTGAACTCTTCAGCCGGAATGACCGGATGAGCGAAGATGCAATTCGACGGTTTTCGACCAAAGAATTCAAACATCTCCTGCTCCTCAACATGTTCAGTCTTACTGATCATATGGCCGAGCAGAGGTTGACCCCCTCGATTGAAACGCTTCTTCACTCTTTTCTGCCGCACCGGTTCATTCTTCATACCCACTCGTTTGCCCTGCTCACTCTCAGCAATCAGCCTGACGGTGCAAGACTCTGCCGTGAAACGCTGGGTGAAAGCTTCGGCTCTGTCCCCTATATCAAGCCGGGTCTCGGGCTTGCCCGGGCTGCTGCCGGTGTTTATGAGGTGGATCAGGATATTGAAGGACTGGTTCTCGAGAAGCACGGCCTTGTCACTTTCGCTGATACTGCACATGAGGCCTATAATCGAATGATTGATGCGGTCAGCAGGCTTGAAGCGCGGATTGCCTTTGCAGGCAGAAAAATCTTCCCGCCGGCAGCTCTTCCTGAATCAATCGCTCCGGTTGAAGTGACAGCCCCGATCATCAGGGGAGCCTGTGTTGAGGAAAAATCAACCGGAACGCGCGAGTACCATCAGTTCATTTTTGATTTCCGGACCTCTCCGGTTATACTCGATTATGTCAACAGCGCGGATCTTGTCCGAATGAGCCAGAAAGGCGCCATGACGCCCGACTTTATCATACGGACAAAAAACAAGCCGCTCGTGGTTCCTGCGCCGGATGCCGCAGATCTTTCAGCGTTCAAGAGCGCGGTACATGATGGAGTGCAGCGATACCGCCAGGAATATATTGATTACTTTACTGCCCAGCAGCAAGCGGCAGGCATGGAGGTAACCATGCTTGATCCTCTGCCGAGAGTTGTACTTGTTCCTGGGCTCGGGCTTTTCGGGCTTGGTAAAACCGCTGAATCAGCCGCAGTCAATGCCGACATTGCCGCAAGTACAGCCTCGGCAATACTTGACGCGGAATCGGTCGGGACATTTGAATCCATCAGCGATCGTGAAGCCTTTGAGATAGAGTACTGGGACATGGAGCAGGCCAAGATGAACAAGGTTCATCACGATGTCTTTGCCGGTAAAATTGTCATGGTAACCGGAGCTGCAAGCGGAATCGGTCTGGCAACTGCCAGGGCATTCCGCCGGAAAGGAGCCGAAATCGTCATTCTCGATCTTACTCTTTCTTCGCTTGAGCGGGCAGCAGAGGAACTCGGCGGCAATGTTCTTGCGCTGACCTGTGATGTAACATCCAGGACCCAGATACGTTCGGCATTTGATGCCGTGTGCCGCCGGTTCGGCGGTGTGGATATTATCGTTTCGAACGTTGGTGCGGCTATTCAGGGCCGTATTGGAGAAGTGCCGGACGATCTGCTTCGCAAAAGCTTTGAACTCAACTTCTTTTCACACCAGTCCATGGCTCAGGAGGCGGTCAGGATCATGAAGCTGCAGGGTACAGGCGGCGTACTGCTTTTCAATGTCTCAAAACAGGCTGTAAATCCAGGCCCCGACTTCGGTCCTTACGGTCTGCCTAAAGCGGCAACAATGTTTCTTGTGCGTCAGTATGCACTTGATCACGGTCGTGACGGGATCCGTTCCAACGGCATCAATGCCGACCGTATCCGAAGTGGTCTGCTTACCGGGGAGATGATCAAAGCCCGGTCAACAGCTCGTGGTCTGAGTGAAAAGGAGTATATGGCAGGAAATCTCCTTCAGCTTGAGGTGACCGCAGAAGATGTTGCGGAGGCTTTCGTGCATCTTGCGCTTGAAACAAGAACGACCGGGTCAATCACCACGGTGGATGGCGGCAATATAGCAGCCGCTCTCCGCTGAACTGAAAAAACAATACAACCAGCAACCAAAACTGAAACGAGGAGACGCACCACCATGGCGGAATACGATAAGGACAAGCAGGCCAAAGAGTATCATCTTGATACCCCGGTCAACACCTATGGATTTTTTCTTAAGGGCGCCCACTCTCTTGACTGGGGGATGAAAAACCGCCTGTCGAGGATATTCCGGCCGGACACCGGAAAAACCGTGATGCTGGCCATCGATCACGGCTATTTTCAGGGGCCGACAACCGGTCTTGAACGCCCGGATGTCAATATCGTACCGCTCATGCCTTATGCCGATGCCATCATGCTGACCCGCGGCATTCTCCGCACCACGGTTCCTCCGAGCCTGACCAAAGCGGTGGTCATGCGCTGCAGTGGAGGACCAAGCATTCTCAAGGAACTGTCCGATGAGGAGCTTGCCGTTGATATTGAGGATGCAATCCGTATGAATGTGGCGGCAATAACCCTTCAGGTATTCATTGGAGGAGAATATGAGACCCGCTCAATCCGTAATATGACACGGCTTGTCGATATGGGCCTGCGTTACGGGATTCCCACCATGGCTGTTACCGCGGTCGGCAAGGATATGGTGCGCGATGCCAAATATTTCAGGCTCGCATGCAGGATGTCAGCTGAACTCGGTGCCCAGATCGTCAAGACCTATTATGTCCCCGAAGAGTTCGACACTGTTGTCGCTTCATGCCCGGTGCCTATTGTAATGGCCGGAGGCAAGAAACTTCCTGAACTCGAAGCGCTCACAATGTCCCGGAGGGCTATCGATGAAGGTGCATGCGGTGTTGATATGGGCCGCAATATTTTTCAGAGCGATGCGCCTCTTGCCATGATGAAAGCGGTGAACAAAGTCGTTCATGAAAAGATGACTCCTCAGGATGCCTATGAGTATTTCAATTCCATAAAAGCAGAAGGATAACCTCTAAGAGAGTGCTCCATCTGCAAGTCAGCTCTTTTGACCTGTCGCAGTATTATTGTACAGTTTGATTTTTTTAACGGGATCTCTTATGCAGTTCACGGCAGGCTGCAACAGGGGGAAATGAGGTGTTTTTATGAATACTGAGGATATCAAGGGTTTTTTTGCTTCAAGGGAGCAGCTTGACATGGCGGACTATCTGACGCTTGATTACTATCTGGAATGTGTGGGGGATATTGAAACTGCGCTTGCACATTTCTGCAGCGAACAATCCACAGCCCAGTGGAAACGTGTCGATCACGATGAAGACTTCCGGCCGAAGTATGCTGCAAAAGTAATCAGCCTGACGGTAGAGGGCGAACTTCAGGGGCTCAGTTATCCTGTAATGCATTCAGAATCCGGACCTGTTCATGCCTGCCGCGTCACTATTGCGCATCCTCACCGCAATTTCGGTCCGAAACTGCCGAACCTTTTGTCGGCAGTATGCGGCGAAGGTGTTTTTTTTACTCCCGGGGTGCCTGTGGTCAAACTGCTTGATATCGGGTTTCCTGAGTCCTTCCTGAGAGCCTTTGACGGTCCGAAATTCGGTATTGAAGGTATCCGGGATCTCCTGCAGGCGTATGACCGGCCCATCTTTTTCGGGGTCGTAAAGCCCAATATCGGTCTCAGTCCTGATTATTTTGCCGAAATTGCCTACCAGAGCTGGCTCGGCGGACTTGATATAGCAAAAGACGATGAAATGCTCGCCGATGTTGACTGGTCTACCCTGATCGAGCGCACCCATGCTCTTGGCGCCGCAAGACTGAAGGCTGAACGGGAGACCGGAGAGCCGAAAGTGTATCTTGCCAATATCACCGACGAGGTTGACCGGCTTATCGAGCAGCACGATATTGCAGTCGGCAACGGTGCCAATGCGCTGCTCATCAATGCCCTTCCTGTAGGTCTCAGTGCTGTCAGAATGCTGGCTAAACATACGAAAGTGCCTCTAATCGGCCACTTTCCGTTTATTGCCGCCTTCAGCCGGATGGAAAAATTCGGGGTGCATTCAAGGGTCATGACCAAGCTGCAGCGCCTTGCAGGTCTTGACTCGATCATTATGCCGGGATTCGGCAGCAGAATGATGACTCCCGAAGAAGAGGTAAAGGAGAATATCCGGGAGTGTCTGCAGGATTTCGGTCATATCCGCCGCTCCCTACCCGTACCGGGCGGGAGCGATTCCGCACTTACGCTGGAATCGGTATATCGCAAGGTAGGATGTGTTGATTTCGGTTTTGTTCCGGGCCGCGGCATTTTCGGTCATCCCATGGGTCCCAGAGCCGGTGCGACGAGCATCCGTCAGGCATGGACCGCTATTGAGCAGGGTATTCCGCTTGAAATCCATGCAGCCGGCCGGCCTGAACTTCAGGCAATGGTTGACGGTGCAAACGGAAAAAGGTAACCACCAGCAAAGAAAGGGAGATTTGCTTATGGGTATTCTTGATCACAAGGTTGCCGTTATTACCGGGTCCACCAAAGGGATCGGCAAAGCTATAGCTCATGAGTTTGTGCGGGAAGGAGCCAGAGTGGTGATAACCTCTTCTTCCCTTGCAAATGTTCAGAATGCACTTGCGGAATTTCCTCCTGAAACTGTATACGGATGTGTCTGCGATGTTGTCTCGACTGCCGATATGGAGCGGCTTCTCGCCCAGGCTTCAGCGAAGTTCGGACGGGTGGATTGTTTTATCAATAATGCCGGAATCTCCGATCCGTTCAGGAGCATTACAGAAAGCGATCCTGAAGAGTGGGGAAAAGTCATCGATACAAATCTTAAAGGCACCTATAACGGATGCCGTGCTGCTGTCGGATATTTTCTCAGGGAGAATATTAAAGGAAAAATCATCAATATGGCAGGGTCAGGAACCGACCGGGGGTCTAACACCCCGTGGATCAGCGCCTACGGTGCCACCAAAGCCGCCATAGCCCGTTTTACCTATGCTGTTGCAGAAGAGTACCGGCATACAGGAATCTCGGTCATGCTGCTGCATCCCGGTCTGGTGCGTACAGGTATGGTCAGCTCCGATAACCCTACTCCCGAACTTTCCCGGCAGCTCGCCACCTTCAATACCATTCTTGATATTTTTGCCCAGCCGCCATCGGTTGCTGCACGGCTTGCAGTACAAATGGCATCGGAGTGGAGCGATCCGAAAACAGGCGTTTACCGCTCAGCCCTGAACGGGAGGAAAAAAAAATGGTTGCTCCTGACCTATCCCTTCCGTAAAATACTGAACAGGATCGATCACCGAACCTATTAATGAAGAGGATAGTCATGCTGAAAGCGCGTGCAATAACTACCATACTCTTTTTTCTTCTTTCGGGTGCCCTTCAGGGCTGTTACAGTTTTACCGGAACTGCGCTTCCCGTGCATCTGAAAACCATTGCAATTCCCGTTTTTGAAGACCGTTCCGGTGCCGGTATCGCACAGTTCAGGGCGGAACTTACAAGGGGGCTTGTTGATAAAATAGAGTCGCAAAGTCCGCTTCGCTTCACGCCCTCCATGGCTCGTGCCGATGCTCTCCTGGACGGAGCCATCATCTCCTTTTCCGACGCGCCAAGCCAGCTCTCCAGTAAAACCGAGCGTGCGTTTACAAACAGGATTACGCTTGTGGTATATGTGACAATGCAGGACCGGGTGAACAAGACACCGGTCTTTGCTCAATCGTTTGTCGGCTTTGCCGATTATCCGGTCGGTGACTATGTTGCACAGCAGGAGGCTATCCGCTTCTCTATCGGGCAGATCGTCGATGCGATTTTCAACAGGGTTGTTTCCGGGTGGTAACAGAGAGTGGTTTGCCGGGCAGTGTTTTCCTGCCTGCTGCAGGTTGTTTCCGTTGCTTACAATGCACAGCCTGCTGTATGCAGGTATGAATTTAAAGGAGGCTTTTTATGAGATCGCATAAGGATGTCGAATACCGCCTTGAGCTTGCGCGGGGTTTTCTCAATGAAGCGGAGCAGGATTATTCTCTCAAGCGCTGGCGTGCGTGCGTTTCCGGCTCCATACTTGTCGTTGAAAATACCGGGCTTGCCGTGCTGATGCTCTTCGGCGTCTCTCCATTTACCCATAAGCCGGGCCTGCATTTATCGCAGCTGATCTCCGAAGGAACGGTCACGGAGAAGGTTGCCGCACTGATTGCAGAGATCCTTCCTGAGTTGGAAAAGCATGACTCACATGAAAAGATGCTTGCAAAATATGGTGATGAATCGGAATATCTGCTTCCCTGGCAGCTTTTCAATGAAGAGGAAGGTTTGACGGCTATTGAGGCTGCCCGTAAATGCATGCGGGTAAGTTCGGAAATCGCCGATCTTGTCGAGTGAACAATCCGAAGGCATTTATTTATCCGGATTGTCCCGAAGTCGGGCCAGACAAAGTGCACAGTCTGAACACGCATGTTTTTGCCGTGTTTTTTTTGCAGTTGCACAAAAACTCCTTGATAAGCGGCTGCTGGTCTGGATAAGGGCAGCTTGAATCACAAAAAAATTAAGTAATGAAAGGAATTATTCTTGCCGGCGGTTCCGGAACAAGGCTCTATCCTGTTACCAGGGGCATATCGAAACAGCTCCTTCCTGTCTATGACAAGCCCATGATTTATTATCCTCTGACAACGCTTATGCTTTCGGGGATAAGGGAGATACTCATTATCACGACGCCGGAAGACCGGCCGATGTTCATGAAACTGCTCGGGGACGGCAGTGACTGGGGCATTTCGCTGTCCTATACCGTGCAGCCTTCACCCGACGGGCTCGCCCAGGCCTTTATTCTGGGTGAAGCGTTTATCGGCAGTGATGATGTCACTCTTATTCTCGGTGACAACATCTTTTTCGGTTATGCGTTCAGTTCTATGCTTGAGGATGCGTTCAGGACGGTGCAGAAAGAGCGGAAAGCCAACATTTTCGGCTACTATGTAAGCGATCCCCAGCGTTACGGGGTCGCGGAGTTCGATACTGACGGCAATGTGCTTTCCATTGCGGAAAAACCGGAGAACCCGAAATCGAATTTCGCCGTGGTCGGATTGTATTTTTACCCCAATGACGTTGTCGGTATAGCCAAAGAGGTGAAGCCATCCGGACGAGGGGAGCTGGAAATCACTGCCGTCAATGAGGAGTACCTGCGGCGTGGACAGCTCAAATGCTCTATACTCGGCAGGGGTTTTGCCTGGCTTGATACCGGAACGCATGAGTCATTCCAGGAAGCGGGAAACTTTATTCAGACCGTCGAAAAAAGGCAGGGGCTTAAAATCGCATGTCCTGAAGAGATCGCCTGGCGTCAGGGCTGGATCACTGATGAAGATCTTGCCAGGTTATCCGGACCGCTTATGAAAAGCCATTACGGCCAGTATCTCATGCAGCTTCTTGTTCAAAGATAAGGGCATCGCTTTATATCCAGTCCGGTTTGTTCTTTACCCCCAACATCCTGACGCACTTCAATTTTTTTTCATCTTTTCAGCAGGAGTGTTCTTTTGAAAAAAAGCCGGTCTGAAGATGTGAAAATGAGAAGAAAACACGTTATCTTTTACCTCCTCCTGAATTTCGAGAGTTGATTCATAGTCTTTCCGGCATCTGCCGGATGAGGATATTTTCGTGATTTTCCATTATTGATTGAGCAGGTTTTATGCAGGTTATTGCTACAGCCATTCCTGATGTCCTGATTTTCGAACCGGAAGTCTTCGGGGACGACAGGGGCTATTTTTTTGAATCGTTCCGCCAGGATCTCTTTGACCGGCATGTCGGGAATGTGGCGTTTGTGCAGGATAACGAATCGAAATCTTCATACGGGGTGCTTCGAGGTCTGCATTTCCAGAAGCCGCCCTTTGCCCAGTCCAAGCTGATACGGGCTGTTGAGGGTCGAGTGCTTGATGTTGCAGTGGATATCCGGACGGGTTCTCCCTGGCATGGCCGGCATGTCGCCGTGGAGCTGAATGCTGAGAAGAAGAATATGCTCTGGGTCCCGAAGGGGTTTGCCCACGGCTTTCTTGTACTCTCCCCTGAGGCCGTTGTTACCTACAAGTGTGATAACTACTATACACCTTCGCATGATGCAGGTCTGTTGTGGAGTGACGCGGCAATCGGTATTGACTGGCTGCTTCCGGAAGAGAAGATCAGGGTTTCAGCCAAAGATGCCATGCAGCCCTGTTTCGGACGGATAGAGAGTTTTCGCTATGACGATTACAGGCAGGAAAAACTTTATTCCGGTGTTCCAGCCGGGAACCGTTCCTGAGGCCATGCTGTTCGCTTTCATTTTTCATTTATCCGCATGAATATTCTTGTTACCGGCAGCAGGGGTCAACTTGGTTCCACCCTGCAGGAGCTGTCGACCGGCAGCACCCGGGACCGGTATTTTTTCTATGATCTTCCCGATCTTGATATTACCCGTCCTGATCACGTTGTGCCTCTCTGTAAAGATCTGGAAATCGGGGCAATCGTGAACTGTGCTGCCTATACCGCCGTGGATCAGGCTGAATCTGACGAGGATGCCGCGTTTCGGGTTAACAGGGATGGTCCTGCTCTGCTTGCGCAATGCGCCAAAGAGTGCAATGCGCTTCTGGTGCATATTTCCACTGATTATGTCTTTGACGGCAAGAGCTGCACCCCTTACAGGGAAAGTGACCCGCCGGTTCCGCTCGGTGTTTACGGCCGGTCGAAATGGGAAGGGGAGGAGTGTATCCGCCGTATTGCCCCCTCCTACCTGATCATCAGAACGTCATGGCTCTACTCGGCATATGGATGTAACTTTGTCAAAACCATGCTGCGGCTCGGTGCAGAGCGGGAATCGCTGAATGTTGTGTTTGATCAGGTCGGGACACCGACCCATGCGGCCGATCTCGGGAGGGCTATCGTAACGATTCTTGAACACATTGACCCGGATTGCCGGTATCAGGAGACCTATCATTATTCCAATGAAGGGGTATGTTCGTGGTATGATTTTGCCGCAGCTGTCATGGAACTGGCGGCACTTCCCTGCAGGGTAGTGCCTGTCGAAAGCGGACAATATCGCCAGACTGCACCGAGGCCGAGTTTCAGCGTTCTGAACAAGTCGGCCATTAAGCAGGCCTGGGGGGTGGAAATTCCCCACTGGCGGGCATCCCTTGCCGGCATGCTTGAAAAGACGGAGCAGGGGGCGAACGGGTTGTAAGTGAGTGAATGGAGAACAGGAAGAAATAAAAACTGACAGGCCAATGCATATTCTTGTTACAGGAGGAGCCGGATTCATAGGCTCTCATCTTATCAGGCATCTCCTGAAAAGCCACCCCTCTTACAGCGTGACCAATCTCGACAACCTGACCTATGCGGGCAACCTTGCCAACCTCAGGGATATCGAGAATGAACCGAACTACCGGTTTGTCAAAGGGGATATAACCGACGGAAATTTTCTGCACCGGTTGTTTGACGAGAACCGTTTTGACGGCGTGATCCATCTTGCGGCCGAATCTCATGTTGACCGCTCCATAGCCAATCCGACCGACTTTGTCGTGACCAACGTTCTCGGAACGGTCAACCTGCTCAATGCCGCCAGGGCAGCATGGGCGTCTGATTTTGACGGCAAGCGGTTCTACCATGTTTCAACCGACGAGGTTTACGGTTCGCTCGGAAGGGAGGGGCTGTTTACCGAAGAGACCCCGTATGATCCCCACAGTCCCTACTCGGCTTCGAAAGCCGCTTCAGATCACTTTGTCAGGGCTTATCATGATACCTACGCACTGCCGGTGGTCATCAGCAACTGTTCAAACAATTACGGAGCCTGCCAGTTTCCCGAAAAGCTCATTCCTCTTTTTATCAATAATATTCTCCACCGTAAACCGCTTCCGGTATACGGAAAGGGTGAAAACGTCCGGGACTGGCTCTGGGTCGTCGATCATGCCCAGGCGATCGACGTGATCTATCACCGGGGAATAACCGGCCAGACCTACAATATCGGCGGCCATAACGAGTGGACCAATATCGATCTTATCAGGCTTCTGTGCCGCATCATGGATGAAAAGCTCGGACGTCAAGGCGGAGAGTCCGGAAAACTGGTCACCTATGTCACCGACCGGTCGGGCCATGACCTTCGCTATGCCATCGATTCATCGAAGCTCCAGCATGAACTTGGCTGGGTACCGTCGATCTCCTTTGAAAAAGGGCTGGAACTGACGGTCGACTGGTATCTGGCCAATCAGGAGTGGCTGGCCAACGTGACTTCGGGGGCCTACCAGAGTTATTATGCCCGGATGTATGACGGAAGGTGACCCTGCGGGGACCGTTACCTGACAAACAACCATTGAACACTATTATATTATGCGAATTCTGGTTATAGGGGGCGCCGGCTATATCGGCAGCCATGTCACAAGAGCTTTTCTTGATCATGGATACGATGTTACCGTATTTGACAATCTCCAGAGCGGCCTGAGGGAGAATCTTTTTGATGATGCCCGGTTTGTGCATGGCGATATCATGCGTTCCGAACAGCTTCGGACGGTTATGGCCGAAGGGTATGACGGCTGTGTGCATCTTGCAGCACTCAAGGCGGCAGGGCAGTCGATGCTGACGCCGGAAATCTACTGCGAAGCAAATATCGCAGGCACAATCAACATTCTCAACCGGGCCGCTGAGGCCGCAATATCCCCGGTTATCTTCTCCTCTTCTGCGGCAGTATTCGGAAACCCTCAATATCTGCCGATTGATGAGGATCACCCGAAGGAGCCGGAAAACTTTTACGGATTCACCAAGCTTGAAATCGAGCGTCTGCTCGCCTGGTATGACCGGCTAAAAGGTATGAGGTATGCCGCAATCCGTTATTTTAACGCGGCGGGCTATGATGTCAGCGGACGTATCAAAGGGCTTGAGATCAATCCTGAGAACCTTCTGCCGATTGTAATGGAAACAGCCGCAGGTCTTCGCCCGAAACTTTCCATATACGGCGATGATTATCCGACGCGGGACGGAAGCTGTATTCGCGACTATGTTCATGTGAGCGACCTGGCGGAAGCACATGTCAGCGCCTTTGAATACGTACGGAAACATGACCGGAGTCTATCGGTGAACCTCGGAAGCCAGACCGGTGTAAGTGTGTTGGAAATGGTCGAAAGGTCTCGCGCGATCACAGGAATGCCTGTGCCTGCAGTGGTATCGGGGAGGCGGCCGGGCGACCCCTCCGAGCTTGTAGCATCCTCTGCCAGAGCACGTGAGCTGCTCGGCTGGGTGCCCAGGTACAGCGATGTTGATACCCTTATCGAATCAACATGGAAGATGTACGGGAAGTATAGAAATCTTTAGGCGGTCTCAATAAATCAACAAGCCACTTATTTCTTCATGATTATTCCTGTGATTCTCAGCGGAGGTTCCGGAACCCGTCTTTGGCCTCTTTCCAGGGCATTGTACCCCAAGCAGCTGCTCTCCCTGGCAGGAGAAACAACCATGCTGCAGGATACGGTGTTTCGTCTTGCCTCAACGCCTGATACAGGTCCGGTTTACTGTGTCTGCAACGAAAGCCACCGGTTTCTTGTTGCAGAGCAGCTCCGGGAAACAGATGCGGTTATCGGAGAGATCATCCTTGAGCCTTCAGGCCGTAATACCGCACCTGCAGCAGCTGTGGCGGCCATGCTCATTGCGGACAGGCATCCGGGTGCATTAATGCTTGTCCTGCCTGCTGATCATGTTATTCTTGATCCGGAGGCTTTCGGCGCCGCTGTTGCCGCAGGAAAGACCGCAGCCGGAGAGGGGGAACTGGTTACTTTCGGTATTGTCCCGGCATCTCCTGAAACCGGCTACGGCTATATCAGAGCGGCAGTGAAAAACGATGATGAAAAGAAGGGAGCATATAAGGTTCTTGAATTTGTCGAGAAACCCGACAGGGAAACGGCGGAACACTATCTTGCATCGGGCGGCTACTTCTGGAACAGCGGCATTTTTCTTTTCAAGGCTGAAACCTATCTTTTCGAGCTTGAAGCTTTTGCTCCCGCCATTCCTGCCGCCTGCCGGCAGGCGCTGCAGAACGCGGTCGAAGATCTTGATTTTCTGCGCCTCGATCCTGAAGCATTTCTTGCTTCGCCATCTGACTCCATCGACTATGCGGTGATGGAAAAAACGGCAAGGGCAGCACTGGTTCCTCTTGATGCAGGATGGAATGACATCGGGGCATGGTCGGCACTCTGGGATGTTCAGGAGCGTGACGATGCCGGCAATGTCAAGAAGGGAGATGTGATGGTGCACGACGTCAGGAACAGTTATATCCATGCGACAAGCCGTCTCGTTACTGCGGTTGGTCTTGATGGCCATATTATCGTTGAGACAGCTGATGCAGTACTCGTTGCATCAAGGGCATGCGTTCAGGATGTAAAGGTGCTTGTCGAAGAGCTGAAAAAGAAAGAACGCAATGAAGTTCTGACACACCGGAAGGTTTACCGTCCGTGGGGTTCCTATGAAACCGTTGATTTTTCAGAGCGCTTCAAGGTCAAGCGGATCACGGTGAAACCGGGCGCTGCACTCTCCCTGCAGAAACATCAATACCGCGCAGAACACTGGATCGTGGTCAGAGGTTCAGCCCTTGTTACACTGGGAGACAAAAAAATCACGCTCATGGAAGACCAGTCAACCTATATTCCTGTCGGCGCATACCATCGCCTTGAAAATCCGGGAGAAACTCCGCTTGAACTTATTGAAGTCCAGTCGGGCAGTTATCTGGAAGAGGACGATATCGTTCGTATTGAGGACCGTTACGGGCGGCAGTGACCTGTTTTATGAAACCACCGTTTTCAGTGCCGCGCTTTTGCATCTAACGGGCTGATTTTATTTTGATAGAATCATGAAAAAATATTACATTTTCATTTGAATGTTCCGTTGGCGTTAAACCTAAATATCAGTGTCATATGGCTGAAGAAATAAAAAGTTCCGGTCAGGAGAAAAGACAGGATGTTGTCAAGGGTGATTTTTCAGCCATACTTGTTGGCGTAGGTACCCTGCTTGACAATACACTGACTCCAATCAGCAAGATAGTCTCCCAGGCGCTTGATTCGCTTGCTGTAGTTGCACAGCAGATACTTGACGGCGTCAGCTCCTCCATCGGCGGCAAGAAGTAATCCTCCCGATTTTCGTGGCAGCGACTGCCAGGGTTTGTTATTATAAAAGGTTCCAGGCAAGCTTTTCGGTTATTGAAAGGCTTGCCTTTCCTTTTTTATAACGGATTCTTTTATATTGATTTTTTTATAATTGCAGGCAGTGTGTCTGTTATTGATTGATTCTGAAGAACTATGGACGATAAATTTGTTGAGTATCCCTCCAATGTTTCCTACAGTGTTGTAGAGGCTGAAATTCTTGCTTACTGGAACGAATACGGGATTTTTCGCAAGAGTCTGGAGGAAAGACCTGCGGACAGGGTTTACTCCTTTTATGAAGGACCTCCGACGGTAAACGGCAAACCCGGCGTTCACCATGTTTTCAGCCGTACCATAAAAGACGTCGTATGCCGCTACAAGACCATGCAGGGCTACCGTGTGCCGAGAAAGGCCGGATGGGATACGCATGGGCTGCCCGTAGAGATTTCGGTGGAGAAAAAGCTTGGACTGAAGAACAAGGCCCAGGTCGAGGCTTACGGGGACGGCGAGTTCAATGCCGAAGCAAGGGCGCTGGTCTATCATCATATAGAGGACAACAGGGAGGGGTGGGGCAAACTGACCGAACGGATGGGATACTGGGTCGATATGGACCATCCCTATATCACCTGTACCAATGACTATATCGAGTCGGTCTGGTGGGCGCTGAAAACCATTTTCGACAAGGGACTGATCTACAAGGATTATAAAATTGTGCCACAGGATCCGAAATCCGAGACGGTGCTCAGTTCGCATGAACTTGCCCTCGGGTATAAAGAGGTGCAGGATCCGAGCATTTATGTAAAGTTCAAGGTGAAAGATTCAGTTGAGTCACTGCTGGTCTGGACCACAACTCCCTGGACATTGATCTCGAATGTGGCCCTTTGTGTGGGTTCTGATATCGATTATGTAAAGGTTACTCACAGCGAAAGCGGAGAGGTGATGATTCTTGCCAAATCGCGCCTGCATGTGCTTCCTGAAAAGAATGACGAGGGGGAATCACTCTGGACTGTAACTGCCGAACTGAAGGGCAGAGATCTGGAAGGGCTTGACTATGAGCCTCTTTTCGGCTATATGCAGCCTGAAAAAAAGTGCTGGTACGTTACATCGGGATCATTCGTCTCAACAGAGGACGGTACGGGTATTGTTCATATCGCACCGGCATTCGGCGCAGACGACTATGAGATTGCCAAAAAATATGATCTGCCGATGCTTCAGCCGGTTGCGCGCAACGGCTGTTTTACGGCAGAGGTCAGCGATTATGACGGCATGTTTTTCAAGGATACCGATCCGCTGATTATCCGCCAGCTTAAAGAGGCGGGGAAATTGTACCGCAGGGAGACCATAACCCATACCTATCCGTATTCGTGGCGTTACGATGTGCCGGTAATCTATTATGCGAGGGAGTCCTGGTATATCAGGACCACTGCAATTGCCGGACGTATGGTTGAGCTCAACAAAACCATCAACTGGTGTCCCCCGGAGATCGGTACCGGGCGTTTCGGCAACTGGCTTGAGGATAACAAGGACTGGGCGCTTTCACGCGAACGTTTCTGGGGTTCCCCCCTTCCGCTCTGGGTTTCGGAGGATTTCGCCATCGGCGACGATGCAGCCTCGGGAAACATGTTTGCTGTCGGTTCAGTTGCCGAACTGCGTGAGGGATTCATCGATATTGAAAGGGAGAGGTTCCTTCTCGCAGATGCCCTTGACCGGGGAATTGTTGAACTTGATCTTCACAAGCCCTTTGTTGACAGGATTTATTTTATCAGGGAGGGCAGGCGCTTCAGCAGAACTCCGGAACTGGTTGATGTCTGGTTTGACAGCGGTTCCATGCCGTTTGCACAGCTTCACTATCCGTTTGAGCATCGCGAAGAGTTTGATCGCAGTTTTCCGGCCGATTTCATTGCCGAAGGGGTTGACCAGACCAGAGGCTGGTTTTATACCCTTCATGCCATTGCTACGCTGATCTTCGATAAGCCGGCCTACAAAAACCTGATTGTCAACGGCCATATTCTTGACAAGAACGGTCACAAGATGTCTAAATCGAAAGGCAATGTGGTTGATCCGTTCGAGACGATGGAGCGTTACGGTGCCGATGCTCTCCGCTGGTACCTGATGGT
>Ga0268280_1000535_pt1 | contig 30926 bp, 33 predicted proteins | sample saktaG_9_FD_190139 | JGI IMG/M metagenome (GOLD analysis project Ga0268280, IMG submission 190139) | Saline water microbial communities from Sakinaw Lake, British Columbia, Canada - sak_2011_5_24_40m | ecosystem: Environmental > Aquatic > Non-marine Saline and Alkaline > Saline ...
TCCGTCATGGTGCGGCCGGTAGAATGGCATATCTCAAGCGCCCTGACAACCCGCCTGATATTATTGGGGTGTATGGTGCTTGCCGAGAGAGGGTCTATCTTTTCTAATTTTTTATAGAGGCGCTTGTTTCCGCGGCGGGCGGCGTAATCGAACATATCAAGCCTGAACTTCAGATCGGCCTCGGGCGTTGGAAATAGCCCGTCCACAAGGCCCTTCACATAGAGCCCCGTGCCTCCTGCTATTATGGGTATATTTTTACGATCGATGATCTCTTCGATAAGCGAAGCGGCTCTCTTCCTGAAAGATCCGGCGGAATACTCTTTTGAGGGGTTTAAAAATCTTACCAGATGATAGCGGACCTTTTTTGTCTCGGAAGGTTTCGGAGACTGGCTTAAGATATCCATCCCCTTATAGATCTGCATCGAATCACAGGAGATGATCTCTCCTTTGATCTTGCGCGCTAACTTTAATGCGAGGGCTGTCTTGCCGATAGCTGTGGTGCCGACTATAAATAGGACGGTCTTCTTCTCTAGTGGCATACCCTGGTCTTATATCCGTCAGCCTTAAGCTTGCTCGACAGGGCTTCGGCTTCCGATTCGCTGTTGAAACGCCCCACCTTTACCTTATAGAAGGTGAGATTATTCTTTATCTGGGTGGCCAGATAGCTGTCGTACCCCTTACGCTTCAATTTTTCCGTCAGGCCTTCGGCGTTTTTTCTGCTCTTAAAATATCCCGCCTGGACGTAGAAATATCGACCGGCGTCGGGCTCTTCCGGGGCGATGGGCTTGAATAGAGACTTTGCGGCGCCGACCGGGACGGCGTATGACGATCCGAGATCTTTGGGGATCATCCTCGACTCGAAGCTCAGCGGCGCAGCGCTCTTCACTTTATCAAAATATTCTTTCGCCTTATCTTTAGATCCAAGCTTGTGATAAGCGCCGCCTATCTTGTAATAGGCGATCGACGCATTCTTATGGTCAGGACAATTGGCAAGAGCATCGTTGTAACCTGAGATGGCTTCGGAATATTTTCCTTCTAAAAAGTAAGCATCGCCTATCCCTATATAACCATCAAATGCTCTCTTGCCTTTCGGGTATCTCTCCACCATGTACTCAAAAGTCTTGCGGGCATCGACGAATCTGGTAAGCTGTATCTGGCTCAAACCTTTAAGATAGAAGAGTTCCTCTCTCCCATGAGCTCCCGCGTCGATCAATTTACTCGACTCCGAGATCACCCTGTCATATTTGCCCTGCAGGAATATCTTCACTATCTGAGACAGGCTCTCTATGGTCTCTCTCGCATATGATACGCCGGAAAAATTAACAGAAAGCATTATAATAAATACCGCTATGTAAAGCCTGCGACTACTCATACAACCCTCCCTCTCAAAGCATGAGGTGATACCGATTCTATCTTAACGCTGACGATCCTGCCTATCATATCGCTCGATCCGTAGAATACGGCCACCTTATTCGTGCCGGTCCTGCCGGTAAACTTGCCGGGATCTTTTTTACTCTGTCCATCTACTAAAACATCAAAAGTCTTGCCTGTCAATAGTTCATTTTGCTTTAGAGAGATCTCGCGCTGAAGATTGATGAGCGTATCGAGCCTCTCTTCTTTCTCTCTTTGAGAGACGTTGTCTTTCAGCTTGGAGGATTTCGCGGGCGGGCGCGGCGAATATTTGAACATATACGCTCCGTCGAAACCTATATCCGTCATCATCTTTACGGTCTGGCCGAAATCTTTCTTTGTCTCGGATGGGAAACCGACTATTATATCCGTGGTGATACTGCCGTCAGGCACGTGTTTTTTATATTCTTTCACCATAGATAGATACTTCTTGGCGGTGTAGCCGCGGTTCATCAGCTTCAATATCCTGTCGCTTCCGGCCTGCAGAGGCAGATGCAGATGAGCGCAGACCTTTTCGAGATCGCTGATAGCTTTAAATAGTTCGGCCGATGCATCCTTTGGATGGCTCGTCATGAAACGTATGCGCTCGATGCCCGCGATCTTATTAAGCTCTTCGAGGAGCTTCACGAACCCTATCCCCTTATACGAGTTAACATTCTGCCCCAAGAGCACGATCTCTTTAAATCCGCGCCGGGCAAGGCCTTTCACTTCCTTAATGATATCCTTAGCGTCTCTGGAGCGCTCTTTACCGCGCACATAAGGAACGATGCAGTACGAGCAGAAGTTATTACAGCCCTCGCCTATCGAAACATATGCCTTATATTTATCTTCTCTATGCGCCGGAAAGAGCTCGACGGCCTTTTCATCTATCTTATCCGTAGCGACTATCGTGCCCCTGTGCTCCAGGATATCCTTTATGATGTCGGGTATATCGTTCTTATTCCCCGGTCCGCATGAAAAATCGAGGATCGGCAGCCGCTCCAAGATCTTGCTCTTATAGCTCTGCGCGGTACAGCCCATGAGTCCTATAATTAGACCTGGCCTCTTCTTTTTTAATAATTTCAGATCGGAGATATTGCTGATAAGCCTGTCCTCGGCGTGTTTTCTCACGGAGCAGGAGTTGAATATTATTATATCGGCGCCGTCTATCGAATCGGCGAGCGTAAACCCGCTCTCAAGCAAGTTTCCCGCGACAAACTCCGAATCGCGAAAGCTCATCTGGCATCCGAAGGTTTTTATGTACACAGTTTTCTTATTCATAAAGCTATCCACAATGTAGCTGACGTTTAAAGGTCGGTTACTTGCTTATCTGGTCGGCTTACACTACATTACTTATTTTTGTGCTTCTTGTAGTGTAAGACTAAGATTATCTACTTCCTCGCCTAATAAGGGCAATTCCTGCCTTGCTTTTGCTAGTGTTTTTAAAATTGCCTGTCTCCAACCTTTTGGCAATGGAGAAAAAAGCTTTTGCATGTCTTGACGATTTACGATCATTGAAGTAGAAATCGCCTGTTGCAAATCTTTTAAACTTTTGTCTGTCTTTCGTCTTCGGGAAGCTATAATAAGTTTATGGAGGCAAAAATTGGCAGGGTTGGGAACTAAAATTTTAACTCCACTATCAACAATCGTAACCGGATTATCCAATAAAAAAGCTACAAATCTTAGAGATATCGCATTTATGCCAAGCTTCTTGATCTTTATAGAACTATCGACTCCACGGCCTTTTTCAGGAGTAATAAATTCAATCTTAAGCTCCGCGTTCCAAAGATATAACGAGCCATCCCTTTTAAAATCACGATTAAATCCTAAATTCTCCAATTGCTGAATAAAATCCGCGTGTTCTTTGCCATGGAATGGATTAGGAATAAGAAAATCTATATCTTGTGTACGTAAAGGAAAACTTTTCACCCCCAGATGCTTTTGATATAGATGGAAGCACCAACTACCAATAAGCTCAATACCTTCATTAAAAAGACCGTTGTCGGCAAAAACCTTAAGAATTCGCTCAATGAGGCTAACCAAGTTTTTTCCCCTCGGCTCTCCCCAGCATTCGTAAGGCTTCGTTGACTTTTTTAAGTTCAGCTTTAAAAGCTTTTCGCTCGCTAAGCTGCTTTATAAGATTTTCCGGCTTAGCCTTGCCTAAATATTTATGCAATATCTTCTTGCCTGCCCTTGATTGAAGATAATAATATTTTTTACCCGCTATCTGCCGCTTCTTAACGCTACCTTGGGGGAGACTTGATAGTTTCTTCTCGATCTTCTGCTTTGCGTCAAGATAATACTCTTTACTCTCTGACAGTATTCCCTTTAGTATATTCATCGATAGTCTCCTTTTACACTACATTATAGCATAAAACGCAAATTGTAGTGTAAATATTTTTAACGCCGCCGGGCAAGATATAGGTTTAACTTTTCGCGCCATTTAAAATAGGGACACATCCTATTTTTCGACTTTTCTAGGCCTACCCTTAGGTCTTGTGCTCAAATTTATCTTTAAAACTTTTCCTATATGCTTGATGAATTCTGCAGAACCAATAGGTCTTCCACTGTATGTGTGTTTTTTAATAGTCTGAACCTGGCTCTCGTCTTCCGGCATATTCAGATAATCCATATATTCTTGTCTTTGATTTGCATCCCAGATCGACTCAATGATATCGTTTTGACGGACTTTATTTGCACTCGACCATTCGTATTGCGAAGGTTTATTTACCATCTTAGCGCGAACGGGGTTTCGTTCTATATATCTGCAGACTGCCCATAGATAACTTTCTCTATCTACCAAAGAAGAGTGAAATCTGCATTCCCATAATCGCCCTGTCCTTTTATGTTTCTTATTAATATGCTGAGTAAAGCTTAGGCTTAATTTTTGCATGGTTCTGGCAAGAGAATCATCGTGCCGTGGAGTGGCTAGCATGTGAACATGATTATCCATAAGACAATACGCGTGCACCTTACTTTCGCACTCTCTGCTGTACTTTTTTAGCAATCCGAGATAAAACCGTCTGTCTTCATTGTCAAAGAATACAGCTTGCCTATTATTACCTCTTTGAATTATGTGATGTGGATATCCCCCAGCTACTATCCTAGCTATACGTGACATACGAAAAATATATCATGGGAATGATGATTGGTCAACAATAATGGGATGTGTCCCTATTTAAAAAGGTGGGACCTGACCGGCAAATAGACGATAGCCGGCCGTCTATTAAAATACGTGGACGCCTGTCCTCTTTAATATCTTCGCCAGCTTTGCCATAGGAAGGCCCACCACATTATAGAAGCAGCCCTCTATGCGGTCGATGAAGACGCTTCCGAAGCCCTGTATATCAAAACTGCCCGCCTTATCCAAAGGCGAGACTCTCTTAAAATAGCTCTTTATCTCTCTATCTGTCAGGCGGTACATATAGACCTTTGTCATGTCGGACGCCGCATATCTCTTATTATTATCTATATCGATTACCGCGATGCCTGTGTAGACCCACTGCGGCTTCCGGGAGATCAGCTTCAGTGTGCTCAAAGCCTCTTTGATGCTTTTGGGCTTGCCGATTATTTTTTTACCGACCAGCACCACTGTGTCGGCCGCTATAACTATGCCGGTCTTTGTCCTCGCGGCGACATCCAGAGCCTTAGCCAGGGCATTCTCCATCACGAGATCGCCGCAATTTGTCTTGATACGGCGCTTCTCTTTCGCATTTGAGGTGCGCACCGTAAATTTGAGGCCTATGTCGTTTAAAAGCTTCCTGCGCGCTTTAGATCTCGAGGCCAATATTATTTTACGCATTTACTGCTGCTCTCTCCGGCGAGATAACCGGTTGAAAAAGCCTGCTGTAGATTATATCCGCCGCTCGGCGCGCCGCCGTCTATTACCTCTCCGGCAAAGTAGAGGCCCGGGATAAGGCGCGACTCCATGGTGCGCGGGTCGATCTCTTTCATAGATACGCCGCCGCAGGTCACCATCGCTTCTTCCAGGGCGAGTGAGCCTGTGATAGTGAGAGGCAGTTCTTTTAATATCTTGGCGAGCTTTCGCCTGTCCTCTTTATTCATCTGATGGACCTTCTTATGCAGATCGATCTCTACCAGCCTCATGACCAAAGGCGCCAGCTTTAAAGGAAGAGCCTCTGCAAGCATCGTCTTTATCTCCCTGCCGCCGTGATCCTTGATCTCGCGTAATAATTTATCATCCATCTCGCTCTTATCTATCCCGGGCTTCAGATCTATCAGTAACTTCATCTCTTTTTCTTCGGATAAGAGACGCACGATATCGGCGCTCAGGTCGAGTATTAGCGGCCCGGATACGCCGAAGTGCGTAAATAACATCTCGCCGACATCCGACGTGATCTTCTTCTTACCCGCGATAAAGACGAGCCTGATATTTTTTAATGCCAGGCCCTGGACCTCTTTGACCCATGTCTCTTTTGTCTTTAACGGCACAAGCCCGGGCGATAGAGGCAATATCGCGTGACCTAATGTTTGCGCTATCTGAAAACCGTCTCCGGTAGAACCGGTCTCCTTATAAGAAGCCCCTCCGGTGGCCAGTATGGCTTTTTTGACCGTAATAGGCCCATTATCCGTATCCAATATGAAGTTTTCACCGTCTCTTTTAAGCTCTCTGATGCGGATCTTATACCTGACATCGACCGTATTATCTCGAAGACATTTTTCCAGGACCTGTGTAACGCTGCGCGCATTGTCTGTGGCCGGGAAGACGCGCCCCTGCCTCTCCGATTTTAGCTCCAATCCGTTAGTTCTGAAAAACTCCATAACATCTTCATTAGAAAACGCGTAAAATGCGCTCCTTAAGAACTGCCCCGGCTTTCCGAACTTCTCTATAAATGTATCGAGCTTTCCGCTATTGGTAATATTACACCTTCCCCTGCCGGTCATGAGTATCTTCTTGCCTATGATCTCATTCTTTTCGAGGAGGACCACGCTTTTACCTAATTGCCCCGCCCTGATAGCTGCCATGCTGCCCGCGGCACCCGCTCCGATCACCGCTATATCATATTCATTCATATTCATGTGGTCTGCCCCGTCGTAAATCCCGATGCCCAGGCCCAGGCCAGATTATATCCGCCCCGCTTGCCGCAGACATCGAGCATCTCACCCGCGAAGTAGAGCCCTTTTACTACCGTAGATTCCAATGTACCCGACTTTACATATTTAGTGTCAATACCACCGGCTGTAAAATCGGCCTCATTCCATCTCTTCGTCTCGACCACCTTAAATACTCTGCCCTTTACGGCATTCGTGATCTTTTGCGCATCAAGCCCTATCTCCTTACCCTCGAACGCGAAATTGAATTTATTGGGAAGTATCCCCGCGAGCAGATCCTCCGCCTTCCAGCGGTTATTTATTCTCCGCGATATCTCAAGTTTCAGCGCATCACTACCCATGAATGGCACCATGTCGATCGACACGAGCACATCCCCTATCTTCTGCCTGTTTATGGCTATAGATATATCTTCGCTTACATCGAGGATCGCAGTGCCCGACAGGCCGTAATTTGTGAATAGCAGATCACCGAGGGACTCACAGGCCGTCCTTTGATTTATAATGGCTTTAACGGATGCCGTTATCTTCTGCCCCTGCAGGAGATGGCAGAGCCTCTCTTTTAATACTAATGGAACCGCCGCCGGGACCGGCTCTACTATCTTATGGCCCAGATCCAATGCCATCCTGTAACAGCTTCCGTCGGAGCCGAGCGCCGGGTAGGATCTGCCTCCGGCTGCCACTATAAGCTTTTCGCATTCCATAGATTTGCCGCCCTTAGACCTTATTGTAAACGATCCTTCGGAATGTAATATCTCCTTCACTTCAAAATTAAGCTCTATGGGCACGGAGAGACGGGCGAGCTCCATCTCCAGCACCTTCATAACAGATGACGATTGGTTTGTCCTTGGGAATATCCTTCCGTCTTCGGAATAGGTCTCGAGCCCCAGCTCTTTAAAGAAGCTTAAAATTCGATCCTTCCCGAATTTTTCAAATATTGATTTTACTATCAGGCGGGCGGCGGGATTATAGAATGATTCGTCTAATTTTTCGTTCAGGAGGTTGCATCTGCCGTTGCCGGAGGCGAGGACCTTCTTTCCTATCTTTGGCATCCTGTCGCAGATCGCGACGGATTTACCACGGCGCTTGGCGCTTATAGCCGCCGCTATTCCGGCCGCGCCCCCTCCGATTATTACGATATCGAATTTTTGCATATTATCTCGCCTGGACCATCTCTTTAAGGCGCATCTTCTCTTTTTTGACCTTCGAAGCGACCGGCCTGGCCTTGCCGGGACATTCCCCGGTCCAACAATACGTACAGAGCTTCTCTTTAGGCAGCCCGATCGACTCCACCATCTCTTCTATCGTCTGATATCTCAGGGTAGTCACTTCCAGGTCCTTACGTATCCATTCGATCATCTTCTTGTATTTCATAGATTCGGGTTTCAGATATTCCGATACATCGTCGATATCCTTGCCCTCTATGGCGCGTATGGCGCGCCTGGCGGCGAGCTCATCGATGCTGCGGGTAGAGAAATTAAAGTTGCACGGAAACATCAGCGGCGGACATGCGGGCCTGACATGGATCTCTTTAGCGCCGCCGTCCCATAATTTATGCACAGTGAAATTTTTCAGCTGCGTGCCCCTCACTATGGAGTCTTCGCATACGACTATGCTATTACCCTCGATGATCTCTTTTATCGGGACGAGCTTCATCTTCGCTATGAGATCTCTAGTCGCCTGCGACGGCGGAGTGTAGCTTCTGCCGTATCCCGGAGTATATTTTACGAGCGGCCGCCTGAATGGCTTGCCCGACTCCATCGAGTAACCTATCGCGTGCGCTATTCCAGAATCTGGGATCCCGGCGACGACATCCACATTTATATCCTTATCGTGCTTCGCCAGGCACCTGCCGCACCTCTCTCTGACGATCTCGGTATTTATGCCTTCGTAGCTTGATGCGGGGAAACCCGTATATATCCAATAGAATGAGCATACCTGATTATCCACCTGGCCCTTCTTCCTCTGGGCGAGGCCCTTATCACCTATGAAGACTATCTCGCCCGGCTCCAGGTATTTGGATATCTCAAAATTGCTGTTTGGAAACGCGCTCGTCTCAGAAGTGACAGCCCATGCGTCGGAACGCTTCCCTACCACAAGAGGCGTGTAGCCTAATCTGTCGCGGGCGGCGTAGATGCCGTCCTTAGTCAATAATAGAAGCGAGCATGATCCCTCTATAGCGTCGAACATCTTCTCTATGCCGTCTATAACATCTCTTCCTTCACTGATAAGTTTGGCTATCAATTCGGTCGCGTTGACTCCGCCCTTATTTACCTCGCTGAATGAAAGGCCCCTGTTCATCACTTCGCGGGCGAGCTTCTCTTTATTCTCGATAAATCCGTTCGTTACCAGACAGAATGGCCCGAATTTACAATTCAGGTAGATCGGCTGCTCTTCAAAGGCGCTGATCACTCCGATGCCTTTATTGCCCTTCATATCCTTAGAATCTTCGAAAAATTTGGATTTGAACTGCGTCTGGCTTATATTATGTATCTGTCTCGAAAAATCTTTGCCGAATATCGCCAGGCCTCCGTACTCTGTCCCCAGATGCGAATGATAATCGGTGCCGTAAAGAAGAACTTCAGCGCAATCACCTTTTGAGACAACCCCAAATATACCGCTCATATTTACCCCCTTAAATTCACGCTTTTGTCTTGCGTATTGTGTATTGCGTATTGCGTAAAAAAGTTTCCATATCACCCGGCATCGGCGCCGAAAAATCCATCGGTTTCTTTGTGACCGGATGCGTGAATCTTATGTACGAAGCGTGAAGCGCCGTTCTCTTGAACTTCAGCTTGAAATCTTTCCTGAAGGCAAAGACGCTCTCGCCTACTAACGGATGGCCGATCTCCTTGAAGTGTATACGGATCTGGTTGGTCCGCCCCGTCAGAGGCTCCGCTTCCACTATGGTAAAATCTTCGCGCCTCTCTATAACCTTATACTTCGTGGTCGCTTCGTCCGACCTGTCTTTATTCCTATTATAAATGCGTTTCTTTATAATATCAAAGTCTTTCGCCACCTTTCCGTTAACAAAGGCTATGTAGACCTTCTTAACGGCTCTCTTCCTGAATTCCTCCATCATCGTCTGCTGGATCGACTTACCCTTAGCATAGACGATGAGTCCTGAGGTCTCCCGGTCAAGGCGATGGCATGGATAGGCATTTGCCTCTATGCCGCGCTGATCTAGTTCGCAGTTCAATAGATCGGTGAGTGTATTCGTCTCTTTCTTGGGCGTGGGTATGACGAGCATGCCGGAGGGCTTGTCGATAACTATTATCTGCTCATCCTCGTAGACTATCCTGTATCTCTTTCCATCCATAGGGACGGATATTATACCATCATCAGGGTAAAAATGACAGCTAGTCTAATTGTGGGGATGATGATCGGGATGTTCGTGTGGATGGACATGAGGCTTGCCTTCGTGGGTATGGATGTGGCTATGAATAAGGTTGTGCCTTTCCAATAGTTCTTTATCCTGTAGAATATCATGTATATGGCCGTCTTTGACCACGCGCTTTTCTTCACTCAAAACTACCGACCTGTCAGCGATCTCCGGTACTATATGAATATCCTGCGTCGCGGTTATTATGGTCTTGCCTTTTTTGTTGAGCATCGATATTGTTTCAATGAGATGCCGCGTAGTCCTCGGGTCCAGTCCGGCGGTCGGCTCATCCAGAAGAAAGACATCCGGCTCCATGGCAAGGACAGAAGCTATGGCGACCCTCTTTTTTTCGCCGATGCTCAAATACTGAGGATGTCTCTCCCTTAAATGGCCGATACCCATGGTCAAGAGACTATCTTCGAGCCTGTTATCAATTTCTTTACCGCATAGATCTAATTGCGATAATCCGAAAAGGATCTCATCTGTCACATTTGAATTGAATAATTGTATGTCGGGGTTCTGGAAGACTATCCCGACCTTACTTCTAAAGGCCCTTCCTTCGGCCAGATCTTTTCCCAAAAATTTTACGCTTCCGGAATTCGGGAGTATGAGGCCGGCCAGCATCAGGAGAAGCGTCGATTTTCCCGAACCGTTAGCGCCGAGAAGCGCTATCCGCTCTCCTGTCCTTATATCAACGTCTATATCATTAAGAGCGCTGAACTTATCGAGATAGAGATAAGATACGCCTCTCAATTCGTACAATAGTTCACTTGCCATATCTTTTGAACTCTCCTGTATAACCACGCGCTACCATTGCCATGTATACTTCTTCGCTCATCCTTACGGAGCGTTTAAAGAAATGCCCTATTCTTGAACTTACCCAGCGCCACGCATCCTTCTTTTCAAATTTCTTTATGAGGCGGCTCTTTAGGCCCAAATGCATCTCTTCGAAAACCTTAACGAAAAAGAATATGTAGCGGTATGTCATGTCGAGGGTCTGTATAAATATAGGAGGTATGCCCATCAACCTTAATGACTTTAAAAGCTCATTATGGCCCGTGCTTATGGTCATAAGTACCGCGAAAGAGACGCAGGTCGTTACCTTGAGGACAAATATTACGGCCACCTGTAGACTTTGCATGAACACAGCCGGTATGGCAATGAAGAGCGTAAAGATGGGTATAAAAAACCATACCCTTTTAACGAAGAATAGCACATTTATTCCCGACAACGCGGCAAGAGAAACGCTGAAAACGTAAAGAATGATGAGGTGCGGTATGTTTCTGATAAAGCAGGTAACGAGAATAAGAGATAAAAATATCGCTATCTTCAGCCTTGGGTCGCATAACTGCAGCAGGCCTTTTTTTCTCGCGATCTCTTCCGAGAAGACGGCTTCTTTGAAAAAATTCAGAGCGTTATTTAATGATTTTTCTAAAAACTTCATTCTTTTTTACTCAGAAATTTTCCGATCAACAGCGTCATTCCTACTGTAACCGCAATACCGACTATGGCGGATACAATATAAGCAAGGCTAAGCGCGCCCATGGGCTTATCTTCCCATCCCTTAAATGCGTAATCCGGGATAGGCGCGTTCCAAAGAGATGCCAGGCGCTCCAATCCTTTTGGAATATAACCGGCCAGCTCTCTTATCTCTTCTACTCCCCACTCGCCCCAGGCCGCACCTGCTTTAAAATGCTCGGGCAATATCAACCCCAGAGGAGTAAGTATAATTAATATCGCTATCAATATCCAGAGCCTTGTTATTGTCTTCATTCTTTTCCCGCTAAACCGAAATGAGAGAAGGGTCTTCCCTCTGTAAATATTTGATCACCAGGAACGTAACGGCCGCCTCTATCAAAGAGAATAAAAATATATGCTCCAGAAGCATCGCCGGCACAGCTACATTTAAACCGTACGGACAATATAACGAATGGCCGTCCGGAGAATGATAGAGCATGGGTTGTATCCCAAATTCTATGCCGGTAAAAATCGCGGCGACTGAAAGCCCCGCGTAAGCGCCTATTGCCGCGGCTATTGCGCGCCTCGCGGAGCTTCTGCCGCTATTAACGCTTATGATCTTATAGATATAATATCCAACGAAAGGTAGGACAAACGCCATGTTAAAACAATTGGCTCCAATCGCCGTTATTCCGCCATCGCCAAATAGAAGCGCTTGGATAATGAGCGCGACCGTTATCGCGATCATCGCGGCCCAGGGCCCGAGAAGTATCGCCACAAGCGTGCCGCCAACGGCATGGCCGGTCGATCCGCCCGGTATAGGAACATTGAACATCATTATAATAAATGAGAAGCTTGCTCCGAAAGCAAGATACGGCACTTGCCTCGCTTTTAAACTCTTCTTTACGATCTTTGAAGCAGCTGCCCATAGCGGCACCATGATCAAATAAAATAATCCTCCTGTCTGCGGGCTTAAATATCCATCTGGTATATGCATAAATACTCCTTAAAATGTCGCCATAACCGTCGCGGCGATCGTGTCGTTAGCGTCTGTATTTTCGCCCAAAAGAGTCCTCTGGTAGCCGACAAGCATCTGCCAATCTTTTTCCGAATAACCGATACCGGCCCCCCAGATCAAGGATGACTTACCCGTATCCGGCGTCCAATTCCCGTCCAACTTTTTGTCACCTTGAGTATTCCAGTTCAATTCCGTTAAATAGGGGACAGCGCCCTATTTCCCTCGAAATTACTGCTAGAAAATAGGGCGCTGTCCCCTATTTAAGTATTCTCCGGCTTTATAGGAACTGCGTACATACGGGCCGCTTTCGATATGGGAAAATCCCATCGACAGACCCTTCTCTTTATAATATGCGAATTGCTCAAGGAGAATATATTCTTTGACCGGATAGTGAAGTTTACTTGGAGCCAGATACTGGCCTATGCTTAAAAAGTCGCAATCGATCGAACGAAGATCACTCATGAGAGATATGACTTCGGACTCTTTTTCGCCCAGACCCAGCATGATGCCCGATTTTGTCTTGATACCCGGCAATATCTTCTTTATTGCGTCGAGGACATCTATTGAACGCCTATAGTCCGAGCCCTGACGCACAGATCGGTAAAGCGACGGAACGGTCTCCACGTTATGCGCGATAATATCCGGCCCCGATCCGGCCACGACCCGCAGCGAATAGAGCGAAAATTTAAAGTCCGGTATCAGGACTTCGATCGTCACCTTGGGCGTCATTCTTCGGATACTTAATACAGTATCGGCGAATATTCCTGCTCCGCCATCTTCAATGTCATCCCTGGTAACGCTCGTTATTACAACATGCTTAAGCGCCAGTCTCTTCACGGCCAGAGCCACCCTGGCCGGCTCTTCCGTATCCGGCGGCAAGGGTTCGCCCTTAGTTACATTACAAAAGCTGCAGGCGCGGGTGCATTGAACCCCGAGTATCAGGAAGGTCGCGTGAGAGCGGGAAAAACATTCGCCTATATTGGGACACGACGCAGCCTCGCAGACGGTCTGGAGCTTCATCCCGCGCAGGAGGCTCTTCATTTCGGTACAGGAGCCAAGATCGATCTTTTTATTTAGCCATGACGGCTTCATACGGAGACTCTTCCTCTATAAATTGGGCATTGAACTCTTTAGCGGCCGCGTCTATAAGCATATCTTCCAGGATGCGCTTATCCGGGACGCGCCTTAATTCTTCGGCAAGCGTAGTCACTCCGGACGAAATATCTTCCGGCAGAGACGGCAGATACCGGCGCATAAAGGCCCAATCGATGCTTATGGGTATTGAGCCGTGCTGGAAGACAGCGCGGGCCTTTCTCTTCTGCGCATTGCCGCCGATCTTCCTGCCGTTTATGACGATGTCGTACTTTTCGCGCGAAGCGCTGCAGAGCTCGTGCTGCAATGATCTGGCCTTAAAGTCCTCTCTCTCGAGCGCAAAAGAGGCATCGAGGCCCAGTGACCTATAAAAAGATATCAGAAATGCGCAGATCTTGCGGTATGAGACGAAGACTCCGTCCGGCTCCCTTATATCCTCTTTAGCGCAGACGAGGCTATATGTTATTTCATTGTGATGGAAAAGAACGCCGCCGCCGGTCATTCTTTTCGCTATCCCGATGCCGTCCTGCGCGCATAGCTTTATATCGATATCATTTTCGGGGCTTTGCGAGATGCCGCATGTGAATGACGCGGACTCCCACCCGTATATACGAAATGCCGGAATGCCGTCTTCTGTATAACGGTGGAAGATCTTTTCATCCAGCGCCATATTCGATATGGCATCGGCCTCGGGTGAACGGATAAGCCAATCGCTTCATGGTATTTTTTTTGCCGGATGCCAACGCAGGTCTGGTTCGCGGGCGGCCTTGGTTTCATCGAGGCGTTTTATAGGCATGGTAAGCGGGGCCATACGGAGAGCCTCCGGGTCTGTCTCGGCCAGACGCGCCGCCAGGATCATGGCATCGATAAAGGAATCTATCGTCTCTTTGCTCTCGGTCTCGGTCGGCTCGATCATCATCGCCTCTTTGACTATCATAGGAAAATATATCGTCATAGGATGAAACCCTTTATCGATAAGATATTTTGCTATATCCAGGGCATGCACTCCGCGCTCTGCCTGACGGCTGGCGGATATGACACATTCATGCATGCATATCTTGTCATAAGGCACTTCATAGTATTCCTTCAGGCGCCTAAGGCAATAGTTGGCGCTTAAGACGGCATTTTCGCTCGCCGCGATGAGCCCCTCTTTGCCGAGAGCCAATATATACGCGTATGCTTTTAAAATAACTCCGAAATTTCCGTAGAAAGGCGCTATATAGCCTATCGATTTATGTTTATGGTGATCGAGGGCAAATGTTCCGTCGGCGCGGCGTATCACCCGCGGCACGGGAAGATAGTCCGCTAATTTTTCCGATACTCCCACGGGGCCAGCCCCCGGGCCGCCCCCGCCGTGCGGAGTCGCGAATGTCTTATGCAGATTAAGATGTATAACGTCAAAGCCTATATCTCCCGGGCGGCATTTACCTAATATCGCGTTTAAGTTAGCCCCGTCATAATACATTAACGCGCCCACAGAATGTGCGAGATCGGAGATCTCTTTTATCTTAGGATTGAATAGCCCCAGCGTATCCGGGCATGTCAACATCACGGCCGCCGTCTCGCTATTCAGAGCTTTTCTGTATGCCACCATATCAAAAGCTCCGTCTTTATCAGTAGGAATAACTACGACATCGTATCCGGCGATCGCGGCGCTTGCCGGATTCGTCCCGTGAGAGGAGTCCGGTATAATAATATGTTTTCTGCGTCCCCCGTGATCTTTATGGTATGCGGCAATAAGCATTACACCGGCCAATTCACCGTGCGCTCCGGCAAGAGGCTGAGTGGTAAAAGCCTTCATACCCGTGATCTCACCGAGCAATGCCTCCATATGATAGAGGACTTCCAGGGCCCCTTGAGCGAGTATTCCGCCGCCCAATAGCTGTGGAAGCAAGGGATGCAGGTCGGCAAAACCTCCCATGGCGGCGATCTTTTCGGTGAATTTCGGATTATATTTCATGGTGCAGGAGCCGAGCGGATAAAAATTAGTATCCACGGAATAGTTGCGGCTCGATAGATTGGAGAAATGCCTCACCACGTCCAGCTCCGAAACCTCCGGGAGCTCAAGGAGGGTCTTGCGGCAATACTTTTCCGGCAATGCCTTAGCTAAAGGCACATCTATCTCGGGCAGCTCGAGCCCCTTGCGTCCAGAGCGGCTCTTTTCAAATATTAACTGCATAAAGCCGCCTCCAGACTATTGGCAAAATTTACGATCTCATTCTTAGTGCGCTTCTCCGTAACGGCGACCAGCAGATAATTATCCATCCCTTTATAAAATCTGCCCAGCGGAAGACCACAGGCGAATCCTCTATCTATCATACGATGGACAGTTTCATCGGCGTTCTTGGGCAGAAGCACCGTAAACTCATTGAATGTCGGAGAGCTTCTCTTCACCGAAACGCCCGGCACTTTATCCAGGACCGATTTAGCGAATTCCGCCTTCTGATAATTCAGCCGCGCCAGCTCTTTGATCCCGGCTTTGCCGAGAAGCGAAAGATATATTACTGCCCTCAGAGAGCAGAGCGCCTCATTAGAACATATATTAGAAGTCGCGCGTTCTCTACGGATATGTTGTTCGCGCGCCTGCAGAGTCAGGACAAAGCCTCGCTTGCCATCCTTATCCACAGTGGCGCCGACGATCCTGCCGGGCATCTGGCGCATGCACTCTTTTTTAACTCCTATGAACCCAAGGTATGGGCCGCCAAATGATAACGGCATACCCAGGCTCTGCCCCTCGCCTGTCGCAATATCAAAACCCATCTCACCCGGGCTCTTAAGCATACCTAAAGCTACCGGATAGACCGAAGCTATCGCCAGGGCGCCCACGGCATGCACGCGCTCTACGATATCTGAGAAGTCGTCCACGGCTCCGAAGAAGTTCGGGTTCTGCACTATCACCGCCGCGGTCTTATCATCAAGATTTTTATAGATATCTTCCCGGCAGCTCTGTCCGTGTACAACCGGCGTCTCCACAAATTCTATCGAGAGGTTTGAAGTATAGGTATAGAGCATGGTGCGGTATATGAGGCTGACGCCCGAATCGACTATGATCTTCTTTCTGCCTGTCAGGCGCACAGCCATCATCGCCGCTTCATAGAGCGCCGTGCCGCCATCGTATAACGACGCGTTCGATACGTCGAGGGCTGTCAGCTCGCATATCACCGTCTGATATTCATAGATCGCCTGGAGCCATCCTTGCGAAGATTCGGGCTGATAAGGTGTGTAGGCGGTGTAAAATCTAGGGTCCGAGGCCAGGGCATCTACGGCTGCCGGAATATAATGGTCATAGAACCCGGCGCCCACAAAGTCCGTCAGGCGCGTAGCGTTCTTTCGAGAGAGAGCTTTGAGATGTTCTATCACCTCAAATTCTGACTTACCCTTAGGAATATCGAATGATTTGGGACGGAGTGCAGGCGGGATATCTTTAAAAAGATCTGCGATGCTCTTTACGCCGATGACTTTGAGCATCTCGTTCTTTTCGGTCTCTGTGTGCGAAATATAGTTCATTTAGATAAGCCTTGGACAAAATCCTTATATTGGGCCGCGGTCATGAGCTTCGATTTCTCTGACATATCAGAGATCTTGATCCGGACAAACCAGCCGGATCCATACGCGGACTTATTTACAAGCTCCGGATGATCGGCAAGTCCCGTGTTGGCCTTTATCACCAGGCCCGAGAGAGGAGCATATACGTCCGAAGCGGCCTTTACCGACTCCACTGTCGCCGCCACTTTAGATCGCACAATCTTTGATCCGGCCTTCGGTAGATCTATAAATGTGATATCGCCCAGAGCGGATTGAGCATAATCGGTGATCCCAATATCGGCGTTATCGCCGTCTATCTTCACCCATTCGTGATCTTTCGTGTAGAAGAGATCATCCGGTATATTCACCCCGCACCTCCTTAGTGCTTCGACTTCGCTCAGCACTAACCCTGAGCTTTAGTCGAAGGGTTAGTGATTTTTTGCGCTTCCCATCTTGTAAAAAGGCTTATCCACGACCTTAGCGGATATCGATACCGCTAAGTCCGAGAGCAAGATCTGCCCGCCGGGCGCGATCTCGCCCGAAACATATCCCATCCCGATACCGCACCCAAGGCTCGGCGAGAACGAGCCGCTCGTTACCGTTCCAGCATCCTGGGCATCACAAAATATCTGATAATTATGCCTGGGAGAGCGCCGGGAATTCGCCATAAAATATATCATCCGCTTCGGGAGGCCCGCTTTTTTTTGCCTTAAGAGCGCGTCCTTCCCTATAAAATCTTTATTCCAATCTATAAATCGTTCGAGGCCCGCCTCTAAAGGTGTGGTCTCGGCGTCGATATCCTGGCCATAAAGGTTGTACCCCATCTCAAGGCGCAGCGTATCTCTGGCGCCCAGGCCTATAGGCTTAACCCTGTCGTCCTCAAGTATCTTCTTCCAGAGTGGCGCTATCTTTTGATTAGGCATATATAATTCGTATCCCAGCTCTCCGGTATAACCGGTGCGGCTGATGATGATCTTTTCGCCCAACACGGTGAAGTATCCAAAATTATAATATTTCAATCTTTCGATATCGGCGCCGGCCAGCTTAGCGAGGACAAGCCCTGCCTCCGGCCCCTGCAGATCAAGTTTCCCTAAAGCCGCCGAAACATTCTCAAAACGCGTAAAACCGGTCAAATGCTTACGCATATGAGATTCGTCTCCGGATGTAGTGGCTGCATTGACCACGGCCATCCAGCTTGCATCGCCCGTCCTGTAGACCAGGAGATCGTCGACAATACCACCCTCTTCGTTGAGCATAAAGCCGTAACGGCACGAAGAGATCTTCATGCCCTTCAGGTCTATGGTCACCAGACGCTCGAGACTGCTCTTGTGAAGGTCCGCTTCGATCGAGAATTCGCCCATATGGCAGATGTCGAATAGCCCGGCGTGCTTGCGGGTCCACAGATGCTCCTCGATAATACCGGCATACTGTATAGGCATCATCCAGCCGCCGAAGGCGCCGAGTCTCGCGCCGAGCGACCTGTGCTCTTCTATCAGAGGAGTATCTAAAGTATCTGCGTGCTCTACCATACTATTGGACCTTTTTATCTTTTACTATTTTGGCGGTGCCGCGGATATCGTATTCGTCCTCTATCTCTCCGACTATCTCTTCGAGGATATCTTCCAGTGTCACGAGCCCCTCCACAGCGCCTTTGGCGTTAATAACTACAGCTATATGAGTATGGCCCTTCTGGAAATCCTTTAATAATTCCACCACCTTCTTTGAGCCTGCCACGAAAGTGGGCGGATATATTATATCCTGCAGCACTATAAGCCCCTTATTAACGGATAGATTCAAAAGGTCCTTCATATTGATAACCCCGATTATATTATCGGGGGAATCCTTATGTACCGGCAGCCTCGAATAACCGGACTCCAGCACCTTATCTAAAATGGTATCTATGTGGGCATTTATATCTATGGTCATCATCTCCACCCTGGGCTTCATCACGCTTCTCACTATCGTCTGGCTGAGATCGAAGACCTTTGTGAGCATATTAAACTTATCTTTTTGAAGCACACCCTCTTCTTCACCTATCTTTATCAACGCCTTGAGCTCCTCCTCCGTTACCAAAGAGACTTTTGCCTTGGCTTTGCCGCCGATAAGATTGACTATCGTGTTCGTGATAACTTCCAACACCCTTACTATGGGAGAGAGGATAATTGTCAGGTACCTGACCGGCCTGACGAGAAAGAAGGCCATCTTTTCAGAATTGCGGGCGGCCAGAGTCTTTGCCGCGACCTCCGACACTATGATAAGAAAAGAGACTATCGCGGTGGCCAATACTATCGCCCAGCCCCTCTCCCCCATAAAGTGTATTATTATTGCGGTCACGAGGCTTGCTATTAAAGCGCCTACTATATTATTTGCCACCAGGATGGTGCCAAAGAACCTTTCGGGAGTCTCAAGCATTGTGAGTATAAGCTTGGCGGTCTTTGAGCCCTCGGCGGAACGTTTGCGCAGCTTCATCTTGCTGACAGCTATGATGGCTATCTCCGACGCCGCCGTAATGGCCGCGAAGGCTAAGAGGATCGCGAGAAATACTATCTCTATTATCTTCATACCGTTCCTTTAGGCATAAGCATTACTACAGTAAGCGCCAGCGTCAGAGATATGACGATGACGACGGTCGACCAGGCTATAATATTAAAAAACTTTGAATTTCTGTATTGGCCCATCAGGCGCTTGTCGTTTATCAGGAGTAGCATGAATATAAGGACGAACGGCAGAAAGACCGCGTTCGCCGCCTGAGAAAGCAGCATCACGGCGATAAGGTTTATCCGCGGGAACATTATCACACCCGCCCCCAGCACTATCAATGCGGTGAATAGAAAATAAAATTGCGGTGCCTCTTTCAGCCGCTTGTCTACGCCGGTCTCCCAGCCGAGCCCTTCGCATACCGAATAGGCCGTCGCAAGCGGTAGTATCATGGCCGAGAAGACGGAAGCGTTTAAGAGCCCAAAAGCGAATAACGTCGAGCAGTATTTTCCGGCCAGCGGCTCAAGCGCCAGAGCCGCGTCTTTGGCCGTCTCTATCCTTATCCCGCTCTTGAAGAGCGTCGCGGCGCAGGATATGACTATGAACATCGCCACCACGCTTACTATTATTCCGCCTATTATCACATCTAGCCTGGCGTACTTATAATCCTTTATACTTATGCCCTTCTCAACCACGGAAGACTGCTGATAGAACTGCATCCAAGGCGCTATGGTAGTCCCTATGATCCCCATTAACATGAGGATATAGGCCTTATTAAATGTAAATTGCGGAGAGATCGTCTCCTTTGCCACCATCTTCCATGAGGGATGCACGAGAAATCCGGTAGCCACATATGCCACGTAAAATACACAGGCAAAAAGAAATATCTTTTCTACCGATTTATATGTGCCCTTGACAACTATCCACCATATTATGACGGCGGAGATCGGCAGCGAAATATAGCGCGATACGCCGAATATCTCGCAGCTTGCCGCTATTCCTGAAAACTCCGATATTGTATTCGTGAAATTTGATAAGAGAAAAGCCGCCATCGCCCAAAATGTGATCTTTACCCCGAACTTCTCCCTTATGAGATCGGCCAGCCCCTTACCCGTCACCACGCCCATCCTGGAGCACATCTCCTGAATGATTACCAGGGCGAGTATCATAGGAACAAATATCCAGAGGGTGGAATATCCAAAATGTGCGCCTGCCACCGAATACGTGGTGATGCCGCCGGCGTCATTATCTACATTGGCAGTTATAATGCCGGGGCCCATCACGCTTAAGAATATAAGCAGGCTCTTCCAGTGGCTCGGTTTTCTTAAAGTATCTGTGCTATCCACCCCGCCCCTTCCTCTCTTATATATTTTAAATTTATCATAGTATCTGTTCTAATTATTTCCACACCCAAAATCTGCACTCTGCATAAGAAGGGGCGGGGCCTACAATCCTTTTGCCTTGCGCGGACGCTTCCTCCAGGCTATCGCTACAACCTGGCTCAATATATCATCCATAGTTATTATCCCATGCAGAAGCTTGTTCTCGTCCACTACAGGAATGGCCGATATCTTATATTTATCCATCAGGAAAGCTACCTCTTTAACGCTATCATAAAGATGCACATATATGGTCGTCGGAAATATCGTCTTTAATACCGTATCTTTGGGATCCGCGAAGAGAAGTTTCCTTATGGTAGTCACCCCCTGCAGCTTATGCTTTTCGTCCACTATATATATATACGGTACGGTGTCGACTTCACGGGTCTGGTTTTTAATATAGTCTATGGCGGCCTCTATAGCCATGGTATCCGGCATGGATACTAGCTCCGTAGTCATGAGCCCGCCGGCCGAGTCGCTGGAGTATCCCAGAAGGGTCGATAGCTTCTTTGCCCTATCAGACTCCATGAGAGTGAGTATATTCTCCACGGTTCCCCGGGGAAGATTGGAGAGCAGGTCTGTCGCTTCGTCCGATGACATGTTGGTAACGATCGATGCGGCCTCTTTCTTATCGAGATCCTTCAGTATGGCCTTCTGGTCCTCAAATTCGAGATTTTCAAATATCTTTGCTTTAGTCTTTATATCCAGAGCCCTGAAGAGCGCCATGCGCTGGTTCATATTGAGATCGAACATGATCTCGCCGAGGTCTGCCGCCGGAATGCCTTGAAGTTGTTTTTGCGATACGGAAAGTTTCATCGTCATGCTGGCGGGATTTATCGCTACCGGCTGGATGAACTTCCAGGAGACGATATCATCTCTCTTTATAAGAAAACCGAGCATCTTCTCCCACCCCAAACGGCGCAGGAGGCCGCGTAGACCTATATCCACGTGCGCAACCATCAGCTCGTGGTCTATCCTTAAAAGATGGATATCGTTGACTCGTATGACCTTATGATTAAAGGTGTCGACAACCTGCTGATCGAGTATATCGCGGCGCAAAAGAAATTCGTAATCTTTCGGATCGGGCCCGAAACTCACTTCATCCGATCTGATACTTAAGACCACCTCCTGGTCTATCTCTGAAACCTTTGAAAAAGGAATGCTCGCGTAGTATCTCTTTATAAAACCTTTAGCTATTATGAGTTCGTCCGACTTCGGATAGACTTCGCTCGTCTTGACAGAGATGTCCCAGAGCTTGCCTAAAAACCGCCTGTCGACGTCGAGTACGTCCTTCCCCAAAAGGCTCGAAAAGTCCAAGAACATCGCCGCCGCTTTAATTTTTGCTTCTTCAAGTACCGGATTTATCATATCTTTTGAGAGTTTGATTTAGAGTCTTTTTTTGAAGACTATTACCGTGAAGCATAAGGCTATAAATAGGATTATTGCGGACTTTATACTCTTGGTGTCTATAGTCCTTTCTACAAGATATCCATGCTTCAAGATCTTGACCGTATTAGCATGAATATCTAATTCCCCATTATGCATGGAGCATGCGCGGTTAAAGACGCCGTTGACTTCTATCATATCTCCGTGGCTCTTATAACCGCCGGCGAATTTCACCCCACCAAGCAGAGAGCTCTTACACCATACGCCGATCGCGTTAGAGCCGTCGTTAAGATTTATCCATGAATATTCGCCCCTATCCAATATTGCCGTAATGAGCTCTCCCGAGTAATTAAGCTTCCGTCCGTTGAGCTCTTTTGCCTTCTCTATCAGCTCATTGCTCGACCACACGACCGCATAGCAATTCGTTGCGAAAAGAGTTGCTAGCACGATAATAAACGCTGTACGCAATACGCTGTACGCAATACGGCTCTTTCTCATCTCTTCCCCTTAAAGGTAGCTATTACCATCCCCAAAAGCACCATGACCGCTACGAACTCAAGCCTTCCGGCCCACATCTGGAATATGTAAACTACTTTCAGCGCGGCCGGCATCGACGGCGATGTGATGCCGCACGAAAGGCCGACATTCGCGGCCGCGGATACGGACTCAAATAACGCTTCGCTGAGAGAGTATCCGCATAGCATACCCGCTATTGCGCCGAATATGTAGAGATTAATGTATGATATCAGGATTATCGTCGACATCCTCACATACTTATCTTCGAGCACAACATCCTTTATGTGGTGTATCTTCTGGACGAATATCGCCGTATCCGGGATAAGCATCCTCTTTATGTCCTGGCGCAGCGCCTTATATATGACCCCGATCCTGAATACCTTGATAGCGCCTGTGGTAGAGCAAACGCTTCCGCCTATCGCCATAGCAAGGGTCACTCCGAACATCGCGAGAGCTCCCCATTCGTTGACGAATTGACGCGCATATATGGTAGTATAACCGGTCCCTGTGTGGCCCGATATGAGATGATAAAATGTCTTGCTCGAGAACGGCAGCGATTGTGAATATACATTCTTCTCTAAGACGCCCCATGCAGTGATCGAAAGCGTCACGATGATGGAGACGAATAGGGTCACTATCTCTATATTTCTGTAAAGCTCGCGCCTGTTCCCGGTCCAGACCGCGTAATGAAGCGCAAAATTCATAGCGCCCAGGAACATCAGAGAGATAGTTATGATCTCGAACGGAAAATTGTGATAGAAGAGTATGCTTTGCGATTGCGGCGTGAACCCTCCTGTATCCCATGCGGCCATGAAGATACATACGGAGTCGAATATAGCCTTTAAAGGCGGTAAGCCGCCCCATATCGCGGCTATAGAGAGCGCACCGCTGCCGAGCACCATATAGACCATGCTGACAAGCCATATGAAGCGCGCCGTCTCGACGACATTCGGCATTATCTTTTCATCGCGCGCCTCGCCTACATACATCCTGAAAGCGCCCGCCGTCCCCCTGACAAGAAACGTGAGCGCTATTACCACTATACCCTGGCCGCCCATGAACATGATAAAATGCCGCCAGAAATTATAGGAATTTGCCATGTGATCGAGGTTTACCGCGAGAGAGAGGCCCGTAGTGGCATATCCGCTCATCGCTTCAAAAGAAGCGTCAAGATAGGACCCGAAATGTCCGCTCAGGTATAAAGGCACCGCTGAAACTAACATGGCGACTATCCATGAAAGCGCGGCCACCGCCATAGCGTGCATCGTGGCGAGATCTTTTTTGGTATAACATATTATGGAGAGAAGCGCTCCGGCGAGAAGCGTGAATGATATGCTCAGCAGAAAATCAACGGCACACTGCCATTCGGAATACCCTATAGCGATGACGAAAGGTATCATCATCGCTATACCTATGCTTATAGTGATCTTACCGAGATAGTACCCTATTATCTTATAGTCGTCCAGGTGCGGTCTTAATATCATCTCAGTAAAGTCCACCATACAAAACATACCGCCAGACCCGTGAATATGAATACGTAAACGAGTACGAGCTCGAACGATATGCCTAAAACCGCATTCCAGATAGTCTTAAATGGCGTCTTCATACCCCTCATTCTACATTTCCCATCAGCTGGTTAAGAAGCTGCTGCTCATTCTCTATTGTAGTAAGAGCTATGACATCATCACCCTTTTGTAGAATCGTCTCTCCCTTTGGAACTATCACCGAGTCCCCTCTCACTATCGAAACGAGCACTGAGTTCTCGGGGATCTTTATATCTTTCACATATTTGCCTATGGCAGGAGAATCATTAGTAAGGTCCACGCGCACTAAAGCGAGCTTTCCGCGCTTAAAGGTCATGAGATTTATAACATCCTCGAATGATACCTCCTCCTCGATTATCTTCGCGATGATCGCGGTGGCATTTACCGGAACGTCCACTCCAAGCTCATTAAATACATGCTCATTTCTCGGGTTATTTACTCTGGCGACAGTTCTCCTGACGCCAAATACCTCTTTCGCCAATTGGCATATTATAAGATTATCCTCATCGTCCGCGGTAACCGCGGCTATGACATCGGCGCGCCGCACCTGAGCATCCTCCAGGTATCTGGGTTCACAGCCGTCGCCATGTATGACCATCGCGTCGAGATTCTGAGATATTCCTTCAGCGCGGACCTTGTCCTTTTCTATCACAGTAACAGCATGCTTATCCTGTATGAGCTGCTGGGCCAGATGAAACCCTATCCTTCCCGCTCCAACGACTACTATATACATGAGTTGATCTCCTCGTTTTCGTATTGTGTACAGCGTATTGCGTATTATGTAAAAAATACTACAATTTAAAAATTTGTTTGACCTTCTTCAAGCTCGCTGTCCTGACTAGCCCCATGACCTTATCGCCGAGCTCTATCTTGGTAAAAGTTTCTGTTATTATAACCTTCTTCTTTCTCTCTATGACAACGACCGAGAATTCATCCGGTATATTAAGCTCGCTGACACGCTTGCCTTCAAGGTCCTTGGTCGCGATTATCTCTATTACTCCGAGCTCTCCGGTCTCTACGAGATATCCCGTAAAACGGTTCTCGATTATCTTATCCCTTATCATAGCCGCTACGAGAGTCGTTCCGCTTATGATGTCGAGATCAAATTTTTTGTATATATCGGCTCTTTGTGGATCGTAAACGCGCGCTATTACCCTGGGCACCTTGAACATCTTCCTCGCTATCTGACTCGCCATCAGATTGGTATTATCGCCGCTCGTGACCGAAACGAAAGCGTCCTGCTTCTCTATCTTGAGCTCGCGCAGCAGCTTTTCGTCAAAAGCGTTGCCGACGGCCGTCACGCCGTTGAACGTCCCGCCGAGCCTCTTGAACGAATCGGCATTCTTATCTATTATGGTTACGTTATGCCCTTCCTGAGAGAGAAGGACCGCCAGCTGTGAACCGACCCTGCCGCATCCTACTATCGTTATATTCACCCCGCCCCTCCTTCTATTATAAATTCAAAATTTATTTTATTATCCATTTTAATTGCGTTTTTACCTGTATGCTCAATATCCCACCCAAGGAGGGGCGGGGTTCATTCCTTATTGTTTCTTTATCGCAGCTACGCTGACTCTTTCTATGTGCAGCTCGTTTATCATATCGAGAACGTTCACTACATTTGAGAACTTTGTGCGGCTATCTACCTTTAACAAGAGGCTCATCGAAGGATCATCTTTCACGGCCCCTGCCAGATACCCCTTAAGGCTCTTAGCGTCTTTCTTCTCGTCATTGACCAGATATTCGCCGTCCTTAGTTATAGCCAGTATCGTCTTTTCGGCTCCCTCCAGAGATACCGCGCTTGATGCCTTGGGCAGTCTCACATCCACCTTCGACACTCTCGTAGGACTGAATGTGTAGAGTATGGAGAAAGAGATGAAGAAGAATATGAAGAGGCTCATCACTATATCAGTCATCGCTACAGACTCTAAAGCTACGAGATAATTATTCTGCTGCCGTATCTTTATCATGCCCTACCAATTTTTTAGTATGCAACACTTCGACTAGCTGCATCGAATAGTTGCTGAGCTCATATGAGATATACTTATTTCTGCTGATTATAAAATTACAGATGAGGTAGTAAGGCACAGCTACCGAAAGTCCGGCGGCGGTAGTTATCATAGCCTCATAGATACCGGATGCGAGCGCGCTTACCGTAATATTAGAACCGGCAGTCTCCCATGCCATGAAGGCGCGTATCAGGCCTGTGATCGTACCCAAAAAACCCAAAAGCGGCTCTATTCCTATTACCGATATTAATCCCCCTATGTGCTTCTCAAGTCTGTTCATTTCGCTGTTCCCGACCCGTTCCAGAAGCCTGTCGAGCTCATTCACAGGTAAAGCTCTCTTCTCTATGCCCAGCTTAAACAATACGGCTATCGGGTGCTTCGATCTCTTTTGGCACAGCTTTAACGCCTTATCAAATTCATGCGCCGAAAGAAGCGCGAATACCTCCTTGGAGAACTTCTGCACATTGAGCCTTATACTAAAGAGGCCCCATATTTTCTCTATTATTATCGCAAGCCCCAGCATCGAGACGACCAGTATCGCGTACATTACAGGGCCGCCTTTTATGAATAACCAAGCCATTTTAACTTACTCCCTTTCCATTCTTTATGTCTTCCCGTAGAAGAGCATGATAGTATCGATGACCCCTTTGCGCATCATCATGACGGCTATGGCGGCCAGAAGAAGGCTCGCTATCTAGGAAGGATCCCTATAGCGTCCATCGCCACGAATATAGGTATGAATGAAAGTAGAAACTTATCCATAGATTATTAATATGTCATTATATCATATTTAGCGGTAAAGAACAAGAAAGGCAGGGTGTTTTTCACCCTGCCCTTATAAGTCTAATGGACTTAAAAATATTATTTGCCGCAGCACTTACCCTTTACGATCCTCTCCGCTTCTAACCAGTCATTAAAAGAATGACCGGCCTTGCGGCCTCTCTTCTCGTAAAGCTCATACGCCTTCTTTGCTATCAGCTTATTCAAATCTTCTGCCGATACGCACGGATTTGAAGATCTGCCAAGCTTTATAGTCGATGTCTTTGCCATGATTATCCCCCTTTCCGTTGAAAATTTATTATACAACTTTCTATAAATTACGCAATAGAAATCTTTAAAAAGTCCGGTACCGGCTTCTTTAGGTAGGTATAGACATTCTCCAGGTGCGTCCTGTAGAGCTTATCAAAGGGATTATCGTGGCCCATATGCGCCTTTCCGCAATACCACCAGTTCCAGTCGCTGCCTTCGGCTATATAAAACTCTCTCCAGGCCTTGCGGAGGAGTTCACTATCCACCCCGCCCTTCATCTGGGCTTCTTTGGTATATTTCACCAGATCTTTCCTCACCGCAGACAGATAATCCCATGATACATTATCCTGCTCTTCGCCTATCCATATCTTAAAGTTATGATTTATCCATGATGCGGGGAATACGTTATCGAGCTTCTTGCTCTTAAGACCGCCGAGACCCAGATGGCCGCTGATGGTGACGGCCTCCACCTCATCGTCATTATCAAGATGCTTATAGAGAGTCTCGAAGAAGGTCCTGCCGTTATCCGCAAAAAATTCCCATGCGTTCTCTCCATCCATCGCTATAGTAACTAATGGCTTATTCTTGGAGGGCTTAATATTCGCGGCGATCAATCTAAAATGCCCCATAAGATCATCGGCTGCCGAGCGCTGATCCCATGAACTGTAATTAAAGCTTATTATATTGGAGAGATTCTTGTCCCGGAATATGAGAGACAGGGACTTTGAGCCTCTTTTGAATTTATACGGCTCATATACGGAGCTCCTGTCAGGCTGTGCGGCTATCTTGCCTTTAGCGCCGGACATGGTTAAACTTTTAAAGAGTATATCTTCGTCCGTAGCGGCCCATCTTATGCCGCTTGAAGCCATGATCTCCAGGGCTTCGTCGGAGACACTGCCCTCGGAAGGCCACATGCCGCGGGGAGCTACCCCAAATTGCTCACGGTGATACTTAACGGCCTCTTCTATATGCCACCTGGCGTCTTCGGGATGCGAGAACCTCTTCTTTGGAAGCTCCATGCCCGGCGTCGAGATCCTGGCTATCGATGTGTCGCAAAGGAGCGGTGTAATGGGGTGATAAAAAGGAGTAGTGGATATCTCTATCTGTCCGGCGTCCTGAAGCTTTCTGTAGAGAGGTATGACCCGGGAGATTATCTCTTTCTGTTTCAGGAGCACATACCGCTTATCCTCTTCCGTGTAGGAGGACCCTTTACGGATAAGGTCTTTTAAGTTTCTATCCTCGTCAACGCTGATAGAATGAAACCATACGAGATTAAAGAGCACCTGCAGGTCCAGCATATCCTGATCCGAAAAATCCTTCACTATTCTTTTTAAAGACTTATCGGACGTATTCTGCAGACCCTTCTTTATGAGAAGCTCCTGATACCGCCCGTTGGGCTCTATAAAATGCTTATAGTTGACCCTGAAGAAATTCTCCACTATCTCCAATCTATCGTCGAGAGTGAGTGAGGAGGCCTTCTTTATCGCGAGGTCAAGGAATATGTCGGTCGCATCATTGAGAGCATAGTCATTTATCTGTTCCAACAGAGACGGGACAAGGTTGAAGGTCGCGCGCACGTTGTCGAAACCCTGAAGAAGAGCGGCCATGGGAAAATAGTCCTTCACGGCGTGAAATCGCACCCACGGCAGAAGATATTTTCCGGTGACGGTATCTTTATAGCACGGCTGATGCATGTGCCAGAGGAAAGCTACGGATAGTCTTTTAGAGCGGCTCATTATCTAAGAACTGTAGACGGAGTAATCTATATCAGGGAATATATTGTATTTGTCTTCGCACTCCTTAACGTATGCTTCGTCAACGGAGCCTTCTTTGATCTCTTCGTATAATTCGGTAAAGTGCTCGGCATGCTCCCTTAACCGCTCGACAGCATAAGATACATGGGAGCCGGTCTTCATTATAAAGGCCCAGTCGCTCGACTGCGCGAGAAGAAGTTCTCTGGCCATCTGGTTCAGCGCGCGGCGCTGAAGCCCCTTAGCATTCTTATACTTTCCGGCGATCTCCACCATCCTCTCGATCATCTTATGGACATGCCGGTAGACCCAGTCGTTGGACCCTTCGAGCCACGTCTCAGAGTAGCCTTTCAATCCCCAGCTCGAGTGGGCCGGAGCGAGTACCTGGAATTTTTTATACATCTTAAGATAGTCGCCGGGAGTGGCGAGGGCGATCGTCTTCTGGTCATATTTGATCTTGCGCACAAGGAATTCCAGCCACTGAGGACCCTCATACCACCAGTGGCCATAAAGCTCGGCATCGTAAGGAGAGACCATGATCGGAAGCCTGTCGCCCATCTGGGCCTGCAGGAACTCGACCTGCTTCTCTCTGTTGAACATGAAATTTCCCGCATCACAGGCGGCCTTATCCCTCGCCGCATCCGGGTTATACGGCTCTTTATGGCCTCCCGGACCGGTTATCTTATAATATTTTATGCCCGTATTTATTCTGACACCATCGGGATTTATGTACGGCTTTATATATTCAAAATCGAGATCAAAACCTATGTCTCTGTAAAATTCTCTGTAATTATAATCTCCGGGATAACCTTCGACGGCGCTCCAGACGGCCTTTGATGTCTCCATGTCCCGGCCGTATACCGCGACACCGTTCTTGCACATATACGGATTAAATACCCCGAACCTCGGCCGCGGAGTACCGAAGAGAATACCGTGAGTATCGACAAAGAAGTATTTGATGCCTTCCTCTTTGAGTATATCCTCATCCCCGGGATTATATCCGCATTCCGGCAGCCATATACCCAAGGTCCGTCTACCATAGACCTTCTGATAAAGATCAGCGGCCACCTTCACCTGGGCCCTGACGGAAGCCTTCCTCTCGACCTCCATCAGCGGCAGGTACCCGTGCGTCGCGCAACAGGTGATGACTTCGAGCCTTCCCAGGTCCTGAAAACGCTTGAATGCCTTATTGAGATCCCCTTGATATTCGTCCACGAATATGCGCCGTGATTCTACAAAGGTATCGTGGTACATATGGGCGAGCCTGTTGAAGGCCGGATCCATATTAGTGCGCTCTATCTCTTTACATGAGAGCTCTATGAGCTTATCTATGTGCTTTATGTACTTGTCCTGAAGGTGCCCGTCCATGAACATCGACATGAGCGTAGGAGATATCGAGATGGTGAGCCTGAAATCTATGTTATCCCTGACAAGAGCATCGAACGCCCTTATTAGCGGTATATACGTCTCCGTGATCGCCTCAAAAAGCCAATCCTCCTCCAAAAAATCTTCATGTTCCGGATGGCGTATATACGGAAGATGCGCGTGAAGAACTATCGAGAGGTATCCTTTAAGCATAATGGTCTATTCCGTCTTTCTAGTGACTATCGGCGTGATCTTGCGGCGGTCAATGCCATCCGAGGAGGTAGCTTCGACCGGTATGACCTGCTCCCCATCCGGCAAAGCGAACCTTAAAGTGAATGTTCCGTCGGGCTTGAGCTTTATCTCTTTGCCCTGTACGGTAAGCTTGGCATCGGGCTCGGTAGCTCCGTAGACTATAAGTTCCGTGTTGACTACCATCCAGAACTTTCTCTCCTGCATCTTTCTGTAAAATGAGGCGCCGCTCGATATTTGAGCGGAGGTGATCTGCTCCTCGAGCCTCTTCTTCACCATCTCCCTC
>Ga0268280_1000536_pt1 | contig 30821 bp, 26 predicted proteins | sample saktaG_9_FD_190139 | JGI IMG/M metagenome (GOLD analysis project Ga0268280, IMG submission 190139) | Saline water microbial communities from Sakinaw Lake, British Columbia, Canada - sak_2011_5_24_40m | ecosystem: Environmental > Aquatic > Non-marine Saline and Alkaline > Saline ...
TTCACGCCTACGCCGAAGTTCTACGACGCGGTACGGGCAAAGTTTAACACGGAATGTTCAACAAAATCCGTAGCAGTACAGGACATCGCGGAGCTTGCGGTGTAGATGAAGAGCGGCGGACCGGTCAACAAGCGCATGGAGGAAAAGAATCATGATTAAAGTTTATGACATAGAGACGACAACATGCAGTTCACAGACTCATAGTGTTGTAGCTGAAAACATCGGAGAAGCAGAGAGGTTGTTTCTTTCCGAATATCCAACGGCAACAATCAAGCACGTATTCCTTCACAGTGAGTATGTTGTTTTGACCAAAAATCCGACTGACGGATTGACACAAAGAGAAACCTGTAAGTGGAAGCGTAAATACACTCAATGGGCTACAAGTCCCCACACGGATATATCTTATGGCCCAAGACACAAATTCAAGCACTGCCCTGTTTGCGACAAGCTGATTGAGGTTGTGGAATGAGCAAAACAGACAAACAAAAATCCTCCGTACTATCCACGCTTCGCGAGAACGCTGGCAGGTTCATTCCTCCCACGTTTCTAGCCGTCCACGCGCTAAAAGGCAAGGCCAACAAGCCGGACGCTGCCAGCTACGCTTTACGTGCGTTGGCGCGTGACGGAGTTGTCGAGGTAAACAAGGACGGGTGGGGGAAAGCGATATGAAAGACGATCTCCAAATAATCATCGACAAGCTGGTGGACATTCTTGGCGTTTGCGGGTTAAGAGACGTTCGAGAGCTACTTGAAGAAGCACAGAGCAAACTTGATCGTGCGATGTGCCTTGTCGAATACCACGAAACGCGAGACGGAAAGAAGGTGGGGCCGTGAAAAGCGACAAAGAAGGAGCTTTCCTTTACGATGTCGAAATTGAAGACCTTTTTGCCGAAATAAGAGCCGACAACAAGAAGCAAGCACGGATAAAGGCCGTTGTCGGATGGAGACGCGCAGGGTATGGCAACGATGGACGCTGGCCAAGATCAATAAGAGCAAGGGGACCAAAAGGAATATGAAAAAACTCGTCAAACAGATCACTCGAATACTCGACGCTGGCGCGGAGCAGGTCACTCTTTCACGCGCCCAGGTGCTCGGACTTCTCGAACACGCGGAGAAGAGAGCGCAGAAGTCACGCGACAAAGAGACTCAACGGCTACGATTGTCCATGCACCGTGCGGAGGAAGAACTTAGGGCTATGTCAGCCGCGATACTCCGTCTGTCTGCAAAACTGAAAGGGGCTCGCAAGTGAGTCTTAAAAGAAAAATAGTTACAGTAGACTTATTTTGCGGTGCTGGAGGTGCCTCTAGCGGAATACATCAAGCGGCGGAAGAACTTGGGTATGACATTAAAAACTATGTCGTGAATCATTGGGATGTCGCAATAGAAACACATTCTCAAAACCATCCGTCTGACACTCATAGATGCGCACCTGTCGAGTCAATCATCCCATCGGAGTATGTTGCCGGAGGCGTTGTTGATGTTCTATGGGCATCCCCTAGCTGCACCCATCACAGCAGGGCTAAGGGTGGCAAGCCTCGTGACAACCAGCTACGGGCACAGCCTAATCTTGTCCTTGATTGGCTTGATATGCTCCACGTCCGAAGATTGATCGTTGAGAATGTCCCAGAGTTTAGAGACTGGGGCCCTTTGGGACGTGACGGGAAACAGATTCAACGCCAGAAAGGTAAATGCTTTGAAGCTTGGCTTGCAGGGTTGACGGCTCGGAATTATCGTTTTGAATGCAAGATACTTAATTGCGCGGACTATGGCGACCACACAACACGAAAGCGTTTCTTCCTACAGGCCGTCAAGATCGGTTGCGGAAAGATACGTTGGCCTGAACCTGGTTATGCTGAAAATCCTTCCAACGACTTGTTCAGAGATCAAAAGAAGTGGCGCGGCATAGGCGAGTGCCTTGACCTTGGCGACATCGGGACACCTATTTCCAAGCGTAAGAAGCCGCTTGCACGTGCGACCATGCTACGTATTGCCGAGGGCCTACGCAAGTTCCATGGCGAGCAATTCGTAATGGACTTCCTTGGGACAGACAAGCCGGAATCATCTGGACGGTTAATCGGGACTGATAAACCGATCACGACACAGCATTGCTCAAACAGGTACGGTCTGGCAACTCCGTTCATCATCGACTTTTTGAAAAACGGGAAGGTCAAAGGAGTTGGCGAGCCAATCAACACCCAGCATTGCAAAGACCGTTTTGAAGTGGCAACGCCGTTCGTTGTCAAATGGGAGAGAAACTCAAATCCAATCGCAATGGACGAACCTATTTCAACCCAAACAACAAGCAACAAGTTCACCCTCTGCACTCCTATAATCGTTGACTTTGCAAACGGTGGACGGGTAAGAGGATCACATGAGCCAATGCCTACACTGACCGCGAAGAACTCAATGTGTGTTGCTACTCCTATAATCTACGATTACGGAAACGGCGGGAAGGTAAAGAGCGCGAACGATCCGATGCCCACGCAAACAACAAGAGGAAATATGAGCGTAGCATTTCCGGTTACAAATGAAGGAAGACTTGTTGATGTTTGTTTTCGGATGCTTAGCCCTCAAGAGTTGAAGATGGCTACTGGATTTTCCAAAGAGTATATCCTTTGTGGGACAAAAACCGAGATGGTAAAGCAGATTGGCAACGCTGTTCCCGTCAACACGGCGCGAGAGTTAGTAAAGGCCGCGCTAATAGCGTAATCAAAACGAAAGGCCAGCATGAAACACGAAATCATATTCGCGGTTACTCACTTCTCTGTCGTCGTCAACGGCATCGAGATTCCGCATAAGGTCGTACAGGCAGTCGCGCAAGTCGAAAGAGGAACGACTGGGCAGGCCAAGAAGGAAGGCAATGGACGCTACTCATACGGCAAGTACCAGATCAGCGCGGCGTTTCTCACGGATGTGAATAAGTGGGCCGGAACAAAGTACAACACATGGCGCGTACAGTTTGAGGATGTCATTGGCGAGCGTGTCTGCCAGCTTGGGTTGGTGATGATTATGGAAAAGCGCGGATGTACGCTTGAAGTGGCTCTAGCTGCCTACAACGGAGGATGGAAGAACCGTAACTCGAAACAATGCAAGGACTACGCTAAGCGCGTGATGGCGCTGGCAGGAAAGGAAACAACAAAGTGATTATCATCGCATATCTCGCTCGCTACTTCCAAAAGTGCGATCCGTGGGCCGGAGTGTTTCATCGTCAACAATCAATCCGGCGCATGATCGGACAGTAATAAAGGAGAAACAGGTAATGAAGATCAGAATGGATAGGACAATGTACGCGGTTGCAAATCGCATCGCGGACGCTCACGGCGACACGTTTGCAAGGTGGGCGTACCGCGCGGAGTGCTGTTTCGCGTTCGTGACAGACTTGAAGCCTAAAAAGGCATTGTGCAAGCTGACACGGCTGAACAGTATAAGCGTGGCTATTAACCAGCACGCGGACACCAACGTGACACCGACGCGCATCCGCGAGTGCATCCAGATTGCCATCGAGCAGGAAGACGAGCGCAACGCTGAATGGAAATTCAAGTACGATAAGGGAACGATGGGCGCTGCAATAACCGTTGAGTTGATGGTTGGCAAGCGCACGATTAGCTACGAAGAGGCGGAGAGGATCATTGATAGGAGAATCGCGGAGCGCAAGGCGGAGATCGCGGCGGAAGGTAAGAAACAGAAGAAAGGACGGAAGTAGAATGAACGAGAACGGAGTCAAAGAGGCTAAGGGTCATTTCGTAATCGGACCCAACACAAAACGCGATGGAGAGTTCCATTTGGTGTTCTGTACGGAGTGCGCCACACCAATACGGGTACTTGTCCCGAATCAGTTAGCGCATCAGGACATGATTGAGACTGAACTTGTCAAGGCCAAGGAAAAGCACCCGAAGTTCTGCGGAGGGTTCACAATTTACGATGATGCGATACAGGTAAAATGTCCTCTACGTCTCGCAAGGGAAGACGTGGAAAGATGTGGTTTTAAGGCAGATGATATACTCGATGAAGAAAAACTTGAAGCCGTGGAATCCTACCTTGAAGGCCGTTTAGATGATTGCCTTCACGAGCTTGCCCAGTGCGGTGCCGTCGTTCGACGTATGATGGAGTACGTGCAAGCGGAGATCGACGCGCATCACAAGAGGGTTGATCTATTCATAGACGAAAAGAAAGAAGAGGTAAAACCATGAGCAAGATTTACATCTGCGGGCCGATGACGGGACTGCCCGAACACAACTATCCAGCGTTCCACGCCGCCGCCAAGACGCTTCGGGCGCAGGGCCACACGGTAGTCAACCCTGCCGAGATTGACCACGGCGACGAGAAGTGCTGGGAGGACTACTTACGGCGCGACATCAAAGACATGATGGACTGCGACACGATTGCGGTACTCCCTGGGGCGGACAACAGCAAGGGCGCGACGTTTGAACGGATGATCGCGGCGACGCTCAAGTTTGACGTGATCTATCTCTAACCAAAACAGAAAGTAGGTGATTAATCATGGCTTGCAAACCAACTCCGAAAGGCGGAAAGAAGGGAGGTTGTAAAGACGGAAAGAAGGGTTGCTAACTAGCACCCGACGAAAAAGAAACGGCCAGTCTCGAAATGAGGCTGGCCGTTTTTCTTCCCTAGTTTTCCCTAGTTTTCCCTACTTTTCCCTATACGATATGGATTGACTTCGGCATGATGTTGAAATAAGCCTCGCCGTTCGCCTTCGTCTCCAGCCCGTTGTAGTGATCCCTCACCATCTTCAACGACGTACCGCACTGCGCCGCCGTCTTGCCTGGGTCGCCAACCGCTGCCGAATGATGCGTGATGAAGCTGTGCCGTCCAGCGTTCACACAAAGGCTTAGCCCTGCCTTATCCCCGATACGGAATATTGCCCGTTGAGCTTGGGCGATTGAACTGTATTTCTCCATCATCCCGTCAACGCTTCCGACTGCAATCCACGCAACGGCGTTGGGAGTCATGTTAATCACGCGCTGGCCGCGTCCCTGGGTGTAACCCTTGGGCTTTGCCATGATGATACTGCCCTCGCTTACACGCACGTCCTCGGGTGTCTTGGCTAGCCGTTCAATCTCGTCCGTCCGTATTCCGCAGAAAAACGACAGCGTTGCGATGGCGATCAGGTCTTTCCGCCCGTACTCTTCCAGCGCCACGAACAACGTGGAAACGTCCTCGTGCTTCATGTAGTCGGGCCGTTCGTGGATAACCTTCTGATACTCGAAGTCCGACATTGGGTTTTCCGTCACGTATCGCCTTGCTTTTTTAGCGCACCATTCAAAGAACGTCTTGCAATAAGAGGCGTGGTTATTCCGTGTCTTGGCGGATTCCGTGTCGAGTTCCTTGAAATAGGCGTGTACCTCTTTGGCCGTCACGTCCGAGCAGTTGCGATCCCATCCGATAGTCATGCACATCTTCTTGACCCTACTCACGACGGCCTTGCGCTGGTGATCTTGTATCTCTGGGATGCCTTCAAGATATTCCGCGAACGCTACGGACATCGGAGTCGGGTTCACAGTGTCCACCATTGTGTCGAGGAACCGGCGAGCGAGTTCCGTCAGCGTGATCGTAATCGACTTGTCGCGCAACATACTCAACGCGGTTTTGCAGTCGTAGACTTCCCCTGGCTTCAACTCGAAGATTCCGACGCTTGCCGTCCGGCTTGCGGCATAGTATGCGTCAACCTTCTTTTTGAGTTCTTCTATCGAGGTTGCGCCGAGGCGTAATTTTCTGCCGCCTTCTGATATTCCGAGGTACGCTTGAAACTCGGGATATGTCTTGAGTGCGCCGTTTACGCATCGTTTATGACTGCGTGTAACGATGGTGGCGAGTACGTCTTTCTTGTCTCTAATGTGCATTTATGGCTCCTTTTTTTGTGGCGGAAATCGGGCGGAACGATTTGCCTTAATTTTCTGAAACTCACAAAAGCCTTGATTCTATTGGTCGGAATTGATGTAAAAAATGGTGGGCGCGGAGGGGGTCGAACCCAGTATCCAAAAGGTGTTAAACACCTACATAATCCCTTTAAAATCAAACAGTTGCGACTTTCTCGCCTTCTCGTCTATTGTGCGAATTGCATACGTAAGTACTTGCAATTTACCTAAGAGATATTAATATTGTGGCGGAAAACGGGCGGAAAAGCAAGCGGGAAATTAAAATGTTCTATCTTTTATTTTAAAAGAAAATCCCCGCCGCTGGTGTATTCAGCGACGGGGACATGTTATCAGCGTTGTCCTATTTTTGCAATCCAGTTTTTTCAGACTTCCAACGCCTTATCATCTGGGGTCGAACACGCTCACGCCCAACCTTGCGAGCTTCCTCGTAAATCTTCTTGAGCTTGAGGATGTCGCGTTCTGCCGGATTGTCGTAGTTGAACGATTGGTTGGCGAGCATCTTCTGTGCGATCGTGCCGACAACCTTCTGGTACTCGACGTAGTCGCCTGGATTCATGGCGATCTCTTCACGGCCAACCTTAGCCTTTTCCGGCTCGGGCGTGGACGGCCACCAGCGGTCAACTCCTTCGGCCATGTCGTTCCAACGCTTCACCATCGCGTCAATCTTCGTGGTCTTTGTCGCGTCCTGCACCTTAAAGGGTACTACGGCGTTATAGACTCCGCCGCCTTCACGCTCGATTGGCTTGCCCGTCCTGTCCATCTTCGGAATGGGCGCGTTGGCCTCCGCCGGCATAACCGTCTGGCCGAATCGTTCCGCTACAGTCTTTACGTAGTCGGGGCCCTTGTCGCGGTTCTTCATGTCGCGGATGTACGGGTCAAACGCTCTGGCAGTCGAGCGTATGATGTTCGGGTTGAATCCTGCGAGCGTGGACGTGACGGCCTTCTGCATGGCGAACTCGTCGCCCTCGACGATGCTCACGAGGTTCCCAACGCCTTGCAAGAATGTCTTGTCCGCAAGGTTTCCGCGTATCGACGAGAAAACTGTTGCGGGGATGTCGGCGTACTTGCCGTCCTTGGCTTGGTCAAACGCCGTCAGCGCGTCAACCATCGTGGATACCATCGTCGCCATCGGCTCCAGCCGTGCGTAGGAGATCCACTTGTCGCCAACGCGGATTGACATCGGCGGCGCGTTCTGCATTTCCGACTCTTTCGCCCCCTTGGGCGAAAACGCGCTGGACTTCCGGCTGCCGGTGATGCGCGGACGGTTAAGCTCGTCGTCGTCGTCGCCCTTCATCATGGCGTATAGGGACATCATAAGAACCATCCCAACGGCCTGTTCAGCACCAAGGCGCATGGCTTCGCCTCCCTTGTAATTGCCCTTCCTCAGATTATACATGTATGGCAGGGCGTTGATAGGGGTCTTGCGGATGCCCGTCGCGATGATGTTGGCCGGAGTCTTCACAAACGGGAAGATGAACTTGAGCAGGAATCCGAATTGCGGATCGTTGCGCCAGTGCATGATTGACGATGCCATGTGTCCAGGCTTCTGTTGGAATGACCAGCGGAGCGTTTCGGCCCATGCCTTGACGTATGCGCCCGACTTGGGGCTTACCTGCGCCGAAACATAAGCGTCGCGGTCGGACTCGATCCTTTTCCCTTCCTTCACAAGCTTGTCAAACTCACGTGTTGCATAGTCGGCGGTAAGCATTGCCATGAAGACCGTCTTGAACCATTCATCTGTGGCGGACATTAGGCGTTGGGGCATACGGACGATCTTGCCGAACTGTCCCTTTATCGCCGCGTCGGACTCTTCCAGCTTGGACGCACCGGGGCCCGTCACGTTCTTTTCTGTCACCCACGCTTGCAGGAACGCTTTGTTGGCGTTCGACAGGGACGGGACGATTGCCTTATACATGGCGTTGTTGGATACGAATGTGGCCGCGTCGGGGTTCTTAGCGATCACATTCATCAACGCCTCGACTGGACGCTGTACAAATGCCTCAAGTGCCGCGTGTCCTGCGTTTCCAACGGCGTTGACGATGTTCGTCGTCGGCGCGGACAGGATGGCATTGCGCCACCACTCGTGAACCATATCGCCCCAGCCGGAGCGCGTGACGGCGATGTCTTGAAGCAGTTGAGCGACAAACACATCATCCATTAGTTGCGCCGAGGTCAGCGTTGACACGTCTTTCCCTTTGCGCTTCAACATATCAAGCACTGAACGCGCCAGCTTCGCCCGAACCATCAGTTTTGTAATGGCCTCTTGCGTGTCCTGCGCCTTGCGAATAATCTCCGCCTCTACTTTGGAGGGTGCAAGTATCGTCCGCAGTATCCACGCGCGACGGCCTTCCGGCGTGTTGCATGGGTCGAAACGCAACTGCATCGCCCTTGCAACGTCGGTTCCGCGCTCGTACCAACGCCAGATAGCCAGCATCGCCGTAGCAACCTTGTTATTGTCGGACGGGTCGGAAACGGCGGATACTGTCAGATCGTCAACGGCGATCTTGTCAACGGCCATGCGCTGCGCGTCCACGTTCACGTCGCCCTTGTCTTGCCGTCCAGCGAGAAGGTCGCTCTGCGCGGTAAGCCTGTCATTATCATAGATGCCACGCGCCGCGTCCTGCGCCTGCTGTACCGTCGTAGGCGTGAGGTTGTAGGCGTAGGCTACTTCCGTCTCGGCTTGCATAGCGCGAGCCTTGGTGTCGGCGGACGGTGCAGCGCGAATATAGCGTTTCTCCGCCGCTTCTCTTGGAGAAGTGCCTCGACGGAAGCGCACGTCGCCCGTCTCTTCCACGGAAACACCACGATTAATCAACTCGTTCTTGAGTGATGGAGTAATGACGTTTTCTGGAATAGTGATGTTTTCACCTTCAAGTAACTTGGCTATGTGTTCGGCAACTTCACTGTCGGGAACGACGCGAATAACCTTTGAGTATCTGCTAAGAATAACCCTTCTGGCTTTGCTCTCTGGAAGCTTTGAACTTACGGGGCCAGAATGCCATGACATTTCTCCTACAGCGTCTTTTGCCTTTTCCGACTTGTATCCACTTGTCAACTCGCTGGCAGGTACCTCAACTTCAACGGTGACAAGATTTGGACGATAATAGGCAGAAGAAAATTGATCGTTTAAAGGCGAAAGAGACGTGTGGAAATACGGGTTGTATCGCGCCTTTATTGTTTTCTTGTTGCCCTTGTTCAACTTAAAATAGCCATCGGCAGTTGCAAGTTCAGGCTGTTCAACTGCCTGTTCCCAAGTTCCGATCTCTGTAGGATCACGCAAAACACCATCAACAATTGCAGACATAGGAGGATAAAGTTTACCGTCAATCAATTGCATTGCGCGGAAAGCCGTAATTTTCTTTTCGGAATCAAGTCGGTTAATAAGTTCGGGGTCTCTTATGCGGCGGAAACGAACGCTCCCTTCTTCCTGCTCGGACTCCGTGGCTGTTGAGTTGTATCCGTCCACTCCTTCCGGCGAGGACTTACGTTTGAACACCTTTGGATATTCCTTTGCGAACGCCTCTGCTTTCTCTACTGTCTCAAACGCGAATCCTGCCGGAGCATTGCCCCATGCGCGAGAATACCAACCGCCTTTGTACTTGGCCGAGTTGCTGACTCTGTTGTAATCGTTTGTCGAAAGGCGAACGGAAGGCTTCACGATGAAAATGTCTTGCTGTCTCTTCGTATGGTAAATCTTCTCGATTGGAAGCGAGCCAACGAGGTCTTCGGTGATTTCCGCTTTGGTGTTTTCCTGTACGCTGACGGGCAATATGCTGTCACGTCTCGAAAGAGGATTGGCTTTCTTTGTCGGGAACAAGGGCTTTGCTGTGGCCCTGTCTCTTACGCTGATGTTCTCGATCTTGTCGAAGAACTCGCCAATGTCTTGCGCTTCAATGTCAACCTGGCTGTAGTCGCTGTTCCGCTGCGCCTCGTCCTCAACCTTGTCGATGATGACAACGCGAGTCTTGACGCTCGTACCGGCGCGATTGAACACGACGGACGGCAAGGATATGACCTTTACCAAATTCGCCTCTGGAGTATCCTCGTACCACTTGTTGAACTTATCCAGCGCGGAGCCTTCCGGCATGATGGCGACGATACGGCCACCGTCACGCAAGTGGTCAAACGCCTTGGCGATATGGTCAACCGCCGTTCGCCCAGCCGTTCCAAACGGAGGGTTCATAGCGATGCCCATGTACTTGTTGCCAATGTCGAATTCCTCGAACCGCTTTTGCTCTGCGCGAGCGTTTACTGAAAGCATCGCCTTTGAAAGCAACGTGGTTGACGGTTCAATAATCGTGTTTCGGGTGAAGTCTGGGAACCAGCGAGAAATTGCGCCGTGTCCTGCGGACGGTTCTAGCACGCCTTCGTTGGGCCGGAGGTGCAGCCACTCCACCATCTTCTGTCCAAGCGGTTCTGGAGTAGCGAAATAATCCTGTCCCTCTTCCGACTTGTTTCTTGATGTGCGTTTCTGGTTAGAGAAATAAAACGTCTTTGCCTTCTCGAAGTCCGTCAATTCCTTTTGGCCGGCCTTGTCCTTCTGCTTTCCGCCTCTTCCTTCCGTTTCGCTCAACTCGTATGTGTCGGCGTTCTCGAAAGCTTCGACAAATGACTGCCGGAGCGAACGGGCATCATTGCCCATGGCGAGATTTTCAGCCGTGGCGGATCGTTCAAATACCTTCTGGGCGAACGTGAACCGTTCAAAGTTCGTGCCAGTATTCATGTAGATGAACGCCGCGTGAGACTCTGGGTGTTGCCCTGTGCGGTAGATACGGCCTTCCTGCTGGATGGACGACGTTGGCTTGATCGGCAATCCAAGATTGAGAATGTTGCGCCGATACTTGCCCGTTACGTCGTGCAGGCTTATTCCTTCACGCCCTGCATCGCTTTGAACGACAAGAAGCGTCGGGCCGTTCGCATCGTCATTGAACCATTTAACAGACTGCTTACGAAGCTTCTTGGGAACAGTGCCATTTATGAACTGCGCTTTCGGGAACTCACGGCGAAGAACGTTGATCGGTTCGCGCAACGACGCAAAGCTCATTTCAAATATGTCGGGGCGTTCGGCAAGAAGCTCGTCTATAAGTACGCCAGCATCCTCATAAATCTGCCGTCCGTTTGCATCACGGCCAACAACGACACGTGCGCCACGCTCAAGCATACTCAAGTCAAACGGGTTGAATCCTCCGCCCACGTTATAGTCATGGAACACCACAACCTTGCGCCCGTTCGCCAGCATCTCTTTAATCAGCGGTACGGCGTGAGTAGCCTTAATTGCTTCGAGAAGGAACATTCTGGACAGATAATCAAATTTCTTGTCAACGTACTCGGCGATTGAGCGGTACCGGCCCCCGTTGCCTTCTCGCAAATAGTCAATGCCTTCGTCAATCTTCTTCCCGATAAGGTCATTCACCGTCGCAAACTTACGCTCGTAGTCTGCCTCAACGTCCAGCATACGGCGCGAAAGAACACCTTGCTTGCGAAGGTACTCATTGAACTGCCTTTGCATTATGTCTTCGTCAACGCCTGCGTCTGCCTTGGTAAGCTTGTTGGTTCTCATGCGCATACCGAAATGCTGCATGAAGAATCGTTCTCTTGCGCTTCCCTGGTTGTATCTCTCTACGGCCTGTTTCTCTTCTCTGGTTCCGTACTCGAAAAGATAGCCCTCGGCGTACTCGATGTTGGATTGGTAGGCGAACGGAGTAGCGGAAAGGAACATTACGCGCGTCCGATCTTTTCCTTGCTTGGCCTCAAATTCAGACTTCATCAAGGTTTCTTTTTGCAACCATTCCTCGCGCAAGGTGTCTTCTAAAATGGTTTGTCTCGCACGTCTTGCATCGTTCATGCGTGCGTAAAGTGCGCCATGTTGCATCTTCATTCTCGTGTAGATGCCTTCGGGATGATAGCTGATGGCTCGCAAATTTCTCGTGAGTTCAGTCATTTCACCGTTTTTGTTGCTCATTAAATTGTGAGCTTCGTCGGTGACAATTAAGTCCCATTGACGATCTGAAAGCTTGTCGTTGTTTGCAAGGTTGGCATACGTGGTGATGGAAACACCCGTACCAGATGATTGAGTATCGGGAATAAGGTTGATCGTCATCCCGAGGTCTTGACCGGCGGCTTGCCATCCTGCAATGACGTTATCGTTTGGAGCGATGATTAAGATGTTCTTCTTGCTAGCACGCATCAAGCGTTTAATTACGCCGACACCTGTATATGTCTTTCCCGTGCCGGTGCCGTTGGTGAACATTACGCCGTAGCCGTCTTCCTTTGAAAAGCGTTCTTCCGCAAAGCTGACATCATCGTGTTGTCCGTCGAATAGTAAAGGCAACGTTTCTTTTACGTTTTTCCTGTCACCAATATTTACCGGTACTGCGTCGGCCTTCCGCTGGCTCTCTATACGGCCAGCGATTGATTGATCGGCCCTTGCCACACTTTCGCTAACTGATTCGTATTCTTCGGAAGAAGTTCCAACAGTTGTTCTGTCTCCTTCGGCAACATCATCAAGTCTTTTGCCATTAGTATTGCTGCTTCCGACCTGCTTAGAACTTCTGGGAATGCCGCCGCCGAGTCCGGCGTTACCTGCACGTACTCCTGTATCGCTTCCCTTTCGACTAGGAGCGGGAGGACTGTCAAATAAGCCAAAATTGGCTTGGGCGAGATCCCCTTGGATTTCAAGAGTTGTCCGACCGCTTCCAGAACTCTTAGGGCCTCGTCCTGGTTGAGGCTGAACATCACTTTCGCCCACTTGGTCTTGAGGGACTGTAAGCGGGCTATCTTGTTCCATACTGTCTGGGGTACTTGGTACATTGTCTTGTTCCTCCTGTTTATTAAGATACTCCTTTTGCGCTTCTTCGTCAATGGCGGCTATTACGGACTTGGCCTGTGTACGGGTCAACTCTTCAATGTCTGGGTTTTCCGCTTGCGCACCTGTCCAGATGGTAATGAGGTGGTCTTTGATCTTCTCGTAAAGCTCTGCGGATGCCTCTTTCACTGATCTTGCGAATTGGGAGAAGGTCTTTACGCCGCCCTCGATGTAGATGCTTGCAAGCTCGATGCCATCAATAAGGCTTTCGGGGTCAAGCCCTGCGTTCATACGTCCAGCACGCTTATTCATTCTGGCAATCAGTTCCGCTGCGCGAGCCTTCTTTGCGTCGGAAACATTGTCAATCGGTGGCTTCACGTTTTCAAGCAAGGACTTCTTCTGGGATGATGCAGTAGGCTTTACGTCTTCAACTGGAGTAAGCTCGAAGTCGTATACCTCTTCCTTGGTCAGTTGGCGCGGGTACTGTATCTTTCCATGGCGAAACTCATCGCTGTCCCTGTAGCTGTCAATGATGTAGCCTTTCGGTTGTGCGCCTATCGAAAGAGGGCGGTACTTCATTCCGTAAGTGAACCTTGGGCCTGTATAGTCGCTGTCAAATACAGTCTTGTCAACGGCGGCGGTCTTGCCGCCCTGCTCCGGCGCGGATGGCTTCTCTGGCTTACCGCCTTTTTCTTGAGGTTCAACAGAATATCCTTTTGCAATTTTAGAAAGCTGTAGAGTAATTTCATCCGATCCAGTCTTTTGCAAAACCTGCCACCCTCGCTTGTAAAGACCATTCAAGTATCCATCTACACGCGGATTTAACTTGGCAGAAGATGAACGAAGTCTATCTGCGAACGCATTTGCATCTCCTTGTTTGTTAAAGTTTCCCATTACAACAAAGTCGCCAGATTCGTTCTTTATAATGTCACCGGCCTTTGCATTTCCTACAAAACCTTCATGGTAGATGATTGAGGTCTCTTGATTCTGTTCAACTTTCGCCGTTTCCTTTACAGGTTCGGAGGTCGTGGATACTTTTGGCTCTTTTTTGACCACGTTGGCCTCGCCAAACAAGTCCGTGGGTGCCGCGTCGCCTCCGAGGTCAAGCTGTGGCGCGTCGAGTTCCGCCGCCGTCTGGTTGTCGGTAGGTACTCGTTCGAGTCTGCGCTGTATCTCGTCCTTGTCGGCCTTCTTCTTGGCCTCGGCTTTGATCTGTTCTGGCGTTGAAGTCTCAAACTCGAACGCCTGCGTCTCTTCCTTCTGCATCTCCGCGTCAAACTCTGACGGGTTGAAGCTGGCTGCGGCTGCATTTGCCTTGCGCTTCGCGTCTCGGTTCTCGCGTTCCTGCTTCTGGTATTCCGCCATCGCCTGTGCATATCCTGCATCCGTATCTGAAATAACGCCGTTTACCTCGATGGTGTCGCCGTCCTCAACTGGGATGATCACGCCGTCCTCTAGGAACGCCGTATCGTCGATGCGGTCAACCTTGAACCATTCGCCATCAACATGCACAAGGTCGCTATGGCGTAACTCTCCGCCATCCATCTGCGTAGGTTCGGACTTCTTCACTTCTGACACGATACGTTTACCGGACAGTCCTTTCGGATTATCCGTAAGCCACTTCTTGAACGGTTCGAGCAGGTCGGCCCGCTGGCCGTAGTCTGTCACGTCAAAGTCTTCAACGCCCAGGATGTCGGCAAGATTGTTTAACCTCGTCCGCATATACTCGCCCTTTTTCGCTCCGCGAACGGTTCCATTGATCTCGTGTTCAATGGCTTTCTCAAAACCTTCAATTCGTAATTCTTCCGTCTGGTCGATCAGCGTCTTGATTTCGGCAAGTTTCGCTTTTGCCTCTTTTCTGACAACTGGGTCGAGAAGGTTCATCTGTCCGTGATAATTGCTTGCGCCAGAAGCTTGCCTTGTCTGTACTATCCGACTGATTGGCACGTTCTCGATAACCTCCATTCCCTTATTTCCGCCGTCTGGATGGTAAAGGATTGAAACCGTATCCTCGTCAATCACTTGTTTGATCGTGGCAGGACGATTAACGGTATACGCTTTTCCGTGAGCGTCAAGATAGAGATCAACCTTTCCGCGTTTACGCAACGTGAATCCATGCTTTTCAGTTGCCAGGTCTTCCATGCTCTTGCTAGGCTCTGGTTTAGCGCTGGCTGGCACCGGTGCTTTCGGCGTGACAGTTACGGCAATCGGTTTTGCCGTCGATTGTGGAGCGTCTACGGCTGGTTCCTGCGCTTGCGGTTCAACGCCAGTGTAAGGCGCAATCTCTTCCTCTTGCGCGATTGAAGGCTTTTTGCGCGTAACCATGCTATCCTGCTCGTTCAACGCGGCAATCCGTTGGCCTGTGGTTATCACCGCGCTCGTGTTCTGCGCCGGAATGTCCATCACGCGCGAGAACTCGCCCTTATTCCCTGTAACGCTGTTGTGTGCCGCCGCCATCATAACCTCGATGTCGGAGTCCGTAAAGGCGTAGTTCTTGTTCACGCCTCTGATCTTGTCGTGCAACCATGAAACCGCCTTCTGGTATCCTGTCGGGTTCGCAATACGGTTCTCGTACATGTAGGCAAGAGCCTCTTCCGCCTGAACCTGATCGGACGACATGTAACCGTTCTTTGCCACGAAACCCTTGAAGCCGTCCACCTCCGGCGCTGAAAGATTGTTGAGGAACTGCCCGAGGTTGCCTTTGCCTTGAAGCACGTTGCGAAGTCCAGCGTGTACGCCGCCCTCGTGAAGAATGGTGTTGACGGCATCGAACGGACTGCGCACGTTGTCAAGTACGACGTGGATCTTCCCGCCTTTGAAAAACCCAGGGGACGACTTATCGTAATCATCCGTTTTGGCAAGATCGGGATTGGCCTTAATCGCTTCGTCCATGGTGTTGTACGCAACAACGTCCAAGTCGCCCGATATGCGCTGCGCCGTCCGCTTGATGAACTCCGCCTTGTTTCCGCGCTCACCGTCTTGAACTTGATTGCGCATCGAAAGAGCGTTAGCGGCTTCTACGGCCTTGGCTACAGAGTACTCGCCTACCGTATTCCCATCACGGTTAATCACGCTCACGGTCTTGGGGCCCGACTGCAAAAGGCTGATTCCGCTGGCATCGTCGGTGTAAGATTCGCCAACAGCAAGTCCGCGGTCTGGCAACTTGAACGTCGGTTTGACTCCTTCCTCACGCGCCTTGAAGTCCCAACCTTCCTGCTGGGTGATGGTGTCGTAAACGTCTTGCGCCTTGTTCCCGAGACGGCGAAGCATCTTGTTTGCCTTTTCGGGTGTAAGTTGCTTTTCGAGTACGCGGTACATGTTCTGCTTGTCGGCAAGAGACTTGCCTTGAAAAGATTCATCCGTCGCGCCGAAAGCCTTGAGTGTGCCGTCAATGCGGTTGCTCTCCATGGCGTACTGGTGGTAGTCGTTCGCCGCCGCCGTCCCTGCCTGTGTCCCCTGAATGAGAAGCATGGAATAGATGATGTCCGGGACTTGCTTTGCAAAATCGGAGTTTGCTTCTCCAAACGTTTTGCCTGCCTCGTCTGCACGGAGCCCGAACCCGACCACGTTGTCGGCCATGGACTGCGCCCACTCTTCCGCAACTTCAACGGGTAGAGACTGAACGCCCGTATACTTCCCGATACGCCCAAACGTGTCCATAGTCCTTGCGGCGATCTTGCCAGCCTTTGTTCCAGCCGCTACGCGCAAACCTTCGCGGATGACAGGAGCCTTTGCGAATTTAGACCCGAGCCAGCCAAGAGGCTTCTCAAGATATTTTTCAATCGTGTATTCCGCAACGCCACCGGCGACCGCCTTTACTGCGCCGTATGCCATGCCGTCGCCTTTGGCTTGCATCTGGATATTGCCTTCTTCGTCAACGGTTAGCTTATCGCTTGTAACGTCCCCAAATCGTCCAGCCGCCGACACTCCGATTGCCGCAGGTGCCCCAAGCATGTAGGTTGACATGTAGCCGACGTTCTCAAGTCCGCCTGCTCCGATCTTCGCGCCAAGGGTCTTGTCGCGTGTTTCGAGTTGCTGTCTGGCTTCCTGCTGTTTCTGTAATCGGTCTTTAAGAACTTCCTGCGCCAATCCCTGCACGTATTCGACACGGGCTTTCTTTCTCTTCATATCATCCTTGAACTTTGGGCCCTCGTTCTTGTCCCAGTACGACAAGGCGCTGTCTGTGAATGGCATGTGTATACCTGCTTCGATTGCCGCGCCTGTAAGTTCAAAGTCGCGCATCTCTGAAAAGGGAACGTCGCCACGAAACAGAGTGCGCTTTAACCCTTTGGCTAAATCCTTCAAGGACAGTTCTTGAACCTTTTGGCCGAGTGGAGCGGTGCCAAGTGTGGCTTGTTCAGCCGCCGACGCGATTGCACCCATCGACGACTCACTGTTATCAACGCCAGTGCGTGACTGCGTTCCGAGACGCAAACCTTCAGGGAACCCGATCTTGGGGCCTTTGGGCTGTTCTTGTTTAACTTGTTCCTGCGGCTGTTCAGCGTCGCCGAGAATGTCATCAAGTGATATGCCTTGCTTTTGAGGCTGGATTTCGCCTCCGCCCAAAACGTCGTCGAGTGAAATAGCCATAAGAATTGCCTATCTTTTAGATGTTTTTGTTCAGTTTACTTGAATGCCTGCGGATGTCAACGCTCTGCGAACTAGCTCTCGAATCTGGTCTTTTGATGCGTAGGGATTTGCCTTCTTGACTTCCGCCGCGATTGAACGGGCCTTGATAAGCTGTTCTTCTTGTGAAGGTGCTTGCTTCTTCTCTGCCTGACCGATTCCGTATCGGGTTTCGATTGCCTTCATCTTTTCCTCAAGGCCAGGATCACCGCCTGCCTCGGCATTCTTCTTAGCAAGTTCGGAGTAGTTCAACTCGTCGATCTTCGACATCGAACGGCTATCCTTGCTCGCCAGCGATCCGCCTCGATCTCCAAGATAAGCATTATAGGCCGCCTTGTCTGTACGCCCAAATATGCCGTTTGCCATCTTCTCGCCGTAGATTGAAGATAACGCCAAGAACTGCTGTTCGGGAGTGATTACTTCTGTTGCCGGCTGTCCATCGGGCCCCTGCATGGACATCTGCAAAACCTTACCGCCTTGTCCGTCGTCGCCCCAGGTGACAGACTGCAAACCTTGGAAACGCGGGTCAGCCTTGCGAAAATACTCCATCTGGCTCGCGGAAAGGAAGTTTTTGCCTGGCACGCCTCCGCCTTCGTATGCCGCACGTATCATCTGCCCAACAGCCGACTTCGCTACTTGGTCGCGTTGCAGGCGTTGCTTCTCTTCTTCATCGCGCAACTTCAAGAGTTCCTGATACTGAAGATCAGCTTCTTTAACTTTTTGGCTATTGAGAATGTCGGCCCAATCGCTCTGTTTTGTTGCCTGTTCCTGTCCGAATTGTTCCGCTTGCGCCCTGCGTTGCTGTTCCTGTTCCTGCATCTGCAAGCCAGCGTCAAATTGACGGCTCTGCTCTTCCTGTTTCTTCTGGTCAACTCCCATCCCTGCGTCAAACTGGCGAGCCTGTTCGCCCATACGTTGCTGGTTGAACTCCATTTCGGCCTGTCTATTCTTCTGGTCAAGAGACATTCCCTCTCTTGCGCGGTCATCAACCATTTTTGCCTGTTGAGCCTGTAACGCTTGAGCTTGCGCCTGCAAAGCAAGTTGCTGGTCGCGTTGCGCCTGTTCTTTACGTGCGTTGTCGCCTTCAAACGCGCCTGCTGCAATTCCTAATCCGCCCATAAAACACCCCTTTCATTAACCGAATAATGCCGACATAATACCGCCGCTTCCTGCTACCTGTCCCCATCCCTGTGAGGTCTGCGCGTAGTATTGAGCCGCCGCCTGTTGAGCCTGCGTCAAGTTGCTTTGCGCCTGTAGCGTAAGACCGAGCGACTGGTTCCGCGTCTGTGCAAGGTTTCCGTATGCGGCTCCCTGCTGGCCCTGTAACTGTGCTCCCTGCGCCTGAAGTTGTCCAGCCGCGTTGTAAAGTTGTCCGGCGGTCTGCCCTGCTTGGACGGCTTGCCCTTGCATCTGTCCTGCCAGTCCTTGCGCTTGCAGTCCTTGTCCTGTAATCTGTGAGCCTTGGCCGACGAGCGAACCTGCGGTCTGTACGGCCCCTTGCAAAGCGGTTCCCTGCATCTGCTTACCCTGGATGCGGGCGCGTGTCTTGGCCCCTGCCATTGCGCTTGATAGCGCCTGCGCATACTGCTGGCGTAATGCCGCGCTCCGTGAGCTACCTGCGTCAACACCGCTACGAGAAAGCCCTCTGTCAATCTGCCCTTGCGCGTTCTGTCCAGCACGTTGAGCGTCGGATGCCGCCATAGAAACAAAAGAATCCGGATTGATGGACTGTAGCCACTTGACGTACTCGCCGCCGAGTCCGCCCATTCCGGCGTTCATGTTCAAGATGCCTTGGCCCTGCCCTGTGATCTGATTTCCAGTACCGAGTAAAGCGTTTCCTTGGCTGAACAACGAATCCCCGTATCCTCTGAACGTGTCCATGTACGGGGTTATCGCCGCTGCGGAGCTACGGACGTTTCCTGCTGCACCATAAGTACCCGTAATTCCCTGTTTCATTCCACCGAGTGCTTGGGCCGCTTGATCTAGGTATGGGTATGCGCTTAAAGCTTGGGAGTTTACCGAGTTTATTCCGGCCTGTGCAGCCCCAGTCATGTCTCTTATTGACTGATCTGCGAGACGGCCATAGTTTAATGCTACGGCTCCAGCCGTCCTGTTAGAGTCTAGGACTGTCCCGTAAATAGGCTTATAATCATAGTCGGTGATAAGGTTACTGGTAAAGCTTCCAAAATCACCGCCCATGATAGGTGTTTTTTTATCCCCCACATAAACTTCCTTTGTGTACGGCTTCACACTTAGAGGGTCGTTTGGGTTAAGATTCGTTGCCATATTATACCGCCTTCCGTTTCAATAATTCAATCGTTCGCGCCTGTTCGTCAACCTTCTGCTTTAGATACTCGCAGTTTTCCATGACTTTCAAAAGTGCTTCTCGTACCTTCTTATCCGAAACGTCTGAAACTCCAATAGGGCTGTTGTACTTAGCCATTTTTCAGATCCTCCATGGACGTTGCAACGCTTACCGCGGAAACAGTGTCAGTCGCCTCGATCTCCAGCACGATAGATTTACGTGGACGGCGCAACGGTAGGCGGAAAGGTGATTGCGTTGAGGCGAGCGAACTTAAAAGGTTTCCAGCGTTTGCCGGATGTGAAGGATTGTCAGACATCCCTATTGAAAGCTTCACTGGGTAAGCGTCGGCATACACCCTGGCGGACGACAGGCAGACTGGAACGGAAGATACCAGAGTCTTTCCGGCCCAGCGCATTGTAGCGTTTGCGGAAGAACTCTCGAAAAGAATAAGCATCTCTTCTGTAACCGCAGCGAACTCGGCATAATAAATTGCGCTCGCGCTTACAGTGAACAAGTATACGGGGTTTGTCGATATGACAGAGCTTCCTTCCGAAGCAACGCGCCATCCTATGAATTTGTAGCCGTTCGCAGGTATTGCGGTGATCTCGCAAATGGAATCCTCGTCAACATTCGCGGATGCGCCGTTAGACATTTCGACGTAAGAGTCTCCGCATGGATGGATTTCGAGCGTACCGCTATTATTTGGCTGTCCCGTCTTAATCAATACCTGAATCTGAAATTGGTTCGGCGGCAACGTATACGCAGAAACGGCGATTATCTGTACGTCGGCCAGAATGGTAAATGCGAATGTCTGGCCGAAACCGACATCACCTTTTGATTTAGATGAAACCACTTGGCCGTCCGAAACGCGCTTGACGATCCACGCCCTAAGCTCCCAGCCTACGGCTTGCTGTGCCTGCATGGTTATGGATTGCCCAGATAGCCACTTATCCCCGACATCATGAAGCCCGTCAGAATCCGCGTCGTAATCGGGCGGAAGAGTAGTCACGGAGCAAGTGCATCCAGCCGTTTCCGCGTCGTTTTCTGCTGCATACGTGCTGGAATCGCTTGCCACTGGCGCGATTGTGCAAAGCACACGCTCGGAAAAACGAGCAATTACGTTGATAGCCGTCTCGTCTGCAACCGCGATATAAAGATCGTTTCCGTCAACATTGAAAATTGTGTCGTCAACGATAAGAACGTCTGTGCCGTCAACGGTTTTATACCACCCGTCAAACTGGTAAAGTGAACTTGCAACTGCCGGTACAAGCCGATACTGTTTCGTCGTGAATAGATCGGACTGCAACGTGAGTGTTCCGGCGGGTGAAGATGAAACAAAAGTGTCTACTGTGTGATAGAGGGATACCGTACCCATGCTTTTTGGGTCAACCGTCCCGTTTCCAATCTTCTTGGTTACGACGAGAGGCGCATCTGGAAGAATTGAGAATCTGGCTTGAAGCGATAAATTAGCCTCCAGCATAGAAAGCGAATAACTGCTCAAATAGCTTACGATGCTTGTTCCGTTGTGCCACCCTGCAAATAAATAGCCGAACGTTGGTATTGCTCTGACTTCTACGCCCGACAATCCTGCCACCGTAAGGCCCGTGGTGGAAACCTGTTTTGTGCCCGAAAGGTAAACTTCTACACTGCCCTGATCTACATTTTGCGAAGAGACGTTCAACTCATAGTTTATCGGAATAAACACGGCGACATAAAGAGTGTCTTCCTCTCCAGTCGTTATCTGTATGGTCGGCTCTGTGCTTACTTCAACGCCGTCTAGCGTCCACCGCTTAAACTTGTACGTTGCCTGATACGCATCTTTTACCACGGCTCGCAGCGTAACAAAGGAGTTGTTCTCAAAATTAGTGGTGGTCAGTGTTCCGGTCGATCCAACATAAGCATCCCCGACAGTGGCATTGCTTGACTGTGTTGCGGTTGCCCACCTGTATTGCTCATACACTGCCGTAAGCGTAAGGTCTGCCGTGATGGTTCTCGACAGTATTGCATCGGTTGAAATCTGCGTAGCTCCGTTGCGCCATTCAACAAAACGGTACTTGCTTCCTTCTGCAACAGAAGTGTGATAGTACCCCGTTTCTCCAGTAAGATAAGTGGTCTTTTCTGTTGATGCCGGATCAGATGTCGTCCTGACCGAAACGGAAATATCGTCGCTATTTATGTTCTTTAAAACAGATGCGACATATCCAGTCTCAAGAAGGAATTTGCCGTTTAGCGTTGTAAGGGCAGAAGTACTATATGCGTTTATTGGGAGAGGAAACGCTTTTGTAGCGCCATAATTAACACCTGTACTTATAAAATAATAAGCTTCTGCGCGAGTAAGTCTATATGTTGTCCCAGAAAACAGGTTAAAAACGGGAGTCGTTGACTGATTGTCGTATCTTGCTATTTCAACATTGGTGGTATAGTTTCTTAGTACGCAAACATTCACGCTCATGGCGACACCTCCTTAATCATGTAGAGTCCGTCGCTCTCAACATCCGCGTAAACAGCCGTCGCAACTTCGTCGTGGGTCGTCAACGCTGGTGTCCCGTCGATCATGTCCAGCATGTAGGCAACTCTTGAACCGTCCAGCTTCTCGAAAAACATGTGCAATGCCGTATCGTGCGGAACCATCAAGCAGGAAGCAGGGTTAAGCTCCGTCCATTGCGCTCGCGTGAACAGGCCCTTGGTTAGCACCGTCTCCGCCTGGTTGCCCTCTGACAGCATACAAACGCCGTCCTGTGACGCGTAGAACACGGCGTTGTTCATTATGCAAATGCTGTACTTGCTGACGCACCCTTGGTTGCTGGCGATCCTCGAAACGGTCATGCCGTTGGGATCTGTGCCGGATATGGCGTAAGGCTGGCCCACCGTCAAAACAAAAAGCGTATTTCCAGACACGGCCAATCCAACAGCGTCCTCGCGGATGTCGTAACGGTATGCGTCCGGCCACGACGTAGGTATCTCGATCTCTGAAAAGCAGACTTGGCGTTTCTTTCCTGTCGCGAATCCTGCGAAGAAGTTGCCAGGCATGTTCACGATCCAGCACAAATCTTTCGGGCACTGCGTCATATTCACAAGGATGTCGCCAGCGTCCTCGTCCTTCACAATGAACGTACTGGCCGGCAACTCGTCGGAAACTGCGTCTTGCTCCCAGATAAACTGTATGCTCTCTGATTCCGTGCCTGTGACAACCTTATACACCCTGCGCCTTACGGCCCCAAGCGGACAAGGATGTATTGACGTGATGCTCATTTCGTCGCCATCGTTGTAAACAACCTCCGCCGAACCTTCTGAACACGCCGACTCATAGCCGTATGCGTCACACCAAGTCTGAAAGAATACTGTGTATCGAGCGTTTGTAAGATCAGCTAGGGCCCCGTCAGTTCTCGTAACCGCGCATTTTGGCAAATGATCTAAGCATATCGGGTGCCTGTCGAATCCTCCGCTATCCACCGCCGACACATAAACGCAAGGCTGGTTCACGTTCTGCTCGCTGAAATAAAGGGTTTGCTTGTCGTCGTCATTTGCGCTGTCAAGCTCTATGTATAGCGCAGGAAACGCCGCTTGGGTCAATCCTTGCTCCCAGTCCCCGTCCTTGTTCGTCTTGACATACAGCTTATCTCCGTACACGCCAAGAACCTTGTAGATGCGCCTCGTTACCGCTGCTTCTGGAGGGCTCGCTATGGCTGATACTTCGCTTTCGCGCGGTGGAGTCTGGGAGTCCTTATACGTGATGTAGTTGGAAACGGGAGAACATGCCGACTCTCGACCGTAAACGTCAACGTATGTCTGGACAAAGCTGTTTATTGAGTAAAGTGTAGGGTCAGGAATAGCTTCTGTTTCGGGGGCGCTCATTGCTGGCGCGGTAGGTATAACAACTTCCTCGCCGTGTACGCCTGTTTCCCCTGCTACGAAAAGCCTGTGACGGTAATCATCGAATATGTTGCTTGGTGCAACCGTGACGTGCCCTGGCCATGCCAAGAACTCTTTACGGTCGCCTCGCTTCCAAAGATGTAATGTTTTCGCGTTGGCCATGTCGGTTAAAGCGTTTTCGAGTCTAACCTTATATGTACTGAATGCCGCGCTTTGCTTGATAGGTGAGCATTTCCCTGAACGCAGCCGACAGTTATGAGCCACGGTAGCCGCGTTGTCTTGCAACAACGTAGGGTCTATCCGCGGCATCAATCCGCCAAATGTTTTCAAGGAAATGTTCATTCGTTGTTTCCAATGCCGACGTTACTTCTTCAGGAAGAGTACCGCCTTAATGGTTTGCGACGCTGTACCCGTCCTAGTCAGGACGTATTTGGGAGTGCCGGAAACGCAATACGTACAAAGAAGAAGATTTGTTGCACCGCCAGCGGTTACAAACTCGACCTTTTTCCTCGGATTATAAGCAACCGTAACGGGAAGTGCCGTTGCGTTCGCATACGTCATCGTATCTCCAACCTGCCATGTAGTCGTCCCATTCTTCTTGGCAACGAAGTACAGCGCAAGGGTGTTGGTCGATGCGGCTGGAAACTCGACTTTAAGCGTTTCGAGGTTGTACCAGTCACCAACGGTTGTGGACTCGATGGTATTGGTAGCCCCGACCGCTGCGGTCGTAATTGAAAGTTCAACAGCCATGCTCTGCGCCTGGACGTTGAACACACTAAGAGCGGCACACATTACAATGAGCACCGCGATTGACTTGAACATGTTCATTTCTGAACCCTCCTTTGGTTTTTTTGTATCTTTGCGCAAAGCGCATTGAAGTAGCCTTTATTATAGCAATAACTATCCGCCCGCTATAATGTTTGCTATCTCGATCAGAAGGCTAAGAAAGCAATGGTTCGAGCGGTTCTTTCTTCTTGTTTTTCTCTCCGCACGCTACCCAGGCATTCCATCCAAATTCCATCAACAGCATGTAATCGGTATAGCATTGACGAATCTCACGTACTCGATGCGCCCAACGCCAGAAGTGACGAATAGGGAAGTTGTAATTCACTTCCTTTCTAGCGTTGTCGTAGTATTCCTTGTTTGTGATCTCGAAGCCTTCACGAGTACCGTCAGACCAATCATATCGGAAGTCGTGGGAAGCAGTCGCCCCTCGCTTATGTTCGCGGAAGAACGATACAAAATGGCGCATAACGTTGGGCCATGAGTCTGGGCCGGTTCCGTTACATACCTGTTGCCATTTCTGGTCAGTGGCGGATTGGATACCGCGCGGCCCTTCAAGTTTCGCGTCCTCCCAGTATTTGCGGAGGGCCCTTATCTCATCAAGAGTGTAGAACTTGCTCATGGCTTACTCCTGTTTGACTGCCGGTGCGCAATTGCCGTCTGTGCAGGGTACAGCATTCGTGGAAGAGCCTTTAAGAGATGCCATGATGATAGCCCTTGTAGCTTCGGACGCGCCCATGGTACCGTATGCCACCAATCCGCGCATGATGGCCTCTCCCGCCGCATCAATACTCGCGACATCGCCCTTGTTGGCGTACTCCCCGAAATCCAGCTTGACGTTACCCCACCGCAGCGAGGCGTTATTGACCTTCGTGTCGTTAAAGATTCCGGCGCGCATGAGTGTCGCTTCGGGCGTGAACACGGCCGTCCCGAGACAGCCCTGATTGACGGCCATTGCGGCGGAAACGGCCAGAAGTATGAATAACTGCTTCATAGTGTATCTCCTTTGTTTGGTTTGTTGGTTTGTGAAATCGCGTTTTTAGAGTCAAGCTGTTCAATCTTCGCGTCAAACATGGACTTTATAGCCGCCTGTGTCTTTGAGTCCTGCCAGCGCATGATGCCGTACAGCGAGAAGACCACGGCCAGGACTGCGGCAATGATGATGGCCGATGTACCCTTGGCTTTGATTCCCTCCTTGAAGGAGAAGCTTAACGCCGATTCTCTGTCAGTCTTGACGGGCTTCTCTCGTTTCTGCAAGGCAATTAGTTTTGCGCAATTCCCGACATGGCCATCAATGGCATCGTTCACGCACTTGTCCATGTGATCGGGGGCCTGCGACATGAAATATGAAACTGCAAGGGTTAGGCTGAATATGGCGCGTGTCATGGTCTCCATCTTCTCGGACTCGCTCATCCCGTTACACGCCTCGCCGGACATCTCAAGGGCTACGCTTATGCCTTCCTTGCTGTGATCGTCTAACTTGGACTCTCCAACACGTTTCTTGGCAATATCAAACAGCACTTTGTCGTTTGTCTTCATTAGATAGCCCCTTCCAAAATCATTTTCTCTGTCATATAATCCAGCCTTTCATTGAAAAGTTACGCCACGGAATTAAGTAAGAAAAAGCCTAGTCTTGACGTGACGTTTTCGGAACTTCCTAAAATCATTTTTTGTTGTCTTTTGGTTTGCGCCCAAGCCTGTTGTTTCCAAACATAAGTGGGAACTCCTTAGAGGTCTTCCAGTCCGATTCTTTCTTGCTGCCCTTGTCGCGTTCTTTCTTGACGATCTTGCTTTCGCTGTGTTCCATCTTCTTCTCTTTCTCTTTCTCGACTTTAGCGACTTGGTTTGTCGGGCCAGCTAAACAGACACCGGCAATCATCATCATGCAAAAGAGTATTGCGATCATAGAGACCTCCATTCCTGCTTATACTGCGGCCATGTGGCATTGAGGATCTGATTGGTTGCGTTGCACAAGTCGCAAACATGGGTGTAAAAGAACTCCTTTTCAGAGTATGGCGCGGGCTTCACCTGACCGTTGAAAACAAGGTGGCCTCCGCACCGTTGATGCGGGTAGACTCTGCGGAGGGTCACGAATTCGCCTTGATCCCATTCGTTTGTCTTGGGCTTTTCATCCAGCAGGTCAGAAAGCTTTGAGGGACGGTCACCCACATTGTAAAACTCGTTTGTCGATGATAGGCACTTGATGCAAATGCACTTGCAGACAACAGCCTCTTTGGCTGTAAACTCTTGATGTCTAAAGAACGGAAGAACCGCTAAAACGGTGATTAGAACAGCGATAACGAAACCGATATACTTACTCATTGCGCCTCCAATATGATGCCGTTCTTGACGGCGTTGGTTACTCCATTGACCACCATGTTAGTGGTCGCGCCTTCCCAAATGTTATCTCCATCATCAATCAGCAGGGTCCCGAGCAGATCGAAGCCTTTGCCGCTTCCCTCGGGAGATCCAAACAGAGCCTCTCCGTTCCAGTCCCGTACTGCGTTTGTAAACGCTACAGGGACCTCGCATCGGAACCAGTAGCACGTATGGCTACCTGATTGCAGGTTGACTGGTACCATTACTGGGTAGCTGTTTGTAATCGTTGGCGAACTGTAGCGTTCAACCGTCCCGCCATCCCTAGTGCGTGAGTACTCAATCAGGATCACGGCTGGGTTAGTGGTCGCGGCCTCGTTAAACGCGACGTAGTGGTCTTCATACATTATCCCGCCGATGTTGGTTGATGCCACCTTGACCGTTCGCGCTAACACATTCTGGCGGTCGTGATAGGGCAGCCGGTTAGGGCTGTGCCAGTCAAACGACAGCGTGACCACGTTGTTCGTGGAGACGAAGCTAGTAGCAGATGCCGCGCTGTTGGTCGCGATCTTGATTGCGTTCGTACTGGTGGACACGGCTTGATGGGAGGTTGTATTGTCTTCAAACGCGGACGCCAGCGACCAGTCCTGCCCATGCCAGAAAAGGACTCGGAAAAGCGATGCCACTGGGTTAGGACCCTTGCCCGTCACGGATGTCATGTAAAGGATACCGATCAGAAGCCCGTACTTAAAAACACGATCCTTGGACATGAAAAGCTTTGTGGTTTCAACGAACACACCGCCGTGCTCTTCTGCAAGGCAAATCAGCCATGCCAATATGCCGATAATCATAAGGCCAAAAAGAGAGTAGGAAACACAGTCTGGCATCATAGAAGCCTCCTTAAAGCGGTGTCGGGTTTACGACGATGCCGCCGCGAATGAGATACCTGTTGGTGACGCTTCCGACCACATTGGTGATCGTCCCTGTCATGCCTCGATGCCCGTCAACAGTGATGCCGCCGAACACCAGCCAATATAGGCCACTTCCACTCGCCCCCGTGCTGTTGTCCACGATCCTGAAAAATGCGCTTGTGTTGGATGGCTTGGGCAAAGTGAACTGGTAAGCCCTAACGGCATTCGTCACGCCCTGCGGCAAATCAACCTGTGTGACGGTCGCCGCGATGTTTGACCACGCCCCTCCATTGATAGATTGCCGCCAGTCCAGCACAGGGTCGACGAGAGGAACCTGCTTTACAGTCCCGATAATCACGACATTAGTAGAAACGATATTAACGCTGTGGATTCGGATTGTCTGATTGCTTGCGTCGTAGGGAACGCCTCCAATGCTCTGCACGTACACCGTAGACGATACCACATAGTTTGTCGAATATAACGCCGTGCGTCCCAGAGCCAGCGTAGCCATGGTTTGTGCGCTGGTTGCAGTCGCTTGCAAAGACTGCGCCTCTGTGAGCGTGGCAGATGCCGCATTGGTCGCCGTGCTGACCTGCCCAGGCGTTGCGATACTCTGTGCCGGACGCGTATCTCCTGCGTCGTTAATCAGCACGACTTTGCCGACTTCGTTGGTAGATGCGCCAAACAGCGCGATCGGGAAAAGGATAAAAGCTAAATACTTCATCATTTTGAAACCTCCGTTGAATAAGCTTGAAGCCTAAGTTCTGGGGCTTTGTGTATAGGCGTAAGAAAATCCATGACACACGATAATGTCGCAATAGCTGCAATTCCTCCGGCTAATAGAAGAAAAAATAATTCGCCTTGCTTCATGGCAAAATCTCCTCTACTTTGAACGTCCCGTTGGTCACATCCCAGGACATGCGATAGGTCGAGTTTGTCCCGGATGCTCCCCAAAGCATGTTCGTCCAGACTGACGGAACGCCGGAAGATGCTGCTGGCCATGCGCTCTTGGTTACATCGCCAAGTGTGAGAGAGCTTAGACGAACATTCCGTGACTCGTTGGTAGAGACTAGGCCGGCTATTGCGGAATCTATATCAGCTTTAGATGAAAAAACCTTCAAAACGTTGGTGCCTCCAAGCGGGTCATAACTTAACACGGGACTACCATACGTAGGAGGAACGCCGATATAAGGATACAACGTAACAGGAAAAGGGGTCGGTTCTAGCATGTCACCCCAAAAGCTATCATCAAGACCCGTCATGTAGGTATCAGATGTGTCGTGTCCTGCATAAATAGTCCATCCGTCTAATGTGACAACTGTAACATCGCCTGTCTTTGAGAAGTAAAACGGATTTGGGAAGGGGATGGATCGCAACATGGAATCATAGACGGTCTCTGGTTCATACGTTAAACAGAAAAGTCCGCTGCTAGTCTGACACATTACTAGGTTAGTCGCGCTTATTCGCACGAAAAGATTGCTGTCGGAAGAAGCCAACACCGTTCCGTCTTTTGGGGTGCTCCAGGATGCGATTTGCTCTTGGGTGATTGATTTGATGTGGTCTGGAACTGTCGGGTCTAGTTCTGTTTTGACGTATGTATTTGTTCCAAGCCATGAAATCCAAGAGGTTATTGGCAAATAGGACGAAAATAATGAAGCGTGAGCGTTTGCATCATTGGTATGGGTGGAAGACGCTTTAGTTGCAAGAGCGATTGCCGTAGTCGTCTCGTTTGTTTCTATCACTGCAAACACCGAGTCAATCCGATTCGAGTTGTTGGAAATCCGTAAATCATTCGTTCCGATACGCGCCGCGTTAGAGATTGACCGCGTGTTGGCGTTGCTCAACGTCGTGAATCCAAATGGATCTCCTGGACTCCACATTTGTGTCGTATAGGGAACATCGTCAAGCGTCGTTCCGAAAACTGTAATTGCCGCCATAAAAGGAATGACGAATAAAATCTTTTTCATGATTCATGCTCCTGTTAGGTTAGTGTGGCGATAAGTCCGTCAATCAGTGCGGCGAAACGAGCCTCGCGCTGTGCGGCGTAAGTCGTTGGCATTGCCTTTACGATGGCGCATAGGTCTTTGATGGCGTTAAGGTCAACCCGCGCATCATTCGCCGAATCGGATACTGTCTGAATTGAAGCTGAAAAGGCAGTCAGCGCCGCGTCGATTTGCGCATGGTTATTGTTTCCTATTCCTAGAAGATTCCCATGTTGAAGCTGTTGAGACGTGCCGCCGTTGTGCGTGTGGCTTGCAACAAACTGTTCTGTGTCTGAAATTCCTTGCTCTATTTCGGAAATGGATACCTTCAATGCTGCAATATCGTCCTGGTACGCCGAAAGCGAATAGGGGACATCCAAGCCTTTTTCAGCCGGCCAGTTGCCAACCTGCATCTGGGAGGACGAATACATGTTCTCGTCGTCTGGATTGTCCACCACGATCACGCATTGCAGTTTGTCTCGATCCTCGAACCCCTCATATAAATCGCGGAAAAGATCGGTGTTCAAATTCATGTTGGCCGTTGCCGTGCTGCTGGCATAAACCCATACGTCGCCAACTTCCAAGGGATATACCGCAACCGTAACGCCTCCATAACGGAATCGGACGCGCAAGTTTGCCGACTGCGCCTCTGTTACGCCGATCACGGAAACGTCAACCTTCTCGCCGACACAAACCTTGCCGTCTGAATGAAGGGTCTTGGATGTGAAATTAGGCGTAAGCGTCAGAGTAGTCATAGCAATCCCTCCCTATTGAAGCAGTCGATTGTCTTGGAACCCGACAAAGCACCCTCGGAATGCCCTGCTATAGCGTCTACAGTCGCGCTGCTCTTCCAGTTCGTGTATTCACCAGCCTCAATCTGGGCCATCACTGAATCGCTCCACGGCTTCCTAGACATCAAATGAAGACGTGCCAGCGTTCCCGACACAATCGCGTCGGCGTATCGGTTCAAAAAGAATAGTGGGCAATCCTCGCTTGCCACCTGGGGCCGCAGGATGCAGTAAACGTCAAGATAGGTCTTGGTGGTCGCGGAGTCGTCGATTGCCGCTGTTGAGCCTTCGGCCAGCGTAACCGTAACGGTATTTTTGTCTTGAATGGTGTAGTCGGTGTTCTTTTCCAACTTCTGATCGCCGATCATAAGCTTATAGACGGAATCAATCACGCAAGCGTAGGGGAACGGAAGATTGTAGGTGATAACATCTTTCAAAAGTGTCTTGCGGACGGTCACGCGCAATGCGCTCGTGTTTTTACAGAAGTCTCGGAATGTCCGTTGCAATTCTTTTCGGATCATCAAGTCTGCGCATCC
>Ga0268280_1000537_pt1 | contig 30776 bp, 24 predicted proteins | sample saktaG_9_FD_190139 | JGI IMG/M metagenome (GOLD analysis project Ga0268280, IMG submission 190139) | Saline water microbial communities from Sakinaw Lake, British Columbia, Canada - sak_2011_5_24_40m | ecosystem: Environmental > Aquatic > Non-marine Saline and Alkaline > Saline ...
CTTGTTAAGCCGCTCAACCATTTTTTGCAACTCCTCAACTTTCATGGAGGAATTTCTTAATTTTTTATTGAGGGCATTCAGGGTTTCTTTATTCTTTTCCATGAGGCTGTAGATCGATTGGATATCACTTTTAATCTGATCTTTGGCCGATAGTTTCAATTCTCCGCCCCGGTCTGTACTGAGGTTGATGATGTTTTCTTTCATCTTGATGGTGTCCAGGGTCCCCTGGATTTCATTGATGGAGCGGACAAACTCATTGATGGCTTCATCTTTCTGGAGGGTTTGGCTCATCAGACTATCAGTCCTGGCCTGTAATTCTTCGGCTTTTTTCTTGGCTTCACGACCACAAGATAAAAACACCGGAATTAATAAAAGCAATAAATACTTTTTCATTTGGATGAATTTTTTAATTTGCAACAAATTTAACAAGAAAATTAAAAAAATGAACAAAATCCCTAAAATTATCCTTAAACAAGGTAAAGAAGCAGCCATAAAACGATTCCATCCCTGGGTTTTTTCAGGAGCCATTGCAGATATGCGGGGAGATGTCAGGGAAGGAGAAGTGGTGGAAGTATTTTCCTCGAAGAATGAATTCCTTGCTGCGGGTCATTATACAAAAAGTTCCATCGCGATAAAACTGTTTACCTTTCATCCTGTTGAAATCAATACCGCTTTCTGGACCGATAAAATCAGGCAGGCTTACCAGCTTCGTGGGAACCTCGGACTGACTTCAGGTTCTGCCACGAATGCCTATCGTCTGGTTTTTTCAGAGGGAGATGGATTGCCGGGACTTATCATCGATTGGTATCATGGCGTGGCAGTAATTCAAACCCATTCCCTGGGAATGCATCACCTGAAACCTGAATTTGTGAAAGCCCTTCATGAAATATACGGAGACCGGCTGAAAGCGATTTACGATAAAAGCAGTGAAACAATTCCTCATCCGACATCCGACATCCGTGATCAATACTTATATGGCACCTCCCATAAGGGTGAGATCCTGGAAACCGGACACCGTTTCCTGGTCGATTGGGAAAAGGGCCAGAAAACAGGTTTTTTTCTTGATCAGAAAGGAAGCAGGATGTTTGCACAGTTTTATGCAAAAAACAGGAAGGTGCTGAACGCGTTTTGTTATTCCGGGGCGTTTTCAGTGTATGCCCTGAAAGGCAATGCCGGAATGGTGCATTCGGTCGACAGTTCCCGTCAGGCCATCGAATGGACACAGGAGAATATCGGATTGAACCAACTGAATCCGGATCTGAACCATTCCATCGTAGCTGACATGAAAAATTATCTCACAGAAAGCCGGGAAATGTATGACATGATCATTCTTGATCCCCCGGCTTTTGCGAAAACACACGCTGTTTCGAACAATGCCCTGCATGCCTATATTCACATCAATGCCCAGGCCATAAAACGGCTTAACAGGAACGGCATTTTATTTACCTTTTCCTGCTCACAGGCGATCAGCAAAGAGGTTTTTCAATCGGCCATTATGAGCGCAGCCCTGGAGTCCGGGCGGGAAGTCAGGGTGATCCATCGCCTTTCGCAGGGCCCTGATCACCCGGTCAGCATTTATCATCCGGAAGGAGAGTACCTGAAAGGCCTGATTCTGTTTGTGAAATAATGGATCAGGAAATGAAGGAAAGAGATTTTTCCATATTTTTGCGGTAAGCAATATTCACAAGACGGCATGAAAAATAATAACATTTCACAAGAGATAAGTGTTTTTCAGGAAAGAACCGTTCCTGAGGAAGGCACATTAGTAGGATACGGAGCAATAATAACTGCATATAAACTTCCAGTACCTGCGCCGATACAACTTGCGTTAATCAGCAGGAAACATAGGCAGTATCGAACAGATGGATGGTTGGTTTTTACACCAAGGCACGAGCCCGAAGATAACTTATACCCTCACCTTGTTTTTGCTTTAAAATATGAAGGGGTTAACCTATTAGCATTTAAGAAGCTATTTGAAACGCTACAGCCCAGCATTATCGAAGAATGGATTCGCAAAGAACCGCAAAGCCAGTATGGTCGGAGAATCTGGTTTCTTTATGAATGGCTTATGCAAAAGTCATTACAGGTGCCCGATCTGCGGGAAGGAAATTACATTCCACTGTTGGATGAAAAGCAACAATACGCGAGTCCAAAAAGTATCAATTCAAGCCGACACCGAATTAAAAACAATCTGACAGGGAACGTTAGTTTTTGCCCGCTTATTAGCAAAACAGCCAGACTTGAGCATTTTATCTCCGAAAATCTTGCCGATAAAACCAGTATTGTAATCAGTGGGGTGCATAAAGATATATTATTGCGTACTTCGGCATTTCTATTACTAAAAGATTCAAAGGCATCCTTCACGATTGAAGGAGAAAATCCCACCCAAAACAGGGCTGTTCGGTGGGGTAAAGCCATTGGTCAGGCAGGAAGTAAACCTCTTGGCAAAGAAGAACTGCTCAGGTTACAACAAATAGTAATTGATGACAACCGATTTGTTCAAATGGGTTATCGTACCGAAGGCGGCTTTATTGGAGAACACGACCGTAATACTGGCGAGCCTATTCCCGAACATATCTCTGCCCGATGGCAAGATATTGAAACCCTGATGGGGGGATTGCTGGAATCTGCCAGACAAATGGAATCTGCATCATTCAATCCAGTGCTCACGGCAGCCCTGATAGCTTTTGGTTTCGTATTTATTCATCCGTTTGTTGATGGTAATGGAAGGCTGCATCGATATTTGATTCATCACATATTAACGACGATGAAATTTACTCCGCAAGGCATTATTTTTCCAGTGTCCTCTGCCATTTTAGAACACATTTCAGATTACCGAAAAGTATTGGAAACTTATTCGCATCCCATACTTGATTTTATTCAATGGAAGAAGACCCCAAAAAACAATGTGGAGGTTCTGAACAACACCTTAGATTACTACCGGTATTTTGATGCTACAGTACAAACTGAATTTTTATTTGAATGCGTTGATTATACAATCAATACAATCATACCAGATGAAGTATCCTATCTGCAAAAGTACGATGCAATGAAAGTTTGGCTGGATGATCGTTTTCAGATGCCAGACAAAACGATTGCACTTTTAATAAGATTTTTGGCGCAAAACAATGGTATGCTCTCCCAAAGAGCCAAAGAAAAAGAATTCGCTACCATCACTGAGAAAGAAGTGAAAAATATTGAAGAAGCATATAGGGAATATTTTGGATGACACCCTACCTTTGTCCCATTCCAAACTTCTTCAAAAAAATGACCCCCAATATCAAAGCAATCCTAACCGGCGCCACGGGAATGGTCGGCGAGGGCGTCCTGCACGAAGCCCTGCAACACCCAGCCATTGAATCTGTCCTTGTCATCAACCGCAAGCCCTACGGCGTGATCCACCCAAAGCTGACGGAGATCATCCTCGCCGATTTCCTTAACTTGTCCTCAATCGAATCCCGACTTAGTGGCTATAACGTCTGCTTCTTCTGCCTTGGCGTTTCATCCGTGGGGATGAAGGAACCCGAATACACATTGGTCACCTACGACCTCACAATGGGCTTTGCAAAGACCCTGAGCAGGCTAAATCCCGATATGACCTTCTGCTACGTGTCGGGGGCTGGAACGGACGGCACAGAAAAGGGGAAGATGATGTGGGCTCGCGTGAAGGGAAGAACGGAAAACAGCCTGATGAAGCTGCCATTCAAGGCGGCTTATAACTTCCGTCCGCCTTTTATGTTGCCAACGAAAGGTTTAAAGAACACCTTGCCGTATTACAAATATGTCAAGTGGCTCTACCCAGTATGCCGTCCATTATTCCCCAACTACTTTATCACGCTGAAGGAACTTGGGCTTGCAATGATAGGCAGCGTGGTTACCGGCTATGAAAAAAAGGTACTCGAAGCAAAAAATATTGTTGAGTTGGCGAAGAATTGACCTGGACGAACAACCTGAGGAAGGAATTATTTACAAGGGCATTGTTATTGTTTCACAAATTTTCCCACAGTCGTTGTCCTTTCACCAGTTACCCGCACAAAATATAATCCGCTTTTCAAGTTACTGATATCAACTGTGGTGTATGGTTCTGTGATGTTCTGTTGTAGGAGTTGCTGTCCGCCAAGGTTGGTAAGGGAAAGGTGCCCTGTCGTTTGCGTTTTGATGGTAATTTGCGCAGCTGAAGGATTTGGGTACAGCGATAACCTTGATTCCTGGAATTCACAAAAACCAACATCAACCGAATCATATTTCATCACAGTCGCTTTTGACGAATTTGCTCCGTCTTCATATGCCACATACATTTTGCCAGATTGACTGAAAGCCAGACTTGTATAATGAACGCCACCTGCTGAAAAACCAGTGGCTCCCACGTTAATCCAGTTTGTTCCATCAAATTTCATAACTGATGCTTTAAGAGAATTTGACCAATCCTGAAAAGCAAGGCACGGTTCACCTGACAGATTAAAAACAAGGTCGGTATACCCGACTTGGGATGAAGTAAAACCAGCGTTACCTACATTTGACCAATTGTTGCTGTTAAATTTCATCACAGTAGCTTTGTGGGAATTTCCCCAATCTTCATAAGCTACATATGGTTCACCTGATGGACTAAATGCAAGACTTGTATAATCAGCTTCACCCGCCGAAAAACCTGCATTGCCAACATTAACCCAGCTTGTTCCGTTAAATTTCATAACCGTTGCTTTATTTGAATATGCATTGTCTAGATACGCTAAATAAGGTACACCAGTTGGAGAGAAGGCAAGGCTTGTATAAGCTACGTTAGAAGCAGAGAAACCTGCATTTCCAACAGTTATCCAATTCGTTCCGTCATACTTTTTGACTGTTGCCTTCCAATAGTTTGCATAATCACAATAACTTATATATGGTCGACCGATTGAGTCAAAGGTTAAACTTAAATAATCTGTTTCACCAGCAGAAAATCCAGCATTCCCTATCGTAGTCCAACTGGCACCATCGAACTTTTTAACTGTTACTTTTTTAGATTTGCTAAAATCAAAATATCCCACATAAGGTTCATTAGTAGTTGGACTAATAGCAAGACATATACTGCCTGCTATTGAATCGGAAAAACCCCCATACCCAACATAGACCCATTGGCTACCATCAAATTTCATAACCGTCGCCTTCCAAGAGTTGGCACCATCACCATAAGCTATGTAAGCTTCACCTAATGAATTGAAAGCAATTTTGGTGGGCTCAGCCATACCCACAGTAAAACCTACTATTCCTACGGTTTTCCACGCATAATCCGATGGAGACCCTTTGAGCCACGCTTCCTGAGCATTGACAAAGACAGGGGCAAGTACAAGCATAAATGATAAAAGTCGTTTCATACTTCTGGTTTTCAATGTATGTACGGTTAAAAAATTATCAACACAAATATAATTCAACGATAGCAAATAACCGTACGTTTGTTTGACCCCCGTAAAACAGGGGACGTTTACGGGGTATAAGGGAAGAAAATGACCCTGTGAATTGTTTGGGGGAGTATTTTAGTTCAAGTAAAACGAAAGCGGTTTGTGGGTGCCTTCATTGTTTTCTAACGGGGCAGCTGGAAGTAAGCGTTAGTCAATGGTTTCAGAGATTTCTCCTTGCCTTAGTTCCTTACCTCCCGAATCGAAGGTCAAAAAAAAAGCCAGCTAATTAGCTGACTCTCTGAGTAGCGGGGACAGGATTCGAACCTATGACCTTTGGGTTATGAGCCCAACGAGCTACCGCTGCTCCACCCCGCAGTATATTTTTTTGTACCTTTGTACTTTCGTGGAAAATGCAAAGATAGCTTTTCTCTGAATGCTATCCAAAAATAAGGGTAAAAATATTTTTATGACACATCAATCCGGGTTCGTATCCATCATCGGTTATCCAAATGTGGGAAAATCCACCCTGATGAATGCCCTGGTGGGGGAAAAGCTTTCAATCATTACACATAAGGCTCAAACGACCCGTCACCGTATCATGGGTATTGTGAACGGGGAAAATTTCCAGGTCATTTATTCCGATACCCCCGGAATTATCAAACCGCATTATAAGCTTCACAAAGCCATGATGACCGCCGTTTTTTCTTCCATGGATGATGCGGATATCATTTTACTGGTCACAGAAATAAAACAGGTTTTCGATCATGAAGAAATATTGAACAAAATAAAAGAGATCCAGAAACCGGTACTTGTGATGATCAATAAAATTGACCTGGGGAATATGGAAATCCTCGGAAATGAAGTGGAAAGATGGAAAGACCTCCTTCCCCAGGCTGAAGTCTTTCCGATTTCAGCCCTGCATGGATTGAATACAGACCAGGTGATGAAAGCCATCCTTCACCATTTACCGGAATCACCGGCCTATTTCTCAAAAGAGGAGTTGACCGACCGCTCCGAAAGGTTTTTTATAGCTGAAATTATCCGGGAGAAAATTCTCCTGAATTTTTCCCAGGAAGTTCCGTATTGTACCGAAATTTCAATCACTGAATTTAAGGAAGAAACCGCGCTTACCCGTATTTCTGCTACCATACATGTAGCCCGTGAATCCCAGAAAGGGATTCTGCTCGGAAAGCAGGGCGCTGCAATCAAAAAACTGGGAACAGATGCACGCAAGGACATAGAGATATTTCTGCAAAAGCATATCTTTCTGGAACTTCAGGTAAAGGTTGCCAAAGACTGGCGTGAGGATGAAAGGGCGCTTAAAAGATTCGGGTATACTGTTGAGAAGTAACAGGGTAACAAGGTGACAGGGGAACGTCTTCAATCATCGAATTTTCAAATCATCAAATTTTCAAATCATCATGTCAAACATCATAGCGATTGTCGGCCGTCCGAATGTAGGTAAATCAACTTTGTTTAACCGTCTTTGCGGAGGCCGGGATGCCATAGTGGATCCTGTGAGCGGGGTTACACGCGACCGCCATTATGGGAAATCGGATTGGAACGGGAAGGAGTTTTCAGTGATCGATACCGGAGGATATGTGGATGATTCCGGCGATGTCTTTGAAGAAGAGATCAAAAAGCAGGTGGTCATGGCCATTGAAGAATCGGATGTGATCCTCTTCATGGTCGATATCCGGGAGGGTGCTACCGGGATGGATGAGGATGTTGCAATAATGCTGAGGCGATCAAAGAAAAAGGTTTTTTTGGTTGCGAACAAACTTGACAGCAACAAGCAGAATGAAGATATTCATGAATTTCACCGTTTAGGCCTGGGAGAAATATATGGAATATCCGCCATGAGCGGAAGCGGAACCGGCGAACTTCTGGATGCCATCGTGAGTGATTTCCTGGTTCCTGAAAATACAGAGCAAGCGGATGAAGATGTTGCGGAACTGCCCAGGATAGCCATCATAGGTCGTCCGAATGCGGGAAAATCTTCCCTGATCAATGTGCTGCTCGGCAATGAGCGGACCATCGTCACTACAATCCCCGGTACAACGCGCGATTCCATTCATTCCCATTACCAGTATTTCGGGATGGACTTTTTCCTGATCGATACCGCCGGGATCAGAAAAAAAGCCAAGGTTAAAGAGGATATTGAGTTCTATTCGGTTATGCGGGCCATCCGCTCCATTGAATCCAGTGATGTGTGTATCCTGATGGTGGATGCCGAAAGGGGTTTCGAAGCCCAGGACCTGAATATTTTTTCCCTGGTTGAAAAAAATCATAAGGGCGTGGTGATCCTTGTCAACAAATGGGACCTGATCGAAAAACAGACCAATACCCATAAAGATTTCGAAGAACGTATCCTTGAACAGATCGCCCCTTTCCGGAATGTTCCGGTGTTGTTTGTCTCAGTTCTGAACAAGCAAAGGATCTTTAAAGCAATGGAAACGGCCATTGAAGTGTATAAAAACCGCTCAAGAAGGATTTCCACTTCCGAATTAAATGAAGAATTACTTCCGATTATTGCGAACACGCCTCCTCCGGCAAGCAAGGGAAAGTATATCAAAATAAAATATATTACGCAATTGCCCACCGTTTTTCCCTCTTTCGTATTTTTTTGCAATCACCCCCAATACGTGAAAGAGCCTTACAAACGTTTTCTGGAAAATAAACTGAGGGAAAGGTTTAATTTTACGGGTGTTCCCATGGAGATTTATTTCCGGCAGAAATAGCATCATGGAAGAAAGGATCAGGCTTGATAAATGGCTTTGGGCGGTAAGGATATATAAAACGCGCAATCAGGCTACCATGGCCTGCAGGGCGGGAAGAATCAAAATCGGAGGAAGTTCGGTTAAAGCCTCAAGGGAAATCAGAATGGGTGAGGAGATCACCATTCACCTTCCCCCGGTCAACAGGGTGGTTAAAGTAACCGGCCTGACTGAAAAAAGGGTGTCGGCAAAATTTGTCCCTGAATTTATGCAGGATCTGACACCAGCGGATGAGGTTCAGAAATTAAAGATGATGCGGGAACTTAATTTTGAGTACCGTGAACGCGGAATCGGAAGGCCAACCAAAAGACTGAGGAGAGAAATCGAAAACCTGAAGAATTATCTTGGAGAATGAAATCCACGCGTATACCAAGTCTTATTGATCTTGCTTTCAAGGGAAGAAATCAAACCTATGGCGCATACCTCCTAAGGAAAAAATATTTCCGTTATCTTACGGTCTCTGTAATCAGTTCTCTCTTTCTTTTAGGTTTAATGGTTCTGATTCCTTTCGCTATCTATTACTTTGAGCCGGGTCCTCAGCTGAATGATGATATGATTTATGAAGTATCCTATTATTCTATGATGACGCCCCCCCAGGAAGACCTCAACGAACTGGCAAAGGCGCTTTCTGCTCCTTTACGGGAAATCAGGCAGGTACCGGTGGTGGAAGATACTTTAAAGCCTGAAGAACAAAAGCCCGTGGAACAAACGCCTCCGAAGGATGAAATACCCGAAGAAGTTCTGAAAAAGGATAGCATCCCCCGGGGTCCGGGGGGAAGTGGTTTTAATCAGGGAACAGGAGGCGACCAGGGACTTGCCACTGTCATTGATGTATATCCGCGATTTCCGGGAGGGGAGGAGGCCCGTTTGTTTTTTCTCAGAAAAAATGTTCACTATCCTGAGATTGCTCAAAAAAAGCAGATTCAGGGAGTGGTGATGCTTGTTTTTATTATTGAGACGGATGGGTCCATGACACATTTTGAGATCAGCAAAGGCATCGGCGGGGGCTGCGAGGAAGAAGCCCTGCGTGTTGCCAGGTCTATGCCGCGCTGGGACCCGGGAAAACGGAGTGGCCAGCCGGTTCGTGTGATGGTAAGAATGCCGGTTGTATTCCGGCTCCCGGGAAAACCGCAAGCCCTATGATAAAAAAAGGCCATCTTAAGTTAAGACAGCCTCTTTCATAATTAAAATCAATTTACTTCTTTTCAGGCTTGGCTGTAGAAGGTTCTGTTTTCTTTGCATCTTTTGCACAGCAGCCTTTGGCATCTTTTGAATGCGCACAATTTTTCATGTCTTTTTTATCGCAACCGGCTTTTGCTGCTTTGCTCGGACATTCTGTCTTTGCTGCAGGTTTAGCGGTTTTATCCTGAGTTTGGGGAGTCTGCCCAAAAGTAAGACCGGCAAACAAAACGATGGTTGAAAATAACAATGCTATTTTTTTCATGTTGTTTTTTTTTGAATTAGATAAATCAATAACGCAGCAAAGATACAATTTCGTATTTATCCGTACAATGAGAATCGTTAATTAAATGTTAATAATGTGAATCAAGGGTTAAAAATCAAATAAATAAAAGCGGCAGCTAATTTGCCAAACACATGAACAAGCAGGCCATTAGCTGATCGCACTTTACTCGCTCTTTGAAAATCTGTTTTTTCGATCAACCAGTTGAAAAATGATTCTATTGGTTGACGAACTGTTGAAACGGCTTTTGAGAATAGATCATTGGCTGCTTTATCATGCTGCTTTTCCCATTCAGATTGACCTTTTATTGCTTTGACGGGAGTGAGCATGATTGAATTCTGGCTAGCTGCAAGGTTTTCAAAATAGTCAACGTTATGATAAATTTTGTCACCGAAAAAGGTTCTGTTCTCAATATTGCTCCAGGAATTTTTGAAAACATTCAAATCATTTTCAGAGGCTGGTGTAATAAGCAACTGCTCTGGAAAAGGAATTCGTTTTATTCGACGGAATGCCAGGGCATGAAGCTTCAGACCGTAATAGTAAAGGGATTTTGTGGAGCAAAACCCTTTATCTGTAAGTTCTGTTGCTACTTTACCTGTTCGTTTGCCAGAGCACGTTATAACAGGTAAAGAATCTAACAAACTCTCCTGAGCTGAGCAATCTGCTGGTTGGTGGGTTTGAAGTAAAGATGCTGTCAAAAGGCGAAAAGCCTCCGATAGTCTATTGATCCGGTTATTAAAAGCCGCATACGATGGGAGTTTTGGGAACCAGGATCGCAAATATTGATCAGCAAAATTGTAAATCTGCTTGATCTTGGTACGTTGTTCCTGGTTTATGCAAAATAGATATACGGTCATTATTTCCTGGTCTGAAAACGCTGGGCAACTGTTATTACTGAATCGTTCGCAAGAAAATTTAAGTTCTTTTTCATATGCATCTGATACGTAAAAGAAAATTTCAACTAATTTGGTACTCTTAACCTTAGAGATCATATCTTTTGATGTTGAGTGGTATCTACATCTAAGATACTGATTTCTAGGGTTATATATTTTTTATGTTTTCATATTTTATTAACAATCAGACTGTTAACAACTCGGGGTTTTAACCCTTGATTCACATTAATACTTCGGATTTATGCTTTTTGATGCAATGCCCTGTCTAACAAGGCAAGAATTTCTGACTGATCAAATGGCTTTGCAATATAATGGGTACAACCGATTTCCATTAATTTTTCCTTGTCCTCCTCAAGGGTGTAACCGGTAACTGCAACAATCGGAATACTTTCATATCCGGCCAGTTTACGGATTTCTCTGGTGACTTCTATTCCTGTCATGCCGAACCCCAGATTAATGTCCATCAGCAGCGCGGCGTACAGTCGGGTTTTCACCATTTCCAAAGCCGTAGCTCCATCCGGGGCATGATCAACCCGATACTTTGCACGCAGAAAATATTCAGTCAGGTCCTTATTGACCAGGTTATCTTCCACCAGAAGGATTAAAGGGAGTTCTTTTCCGGAATTCAATTTGTTGTTTGAAAGCGGATTTTTTTTATCCGTGGAAAGGTTTTTCTCTGAAACATATTTTTCATGCTTGTTCACAGGGAGCCAGACGAAAAATGAGGATCCTTTACCAGGACTGCTTTCAAGGGTAATATGCCCTCCCAGCAGATCGATGATTTTCTTACAGATGGTTAAACCGATACCGCTGCCCTGGTAACGGCGACCGAATCCTTCGCTCACCTGTCTGAATTCCTGGAAAATGATGTCAAAATAATCCTTCTCAATGCCAATCCCTGTGTCAGAAACCTTCAGTACGGCCCAATCTTTACCCCCTTCACTGACAATGTGATATTCTACAGTAATGCCGCCACCATCCGTAAATTTGATGGCGTTATCCAGAAGCTGACGCATCAGTTGTTTGATCAGGTGATCATCGGTAACAATGGCTATTGCTTCTATTCCGGAAGTCCGGAGATAAATATTTTTTTCAGTTGCAAGAAGTTCCATTGACTTTATCACGGAATCAATGCTTACTTTCAGGTCGACCTCTTTCATGGAAAGACTAACTTTTCCGGCTTCCAGCTGGGACAGGGTAATGATTGAATTCAGGGTCGACATTAAGCGTTTTCCCGATCCACGTATGTTTTCGGCCATGGATTCATATTCTGTATCGCGTAATTCCTCTTTCAGAATTTCAGCAAAACCCAGGATGCCGTTCAGGGGGGTTCTTAATTCATGACTCATGTTGGCAAGAATGGATGATTTTAATCGGTCCGATTCTTCCGCTTTTTCTTTGGAAAAGATGAGTTCCTTTTCATAAAGTTTTCGCAATGTAATGTCGCGGTCTGCTCCACGGTAGCCTGAATATTTCCCTTTTTCATCCAGCATCGGAATGCCGGAAGTTTCCAGGTAAATCACTTGTCCGTTTTTATGTTTTGCCCGGTTTTCTAAAGCGGTCAAAGGTTTGTATTGATGGACAAAAGAACGGAGATTTTCTTTTGTTTTAATGATATCTTCGGTGATCATAAAGTCGAAAGGTGTCTTCCCGATCATCTCTTCAGGGCTATAACCCATGCTGTCGTAAACCTTTGGACTCACGTAGGTATATTTCCATTCCGGATCTATCTCCCAGATCCAGTCGTTGGTAAGGTCAACGATTTCACTAAGTCTTTTTTCACTTGCTTCCAGTTTGTTCTCAGCCAGTTTCCTGTGTGTAATATCGCGGAAGATACCTGAAGTACCTGTGAATTTTCCCTGGCTGTCCAAAGAAGGAGTGGCTGTGACAATGATCCAGCGGTTACTGCCGTCCGGCCTGTGAACTTCCATTTCGTACATTCCTTTTTCTCCTTGTTTCCGGTTCTCGGTCTGGCGTTGCATTTCCGCGAAAGACATCTCATCCATGAAGGACTGAAGGCTTCGCCCCATCATCTGGCCGGATGGTAATCCGAAAATATCACAGGCAGCGGGATTGACATAAGTAAAACATTCGTTTTCATCAACAACCCCAACTCCTTCACCTGTGTTTTCAATCAGGTTCCGGTATCGTTCTTCGCTTTCCTGCAGGGCATTTTCCTTGGCGCGTATATCGGCAATGTTTCTGGCAATTAAAAGAAAAAATGATTCTCCGGCAATCTCCAGAATGGTTCCGTTAACCTGGACCGGAATTTCAAATCCCTGGCGGTGTAACCAGGAAGTTTCTTTCATCAGAATTTTATCAAACGCCTTTCCTGTTTTCCAGGATTGAATGGTCTGTAAAATCTCGTCCGATGCGATTTTATCGTAACCATGATTCAGTAACTCCTCTTTCGTATATCCAAGCATGTCGAGGCCGGAAATGTTGGCATCGAAAATTTCTCCATTTCCCGGCCGTACCATGATAATTGAATCGCCCGCTAACTCAAAAAGAGCATGATACTTCGCCTCGCTTTTTTTAATTGTTTTTTCAAATTTCTCAATGCGGGTCTGGATGCTTTTTTTAAGTTCAAGAAAATTCACAGGTTTGGTGATGTAATCATCTGCTCCCATTTGCATCCCGAATCTTATATCTTCCTTTTCCGCTTTTGCAGTCATAAAAATAAAAGGGATCCGGGATGTCTCCATACCCGATTGAAGCCTTGCAAATACCTGGTATCCGTCTATTCCGGGCATATAGATATCACAAAGGATAAGGTCGGGTAAAATTGTTTCCGCCAAACGGATCCCTTCCGTGCCTTCCAGCGCGCGATACACTTCAAAACCTTCTTCACTGAGAAAATCGGTTGCTGTTTCCAGCAGGATTTTATCATCTTCAATGATCAGTATCTTTTTCATGTTTGTTGGGTTGAATCATAGCGGATGGCAAAATTACCGTTACGGTGGTTCCTTTTTTCAGTTCACTCTGAATTTGCAGGGACCCCTGATGCATTTCAATGCAGCGTTTCACAATGGATAATCCCAATCCCGTTCCCGGGAAAGCGGCAACATTATTTCCCCGGTGAAATGGCTCATAAATATTTTCTGAGTCCTCCGTGGGTATTCCAATCCCTTTATCTTCAATCTTAAATAAGAGCCTGCCTTCTTTTGTGTCTGAAACTTCAAAAGTGACTGGTTCTCCGGGATCAGAGAACTTGACCGCGTTGGAGAGAAGGTTGATAAAGATATGCCTTAGCAGGTCCTTATCCATCACGACTTGGGTTACCCCACTATTAAAATCAAACCGGATGTTCACATTTGTTTCAAAGAGGGCAGCCGTGTCTTTTATCAGTTCCTGGCAAAAAGCGGCGAGACCAAAAGTGGTAAGGTTTATTTTTAATTTTCCGCTTTGATCTTTGGCGATGGCCGATAAATCATTCAGTAAGGCGATCAATTCTTTAATTGCTTTTTGAATCCGTAGATAAGATTCTTCTTTTTTTTCCTTTGGCCATTTGTCAGCGTAGAGTTCAATGAGTTGAATATTGCTGGAAATGGCTGCAAGGGGTGTGCGAAACTCATGAGAAACCGTGGTAATAAACTGGGTCTTCAAGCGGTTAAGTTCCGCTTCTTTTTCGATCATATGGTGAAGTGCGGTCTCCGCTTCTTTCTGCGGAGTAATATTTCTGGTAACCATCAGATAATCGCCCATACTGGTTAAAGTAAGGGTCGCTTCAAAATACCGGATCTTGTCTTTTATAGAAGCTGATTGAAAAACAAGGATATATGGATTCCGTGTTTTATTTAATTCCCTGATTGCTTCCCTGATCAAAGGTTGCACTGCCTGAGAGAATAGATCTTCCAGGTTTTTTCCGATCAGATTTACTTCTGAAAAAGGCAGATGGTCGGGATGTCCTACCTGGTAGTCGGTGATAATTCCGAATAAATTGATTTTTAACAGAAAATCGGGAATGGCATTTAATATCGCCCGGTTTTTAGCTTCTGCTTCCGAAAGCGAAGAAAGGGCATCATTCTTCTCATGGATTATTTCGGCCAATTCTTTTTTTTGTTCAAAAAACCGCTGGATCATGGTTGCGATCTCTCCGAATTCATCTTTCTTGTGAAGTAAATTTCGGATGGGTTCAGAACTTTCAAGGGCAAGACTTTCGGTTACCTTCTTCATGGGTTTATTTATCCAGAAGTAAAGGGCGGCAAACATCAGGGCAAGGAGCAGGATGGAAAGTAATAAGTATGAGAAGCTGGTCAGGCTGGTGAGGGTAAAATAGGACTTCAATAACAGGTGCTGATTGGTAAACAGGAGGTTGCCCAGCAAAATATGATCCCAGGAATAAAGCGCAACCTGTGACCTGATTTCAGAATCATCCTGAAATTCACCGGTATTTACCTCTGTATCTTTCTTAAAACTTATTTTGCAATCAGAAAGGGATTCCAGTTCCCCAAGGTAAGAAGCGTCCATACGCCGGCAAAGTAAAAGAAATCCGCAAGGGGTTTGGCTTTTTGATATATCCTTCGAGGAGTGTATGGTCCCGGCCGTAAATTCATAAAGGACGCTATCTCTGATGATAAAAAAATGAGCCGTTCTGTTTTTATTTAAAAAACTGAAGAAATCAGGCTGAGTAAGTCCCTGCTCTTCAAGATTCAGAATGGAATCCTGGATTTCTACAAGAAAGTGCAAATGTTCGTCAATGATCCATAAACCGTCAAGGTGATGTATGGCCGGAACGCCTGCCAGGTTGCTTTTGCTCCATGCTGAATCTGCAGTTTTAACAAATTCGGCCATTTCATCCCATAGCGTGTAATCATTCGTCAGGTTAAGCAGGTACTTTTCATGCATAAGCATGGCCGCGTGGACTGCAAGGTCCTGTTGTTTCTGGTTTGAAGTGATCAGAAAATGATCACGTTTATCTTTGATTCCAAGAAAAATAAGAAAGGAGACCAGGATGGTGATTGCAGTTGCAAACAGACTGAGCAATATTTTCGTTCTGATTTTCATTTTGAAAACAGGAATGAATCAAAGTTCCATAATTTTTTAAGAAAAACCTAAAAAAAAATTAACATTGGCCTCATTCTTTTCTTTTTGAATCAATCAGGATGGTAACAGGTCCATCATTGATCAGGGCAATGTCCATCATGGCGCCGAATTTCCCGGTTTGAACAGCTTTCCCGGTTTCCTGCTCAAGTTGTTTTGTAAAGGCATGATAAATGGGTAATGCCGTTTCCGGCTTCGCGGCTTGAATATAGGAAGGCCGGTTGCCTTTTTTTGTGCTTGCATGGAGCGTGAACTGACTGACTACAAGGATTTCTCCCTTAATTTCCCTGACCGATAAATTCATGATACCTTCTGCATCATTAAAAATCCGCAGCTTGCCTATTTTTCCACATAACCAAGCAATATCTTCCTGGTTATCATTCTCTTCAATACCAAGAAAAATTAATAATCCTTGTTGTATGGACGATAAGGTGGATAAACCGACTTGTACCGAAGCATTTTTTACTCTTTGAATTAAGGCTCTCATGGGTTTCCTGATTTTTCATTCTCCATTTTTCATGCTATTATTGTAGTTTTGCATGAAACATGAATAAAATGACCAAACTGAGTGTAAATATCAATAAAATTGCAACACTGAGGAATGCCAGGGGAGGAAATTTGCCTGATTTGATGAGGATGGCCCTGGATTGTGAACGGTATGGCGCTCAGGGAATCACGGTACATCCTCGTCCCGATGAACGTCATATCCGTTACCGCGATGTCCTCGACCTGAAACCGGTACTTTCGACAGAATTTAATATTGAAGGGTATCCCTCGAAACCTTTTATTGACCTGGTGCTGAAAGTGAAGCCCGCCCAGGTGACGCTGGTCCCGGATCCCCCGGATGTTCTTACGTCCAATGCCGGCTGGGACACCATACGCCAGGAAGATTTTCTTAAAGAAGTGATTTTGGATTTTAAACGAAACGGGATCCGGACTTCCGTATTTGTGGACCCTGATCTCAGGATGATCCGCAACGCAGTTAAGACCGGTACAGACCGGATAGAGTTGTATACGGAAGCCTATGCAAAAGATTTTCCCGGGAACCGGAAGTCTGCAATAGAACCCTTTCGTAAGGCAGCGCTGGTAGCGCAGGAGGTGGGGCTGGGCTTGAATGCGGGACATGATCTTAACCTTGAAAACCTGCATTATTTTTATACCGGGATACCCGGCTTACTGGAAGTCTCCATAGGACATGCCCTGATTTGTGATGCCTTGTACTTTGGAATAGAAAATACAATTCAACTGTACCTGCGACAAATAAATAATTTACGAATAAGGATCGACAAATGAAAAATATGATTTTAATTTTTTCTGGTCTGGTCATGATGATTCCGCAACTGTTTGCAGGAGATCCACCCGGAAAAATAGAGAAAAAAGCAGAAATAATTCATAAGGCGGTTTTTACCATCGATTCACATAATGACACCCCTTCCCTGATGTTGCAGGAAGGATTTGATATGAATCAAAGGCATGACCCGGTTCGGGATCATTCGCGGGTTGACTTTGTGCGTATGAAGGAAGGAGGTCTGGATGCGGCTTTTTTTGCAGTTTTTGTTTCCCAGGGAGCCAGGACGCCTGAAGGATATGAAAAAGCCGGGAAGCATGCGCTTCAGCAGTTTGATAGCATCAATGCGGTAGTAGGTCGGTATCCTGAAATTGCAGGTTTGGCTTGCAGGGCTGCTGACGGAATCCGCCTGAAAAAGGAAAATAAAAGGGCGGTTTTTATTGGGATCGAAAACGGATATGCCATCGGAAAAGATCTCTCCCTGCTCAGCACGTATTTTCTGAAAGGAACCCGGTATATCACCCTTTGCCATACCCGGAACAACGATATCTGTGATTCTTCCACCGATACCATCGGATACGGCGGAATCAGCGCTTTCGGGAAAGAGGTGGTGAAGGAAATGAACAGGCTGGGTATCATGATTGACATCTCCCATGCCTCCGATAAGTCTTTTTACGATGTACTTTCGCTGAGCAAGCTTCCTGTAATTGCATCGCATTCGTGCGCCCGTGCGCTTTGTGACAATCCCCGCAACCTGAACGATGAAATGCTGAAAGCACTTGCAAAGAATGGCGGCGTGGTTCAAATGTGCATACTGAGCGATTATGTCAGGAAACCGGACCCGAATCCGGGGCGTGACTCGGCCCGGAATGCGATAAGGAAAAAGTATCACGGATTCAGTGACCTATCAAGGGAGGACATGAAGAATGCCAACCGGGAATGGTATGAAATGGATGAGAAGTATCCTCAGAAAGAGGCCACGGTGTCAGATGTTGTCGATCACATTGACCATATCGTCAGGGTTGCAGGGATCAGACACGTCGGAATTGGAACTGATTTTGACGGAGGAGGAGGGGTGGAAGGATGTGAAGATGTCAGTCAGATGGGTAATATCACTTTGGAATTGGTTAAACGGGGTTATACCCGGAATGATATCCGGAAAATCTGGGGCGGGAATCTGATGCGTGTTCTTGCTGCCAATGAAAAGTATGCATCCGGTTTTAAAAAACAATGCGGATGCCATTGATTAAAATCATCGTAAGCCTGATCCCGGCTTTTATTTTTTTAGGATTGTTTCTATACCTTGACAGCATGAAGCTGGTAAACCAGTGGATCGTGTTATTATGCCTCGGATGGGGATTGCTCAGCGCCGGTTTTTGTTTTTTTATAAACACATACCTGATCAGGCATCTGGGAATTTCCTTTGATACCTATTCCGGGTTTGTGGCGCCTTTTGTAGAAGAATCCATTAAGCTGCTGGTGATTCTGTGGCTGATTTATAAAAGCAGGGTCGGCTTTATGATTGATGCTGCAATTTATGGTTTTGCTGTCGGCTCAGCTTTTGCCTTTGCAGAAAACATATTTTATCTTTATCATTTTGCCGGGACAGAGAGCAACCTGATGGTCTGGATTACAAGGGGATTTGGCACAGCCCTGATGCATGGGGGCACCACTGCCATTTTCGGGATTTTGACCCTCAGCTCCCTGAACCGTAAATCAAATGTCCTGTTTGCCGTCTTTACCGGCGCAGCATTGGCCATACTGATCCACGGAATCTATAACCAGTTTCTTGTTTCTCCCCTGGTTTCCACCCTGATCATGGTTGTGCTGATCCCCTTCAGCATCAGCCTGACCTTCCTCAGCAATGAAAGGGCCATCCGGAACTGGCTGGACATGGAGTTTGATTCTGAAATTAAGCTTCTCCGGATGATACGGCTGGGAAGGTTCTCACAAACAAAATCGGGTTCTTTTCTGGTTTCCATTAAAAAGCATTATCCGGCTCCCGTGGTATTTGATATGTACTGTTTTATAAGCCTGTATATCGAATTATCCATCAAGGCAAAAAGTTTGATCATGCTCAGGGAAAATGATTTTATTATTCCGCCTGATCCTGAGGTTTCTTCTAAAATCGCTGAGCTCCATGCCCTGAAAAAAAGTATCGGAAGAGCCGGCTTGTTGGCTATCGGACCAGTATTACGCATGAGCCAGAAAGATTTATGGAAAATTTCCTTGTTGGAGGGAAAATAAAAATGTTATAACTTCACGCAAATTTCTCAGATTCATGGTATTGAGAAATGAAAAACTTCAGGAAAAGAAAAACAAAATTAATCAGAACAAATATGGACGCACAAAAAAATGAAATTGTAAAACCCCTGGTCAGGCAAAAGATCTGGCATAAGCCCCTGGTGAAATTCGGTTTTGTGTTTTTGCTGGGTGCTTTTTGCGGATTTCTGGTGTTCAGCTTTCTGAAAACCCAGTTCAGCGGAGGGGACGACAAAACCAGGGAAATGAAAGGCACACTCTATGATTCGCGTTCCTATAATAACATGACCATCGCGGATAACCTGATTTATGACAGTCCGCTGGCAAAGGCCATCTGTGCGGTACGCTATTCCACAAAAATAGTGGAAATACGGCTGGATCTTTCCACCCTATACCCCGTTAAGGCCACCCTGCAGTTCGATTTAAACAATTTCGAAGTGCTGAATGTTCAGAATGTGACGGTAAATGATCAATCTACTTCCATGGCGGCGGCTAATTTTGTTCAAATCAATAATGTGGGAGACAATAAATTCATCATCCAGCTATATAATAAAAACAGTCTTCAGAACAATATAGATTTTAAAATGTACCAGAATGATATGCCCATTTATCAGAATTCAGTAGCAGTCAATAAGGAATAACCATTGTCAATCAACAGAGCTCATACCTTAAAAAAAAACACCCTTATGAAAATCAAGACTTTTTTAATCTTCCTGATCGTTTTATCGATCGCAGGAAATGATTGTTTTGCACAGGAAACCACAAAAGGGAAAAATGAAATCACCCTGGGATATGGCGTTTTGACCGGGGTTGAAATGGCCAATGCGATATTTTCTATATGGCCGGCCATTGGAATTTCCATCGGCAAGGATTCCATTCAGGATTACTATTGTTCTTTTTATGGGGCACCTGATCTTGAATACCATCGTTTTCTGAAACGCTGGTTAAGCGTGGGAGTTTCCCTGAGTGTCAACCCGATCAGTACCGTGATAAAAACGAAATCGGGAAGGGAGTTAACCTGGAATTATTATGTAATTACATTGATGCCAAGGATTGATTTCATTTATCTCAATAAAGGAATTTTTTCGATGTATTCCGGTATCCAGGCCGGGGCAGCCCTGGCACTTTTTCAGGACCGGCAGGGCGGTGGTACCGTGAATGATTTCGGTATTTCGCCCGCTTTTCATGTCAATCTCTTCGGGATGAGGATTGGAAAGGAGATCGGAGCCTTTATGGAATGCGGATACGGATTCAGAGGGATCGTAAATTTTGGTGTTTCCGGAAAATTCTAAGCAGTTTATATGCCTGCCTCTTTTCCTGAATCCATCAGAAGCCTGAATTTGCACGACATCAGGCAATGGCCTAAGGCGGATCTGCATAATCATGGACTGATGGGCGGGCAGCTGAGCGCAATCGAAAAGTTCTGCGGAAAGAAATTACCCGGGTTCAAGCCCCGCCTGGGTGATATACAGGAACTGAATGAATGGATAGCGAAAGTTTACCGTCCGGTTATTCTTCATTACCCTGAAGCATTCAGGGTAGCGATAGAAGCAGCCTTTATCCAGGCAAAAAGCGATGGAGTCACAGTTCTTGAAATGAGTGTTGATTCCGGATTCGGATTGGCGTTCAATGTCAGCCCGATGCGGATAATCGCAGCCCTGCGTCAGGCTCATGAAACCATAGCCCCGGAAATGGATTTCCGCCCGGAGCTGGGTTTTATCCGTGGGAAATCGATCCGGCGACTGATGGCGGAATCAGACCCCTATCTTGATTCCGGTTTCTTCAAAGCCGTCGATTTATATGATGATGAGCTTTCTCAGCCGATCAAAAATTTCAGGGAATTATTCCGCTTTGCAAAAAAACAGGGGCTGAAATGCAAAGCGCATGCAGGCGAATACGGAGATGCCGATTCGGTGAAAGAAGCGGTGGAAGAACTTGATCTCGATGCCGTGCAGCATGGGATCCGGGCTGCGGAATCACCGCGGGTGATGAACTGGCTCGCGGATCACGGAATTCAGCTGAATACCTGTCCGGCAAGCAATATCTGCCTGAAAAGGGTGGCCGGCTATAAAACCCATCCCATCCGCATCCTTTTTGATCATGGAATAAAAACAACCATCAACACGGACGATGTAATGGTTTTCCGGTCGGGCGTTTCGGAGCAGATGCTTGAATTGTACCGGGCGGGACTCTTTTCCGCTGAAGAACTGGATGTTCTGAGACAATACGGACTGAATTAGTTTTAAAATTTAATCAGATTTATCTATGAAAAAGACGATGTTACCCTTACTGCTTGTTTTATTGTTGGCGGCTATTCTTATCACTGGATGCAGTAAAAAATCAAACGACCTTCCCCAGTATCTCGCAAAGATAGGTTTGATAGGCAGTGTGGGAGGTTTCAATGATCATGGTTTTAACCAGGCCGCATTACAGGGCTTACAGGCAGGAACCCTGGTTTTTCCCTTTTATGCACAGGCACGGAACAGTTCAGATACCGGCGCTTACCGTACCAATATGAACTATTTTCTCCAGAATAACTATGACCTGATCATCTCCCTGGGTTTTGAAATGAAAGATCTTACGATTCAATCAGCAAGGCAAAATCCCATGCTTGACTTTGCCCTCCTGGATGTGGAGCAGGATTCATTGCCTTCAAATTTGCGTTGTGTTGCATATCAGGTCGATCAGGCATCTTTCCTTTGCGGGTTTCTCGCGGCCTATTGGGCTCAGTTCAAGGATCCTTCCCAGCCTGTAGCGGGCTATGTGGCCGGGCCCGATATCCCGGAAATCAGGCAGTTTGAAGTCAGCTACCTGAAGGGTGTGGCGTATTTTAACACCTATTACGGGAAGTCTGTACAGACCGCCGGATTGAACGCTGATAGCTTCAATGACAGCCTTCAGGGGGCACAGTTGGCCGGAAACCTGATCAGTGAGGGAGCCGATGTGATCTTTGCTTTTGCAGGTAAAACCGGAAACGGCGCTTTATACAAAGTGCTCCAGGAAGGGAAATGGGGCATAGGGGTGGACGTAGATCAATTTGTCTCCATTCCCGAAGTGGGAAATATCCTGCTTTCTTCCTGCATGAAAAGACTGGATTTATCGGTTTACGACCTGATGTTTAACCTGTATCACGATAATTTCCAGGGTGGTCAGGTGTTTTATGGAAACCTTTCCAATAATATGGTTGACCTGGCCCCCTTTCATCAATTTGATTCACAAATACCCGACAGCATCAAAGATGAATTGGATATTATTAAAATTGGCATCCAGAACGGAACCATCCCTACCGGCTGGCCGGAAAAATAAAGCATCCAGGATTAATCATCTGAAAATGAATATATATAGATAAGTGAGCCTAAAATAAACATTACATAAAATTTGGATTTATTATTTTAACAATGTATTTTTGTCTGATTCCTGTTCCAGTTATTTTAGAAGTCTCACTTAGAACCCAAATCCCATGAAAAAACTTTTACTGTTTTCTTTGTGCATTTGTCTTTTGGCTGGATTGCAAGCCCAGGAGCCGAGCAACCAGGACCAATATCTGGCAAAAATAAAAGAGCAAAAATTATTGAAATTCAAAGCTCCATCCGACACGACTTTCCTGCTCGACAGTACTTTGTCGCATGCGTGGAATACAACCACAACCGATTGGGACGCGCTGCCCAATTATAAGAACGGGCGTACTTACGATGCGCATGGCAGGCTATCAGCCAATATTACTTTCAATTGGAATTTCATTCAAAATAAATGGATTTATAATTATGAATACCTTAATGAATGGGATGATCATGGAAACATGACCGAATGGATTTACAACAATTGGGACACCCTGAGCGGAACCTGGATACCCTATGAGCATGACACGCTCTGGTACAACAATTTGAATATTATGACCAGCGATAAGTGGTACTTTTATAATCCGAATAAAAGTTCATGGATGCTCGGGTATTCAGAAGAATTCAATGATGCCGGCGGCCCTGTCAATTATTATTCTTATTACTGGAATGACCAAACTTTTTTAATCGCAGGAGGAGCCCGGGGATTATATACACTCAATGCATTCAATAAACCCATTGAAACCCTTACTGAGGAATTGGATACGGCCACGGGAAACTGGTTGCCGTACAGCCAGGTGTTCTCAGATTATACAAGTGATACCGTGCTGGTAAAACAAACCTTGAATTACTGGAACGGAACTTCTTATATCCTTTCTACACAAAACCTGTATACGTACACGGATGGGTTGATTACCGAAGTTCTCTATCAATACTGGGATGCCAATAGTTCACTTTGGGTCAATTCATTTCGGCAATTATATACTTACGGAATCAACCATAAGGAAACAGAATATTTATATCAAAACTGGTCGGATACTGTTTGGAAAACAAGAACCCAAAGGATCAGTATTTATGATGCAAGCGGAAACAGAGTAGAATATTTTAACAAACGCTTCAGCATCACTACTGGCCTGCAGCTTTCAGGAACACATTATATTACAACTTATAACTCCCATAATCTGATCACTCAGGACATCAGATCATCCTGGGACGCAGTCCTTTCTGTATGGATCAATAATTCAAAGGTCTTGTATTATTATTCTCCCTTTTACGGAATTCAGCAAATTGGAATTAATAATGTTTTATGCAAGTTCGAAAACCCTTATCAAACCTGTGATCCTATTTTATGCCCTGCTTTAAAAGCCAGCGAAAATTTCAGAATGAGCGTTTATTCGATGTCTGGAGCCTGTGTATATCAAAGCAATTTTAATGGAGGAGCAACGGTTTCCATCAACAAGCCGCTTGCAAACGGGCTTTATATGCTTGTGATCCTTGATGGCAAGGGAATTGTGTACAGCAATAAATTGTTGATCCGCAACTAACCGGATCTATCCGGAATCTGTTTATTTCCTGAATTTCAGTTTTTCAAAATATTCAAGGGGTTTGCGGATAAGGTCAAAAAGGAGGGTGAAATAGAGGAGGAGCGACATCAGCCAGATAACGGCGAAGTTGAACCAAAGGGTATCCACTTTCCAGCCAAAAAGATTTTTTTCAGGGGCGTAGAAATGAGCGTTTCCTGTATGGGATAAGGGTTCCATAAAAACAGGATCTTTCTTTCGGATCAGTTTTCCTTTTCCTTCCAGGATCTTGTTTTCCCCTGCTTTATCCAGCACCAGATCGGCCAGGCTGTTATTGTAAAACTCCTGTTTTAATTTAAAAACGCCTTCGTAGCCCAGCTGTCCGGCAAGCCGCTTGAACACGGCATCTCTTTTCAGGCTCACCAAACTGAGCCGGTCTGAAAAATAGCGGCTCAGGGAATCAAGGAAGGACTGAACGCCTTCTGCTACCGAATCGTTGAATTGACGGATATTCAAAGCTGACTGTAAGGGGCAGGAACCAAACCCTGCTTCTTTCTGCAAGGCCGGGATTTCCTTATTCAGGATATCGAAAAGATTTTTCGTTTCCGCTTCTTTTTGGTTTTTTACAAGATTCAGCCGGCAAACATCCAGCTCTGACTGGAGGGTGGGAATGGCATAGGCGGTGAGGTATCCATAACGCGAAATTTCTTTATCGTATGGATAAAAGATCCGCTCATATTTATTGTTTTTAAATTGCGTCACAGCCAGGGCTTCAAAGGTCCAGCGCGAGGTCATCATATTCCCGACGAGGGGTACATGCTCACGGGAAGCGATGCCGGGATTGAGGTTGTCAAAAGCCACGATGGTCCCGCTCAGTAAAAGCTGGGGAACGAGGATAAAGGGAATCAGGATATAGATGGCTACCACGGAATTCAGTCCGGCTGAGATATTCAGCCCAACCATATTGGCAAAGCAGGAAGTTGAAAAAAGGATGAGCCAGTAGCTCAGGGTCATTCCTTTAATGCCCAGGATCCAGTTACCGGCCTGAACGTACAGGATGGTCTGGATGGCAGAAAGTACAAAGAGCAGCAGGATCTTTGAATTCAGGTAGCTGAAACGGGAAAGGTTCAGGAAAGCCTCCCTTTTCAATATGCGCCGGTCTTTGATGATTTCTTCGGCGCTGACCATCATTCCGAGGAAAAGCGAAACCACCACGCTCATGAACAGGTATGCCACCAGGTTGCGGTTTTCGCCGAAAACATAATGATCGCCGGGGAAATAGCGTGTGAGGTAAGCCAGCAAGGCAGCAAGAAAGGGCGCTTCCAGGAGATTGATGAACATGTATTGGCGGTTGGTGATCTTGGTAAGCAGGTTTCTCAGGCTGAATATCCTGAATTGTTTGAATTGCCCGGGGATCCTGAAATGACTTTTCGGGAGTTCCTGCTTTTCCCCGTTCAGCATCAACCCCGGCTGAATGTTTTTCCGGAAAAGATGGTACCATTCCACGGGACTGATCTTCCGGTTTCCGGTTACTTTACCGTATTCACTGATGATCTTTGCTTCTGTGATCTGCAGCAACTGTTCCGGGTTTACATATCCGCAATTCACGCATTCGCTTTCCGTGGGATTCACGTAATTCCCCCGGGTCTTGAAATAAGTCAGGGCATCGATGGGATTACCATAATAAATAGGATAACCTCCTTTATCCATGATCAGGAGTTTATCGAATAATTTGAAGATGTCGGAAGAGGGCTGGTGAATATTTACAATGACCAGCTTGCCTTTCAGGGTTTGCTCCTTGAGCAGCAGCATCACCATCTCGGAATCCATGGAAGAAAGTCCGGAAGTGGGTTCATCGGCAAAGAGGACAGCGGGTTCCCGTATCAGCTCAAGGGCGATATTCAGACGTTTTCTTTGTCCCCCGCTGATAAACTTGTTCAAAGGGTCTCCCACCTTCAGGCTTTTAATTCCGATCAGTCCGATATCGGCCAGCACTTTCATGACGGTGCGGATCAATTTTTTTTTGCCGAAATCACGGAAACATAATTCAGCGTTAAAATAGAGGTTCTGAAATACGGTCAGTTCTTCTACCAGCAGGTCGTCCTGTGGAACAAATCCAATGACTCCGTGCAGCTTTTCCTTGTCTTTTTCAAGGTCATATCCGTTGATCAGAATCTGTCCCTGGTCCGGGCTCATATTTCCATTCAGGATATTCAGCAGGGTTGATTTTCCGACCCCGCTGCCCCCCATGACTCCGATCAGTTCGCCCGACCCGGCTGTGAAGCTGAAAGCCTGCAATCCGTTGCTGCTGTTTTTGAAATGGTATTCTATCTCTTTCGCTGTGAAGTTCAGGCGGATCTTTTCCCTGGTCTGAAGAAAACGGGAAGCCACATCTGTGTAATAAACCGGAGCAATTTTTAGGTTTTTCAGGATGGACCCGTTGCTCAAAATAAATGCCCGGAAGGGTGGGATGTTGTTTCCATTGAGGTATAAATCATCGTTGCCGAGATACCGGCAGAGGAAGGTCCTGATGGAGGGAACATGCAGGATGAGCAATTGCTTGTCGAGACGTTCCCTGAAAAGGTGTTTAAATCCAATGTTTCCGTCAGAAGGGTTTCCATCCACGACCATCAGGTTTTCAGGATGAATTCCGGAACCGGAAGGATCCAGCACAAACGACTTTACATCTTTGAATTCCTGATCAGGGGTGTTGAAAACCGATTGCATTATTTCCAGGTAGTTTTCGCCTGTGGCGCCTATACCACCAGGTTCTCCATCTTCATTTCCGGCAAGTTCATGAAGGAATTCGACAAATTTGATAAATACCAGCACGCGATCGCGGGTTGAAAGCTGCTTGTATATTTTAACACAGATCTCCCTGATCTTATCCGATATGTCCAGGTCAACGGTCAAAATGGTTTCATCCAGAGGTTGGTGAAAAAACACCAGTTCGTCGAACAGCTTCAGGTATTCTTCCAGTTCCAGGTTGTTCAGATGCTGCCGGAGATAGGATTCAAGGATTTTACGGGAATTACCGGAAACCTGTTTGCGGACCGAGGCGGCCACCATGGCAAAAAGTTGTACCAGGGCCATCAGGATAGGTTCAGACATGGGGAAGGGTTTTGTGACAAAACCAAAATTACACAATTCGGCACAATAAAAAAACCGCTCCTTTTGGAAGCGGTTTTTAAAGTCAACAGGAAAAATTATTTTGTCAGCGCAATTCTTACGCTCTCGGTAAGGTCGGATACTTCAGCAGATTTCTGAGCAGGCAATTTCTTACCGGCCTCCATGCCGTAATCGGTGAAAACGGCTTTCAACTTATTGACCTGTTCAAAGATGGGGGCCATGTTTTCATCCATTTTATATGCCTCCAGAATGGTCAGAAGTTTATCAAGGTTTTCTTTTTGTTTGAGGATAACAGCCACGATCAGTTTATTGTCTTTGGCAACTTCGCTGAGGGAAGCAGCGAGGTAAAGGCCTTCCACAAAACCACCCGTAGCAATGAGAACGGCAATCTGGTTACGGTTGTTTTTTGAGAGAAAATCGTTGGTATTGCTGAACAATTTATTGATCATCCCTACCAGGGAATCTTTGTTGTTGTTGAATTTCTTGATCCTTTCTAGCATGGTCTGGTCATACACGCCCGCGATTCCCAATTCATCTGCAAGTTTAGAGGTACAGGCCAGGAATTTATTGGTTTCATCCACGCGGTTATAAGTGGCAGAATAGCTCATATCAGCGCTGTAAACGCCCAGGTTGATGGCTTTGCTTTTCTCCGTAACATATTTACCGAGGTTATCCGGAGCGTTGGTGATATCGAAAATAAAACCGGCTTTAGCTTTCTCGAGCATCAGGGTTACTTCGAAAGGAGTGGGGAACTGATACAGGAGGCTTTGAGATTCGGGGCTCAGCGTAATTTCTTTTTTAAGGGTATCGGCTGCCGCCTGGTTGGCCTGTTGGTCGGTGGATGCATTGTTGCAGCCTGCAATGACGATGGTGAGAAATAAGGCAAGCAGGGCGATTCCGGAAAATGATTTTTTGATTGCTTTCATAGGGAGCTGATTGGTTCTTAAAATGGACTATGCGAAATTAAGGGAATTTTTTTTAATCCGCTAAAATATTTTCACCATCCTTTTTTAATTTGAAAATTAAGAAAAATATTGTATATTTGTTAGATTACCGTAACACTTGAATTACCATGCAATGATGATGAAGAATTATTTTGGCAAATTGATTTTTATTTCCCTTTCGGTTTTTTTGCATACTTTTCAACCACCCATTGCCTGAGCTTCCTCTAACCTTCTTCTAACCTTTCTCTGTTTTTTTTCTAAGATTCTTCCCAATGACCAATCACTGACTACCTGGCTGAACCACCTCATCCCCCGGCCCCTTCTCCTGAAGGAGAAGGGGAGCTGCTGGCAGGGAGGAATAAGATAACAGCCCCCTCCCGGCCTTCATTGCCTGATCCACTTTCCCTGCCCTATCTTTTTATTTTCGCTGGTGAAAACATAAACATAAGAACCTGGTTTTAGCCCTGAGAGGTCAATCGTCTGTCGGTTTCCCTCAAGTTTTTTATAAAGTATCGTTTTCCCATTGAGGTCGTACAGAAATATATCTGCAGATTTATATTGAGCGCCCACGATCGCACTTACCTTATCATGGCCAGGGTTTGGCGCAAGAATAGCTTCCGACATTCTGAATTTTACTTCCCTTTGATTTTCGGTAATAATACCTTCAGAATCAACTTTCATAACAAAGACATCAAACTTATTCATTGCCTTGTCATAACGGTATCCGGTAAGAAATGCGCCCCCATCGGAAGTGGCAGTAATTGAGAATGGCATGTAAGCCGCATCATCACCATAAAAATGATTGCTAATAATATTTAGCGATAAATCAAGACGTGTAACTTGCAGCCATGTATTTGTTTGCTGAAATGGAAATACCGAAGGATCGATATTATAAATTCCTGAAATGAATATATTCTGACCATTTATTGCTGTGTTTGGAGCAGTGCCAGAATAAACCATTGTGTCCGGGTCATTATAAATTTCCAGACGTTTTATTGTGTCGTGGCTATTGCTCATAATATAAGTTGCGATAAATTTTGCTATTTCCGGAGTTTGAGAAACAGCGGTAAAAATATAGCTTGAATCTGTTAAAAAAACAGAGGATGACTGAGTGATAACAAAATCAGGAAAAGGAATGGCAGACAAAAACTGAAGATTGCTGTCGAGCTCTAAAATTTGTATACCAGTTGATTTATTTTTAATTAATCCGCCCATGTAAAAAATCGACAGTTTATGCTGTTCATTGAGAAATAAAAGATCATGACCTGAATGAAAGGATGTTCCAGTGGAGAAATAAGATGCAATACTATCAAAAGGAAGTGCGAATTTAATAATTCCTATTTGTTTAATATTTGGCGACTCAGAATCTATATAATTTCCCAATAAATAGTAGGATTTACTTTCAGAGAATTTAAGTTGCCAGGGATGGAGAAAATGATTCTTTTCAATTTTGATTTTTTTAACAGAAAGAAAATTCAAGTCATCATCTATTAAATTCAGAATTAAATTATTATACAAATCTGGACCCCCTATTGAATCCTGAAATCCAGTTGTGAGGTATTGACCTGACAAATCAGGTAAATGGTTAAGTGTTACCAGGGAGGTCGAATTAATACTATCTGGCAAATTTACTTTAGCAATCAATTCACCCTCAGGACTTATTTTCATTAAAAATCCTTTTGTATTTGCCATACTATAACCATTCTGACCAGCTAAAATGAATGCTCCCGATAGAGTTTCACATGCTTTATAAGCACAGGCATTATCCATTGTAGAGAAATATCTGAAAAATGTGTTTTGAGAAAAGATGGTGACCGGGCACATAATTACCAGAATTTGAAATAAAATCTTTTGGAATTTCATTCTATTTTTTATATAAAATTGATTAAAAAGGCCACCAAAATCCTTAAGGGTTTTTATAAGTCCAGCAGCAATTTTGGTGGCTTTTGTTGGTATTGATGTTAAATTAAAAATACAGTTAATTAGGATTTATCGTAAAAGTACCATAAGAAATTTGGTACCAATGAAGAAGAATTGGAGGAGTACTATAATCCTGGTCGTACCAGACATCAACGTTAACAAATGATTTTCCTTGTCCCGGATTGTTTTGTTGAACAATATATTCGAATTTACTGACATAAAAGTTTAATTCATCTGGTGAAATACAGGGTGTTGATGAATATGAATCTGCTAGAAAAATCATGTAATCACAATATGGTCCTGGATTTGTTGAGTCATCGTAATCCCATGGCATTGCAGTTCTGTATACTATATCTGTGTAATACCCTTGAGTTTGAACGGGCAATTTTGGAAGGTGATTAAAAACATATTCTAATTTCGATGCGGCATCGCTTCCGGCGCCCCCTGGCAATCCATTACATTTGCCAAGACCAAACCCCCAGTACCAATGATCGAATTGCCCAAAAGGCTCATAAGAATAATGGACATTGGTGCTAATCCCACCGGAAGCCTCCATTCCCAGGGAACCGGAGCCATCTTTGAGACTCGTTGTTTTCAGGCTTATATCGACAAGATTAAACTTGAATGAGTATCCCTGCTGTGCCGCAAAAGAGTCGAGTAAAGCAGTGAAATGTTCATAAGCAATATTGATCTGATCCATAGAGATTTGACCATTATTATCAATAATCTGAATCGAGTCTTTGAAAAATTGCAGGGCTTCAAAGTTGTGATTGTTTTGAGCCTGCTCTAAGTTTAGAAGGCCTTCGGTATACCAGACGGCGC
>Ga0268280_1000538_pt1 | contig 30762 bp, 34 predicted proteins | sample saktaG_9_FD_190139 | JGI IMG/M metagenome (GOLD analysis project Ga0268280, IMG submission 190139) | Saline water microbial communities from Sakinaw Lake, British Columbia, Canada - sak_2011_5_24_40m | ecosystem: Environmental > Aquatic > Non-marine Saline and Alkaline > Saline ...
AAGACTCATTACCAAGTCTCCACCGACTACCAAAGTTTCTTTGTTTGCGAGTAAAATGTTTCTCTTAATTTTGATGGCTTCAATCGTCGGATGAAGTCCGGCGATTCCAACCAAAGCATTAATCAATATTCCTTCTGAATCCTTGGGTTGAAAGGTTGCCGCATGAATCAAGGATGACTTCCCGTATCCAAAGATGATATCAGGAAAGCGGTCCGCAAGATTGTCTGCGTCTTCTTTGGTTTCAACGCTACAAAATTTAGGATTGTATTTTTCAATTAGGTCAATTAAATCGTTGATTCTTTTCCTTGCGGACAAAGTAATAACTTTAAATTCCTCAGGATATTTATCGACGATTTCAAGGGTTTGTCTCCCAATCGAACCCGTTGCGCCAAGCAGATAAATGTTCTTCATCAAATCAACTCAATCACAAGAAACAACAAGATGAGATAAGCCGAGGAAAAGAGCAAGGAGTCGAAACGGTCCATAATGCCACCGTGTCCTGGCAAAAGATTTGAGAAATCTTTGATTCCGGCTTCTCGTTTGAATTTGGAAGCCACGAGATCTCCGATCTGGGAGAGAACGGATAACCCAAAAGATAACAACAATACATATAAAATATGGAAATCAAACACATTCAAAAAATAAGCGAAAACTGTCGATAGAATCCCACCGAAGATGAGTCCTGCGATGGCCCCCTCGATACTTTTCTTCGGACTGATGTTTACAGCCAGTCTATGTTTTCCAAATTTGATGCCAAATAAATAAGCAAATGTATCAGTAAGCATTGTCACAAGCAACAGATATACCAACACAAAGATTCCCATGTCGCGAAGCAATGCAATCGATGCGAATCCAATCGAGATATACAGAATACCCAGAATTGCACCACCAAAATCGGCTGAATTAAACTGAGGAATAAATACCCATACGATGAACAATGAAAGCATCGAGCCAAGCACTATTATGAGAAACAGCGAAGATGAAATCTGACTCAAATCAAGGTAAATCGACGCTCCAACAAGAACGGTCAATAGTACAACTAGCACATCAATCCAAAAAGGCAAAGCATGCTTTTTCTTCAGCATGTTTCTAAATTCCACTCCTGCTAGAACGAGCATTGCTAGACAGAGCAAATTAAAAAGCTGATAAGTGTTTCCTATGATTAAGATGGGGATCATGACCACTGCCATGACCAAAGCTGTAAACACTCTTTGTCTCATAATCTATCCTTTGATTTCACCGAATCTTCGTTCGCGGCGATTGAATTCTTCTATGGCTTTCAATAAATCTTTTTTTGAAAAAGCAGGCCAATACACATCGCAGAAATAGAGTTCTGCATAAGAAGCTTGCCATAACAGGAAATTGGAAAGTCTTTGTTCTCCACTTGGCCTTATCAGCAAATCAAGGGGAGGAAGTTCTTTGGTAGAAAGGCGAGAAGTAATCATGTCAGGAACGATGTCTTTATAGGATATTTTTCCTTCAAGAACTTCTTTAGAAATTTCTTTGACGGCATCCGTGATTTCATCATAGGAGCCGTAATCGAAACAGATATTGAGAATCATTCCATTTCGGTGCAAAGTTTCTTTTTCCATTCTTCTCATGATTGTCAGATTTTCTTTTGATAGTTTTGTTCTTCTTCCAGAAAAAATCACTCGAATATTATATTTTTCAAAATCATCGCCAAATTGTTTTTCAAATTCAGAAGGAAGTGTCATCAAATAGGTGACTTCATCTTCTGGGCGATTCCAGTTTTCGGTAGAAAATGCATAAACTGATAAAGCCAAAACGCCTAGGTTTGAGGCTTCAAGTGCAATCGTCTTGATGTTTTCAACGCCCTTGCGATGGCCGAACGTCCTTGGCATATGACGTTTTTTTGCCCACCGGCCGTTACCATCAAGTATAATCGCTATATGTTTTGGAATTGTGATGGACTCCAGTTTTCTAATCATGATTTTAACCCTTCTTCAACGATATTATTATACACTATTTTACTTCAATTATCTAATAATTTCTGCCGTATAAAAATATAAGACCATTGCTGGTCTTATATGTGCATGATTTCTTTTTCTTTGTCTTGGAACGCTTCGTCAATCTTGTGTGTAAATTTATCAGTAAGCTTTTGAACTTCGTCCTCGTAGAATTTTAAATCGTCTTCTGTCAGTTCTTTGTCTTTTTCCATCCGTTTGAAATGCGTGATAGCATCACGCCTGATATTACGAATGGCGACCTTGTTGTCTTCTGACATTTTGTGGATGACTTTGACCGATTCTCTTCTGTTTTCCTCTGTTAGTGGAGGAAGGGAAATTCGAATTCCGATTCCATCATTGGATGGTGTAACGCCAAGGTTCGCACCAAAGATAGCTCTTTCGATGAGCCCAACAAGAGATTTGTCATACGGTTTGATGTAAATTTGTGTTGCTTCAGGTACTGAAATCGAAGCTACTTGATTGATTGGAGTTTCAACACCATAGTAGTCGATAAAAACCCGTTCTAACATCTTTGGATTCGCTCTTCCGCTTCTGACGGTTGCGAATTCTTTGTGTAAAGCTAAAAGGCTGTGTTCCATCCGCTCTTCGGCGTCCATTAAAATTGTTTCTGGCATTTGATTCACTCCTTTTTGTTATTGATCATCGTGCCGATATCTTCTCCAAGGATGGCGCGTTTGATGTTTCCGTCCTTGTTCATATCGAACACGTAGATGTCGATGTTGTTGTCATGGCAAAGCGCTGCTGCTGTGGAGTCCATAACTTGAAGCTGTTTCTGTAATACTTCTTGATTCGTGAGTTCTTTGAACTTCACTGCATCGTGATAGGTTTGAGGATCCTTGTCATAGACACCGTCGGTACCATTCTTCGCCATGTAGATGATTGAAGCTCCGAGTTCAGCTGCACGGAGTGCGCTTGTCGTATCTGTGGAGAAGTATGGGTTCCCAGTTCCGCCTCCGAAAATGACGATATAGTCTTTTTCGAAATGAGAGAGTGCTTTTCTTCTGATGTAGGGTTCAGCAACTTCTGGGATGTTAAGGCTAGACATGACTCTCGTCTCGACGCCAATGGCTTCGAGGGAGTTTTGAAGTGCTAGGGCATTTAAAATCGTTCCAATCATTCCCATGTAATCTGCGGAACTTCTTTCGATTCCCATCTCGGTTGCGAGTTTTCCGCGGAAAATGTTTCCGCCTCCAACGACGATTCCGATTTCACAAATTCCAAGGTCATAGGCTTCCTTGATTTCTTTTGCAATGTGTTTGACGACTCTCGGATCAATTCCAATTCCGTTTTTGCCTGCAAGTGCTTCACCGCTTAATTTGATCATAACACGTTTCTTGTCCATGTTGAAACCCTCCTATTCTTCAAAAAAAGGACACACGAGTGTCCCTTAAATTATTTGACTTGTGACATGACTTCTTCAGCAAAATTGTCTTCTTTCTTTTCAATTCCTTCTCCAACAGCTAAACGCTTAAAAGAAGCAATCGAAGTGCCTTTACTTTTCACGTATTCTTCTACGGATTGGTCAGGGTTCTTGATGAAAGGTTGGTTGAGAAGGCAGATTTCCTTCAAATTCTTGTTTAAACGTCCTTCAACCATTTTGATGATGATGTTTTCTGGCTTTGGTTTTGCAGATTCCGCATTTTCATTTAAGGCTTCATTTGTCAAAACACTTCTTTCGTGTTCAATCACGTCAGATGAAATATCCGCTTGAGATAAATATCTAGGGCTGGACGCAGCAACATGCATTGCGACGTCTTTTGCGGTTTCAAATACGCCACCGTTCATAATAGAAATCGTTGCGATTTTTCCACCTAAATGCTTGTAGAACCCAAATGTTTGAGCATCTGTTTTTGTAAATGATTCAAAGCGACGGAAGGAGATGTTTTCACCGACGGAAGAAATGCTTTCGAGAATGAATTCTCTTAAAGGTTTTCCATCAACTAAAACTTCAAGCGCTTCTTCGTCTGTCTTAGCGTTGCTTTTTAATAATTGTTCGGAAATTTTTGCGACCAAACCAATAAACTTTTCGTTTTGGGCTACAAAGTCTGTTTCACAGTTGAGTTCGAAAACAATAGCCTTGTTTCCGTCTGCTGCAACTTCACAAATACCTTCCGCTGCGATTCTTGATGCTTTTTTCGCTGCTTTGGCAATTCCTTTTTCTCTTAACCAATCAATTGCTAGTTCTATATTTCCATCGGTCTCAACGAGCGCTTTCTTGCAATCCATCATTCCAGCGCCTGTTTTGTCGCGTAGGTCTTTCACTAATCCTGCTGTGATTTGCATGATAAATCCTCCTTGTTTCACTATTATAATATTATCATATTTCGTTTTTCAATACAATCTATTTTTCGTTTCTGTAAAAAGGGAGCGAAGGCTCCCAATCTTACTTCTGTTTCTTAATTTCTTCGATTAATTCTGCTTTTTTAAGTTTGGAATAACCACTGACTCCAAGCTCTTTGCAAAGGGCTTTTAGGTCGGCTACGTTCATTGCTTCATAGTCAGTAACTTCTGCTTTTGGAGCAGCGTCTTCTACAACTGGTTCAGCCTTGACTTCAACCTTAACTGGTTCTGGTTTGACTTCAGCTTTGACTTCAACTTTAGCTGGAGCTGGTTTCACTTCAACTTTAGCAGGAGCTGGTTTCACTTCAACTTTAGCAGGAGCAGGTTTCACTTCAACTTTAGCAGGAGCAGGTTTGACTTCAACTTTCGCTGGAGCAGGTTTGACTTCAACTTTGACAGGTTTTACTTTGACTGGAGTTTCTTCTTCCAATTCTTCATCTGTCGAGTCTTCTGTCTCTTCTTCGTCTTCTTCACTTAAAATGAGTCCGCCGTTGGCTTCGATGACTGCATCAGCCATTTTTCCAACGATTAGGCGAACGCTTCTTAAAGCGTCGTCATTTGCTGGGATGATGTAATCAACATCATCTGGATCGCAATTGGTATCAATAATTCCGAATACCGGAATTCCAAGTTTTCTTGCTTCTAGGATTGCGTTTCTTTCTTTTCTTGGGTCGATAATGAACAAAGCTTGAGGAACACCCTTCATGTCTTTGATTCCACCTAAGAATTTTTCCAAACGTTCCATTTCTTTTCTTAAACCGATAACTTCTTTTTTAGGTAGGCGAGTAAATGTGCCGTCATCTTCCATTTTATGAAGATCTTGAAGTTTCTTGATTGATTTCTTGATTGTCTTGAAGTTGGTCATTGTTCCACCTAACCAACGTTTGTCAACATAGTATTGACCAGCGCGGATAGCCTCTTCTTTGACAGGTTCTTGTGATTGTTTCTTTGTTCCAACGAAAAGTACTTTTCCGCCTTGTTCAGCGATGTCAAACATTGCTTTGTAAGCGATGTCGATTAATTCGCTTGTTTTTTGTAAGTCGATGATGTGGATGCCATTACGAGATGTGTAAATGTACTTTGCCATTTTCGGATTCCATCTGCGTGTCTGATGTCCGAAATGCACTCCTGCTTCGAGGAGAGCTTTCATTGAGATAATGCCCATTGATATAATTCCTCCTAATTTGATTGTTGCCTCCACCACTTCATCGCTGAAACCACCGATTCGGCTCACGGTTTCTTATGCTCCATGGTGTGTGTATTTTTGTAAGGCATAAACATTTTATCAAATTTCCACCTTGAAAGCAAGCATAAATTCTCCGAAACGGTCGAATTTGAGGCGGAATTCGTGAATTGTGAAAATAAGAATCTTGATTTGCAATTCTGAAACAATAACAAAGCCCGAAAACATTGTTTCGGGCTCGAATGAATCGTTATAATCCTGTGCTTCCAAATCCACCAAGTCTTTTTGGACCGCTCTTCTTCTCGTTGTCACAAAGAAGAAAAGTCATGAAGATTCCTTGGGCAATTCTTTCACCCTTTTGGATGACGGTATCTTCGTCGCCAAAGTTTCTTAATAAGATTTGAATGTGTCCTTCATTGGAAGGATTGTCATAATAATCTTTATCGATGATTCCGACGGAGTTCACAAGCATCAAATGTCTTTTAACGGCAAGCGAGCTTCTTGGATACATCTGCAATACTTCATTGTCTTGCATATAAGATTTAATTCCTGTAGGAACGGCGATGATTCCGTGAGCCGGAATCGTCAATGTTTCTGCGCATTCGAAATCGTATCCTGCAGCGTGAGTGGTATTCCTCATTGGAAGATTGATTTCTTTGTCCAAATACTCGGTAACAATTTCAAAGCCTCTTGTTTTTGTTTTCATTATACGCTTCCCGCTCCTGTCTGCTGGATTTGTTTTCTCAGTTCGCGTTCCGCTTTGATGAGTTCAATGTTGCGTTTGCGGTTGTCTTCGATTCTAGATTGTCTGATTTGATTCAGGTTATCGAAAGCTTGTTCTTTGGAGCGTCCGATGAATGCATCTTGAGCGATGACCGTAATCACGTTGTTGTGATGTTCCAGCAATCCGCCGATGACGACGACATAAAAGACCAAGTCGCCTTGTTCGAGTTTTAAATATCCCGTATCGATGGTAGATGCGATTGGCAAATGGTTTTGCAAAATGCCATATTCGCCGTTGCTTTTGCTGGAGACTAGAACAAATGACACTTCTTCATTGTACAGTTCTCCATCAGGGGTCACGATGATGATTTTCACGGAGGTTCCTCCTTTATTTCTTCATTTTCGCTGCTTTTTCTTTGACGTCTTCGATGCTTCCGACAAGACGGAATGCGTCTTCTGGGAATTGATCGTATTTTCCTTCTAGAATTTCCTTAAATCCTTTGATGGTGTCTTCCACTTTCACGAAACTTCCCTTTTGACCTGTGAATTGTTCTGCAACATGGAAGTTTTGGGATAAGAATAACCGGATTCTTCTTGCGCGGTGAACAATTAGTTTATCGTCATCTGACAGTTCATCCATTCCTAGAATGGCGATGATGTCAAGTAAATCGTTATATCTTTGTAATGTCTTTTGGACATCTCTCGCTACTTTGTAATGTTCTTCTCCTACGATTTCAGGAGTTAATGCTCTTGAAGTCGAAGCGAGCGGATCCACAGCTGGGTAGATTCCTTCTTCTGAAATTTTCCGGCTTAGGTTGGTTGTCGCATCCAAGTGGGTAAATGTGGTTGCCGGTGCGGGGTCTGTATAGTCGTCCGCTGGTACGTAGATTGCTTGAATGGATGTAATTGAACCATCTCTTGTCGAAGTGATTCGTTCTTGAAGATTACCCATGTCGGTCGCGAGTGTTGGTTGGTACCCAACAGCCGAAGGCATCCGTCCGAGCAATGCAGAAACTTCGGATCCTGCTTGAGTGAAACGGAAAATATTGTCGATGAAGAGCAATACGTCCTGATGTTCAACGTCACGGAAGTATTCTGCCATCGTTAGGCCGGATAACCCGACTCTCATTCTCGCACCTGGTGGTTCGTTCATTTGTCCGAACACCATGGCGGTTTTTTTGATAACGCCCGATTCTGTCATTTCAGTATAAAGGTCGTTTCCTTCTCTCGTACGTTCACCAACACCTGCGAAAACGGAGATTCCACCGTGTTCTTCGGCAACGTTATGAATTAATTCCTGAATCAATACGGTTTTGCCGACACCAGCTCCACCGAAGAGTCCGATTTTTCCACCTTTGATATAAGGCGCAAGTAAATCAACGACTTTGATTCCGGTTTCCAAAATTTCTGTTTCAGCGTTTAAGTCTTCGAGTTTTGGAGCGAGGCGATGAATCGGAAGTGTAGGATATTCTTTTGGCATATCCATTCCGTCAATTGCTTCTCCAAGGACGTTGAAAACTCTTCCCAAAGTGACTTTACCAACAGGAACACTGATCGGTTTTCCCATATTGGTCACTGCCATTCCTCTGACGAGTCCGTCAGTGGAATCCATAGCGATGCATCTAACGGTGTTTCCTCCAAGGAATAGAGATACTTCGAGGGTCAGTTTGATTGGAACGCCATGATTATTTAAAGCATCGATATTAATTTCAAGCGCATGGTTGATTTGAGGCATGTCCGACAAAAACTCAACGTCGACGACAGGTCCCATGACTTGTAAAACGGTTCCTAAACTTGGCATGTATTTTCCTCCTACTTCACTGCGTTTGCGCCACCGATGATGTCGGTGAGCTCTTTGGTAATCGATGCTTGTCTTGCTCGATTATAGGTAAGTGTCTGTTTCTGTATGACTTCATGTGCGTTATCCGTTGCGCTCTTCATTGCGGTCATTCTCATCGAATGTTCGCTTGTCTTCGCATCAAGGATAATTCCGTACAAGGTATTTTCAATATAGATTGGAAGTAATTGTGAAGCAACTTGTTCTGCGGTCGGCTCAAACAAATACTGGATGGAGACAGGATCTTTTCCTTCAATCAAATCCGTGACTGGAAGAAGGGTCTCTTCAACAGTTTTGGAAGACATCGTGTTGACGTAATGGGAATAGATGATGATAATCCGATCGACTTGTTCTTGAAGATAGAGTTCAATGAACGCTTTCGACATGGCCTGGAAGTCAATGAACTGGATTTCGTCTCGAGAGTTGATTGAGTCTTTGTTCAGCAAAGGAATATGATTCCTTTTGCAGTAACTGAAGCCTTTGAATCCGATGGTTGCGACGATGTAGTCTGTCTTGTCTGGATGACGTTCACTTACAATCTGATTGAAATATTTCATGATGTTTGCGTTGTAAGGACCTGCAAGCCCTCTGTCACTTGTGACGAGAATGTATCCAGTTTTTTTGATTTGCCTTGCTTTTAATAAAGGATGGCTAAAATCGGGGTTGGACTGAAGAATGCTCTCCAAAATCGATTTGACCTGTGCTTTAATCGGTTGAAAGGATCGATATTTTTTTTCGACTTTACGAAGCTTGGAAGCGGAAACCATGTTCATGGCTTTGGTAATCTGCGAAGTTTTCTTCGTCGCTTCGATTTTGTTTTTAATATCTCTTAAAGCAGCCATGATTCACACTCCCTTTCTTATTACATAAAATCGACAGTATAGTTTTCTAGTAATTTATCAAGCGTCTTCGTTTCACCTAAGTCTTTGGTTTTTCTAATGCCATCAAGGAAAGCTTTTCCTTCTTTAGATTCTTCCAAATAGGAGTGAAGCCCTTTTTCATAGCGGTGAATGTCTTCGACTTTGATAGAATCAAGGTATCCATTGTTTAGAGCGTAGATACTGATGGCTTGATGTTCAAAAGGCATCGTTTGATGCAATCCCTGTTTCAGGATTTCAACGGTTCTTTGCCCTCTGTCAAGTTTGGCTTTCGTCGCGTCGTCGAGATCAGATCCAAACTGCGTGAAAGCCTCTAACTCGCGGAAACTAGCTAAGTCAAGACGAAGGGTTCCGCTGACTTTTTTAATCGCTTTATATTGAGCAGCTCCACCAACGCGGCTAACCGAGAGTCCAGCGTTGATTGCTGGGCGGATGCCGGAGTGGAACAGTTTTGACTGTAAGAAAATTTGTCCGTCCGTAATTGAAATAACGTTGGTCGGAATGTAAGCTGAGATGTCGCCTTCTTGGGTTTCAATAATTGGAAGAGCTGTAATGGATCCGCCTCCGAGTTTATCAGAAAGTTTTGCGGCACGTTCCAAAAGTCTTGAATGAAGATAGAAAACGTCTCCTGGAAAGGCTTCTCTGCCCGGTGGTCTTCTTAAGAGAAGCGAGATTTCACGATAAGCAATCGCATGTTTGGTCAAATCATCATAAATGATTAAAACATGCTTGCCTTGAAACATGAATTCTTCTGCCATCGACACTGCGGAGTAGGGAGCCAAGAAGAGCAAAGGAGCTGGGTCGGATGCAGAAGCGCTGACAATGAAAGAATAACTTAGTGCATCAAATCTTTTGAGTGTTTCCAAAACATTTAAAACAGTGGAATTCTTTTGTCCAATCGCGACGTAAATACAAATCACGTCTCCGTCTTTTTGGTTCAAGATGGTATCAACGGCGATAGAGGTTTTTCCGGTTTGACGGTCTCCAATAATTAACTCGCGCTGTCCTCTACCAATCGGGATCAATGCGTCAAGCACTTTAATTCCGGTTTGCATCGGTTGATTTACACCTTGTCTTTCGATGACGCCGGTTGCCTTGCGTTCAATCGGACGAGTTTTATTCGTTACGATTTTACCAAGTCCGTCGAGAGGTTGTCCTAAAGGGTTCACAACTCGTCCAATCAATCCGTCTCCAACTGGAACTTCAAGGATTTTACCGGTAGTTTTGACGACGTCGCCTTCCTTAATCAAAGAAGAATCATTTAAGAGAATAACACCGACATGGCTTTTTTCTAAGTTTTGAACCATTCCGAATACGTCATGCGGAAAAGCAAGAAGCTCACCGCTCATGGCGTTGTCGAGTCCGTAGACCAATGCGATTCCGTCACCGACGGAAATCACGCTACCGACTTCTTCGGTCGATGATTTCACTTCATAATTTTTGATTTGTTCTTTGATTAAAGAACTGATTTCTAAACGATCTATGGGCATAGATTTCACCTCAATTTTTCTTAAGTTCGGACACAAGATCCGATAATTTGCGATTGACGGAAGTATCGTGGATGTATCCACTATACTCGATTCTGTGTCCTGCGAGTATTCTTTCGTCAACGATGTTTTCGATGACGACTCTTTGATGATTCTCTTTTTCCAGTTTATCCTGAATTCTATGAAGGTCGACAGAAGATAACAAAGTTTTAGAATAAACAGTCACCAATTGCGTTTGTTTCCGGTGAAGGATTAATTCTTCAAACTCTTGATGGATATCCTTGATTGATTCAAAACGGTCATTGTCAACGAGTACATATAGAAAGTGTTTCAGTGTCTTGTTTTTGACAACCTTATCGAGAAACTCTTTCTTTTCACCTTTTTTAAATAAGGGATGTTTAATGAAATGCATGGTTTCGTCGTCAAGTTGACCAATGAACTTGGAAAAAGCATTTTGCAGTGTGCTTAGCTCGTCATTTTCGATTGCAAGCGTAAAAACAGCCAGAGCATACTGACGCAATTCATCTGTCATGATTTATCACTTTTTTCGAATTCCTGAATGCTTAGTTCTTGATACTTTTCAGGATCGATTTCTTTATCGATGATTTTTCCAGCCATCATTGAAGCGAGTTCGACGATTTCTTCACGTAGTTCTTGACGTGCATGTTCTTTGTCGATTTCGATTTTCTGCTCAGCGGAAGTGAGTATGTGTGCAGCTTCCGATTTTGCTTTTTCAACAATTTGGGAACGTTCCCGGTCAGATTCCAATTTGGCTTGATCAAGAATCCCTTGGGACTTCGCACGAAGCTCATTGTATTCCTCTTGGGTTTTTTCTTTTAAATCTTCTGCGATTTGATGTTTGTCTTTGGCTTGTTGTAATTCCTTATCCATCGCTTCTTTTCTTCCATCGAGGTAAGCCAAGATTTTTTTCCAGAAAAAAGCTCTGATAATGACAATCAGAATGATGGTTGCGGATATTTGAACAATGATGTCAAGAAGACTGACACCAAGTGCAGATTCTACGGCTTTGGAAACGGATTCTACGATTCTTTCAATGGTTGTCATTCCAAAACCTCCTTTTTTTTAAATGATTATACGACGAATAACAAGAAGATTGCGACCAACAGACCATATAGGCCGGTTGTTTCGGCAAGTGCAGCGGTAACAAGTGTTGTTGAAATGATAGTTCCTCTTGCTTCGGGTTGACGGCCTACAGCTTCAGCTGCTTTACCTGCAGCGTATCCTTGTCCGATTCCAGGTCCGATACCGGCGATAACGGCAACGCCTGCGCCTAGGTATTTCAAACCATCTGTAAAGAATTGATTGTATTCTGCCATAAAACGTACTACTGAATTGAATACTGTTTCAAACATTTTAAATTCCTCCTAAGTTTTTTTTATGAAGCATCAGATGCCATCGATAGATTGACCATCGATAACATAAAGAAGACGAATGCCTGGATGAGACCAAAGAACACATCGAAGATCGAATGCAGCAACACACCTGCAAAGATTCCGAAGAAGGCACCGGCCACGGCGTAAACAAATGCTGAGATGACGGCACCGCTGACGAGATTTCCGAACAAACGGATTCCCATGGTCATTGGTGTTGAAATTTCGCCAATCAAGTTGATTGGCAGCATGATTGGAAACAATTGCCAAACATGTCCTAGAAATACATTTTTAAGTTTTTGCTTCAGTCCAATGAATTTTAATTCAGTGAACTTCAACATCACAAACGTGATTAAGGTAAAGCTCATCGCCACACCGATGTTTGATAAAGGAGCCATCAAACCGAAGAGTGCAACGGTATTCGCAAATGCTAAGTAGATAAAGATTGAAAAGAGATAGGGTGCATAAATCGCAAATCGTTTTCCCGGCATGTACGGTTTCACCATTCCGATGAACATCTCAGTTAGAAAGACAACTAGGAACAATAATCCTTTTGGTGTTTCCGTTGGCTTCACTTTTGAAATCTTTCGTCCCATGATAATAAAGAAAATCGATAGCGCTGTGATAATGATCAGGGATGAAACGACTTGGGGAGACAATGAGAAGAAAGGTCTAACGGGCATCTTGGCTCTCCTCCTTTGCTAGTTTGTTCGATACGATCAAACTAATGATGAAGAGAGTGAGATAGTAAGACAACAACCCTCCGAAAGCAAACAGAAGATTCATTCTTTCAGAAATTGCCACAAAGTACATGACGAGTCCGTAAATGGCAAGTTTGACAAAATACATCATTACCATTTTCGACTTGAAACTCGAAATTTGATTCATTCCCGCACTTTTCAGTACACGGTAATGAAGTGAATTGGCAAGTAAAGAAGTCACGGCTCCCAAAATGAAGCTGAGCATGAAGTCGGCGTCTTTACTAATCAAGTAGATTAATAAGGAAGACACAATCATGATTGGCCACATGAACAGGAAAGTCTTTTCAATCATATTCAGTTTTTTATTCATGAAGCGTAGGTCCTCCTTTCATTTCAAATAGAGATTCTATTACTTCGTACCAAATAGTCGGTCTCCGCAATCTCCGAGTCCCGGAACGATGTATCCGACTTCATTGAGTCGTTCGTCAATCGTTGTTAGATAGATGTCGACATCGGGATGTGCATCCTGTAAAGCTTTGATTCCTTCGGGGCAACCAACAAGTCCGACAAACCGGATATCTTTCGCTCCTCTTTGTTTGACGAGGTTTATTGCCGCTACTGCGGACCCACCCGTCGCGAGCATCGGATCAACCACCAATACGGTTGCGTCTTTGATGACGTCTGGGAATTTCACATAGTATGTTTGAGGCAAAAGTGTTTTTTCGTCACGGTATAAACCGACATGTCCGATTTTTGCGGTCGGAATGACATTGTGGATTCCATCCACCATGCCAAGCCCTGCTCTCAGAATCGGAACGATGACTACTTCTTTTGCAAGTGTGTAACAAATGGTTTTGCAAATCGGTGTTTCAACTTCAATGGGCTTGAGTAGTAAATCCCGCGTAATCTCGTAAGTAACCAAAGAACCAATTTCATTGACGTTTTCACGGAATGTTTTCGTGTCGGTAAGCTTGTTACGAATGATGGACATTTTGTGTTCTATAAGCGGATGTTTAATCTCAACGACTCTTCCCATTATTTGTTCTCCTCATATTCACTAATTTCTTGAATCCTTTGGACATGTCGCACCATCGGATCTTCTTTTGTGTCAAAGAACAGATCCACAAAGTGAAGAACTTCTTCAAGTGTGTTCGTTCTTGAACCGACACATAAGACGTTTGCATGATTATGAGCTTTTGTCGCTTGTGCGGCAAAATCAGATTGGATGGCTGCGGCACGGATGCCTTTGACTTTGTTTGCCGCAATCGACATTCCGATTCCGGTTCCACAGATTAAGACCCCATAATCGGCTTCTTTGTCTCTTACCGATTCAGCAACTTTGAAAGCATAAATCGGGTAATCTGTTTTCTCCATCGACAACGTTCCTTTGTCGATGACTTCATACCCCTTGGATGCCAAATGTTCAGTAATTGGTTGTTTGTAAATAAAACCTGCATGATCTGAGCCTATTGCTATTTTCATACTTTACCCCCTTTGGACCCATAACTATAACAATTATAGCAAAAACACTACTTTATTACAATTAAAAAATACTGAATTTTCAAATTGGTAATTCTCTTCATTTTCAGGGTTTGATGACTACTTCTCCTTGGCGAAGAACAACGCCCTTGTTGAGGTCATAAACGGTTGAAGCCAGGTTTGAAAGATCTCCTCCGTCAATGATATAATCGACGCTATCTTTAAAGCCTAAAACGTCTTGAAATTTTAAGATGGCTGGTTCACTTGATTTGTTCAAACTCGTAACAACCATTGGACCAAAATGATTCAGAATGACAAGCGCAATCGGATGGTTTGGAATCCGAATTCCGACAGTATCTTGTCCTGCAGTTGTGAGGTCAGATACCAGTGTAGTTTTCTTTGTGACTACTGTAAGTGCACCTGGCCAGTACAAATCACTCAGTTCCTTTAACCCTTTTAAGTCTTTGACAAGCGGAGCGATGCTTTCAAAACTCGGAGCCAAAATGGCTAAGGGTTTTGAGAAGTCTCTTCCCTTGAGTTCAAAGATTCGTCTAACAGATTCTTCATCCCCAAGCAAACAACCGAGACCATATACGGTATCGGTAGGAAATGCAATCAACTTGGATTTCAGAGATTGTTTTTTCAAATCTTCTACTGAGAGAATCAAATTATCCCTTCCTTATCAAAGCAATGATTTCTGACGGATGAGCTACGATATATTCAGGATGCCCCGATTGTAATTCTTCTAAGTCTCTAAATCCCCAAAGAACACCCACTTTTTGAAGCCCTGCGTTTTGTGCGGTCAACATATCCGTTAACGTATCTCCAATATAGAGAATCTCTTCTTTGGACTGAACTTGGATTTGACTTATTATTTCTAGAAGCATCTGTGGATCCGGTTTTGGAAGATATCCTTCCTTTTTTCCGGTGACTGAAGTGAATAGCAATTCGTCAAATAAATGTTGTATGACGCTCACGGTATCTTTATGAGGCTTGTTAGAAAGGACATGACACTCGATTTTATTTTCATGCGCGAATTCAAGTAGTTCTAATATTCCGTCATAAGGATGGGTGTTGTCAAACTGATGAATTCGGTAGAAATCAAGGTATTCTTTTTTTACGACTTCAAAAAGACTGAAGTCCGCGTTTTGACGCAATAGACACCGTTCAATCAGTTTGTCTACGCCGTCTCCAACCATAAGCTTATATTCGTCAGTATTGAACGTTTTTAAGTGATGATTGAGAAGAGCTTTATTGCAAGAGATCTTGATGTCTTCAATCGTATCGAGAAGTGTTCCGTCAAGATCGAAGACAAGTACTTTTATTTTGCTCATGTGTTATTCCTTTTCAAAATCAAAAGCAATTTGTTTTTTCAACATGCTTTTGACGGGATCGTATGTTTTTCGGTGAATGGGAAGAATACCGTGTGTAACAATAGCCAAGATATGTGCTTTGGTAGGGTATCCTTTGTGCTTTGCAAAACCATACTCAGGATATTCCTTCGATAGTTCTTCCATATATCGGTCTCGTGATACTTTGGCAAGAATCGAAGCTGCGGCAATCGTTGCGCTCAAGGTGTCGCCTTTGATAATGGAAAGAAAGGGCACTTTCGATTCAGGCAAGGGCATGGCGTCAGTCAAAATGAAGTCAGGAGCGACATTCATTAGACTGATGGCATTCATCATTGCGAGGCGAGACGATTGGTAGATGTTGATTTGATCAATGACTTGTTCTGAAACTTGTGAAATGCCATATGAGAGTGATTTGTGGATGATTTCATCAAAGAGTTGGTTCCTCTTTTTTTCAGAAAGTTGTTTGGAATCGTTTAGACCATCAATTGGATTTTGTGGATTCAGTATCACGCAAGCTGCGAACACAGGACCCGCAAGCGGTCCTCTTCCAGCTTCATCACATCCTCCGATGAAATGATACCCTTCTTCAAATAGATGGTTCTCGTAATCATACATCTTCTGCATGTTCAATCGTAATCCTTCCAAAAGCCATGTTTCTGAAGTCATATAAAAAGAGTTTAAAGACTCTTTCATAGTCAATTTCATTTCCTTTTGAAATGCATCCTCTTCGAATTCCGATTTCATCCAGAACTTCAAGAGCGGTCTTTTCTTTTACGTTTTCTAAAGAATATCTTTCAGATAATCCTTTTGGATAATTGTGAATTAAGAAATCAATGCCAAACAGACAAATCTCATCAATTGGAAGAATGTCTTCTTTGATTGACCCAATCAACGCAAGGTACATTGCGGCGTCTTTGGATTCGATTTTGGGCCACAATACACCGGGGTTATCAAGCAGTTCCAATTCATTGGCTGCCTTTAAAAACACCTGCATTTTCGTGACACCTGGTTTGTCTCCGGTTTTCACTTTGTTTTTTCCTGAGAGTTTATTGATGAACTGACTTTTTCCGACATTGGGAATCCCAATGACCATTGCGCGAATTGGACGTTCTGTCATTCCTCTTTTATGTTCTTTTTCAAAAACATTTTTTAAAATCGCTTTTGATTTATCAACAACCTGTTTGATCGGATTACCTGTAAGTGAATTAACTGCGAGCGCTGGAATCCCTTGCTTTTCAAAAGAAAAAACCCATTTTTGGTTTTGAGACTCATCCGCCAAGTCGGCTTTGTTTAATAAAAACAATGTCGGTTTGTCTTTGATGATTCCCTGTAATAATGGGTTTTGTGAAGCAATTGGAATTCTGGCATCAATCAAACAAAAAACAATGTCGACCAGCGGCAGTTTTTCTTCAATTAATCTTTTGGCTTTCGCCATATGGCCTGGAAACCATTGGATTTGTTTCATCAAACCATTCCTTTCTAACTACAGGTTCCGCCGTTCACTTTCATGACGACTTCACCCAAAACCTGATCAATCGATACAAGTCCAAACGCTCTAGAGTCATTGGAGTTTCCTCGATTGTCTCCAAGGACGTAATACTCGCCTTCCGGTATGATTTCATTGGTCTGTATCACCGATGAAAGGAAAACATCTTCGATTAAAATACCATTGATGTAAACCCCAGAGTTATTAATGAGAAGTGTATCTCCTGGGACACCAACGACACGTTTGATTAACTTTGAATCTTCATGAATAAAAATCATGATGTCGTCTCTTTGATAATCCTCTGAATAATGCTCGATGATGACGTAGTCTCCCTGGCAGAAAGTCGGCTGCATCGAAGGTCCGATGACGGTCGCAAATCCAAAGAAGAATCCATTTACGAAAGTAAGTATTGCAAGAAATACTGGAATCACTCCAAGCAAATCAAAAGTGTTGTAATGCTTTTTGAAATTGTCGAAAGTCCTCATTTGATTTTCAAGGTCCATTTTTGTTCTTCTTGAATAAAAATAGAGATAAAAAATCATGTATAGAAACGTAAAGATGATAAATGCATAACTCAAGATGTTAAAGACCATCGTGGATGCAAGCATGTCTTCCGTTTGGTTGGATAAATTGAAGATGAACAAATCTTGTTTGTAAAAAAGAATGAAGAAAAGTAAAATCAGGAAAGTAAAGACTAGAAAGACTCCGATCTTGACTTTAGATTTTTTCATCCATTTTTGATTGTCTTTCTCGTCACTAGGTGACCATAAGACTTGTTCTTCTATATTCTCGTTTTCAAAATCAGTCATGCGGCTTATTTACCTACGCTTTGCAATATTTCTTCCAATCGTTCATATCCCACTAAGACTTCTCTAGGTTTCGTTCCTGCATTTTCAGAAACGATTCCATGAGATTCCAAAGAAGAGACGATTTGTGTGGCACGGTTGAATCCAATGCCAAATTCTTGTGTAATCTTATTTAAAGAGCATTTATCTTCTTCAACGACGTATCTGGCAACTTCTCCGAACAATTCGTCGATTTCAATGACGGCTTCCGCCGTTTTCGAAGCGGATACCAGTTTATCATGGGTGAACATGTATTGAGGATAAGCTTGACCTTTGATGAACTCGGTGAGTTCTTCAATTTCTTCAGGTGAAAGATAGGCTCCTTGTAGACGTCGAATCAATCCATTTTCGGATAAAAGCATATCTCCCTTACCAAGCAGTTTATCAGCACCAGTCGTGTCCAAAACAACCGATGAGTCGGTTGATGATGGAACTTTAAATGCAAACCGTGTTGGAAGGTTGGCTTTAATGGATCCTTTGAGGATATCTGCAGAAGGTCTTTGCGTTGCGAGTAACAAATGGATTCCGACTGCTCTTGATTTTTGGGTTAGTTTTAAGATGTTTTCTTCGATTTCCGGTCCACCACTGATGAGAAGGTCAGATGCTTCTTCAACAATGATGACGATTCTCGGCATCTTTTCAAATTCTGGGTCGTCGATCCGTCTACGGTAATAGTCTTTGACGTCCACTGCTTTGAACTTCTTCAAAACATCATAACGGCGTTCCATTTCCATAACAGCCCATTTCAAGGCTTCAATCGCAAGTTTCGGTTCATCGATGATTGGCGTTACAAGATGTGGAATGTCAGAGAATTGTTGCAAATCGACTTTCTTTGGATCTATCAGCAACAACTTAACTTCATCCGGTTTGTTTTTATAGAGCAAAGACGCAATCATCGAAGCGATGCAGACGCTCTTTCCACTTTGGGTAGATCCCGCTACGAGTCCATGAGGCATGTTTTCAATTGATGTATAGACTGGTTTCGCGTCAATGTCGAGTCCAATCGCTAAATAAAGCGGATCGGTCGATTGTAAGAACTTCACATTGTCGACGACATCTCCAAAGAAGACAGATTCTCTGACTTTGTTTGGAACTTCGATACCAACGGTATTCTTTCCAGGAATCGGCGCCTCAATACGAAGACTGAGTGCGGAAAGATTCATTTGGATATTATCGGAAATGCCGGTGATTTTCTTAATCTGAACACCAGCACCTAAAGAAACTTCATATCTTGTGACGGTTGGCCCTTTGGTGTAGGCAGAAACTGTGCCATCGATATCAAAAGACAGAAGCGTCTGATTGATGACATCAATCTGTTCTTGAATCCAGGAAGCTTCGCCTTCAGCTTTCGGTTTTGATTTCTTAAATATCGTAACAGGTGGGAATACATAGTCTTCATAATCATTGACGACTTGTTTTCTGATTTTTTCGATGGTTGATGTTGGAAGCGGGCTTTTTTTAACAGGCGGTGTTTCGATGTAATCAAAATCATCGTCAAATTCAACTTCCGCACCTGCTTTTTTCTTCGCAAGATCAGAAACAGATTCAAATAGAATATCGTCTTCTTCCATCGGAGAGAAACGATTTTCATCTAAATTGCCCTGATCTTCGTTTGAATTTGCCATATCTCTTAAGACATCGTCCATTGGACTATGTTCTTTTTTCTCTTCAAATTCTTTGGCCGCATCAAAGAAATCTGCCATCGGAACTTCAACTGGCTTTTCAACGGTTGGGGCGGCTTGAACTTTGACTTCTTCTTGTTTTTTGATGAGAATATCATCAGCGGACAGGTTTCCTTGATGAATTTTAGACAAGTCTTTGTTTGAAACGCTGAAGAATTCGTAGTAAGAATCTCCATATCTCTTCTTTGCTTCTTCTTTGGTCAGTTTTTTGACTTTACGGAAGGCGTCGTATTTCTTGTCGATGTCTCCGAGATATTTATGGTCATTGGAAACCGAGACTTCATCTTTGACGGACTTGCCAAAAATCGGAGACACAAATTTTTGTTTCAATGTTTCTTTGTCTTCAAGCTTGGAAATAAGCGGAATGAAAAAAGGCCTGGAATCAGGAGTTCTTTTCGTGTTAGGGATAATTCGGTCAAGATATTTCGCTTTGGTCTTTATCTTCACAATCGATTCACTCGCTTTCTTTGATATCTTCTGGAATCAAATCTTCCACTGCCTTGTCAAAAACGGCTTCTACCTTTGCTTCATCTTCGGGGGTCTCATAAAGTTTCTTTCCGTAAATCTTGTTGGTTTCTTCACCGAAGATGGTAATGATCCATTCACAAACTTTTTTGGTGAGAAGGGTTGTTGAAGGTTTGATGGCAAGTTTACGGAACCAATAGATCGGGTTCGCATAATTGAGCACGGCTTTACCAACGGTATAGAATTTTGAGATGTATAATTTTTTAGAAAGCTTCATCAATTTGGAATTATCCATGGCTTTCTTCTTGTTAATAATATTAAGAATGGTGGAAACACGATAGTTTTTGAAACGGCGAATAAACTTGCCGTTGACAAGTGTTTCAATTCGTTTGGTGATGTAATAGTTCAAATCTAAAATCTCCTGAATCGATAGTTCGTACATTGGGTATTTTGAATCCGGGAAATAATAACGAGCAATTTCATTCATCAACTCAAAAGAAAGATCGAAGGCAACCTTGAAATAAGCGTTGTCCGTCATCTTGACAGTATCGGTCATCTCTTTATGTTTTTGCTCAATCATGGCAGTGACTTCTTTATCTTGAAGCGTCGTCATTTTTGAGAATTTGATCTTTGTCTTTCCACTTCTGTCGGTGACGAGCATCAGTGCGACAAACAAGGCAAGCAAAATAAACCCGGTCAAAAGTCCGAGTACAAAATTCCTGATATCGGGGAAAGTAATCAAAAACACTTGGTGAACAGAAATAAGTCCAAAGACTTGATTCATTTACGACACCTCTCTATCATAAAAATTATACTATTTTTTTAAGGATTAATCAATGATTTATGGTTTGCATAATTCTTCTGTTTATGAGATAATGAAAAAAAGGTGAAAACATGGAAAAATATTTAATTGCGCTTGATTTAGACGGAACTTTACTTTATGATTTCGACACCGTGTCGAAAGAGCTGGCAGAGTTCATGAAAGAGATTCAGCGAGACGGACATAAGATTGTGATTGCGACCGGACGCCCCTATCGGAGCTCCAGTTTTGTCTATGACTTGTTTGAACTCGATACGCCGATTATCAACTATAACGGTGGACTGATTACCCACCCGAAGGATGCAAACTTCAAAATCGTTAATTACACGGTAAAAAAGGAAGCGATCATCGATATTTTTGAAAACAACATTGAACACATCCGAAATGCTTTCAGTGAAGTAAAAGATACCATCTACTTATATCAAGAAGAAAAGGAAATTGAACCATTGCTTCATCGTATGGCGACCTCGCCAGTATTCTTAGGGCACTTGAAAGATACTTTGAAAGAAGATCCGAACGGATTCATCATCATTGGAAAACAAGGGCACGGAAAAGCAATTGAAAAATACGTCAACGAACATTATAACGGATCTGTGCTATCTCGAATTTGGGATTTAAAAGGAGAGTTTGACTCAATCGTTGAAATCTTTACGCCTGAATCCAACAAAGGTAAAGGATTGAAATACGTTTCTGAGTATTTAAACATTCCAAGAGAAAGAATCGTTGCCATTGGCGACGGTCACAACGACATTGAAATGCTTGAATTTGCATCTTTAGGCATTGCGGTTAAGAATTCACATCCGGAACTTTTAGAAGTTGCGGATATCATCCTTGATGAAACGTCAAAAGAAGACGCCGTCAAGAAATTCTTAACACGATATTTAAAAAAATAAGGCGGATTAAATTCTAAATCCGCCTTTTCCTTTGCCTCGATTTCGTTTACTTGGAGCAGGTGCAGTCGGTACTCCACCTGTTGCCATTTTTTCCATATTTGGAGCGCCCATTGATGAAAATTGTTTCATCATTTTTTGTTGCTTTTCAAGCATAGAAATAAGCCGATTGACTTCGGTCGTCGAACGACCGGACCCCTCTGCGACTCGGTTTCTTCTTGAAGAGCTTCTCTCCATGAGTTCAGGATGAATTCTTTCTTCTTTGGTCATGGATGAAATAATCGCGTCGATATAGATGAGTTGTTTGTCATCGACTTTATCCATGTTTCCCATTTGAGACATTCCCGGAAGCATCTTTAAGATGCCAGAAAATGCGCCCATCCGTTTGATCATCTTCATTTGTTTCAAGAGGTCGTTGAAATTGAATTTCCCCGACATCATTTTTTCCATCATCGACAATGCTTCATCTTCATCGATTTCTTCGGTTGCTTTTTCAATCAAGGAAACAACGTCGCCCATGCCAAGAATTCTCGATGCCATTCTTTCAGGATGGAAGACTTCGATTTCAGAGAGTTTTTCACCGGTTCCGGCAAATTTGATTGGAACCCCTGTCACTTTTCGAATTGAAAGTGCGGCTCCGCCTCTTGTATCACCGTCTAGCTTTGTCAAAATAACTCCAGTGACTTTCAGCGCTTCGTGGAAACTCGTAGCGACACTGACGGCGTCTTGACCCGTCATGGCGTCGACCGTTAACAGAATTTCATCTGCGTTCGTAATCTTCTTAATGTCTTGTAGTTCGGTCATTAAGGTTTCATTGATATGAAGACGTCCTGCAGTATCGATAATCAACGTGTCATAGTTATTTTCTTTCGCATACTTGAGAGCGTTTTTAACAATCGTTTGAGGTGAGACTTTGTCTCCTTCTTCGTAGACTGTAATCTTTAACTGTTCCCCTACGGTCTTCAATTGGTCGATTGCGGCAGGACGGTAGATATCCGCTGCGACGAGGAGGGGGTTGATTTCATTGTTCTTTCTTAAATAGTTGGCAAGTTTTCCTGCAGTCGTCGTTTTACCGGCGCCTTGGAGACCTACTAACATAATCGAAGTGATTCCAGATGTTTTTAAATTGATTGGAACGGCTTCTCCGCCCATCAATTTGGTTAGTTCGTCATTGACGACCTTAACAACTTGTTGGTCAGGATTGAGTCCCTTCATTATTTTTTCGCCAAGTGCTAGTTCTTTGACTTCTTCTGTAAATTCTTTGACGATTTTATAGTTGACATCCGCTTCTAATAAGGAGAGGCGGATTTCACGCATCATTTCATCGATGTCGGATTCATTCAGTTTGGCTTTACCCGTCAATCGACGGAGCGCCATTTGAAATCTGGAAGTTAAATTTTCAAATGCCATGCGTTACACCTCACTTTTCTCGAGCTTTTCAATGATTTTGAGAATGTTTGAATCTTCGATTTTAGTTTTCAATTCATTGATTAAAACTTTTCGTTCAGACCTTCCCGATCTGACTTTTAAAATCTCTTCATAATGATCTAAGTGCTGTAATACACTCTTGACTTGGTCATGAACCGCATTGCGGCTCACATCCATGATTTTCGCAATCTCGGATAGAGAATAGTCATCTAAATAGTAATATTCAAAATAAGTCTTCTGCTTTTCGGTCAGAAGTCCGGAATAGATGTCATATAACTGATGATATCTAATTTTATCAGTAATGTTTTCCATAAAGCCTCCTAGTCGAAAAAGTCTGCGAACAGACCATAGATGTAGTCTTCAATGTCGAAATAGTCAATATCGGTAATCTTCTCGCCGAGTCCAACAAAGTTGATTGGAATCCCGAGTTCGTTTCGAATTGCTAAAACGATTCCGCCTTTGGCCGTACCGTCAAGTTTCGTCAATACGATTCCGGAAATGTTTGCGGCTTCTGAAAAAATCTTGGCTTGAGATAATCCGTTTTGTCCTGTCGTCGCATCGATGACGAGATAGGTTTCGTAGACGACGCCGTTCATCTCTCTTGAAATCGTCCGATTGACTTTTTCAAGTTCTTTCATTAAGTTGACTTTATTTTGAAGTCTTCCTGCCGTATCGACAAGCAAGACGTCAATATGTTTTTGTTTTGCAACTCTCAAAGCATCGAAGACGACGCTTGAAGGATCGCTACCGGGGCCTTTGGATACGACTTCACAGCCAACACGTTCGCCCCAAATTTTAAGTTGTTCAATTGCGCCTGCACGGAAGGTGTCACCCGCAGCCATCATCACGGATTTGCCTTCTGATTTTATTTTATAGGCAAGTTTTCCAATTGATGTCGTTTTTCCGGTTCCATTGACACCGACAAATAAAATGACAGTCAGTCCTTCTTTGTTATATCTGATATTGGTGGAAATGATTTCGTCTTTGGTATAGATTTGAAACATATGATCGACGATGATATTTTCAAGATCTTTTGGATCCGCTATTTTTTGTTTTTTAACTTCTGATCGAAGCGTTTGAATGAAGGATACGGTTGTATCGACGCCAATGTCTGCCATGATGAAGATTTCTTCGAGTTTGTCAAAGAGAGATTCATCAATCGTTTTGGAATTCAATAAGACGTCTTTTAAAGAAGAAAGAGATCCCTTTCTTGTTTTAGCCATTCCAATTTTATATTTTTCGCGTTTTTGAAGTTTCTCTTTTGACGAGAATAATTTTTGAAATAGACCCATATGCATCCCCCTTTCAGACTACTGAATATTATACCATATCTTCGAAAATTTAAATAAAAAAGAAACCAAAAATCTACTTACGCAGATTCGTTGGTTTCTCTGTAATCGCAATGCGCCTGGTCTAGGCAATGAACCTGATTCTGTTCATCCATCACCAAGTCTTTTCCACAGACAGGACATTTTCTTCCGGTCGCTTTGAGTGGAGATATGTGCTTACATGAGGGATAGTTTGAACATCCATAGAACTTGCTTCCGGAGTTCTTTCCCTTTTTGGCAGTTCGTTCGATTAAAGTTCCTTTATGGCAAACTGGACACTCGACTCCGGTATCAATCCGTTTGACTGGAGCGTTCTCGGAAGGTTTGATGTATTTGCATTTCGGGAAATTCGAACAAGCTTCAAACTCACCGAACTTACCGTGTCTGTGAACCATGGAAGATCCACATTTTGGGCAAATTTCTCCGGTTTCCTTGGGTTGTTCTTTTTCCATGTGTTTGGTTGCGTGATCGTATAAAGGAATAAAGTAATCATAGAATTCCTGAAGGACGGTTTCGCCTTTTGCGGTCGCCTGAGCGACTTCATCAAGTATGTTTTCCATGTCTTTTGAATAGTTAGAACTGATGAATTCGTTGAAGAATTCGTCTAACTTTTCAATCGTCATAAGTCCTTGTTCTGTCGGATGAAATTTCTTTTCAGTATAAGAGACATACTTCCTTGCCTTGAGGAGTTGAATGGTTTGGGCATATGTCGATGGACGACCGATTCCCAAATCTTCCATTTCCTTAATCAGCTTCGCTTCGGTATATCTTGCGGGAGGTAATGTAAACATTTGTTTCTTGTTTACCGATTCTGCGTGAAGGATTTGATTCTCTTTTAGAGGAGGCAAAGAAGACGATGTTTCTTCATCCTCTTCTTTGATTTCAAAGCTACCGTATAGTTTAAGGTAACCATCAAATATAGGTTTGGATGAAGTCACTTTAAATAAGGATAGATTGTTTTCAATCAGTACGGAAGTGACTTCACTGATGGAAGGTTTCATGAAAAACGCAATCGCTCTTGAATAGATCATTGAGTAAATTCTGAGTTCGTCTTTAGATAAATATCTTTTAATCGACTCCGGTGTTCTGCTGCAAGACGTTGGACGTATTGCTTCATGAGCGTCTTGGATATTTCCTTTGGCAGCATTCTTTCTTTGATAACCAAGATAATCTTTTCCATAAGTGCGAAGAACATATTCGGTTGCGTGTTGGATGAATGTCTGAGAAAGTCTTGTAGAGTCTGTACGCATATAGGTGATGAGTCCAACGGATTCATCTCCGATTGAAACACCTTCGTATAAGTGTTGAGCGATTTGCATGGTTTTCGTTGAAGAAAGGCCATACTTTGTGGAAGCTTCCTGTTGAAGGGTTGAAGTGATGAAGGGAAGTCGGCTGAAAGTCGATTTCTCTTTCTTTTCAATGGAGGCAATTAGATATTCTTTTTGTAAAGAAGAAATGATTTCTTCCGTCAACTCGAGATTGGGTAGTTTTGGAACGTGACCCATGTATTTAAATAATTTTGCCGTAAATCCAGTAAAGGTGACCGAAATGTCATAATACTCTTCTTCAATAAAGGCATTGACTTCTTTTTCCCTGTCGGTTAACAGTTTTAGAGCTGCACTTTGAACTCGTCCTGCAGATTTCGATTTGATTTTATTTTGTAGAAGTTTGGACAGTTTGAATCCAATGATTCGATCTAGCATTCTTCTGGTCTCTTGACTTTCAACCAATGCAAGATCAATATCTTTCGGGTTCAGGAAGGCTTCTGTAATCGCGTCTTTTGTGATTTCATTAAAGATTACGCGCTTCACGGGTTTGTGTCCTACGTTTAAGGTTTCTAGAAGGTGCCAAGAGATGGCTTCCCCTTCTCTGTCGGGGTCGGTTGCGAGAAAGACTTCTGTCGATGTTTTAAGAGCAGTATTCAGTTCTTTGATTAAGGCTTTCTTTTCAGGCAAAACTTCATAGGTCGGTTTGAAGTGATTTGTGACATCAATCCCGAGTCCGCCTGGACCACTGATTGCCAAATCACGTATATGACCTTTGGATGAAAGGACCTTATATTCTTTTCCCAAGTATTGTTCTATCGTCTTCGATTTAGATGGACTTTCAACAATGACCAGTTTTTTTGACATAGTATTACCCCGTTTCGAATGATAGTATACTTACATCTGGCGTGAAAGTCAACCGATTTCATTTGAGAAAATTGTGAGGAAATTCGTTAATAATTACATTATTAAAAAAAAGTATATATATAGAAAGAAAAAATGGTCGCTAGGCAACCATTCTTAAATGTAATGATTAATCTTCACAAATGACGATAATCATGTCTCCAACTTCAAAGGTTAGATATTCGTCTTTTCTAGGATTGACGAATATGCCACCTTTTTTCTTAATTGATTTCTTCTTGTATCCAATTGCGACTTCTTTTTTCTTTGAGGCACTTTCAATCACGGTATAGAAGTTGACGGATTCGTCAAGAAGGACATATTCTTCAGCGGGTTTCAAATAGATTTCAGAGCCTTCGCTTGTGAGCAGTTCTTCAAAGACAGGACGAAGATATCTGTTTTCCGCAATCTGAGCGAGCATCTTGTTTGTTAAGACATTTGATACAACGAAGTCGTCGATCGATGCGTACTGCATAATATCGGCATTGGCATTCTTGCGAATTTCAATGACGATTTGGAAATTCAGTTTGAGTTTCTTTTCAAGTTCCCTTAAATGAAGAACGGTTAATAGCGTATCAGAATCGCTTTGTTCATCATCTTCTAAATGGGACCCGAAGATAATAATCGTGTCAATGTCATGATAGTTAATATTGCTTAATACTGTTAAATCGGTTGTGTCTCCATAGATAATGTCATAGTCAATGAATTCCAATAATTTTAAGGGTTCGAGTTCTTCTTCCGTTTTCACTTCAGAAAACAGAAATGTTATTTTTGAGCCTGGTTTGACGTAAGGTTTAAATTCTTTCATCACCGGAAGTGTTGATTCGTTACAACCGATGGATAGAATATGACGCTTAACTTTATTTTGACGATGACTTCCGTTGACGATCATTTGAGACAAGACCATGGGATTACCATCCATATAGATGGTATCGTCATCTTCTGAGATGCAGATGATTTGATCATTTTCTTCTACCAAAGCGTCCATCGATGGATTCAATAATACTTCCTGATTTCGAAACAGTCCGACGATGGTGGAATGGTTTGATTTAGACAAAACCTCTCTAAAGGTAAGTCCGGTCAACGCATTATTATGACGGTAAAAATAGAACTCATCTCCAGAGAAATCAAAGACATCTTTATAGATAAATGAGAGTCCCGGTTGAAGGCAAGTTTGAGCCATAATCCGGTTCATGGAATCTGCTAGGTGAATCACTTCAAGTTTATCTTTTCCGATGTTCTTCGCAACAGCGATATTGGAAGATTTATTTAAGATTGTAGAAATGTATCCCACGTGTCCTGATTCGAAGAAAGCGGTCTGCCTAATCGCAAGTATCGTCTTGATGGTTTCAGAGTCATTGTCGCAAGCTAGGATCACGCTTTTCGCATCCGAAATGCTCATCCGGTTTAAATCATCTTTGTCGAAGATCGATCCTGTTCTTACAATGATGTCAGAATTATGGAATTTCTTTAGTTTCAATTTAAGGTCGCTTGTGGTTTCAATCAAATCTCTGTCAGTCAATATAACAATCACCGGTTTCCTGACATTTAGATTTGCTTGTATCAGTTCTCCGACTAAAACAGATACATTATCATTGTATCCAAGAATCAATGTATGATTCTTTTCAATGACACCTGACGCACCTTTTTGAAGATTCTCAAGTTTTGTTTGAAATCCGTTTGACACAAACGATATCAATAAGCTCGTCACGAACAGTCCTACAATCGTTGATACCGTCATCATTACAATATAAAGGAAAGTTCCTTCTTCTCCTGATAAGTTTCCGGCATCCAGCGTCTGCATGAAACTAATCCAGATGACATGAAAAATAGAATTATCACCACTGACAAAAAACGCGATGATTCCCACAATTAAGACACTGATGAAGGTAATTAAAAACAACATCATGATGAGTGAGAAGGTTCCTCTCGATAAAAAGCGATCAAATAAATATTTGGCTTTCTTTTTAAAATTCATACACACACCCTCAATTCATTAAAAAAAGTGATATTTGAGATATCACTTTCATTATAATAAATTCAAACAATATGAAAAGAGCATTTACAAAAAATACAAGAACTTTTTAATTGGAAACGACTCTTTTTGCGTTTTTATCTTGATACATTAAAAAATCAATGTGTCTTAAAAACACTTCAAGACTTGTAAATTCTTGATTATAGACCGCACAACCGAAACTGCACTCAATTGTATAAGGTTTTTGTTTGGAAATTGCAAAGTCTTTATAAGCTGCTTTAATTCTATGAAGTTTCTCTTCAGCGAAAGATAGATCACAATTTTCAATGATGATGATAAATTCATCTCCACCTAACCGGCAAAGAATGTCTCCCGATTTCAAATTGTCTTTGACAATGTCAATCGCAGCTATAATGGCTTTGTCTCCCTCAATATGCCCATAAATATCATTAATGGATTTTAAATTGTCAATATCAAAATAGATTGCGGCGAAACAGTCTCCGTTTGAATTGAGAATTCTTCTGGAATAGACATTGTAAAAAGATTCTCTAGTCCACGTACCCGTCATAGAGTCCAGATGAATCATACGATCTTGAAGGTAGAGATAGGCGAGACACAAAGCGACTGCGGCACTACTCCATATCAAGAGCAGTCCATAAAACGCGACTTGGAATACGCCGGCAATGATTGGAGTGATTCCAATCATAAGAAAGGTTCTTAAGTCCTGCCTTAATAATTTCTTGCGATTATAGATGATAACGCCTATGCCGATAAACATATATACATACGTGATTGCGGCGGAGAGAATAAACCAGCTTTCTCTATGGTAAACGCCCGCTGCGTCAATTGAAAATATGAATCCAAAGAATGGGGACAAAAGCGCCATGATGAAATTGAGTCCAATCGGAATCAGCAATAAAATCATGATATTCTTATTGATTGTGCGGTTACCTAACACAACACGGTGAATAAAAATCAAAAACGTTAATGACAACAAAGGAGATACCGAAAACATTCCAACATTCATGAAGTTAGATACAAACATCAAAAGTGGGTTTGTATCTCCGTTGGTTAAACAAGTTGCAGTCTCAAAAAGTAATCCCAAAAAGATCGTCGCAAGGGTTAGAAAAAAAGCACTATTCAACGAGTCGTGTCGATCTAGTTTCTTTCTTGAGATAACGAAAAGTGACAGCAATACAATCATTGCCATCAAGTTTACTTGAATCCGGTAGATAGTCTCCACTCCATCCGCCGCCTTTCAGTCTAAAGTTGTGATTTCATTATATCACTAAAATGAATAAAGGAAAACCAAATATGAATAATTTAATCGTTATTTTTGTAAAAAAAAGACAAGGAATTCTTGTCTTTACTCATATATAAATTGCCAACGAATCCCAAACTCATCTTCAACGGTTGCATAGGACTTCGCAAAAAATGTTTTGGTCGGTGTTGTATGTTCCTTTGAGTTCTTCTTAAGACCTCCGTAAAAGCGTTCTACTTCCTCTACAGACTCACATGCGACCATCAGGCTAATATTATTGCCTTTGACGTATGCGCCTTCTGAAGGCGTATCAGAGGCATGAAACACAATGTTTCCAATCCTAATTAAACTATGCAACACTAGTTCTTTGTCGCCTTCGGGGCCAAGATAGCCTGGCATGTCTTTATAATACATGATTTTGGGTTCTTCTGTTTGGAATACTTCTTTATATCTCTTTAAAGCAAGACTTGCATTTCTGTTATAATTCATATAGACTTCGATTTTCATAATATGATCCTCCATAAGATATCATACGCTCAAGATATGAAGAATGCAAAAGATACGATTTACAATCTCCAACAAGATTATCAAGAATGGTTTCAATATTCAAAGGGATAAAGTATAATAAAGTGTCTTATAAGGGAGGAATCAAATTGAAAGAGTTCGATATCCATCATTCAATGCCTCGGGTTGAAGATGCCATTTATAATTTAGAAATGTTTCTGAAGATTTCTAAACCAGAAAAAGTAATTAAAATCATCCATGGATACGGTTCCAGTGGAAAAGGCGGAAAAATTAAACAAGCATGTCATGACTTGCTTGAAGATAAATTGAATCATCATCAGATTAAAGCTTATATTCCCGGAGAAGCGATATCGACGCCAATGGGATATGATGATGCCATTCGGAAATATAAACCTTTGATTCAAAACGATTCTGACTTTCATAAAGGGAATGATGGAATCACTTATGTATTCAATGTATAAATGCGAAAAGCGACCATTTTAAGGTCGCTTTTTTGTTTTAGAAATCCTCCCAAAAAGACATCTAAATTTAAA